>Ga0196971_1000010_pt1 | contig 378988 bp, 304 predicted proteins | sample S1v_1013CmetaG_FD_148660 | JGI IMG/M metagenome (GOLD analysis project Ga0196971, IMG submission 148660) | Soil microbial communities from Anza Borrego desert, Southern California, United States - S1+v_10-13C | ecosystem: Environmental > Terrestrial > Soil > Desert | place: USA: California...
TAAAGAGGAAAAACTGTATGCTGCTAAACTGTACGTTGCTATATCAGGATTGATATCTTCAAATATTATTTAGAAAAAAACGCTCCAAATGGTTCCAAGTGTTGACTTTTAACATAACAGGAACACGCCATATCAAGGATGTGCTTCTCGTGTACAGGCGTGTTCCGATTAAATTTTTGTAACAATTGTTTTCCTGAAAGACCGTTAGGGTTTACATAGTTATAGCCACGAACCCCCCCCACCGCTGAGAGTCCCGTAGTGGACGACACGGCTGTTAATTCTTTATAATATTATAATATACAATTAAATATTTATTCACCGTTGTGTCGCCCCGCTGGGGCTCTGATTGTTTGAGGTATTCATGGCTATGACTATGTTGCGTGCCTACGGCACTGGTCCCTACGGGACATTTTAATCACCCATAATTCCCAATAATTTATCAATATACCATACGGTTCCCTACGGGAATTAAATCAGCAATAAACTTTCATAATAGAATTCAACACAATCATCAAAAAAGACCTGATATTTTTGCAAGCCCGTTAGGGTTTACATAGTTATAGCCACGAAACCCCCCACCGCTGAGAGTCCCGTAGTGGACGACACGGCTGTTAATTCTTTATAATATTATAATATACAATTAAATATTTATTCACCGTTGTGTCGCCCCGCTGGGGCTCTGATTGTTTGGGGTATTCATGGCTATGACTATGTTGCGTGCCTACGGCACTGGTCCCTACGGGACATTTTAATCACCCATAATTCCCAATAATTTATCAATATACCATACGGTTCCCTACGGGAATTAAATCAGCAATAAACTTTCATAATAGAATTCAACACAATCATCAAAAAAGACCTGATATTTTTGCAAGCCCGTTAGGGTTTACATAGTTATAGCCACGAAACCCCCCACCGCTGAGAGTCCCGTAGTGGACGACACGGCTGTTAATTCTTTATAATATTATAATATACAATTAAATATTTATTCACCGTTGTGTCGCCCCGCTGGGGCTCTGATTGTTTGGGGTATTCATGGCTATGACTATGTTGCGTGCCTACGGCACTGGTCCCTACGGGACATTTTAATCACCCATAATTCCCAATAATTTATCAATATACCATACGGTTCCCTACGGGAATTAAATCAGCAATAAACTTTCATAATAGAATTCAACACAATCATCAAAAAAGACCTGATATTTTTGCAAGCCCGTTAGGGTTTACATAGTTATAGCCACGAACCCCCCCCACCGCTGAGAGTCCCGTAGTGGACGACACGGCTGTTTTGTGTTTGGAAATTCATTTATTATCAATGGATCCCGATAAGAAAACACCGGCTGAAGCTGCGCTACGATGCTTTTCTTACGGTAAACCTGATAACCCAAGCTTCCCCAAAGTGAAGCACGCTCTCATTCAGGTAAATATTTTCTTTAGTTAGTGAGACAAAATCCAGCTCTGTAAAATCCTCTACTATTTCTTCAAGTGAATAAAGCAGATCAGGATCCTTTGGTCCTCCGGAAGTCATATTTATCTGATCTTTATCATAAATTTCAAGTATTAAAGTACCTCCCGGTTTTAATGCCTGAATTACTAAATGATGCATCTTCTCACGCACTTCCGGATCAAGATGTATAAAAATGATTCCAACTGCATCATATGTTTCTGCTGCAGGTATATAATCGGCAATATCACTGATCTGATAATTTATGCTTACTTTATTTTCTTCTGCTAGCTTCAATGCTTTAGCTCTGGCGTTTTCACTAAAATCCACAGCATCTACTTTCCAACCCTTCCTCGCTGCATAAACACCGTTCCTGCCTTCACCTTCTCCTATCAATAACAACCTTCCCGGAGAAAGTTTATCTATTTCCTGCCTGAAATAATCATTGGGCTCTTTGCCATATATATAGACTTCTGAAGAATATCTCTCATTCCATTCCTTCTGCATATTGCTCCTATATATTAAAAGTGACCCCATTTCCCCAGGGGGAAAGGTAAATTATGTTTTGCCCGGAACTGCTTCATTTCATCCACTGCGTTTGAACGAAGTACCAGATCGGTTTCAGGCGTGCCTGTGCATATCAGTCCGAACATATTTTCGGCATCTAATTTATAGAATCTTCTGGAATCTTTCTGGTTTATTTTTCCTGATATAACTTTTACGGCACACGACAAACACCAGCCCTGTTCACAGCTATAGGGAAGATCAATTCCTGCCTGCAACGCTGCCTCGAGGATATACTCATCCTTGTTAACAAGGATAGTGTGTTCCTTCTCATCAGGAGTAATAATGGTTACGTTGAATGTCATATATTAAAGCGAGGCTGCAGCAGAATTCAGCAGCCTCTTAAAGTGTAAATTAAGGATTATAGAAACCACGGTTTTTGCTGTAAGGAGCTTCGCCGGGTTCACCTCTGCGGAAGTGTCCTGATGGAATCCCTTTCCCATCCCGCTCGAAACTCAGCAGCTCAATAAACCAGGCTTCATGTTCAATCTCTTCCTGCAGAATTCTTGAAGCCATATCATAAGTTCTGGGATCTCTTCCAAAAGTAAGATCGCATATCTCGCTCCATGTTCTTACAGCGCATCTTTCTGCTTCAAGAAGAGTAACAAGTATATTCTCAGCGGTCGGATTTTCCGGCAGAAATGCATCGGGACACCCGGCGCGGTCTGCAAAAACACGAAGGTCACGCGGTATCGATCCCCCCAATTCATATATCCTGGGAGTAATCAACTCAAAATGCGCGCGGTCTTCCAACCTTGCGTCTTCACAGATCTCTTTATAATCTTCGTGTCCGGCAAGATTCATTCTCAAAATTGTGTAATAATAATAAGTTGTAAATTCAGCACCTGCTGCATCAATCAATTTCTCAATAAGATCTTTAACGTCGACTCCGCGGTCTTCCAGCTGAACAACGCTTACTCTCTGACTTACATCGCCAGGTCTAACTTTTCCAGTCCCATGTCTTTTTGGGGTAGATGCCATTTGTCCTCCTTTAATGATTCATATCTAAAATATGGTGTGTTATAAAAAGATAGGAAAAACGTGCAATTTAGCAAGGATATGTACTGGAGGCGCTTTTAACGCTGGGAAAAGAGGGGATAAATCCTAATCCTGTCAAGTTAAGAAAATGTTTCAATGGTGAGAATGTAATACATTGCCGTAGAGACGTCCGCTTGCGGCGTCTGGATTGCAGAAAATAATAATTAGTACTAATTGAAAGCGGAGTCGAAATTCATAATTCCGACTTCGGATATACATTTTTGTTTATTTACATTTTGTGCAGCCCAGCCGGGGCGAGCCCCGGCTCTACGAAAGGGTGTAAGGCTTTCAACCTAAAGTTGACAGCATTGGGATAAATCCCCAAAAATTGTGGGGGATTTCCATTCCCTGGGCTATGTGGGTGCTTTATTAGATTAGCACCTATGTAAAAATACTTACTTGATCAGCATCATCTTATGAGTTTGCGATTTATCTCCTGCCTGAATTTTGTAGATATACATACCGCTGGCAAATTGTGAAGCGTCGAATGTATAACTGAAAGTTCCTGCGGACTGATATTCATTTACAAGTACCGCGATTTGTTTACCAAGTATATCATAAACACTCAGAGTAACAAATCCGCTCGCGGGTAAGCTATATTTAATTACAGTGGAAGGATTAAATGGATTCGGATAGTTCTGATTAAGTACGAACTCTGTGGGTATTTCAGAATCATCAGATTTAACATCACTTACTATTGAAGTTTTTACAACACGCAGATCATCAAGATAATAAACACCTGTATTTTCACTGCCCGGGTTATAAGTAAACTGAAAACTATCAAAATATAATGCCCCGGAAAGATTTCCGTCACCAATCCATGAACCGGTTCCATCATTTTTCATATCCCATGAAACTAGTTTCCATCCGTACCAATCGACTGTATACCACGGACTTACTTCAATATCAGTATTATCATGGACTGCAAACCGGGCATTGTTACCGTTGCCGTCACCAAAAATGTATGCCTGCAAAAGATAGTTATTATCAAACTTTACATTCTTTGGTGTTCCTCCCCCAAGGTACTGTCTTATAAGCCATCCCGTTGCACTAAGATCCCATCCATAATTCAACTGCATTGATTTGGTACTTTTTGTCAGGCTGTTTAACACTTCTGCGTTCTCAGCTGCGCTGGTTTCAAAAGTAAGCAGTCCCCTGGTACTTCCGCTCTGCTGCGGCTGCCACCAGTTTGTCATAAAGGTACCTTCGAGTTCGTCTATTTTTGTAACCGCAAATGCCTTGTTGCCTGTCGTGAATTTATAATCCTGAACAGTTTCTGTTACATTGCCGTATGGATCTCCTACTCCAGGTTCAATTCTGATACTATAGCTCTCCTGCGGCTTCAATAATGAACCGGGGAAAAGGATCATCACACTTTTATCCTTAATGATATAATGCTTAAGCACGCCTGATACTGTGGATTGATCTGCATCTCTTATTATTTTGAACTTACCTCCAAGTGTTGAAGTGTTCGCCCTTTCGTCCAGGGTTATAGAGATAACGGGCTGAAGTTCAACGTCGGCTTGATTATCAGCCGGATAAATTTTGTAGATCACAGGTGCAAATCTATCCTGATATCTTGTTCTGAAATTAAACACGAAACTATCACCGCCTGTGCCGTCACCATTACCGTCAATTGAATGTTCATATTTATCTTCAGCGGCCGCACTCATTGTTAATGTATATTCCGTGTTGTATGAAAGTACGCCGGTATTAATGGTTAATGTTCTTGCATCCTTCGACCAGGAATATGAAAGCGTATCAACAGGAGCTAATGAAATGCTGCTTTCAACTGAAGCTGTATTCATTGGCCTGCTGAAAACAACAGTAATTTTATCGGTGCCGGGATATACCGAATCAATCTCAGAAGTACTAAGTGTAATTATTCTTGGATTCTCAGTTGAAATCAGTTCTATATCCTGAAAGGTAAAGAATGTGTCATTCACTGCAACCCTCGTAGAGTAACCCGCGTAATTTGGCGCAGTGACTGAAATTGTTACAGAATCGGAGCTTAAGCTGTCTATATAATAAAATCCGTTATGCAGCTGATTTGGATCGGAAGTGTAATTTTTGAAAACGGTCTCATATGTATCTGTTGTATAAGTAAAACCTTCAATTGTTACTGCAGCTCCATTGACAGGAATTCCTGATTCAGCATCTCTAACTATTCCAACACAAGTATTAACAGGCGGTCTTTGGATATTGTGGTAATCTAATATTGTCCAGTAGATTGCATATGCCTGCAGAAGTTTCTGTTCTGCGTTCATAAATAACTGGTTTTGCTCGGGATTTGTATGATATCCTGCTTCACTCAATTCAGAAGGCATAGTTGTTCTGCGGTTAACCGATAGATAAGGGCCCCCACCTTCTGAACACGTTCCGTAAAATGAGCAGTCGCCGCGTGAACCCTGCGTTGTGGTTCTCATCGCTTGTGTAAGCAGGGGAGTCATAATATCACTCATTCTCTTACCACCGTTAGGAATCTTTTCTCTTTTATCATAATACTGCCCCCATAAAAGCAGGGTAGATTTTGACGTTGGCGCTCCGGCATTTGAATGAATGGAATGAAACCATGCTGCTCCTTTAGCATTGGCATCATCACTTCTCTGGCTCAATGAAACCTGAACCTGATCATTGGTTCTTGACAAGTAAACAGTGTCAATATCTGTATTTTTTAATAACAGATCCCGCAGGTACAATCCAACTCTTAGAACTTTCTTTGCTTCAGAATAATTATAAATGCCCATATTTTCATTTTCACTATGACCCGGATCAAGATATATGTTCCATCCTTTCAATCCCTCGATCTGGGCGAAAGATGAAGAAGTAAAAATGAGAGAAACTAAAAATAATTTTATAGCTATTTTCATTTGATCACCCTTAATTTTTTGTGATAGTAATTGAATAAACCGCACCGTCCGTATTCTCATCGTATACTATCCTTGTTCCTTCAGGTGACCAGTCAGGATCCATTTCAAGCTTATCATTTGTAAATGTAAGCTGCTGATTAAATATGCCGTCAGCACTTGAAATGTACAGATCAGAAGATGTAAACTGATGTCCGTCATCTTCAGTGATCATATAAACTACATATTTACTGTCGGGTGACCATGAGGCCCTGTATCCTTTTCCAAGATCCTTAAGATTTGATCCGTCAGCATTCATTACATATAGATTCCCGCCATAAACTTCAAAAGCAATCTTTGACTGATCAGGGGAAATACTCATGTTCAAATACTGCTTTTCTTTCAGAGGATCCAGCTTAGTAAATTCCCCGCGTTCAATATCCCCGGAAAAGATCCTGTCACCTTTTATGAAAATATTGCTGCCTGAGGCTGATTTCATTAAAGATATTTTCCCGGAGTTATGTACCTCTAATTTGCTGTTATTATAAAAGTATATTTTAGTGTTATCAGAACTCCATTGAGGTAAATCGGGCATAAATGAATTATAATCAGAAAGTGTTTGAGAGCTATTTTTTTCCACATCAAAAAGTTTTACGGCATTATATCTTTTTGCACCTTCATATTTAGCAACACGGGTAAGTATTGATTTAGAATCATTAGACCACGAATAGCCAAATCCCGCAGCATCTTCATCAGTGATCCGCGTTAATTTTCCTGATTCATCTAACAGATAAATTCCCTTGTAATTAGCACCGGATACCGCAATTGTACGTCCGTCAGGCGACCATTTAGGATTTAGAAATGTATTACCATCTCCGCCGGTTAGTCTGACAGGTTCACCTGTAGTTCTGAACTGGGAAAATGTAATGGTTGAAAGAATTATAATAAATAGAGTGACGCAAAACTTCATATAGTTCCTTTTGTTTATTGGATTCAGAGGTTACGGGTACCAATATGTGATTAGATGTATAAATATCCAAAAAAAAGAACATTACGAATTTACAAGTTGACAATTATGATTTTTTTAATAAAGTTTGAGCGCGATCCGGAAAATTTATTAAGAGACGAGCCTCATAGAGTTAGAAAATGAATAAATCATATATCCAAAATAAGCCAACCGAAGAAAATACAAACAATACGGCTCTCCTCAGTCATGCGCTGGAGAGTGTTCGTGAGGCAGTGAGTATTACGGATCTTGAGGATAACGTCCTTTATCTTAATAAAGCCTTTCTTAAGACATACGGTTTTTCTAAAGAAGATCTTATCGGTAAGAATATTTCAGTAGTAAGATCCAACAGAAATTCTCCGGCAGTAGTCAGTAGAATACTTCCTGAAACTCTTGAAAAGGGATTTTGGGAAGGGGAAGTATTTAATAAGAAAAAAGATGGAACTGAATTTCTGATTTCGCTTTACTCATCAGTTGTTAGAGATGAAACTGGAAATCCAATTGCCCTTATAGGTTCCTGTATTGATATTACTGAAAAAAAACTTGCGGAACTTGCATTAAGGGAATCTGAAGAAAAATACAGGACTCTCTTTGAGCAGATCAAAGATGTTGTTTATGTAAGCAGTCCTGAAGGGAAATTTCTTGATATAAATCCTGCCGGACTCGAAATGTTTGGATATGAAACCATTGAAGATCTTCAGCGTGCAGACATTTCAAGCACATTCTATAAAAATCCTGTCGAGAGAAACAGATTTAAAGCAGAACTTGAAAAGAATGGATTTGTTAAGAACTATGAAATATCTATAAAGACCAGGAACGGACGTGAATTGTTTGTAATTGAAACTGCTTCAGCTGTTAAAGATTCCCTCGGCCATATAATTGAATACAGAGGAATACTGAGAGATATTACTGATATAAAAAATGCGGAACGTGAATTAAAGAAAACAGTCAAAGAACTGGAACAAAAGAAAGTTCAGCTTGAGAACAGCAAATCCGCTCTTGAAGAACTTAATCACCAGCTTTCTGAATCTGAAGCTGAACTTAGAACTCTGAATGCATCTAAAGATAAGTTTTTTGCAATACTGGCACATGATTTAAGAAGTCCTTTTACTTCGCTTATCGGACTCTCCAGCATTGTTATCAATGATTTTGATACTCTTACAAAAGATGAAATAAAATCTTTTTCACTAAATATTAACCGTTCGGCAAAAAATGTTTTTAACTTACTCGAGAACCTTCTTCAGTGGTCAAGAATACAGACAGGCAGAATGGATTATAAACCGGAAAAGATTGATCTGTATGAAATAATTCAGGATACGGTTAATCTTATCATCGGAAACGCGGTAAAAAAGAATATAGATATAGTGAGTGAAGTCCCGCTCGGAAGCTATGTGATTGCTGACAGGAACATGTTAACTTCAGTTTTGCAGAACATAACATCAAATGCAGTAAAGTTTACACATTCAGGCGGAAAAATTAAGATCTCTGCTTCGGAAAAAAAGGGAGAATTTGAAATTAAGATTTCCGACACAGGGATCGGTATTAAATCATCAGATCTGAACAAACTCTTCAGAATAGACGTGCATCATACCACAACCGGGACAGGTAATGAGAAAGGCACAGGACTCGGACTCATACTTTGTAAAGAACTGGTTGAACGTAATAACGGCAGAATATCTGTTGAAAGCGAATATCAGAAAGGTTCTGCTTTCATATTTACCCTGCCTCATGCCGGTTAGATTTACTTCTACAGCATCTTAAAACCGCTCATAATTTTTCTTATTAGCAAAATCTATTTATAATTAAATATATCACATATTTAATCGAGGATACATTTTGTTTTTTGAAAATTGGTATAATCTATTAAGAATATTATTTGTTGGTACTCTTGCATATACTTCACTTATCCTTGTGCTGCGCTTTTCGGGTAAAAGAACCTTAACCAAAATGAATGCTTTCGACTTTGTTATCACAGTAGCAATTGGTTCCATGTTCGGAACTATAATACTTTCAAAAGATATCGTTCTCGTTGAGGGAATTTTTGGACTAAGTCTTTTGATTTTTCTGCAATATCTCATCACATGGAGTTCGGTACGTTCTGACGTAATAAACAGGCTCGTAAAATCTGAACCAAAACTGCTTTATTATAATGACCAGTTTCTCCTCAGGCACATGAAAGCTGAAAGAATTATGAAAGAAGAGTTGCTGCAGGCAGTTAGAAACCAGGGAATTGCATCCTTTGAAGATGTTCACTCTGTAATACTTGAAACAGACGGCAGTATGAGCATCATTAAAAAATTTAATTCTAATTCCCAAAGGGCACTTGAGAATGTTATCAAATAATTTGTAAGTAAAGGTGAGTAAAAACTGAATAACCGGGATAATACGATAAATAAAGAATACCTAAAAGAGCAGCAGCTGTCATTGGGATCTTCTTCCTCTTCCTGATTCCCGCAGCAATGATAATTTTTGCCAGCAGGATAATCCTCCTGATCTTTGCTGCAGTACTTTTTGCAATCCTGCTTGATGGATTAACAGGATTAACAATGAAGTTTCTTAAACTTGGAAGAAACTGGTCATATTTGATTACAGTAATGATAATGTTGTTCTTTATTGCAGTTCTGACCTGGATGACAGGCCCTCCGATTTATGATCAGATAATAAAGATTGGCCAGCAGCTTCCTTCGGCATTCGAAAAGCTGAAAAATTCACTTCAGGTTCACCCCATAGCTAAACTGATATTATCAGAAACGGGTTCCGGAACCTCATTATTCTCAGGCTCGCTTAACTATTTAACCCGCTTTTTTTCTACATCGTTTTCATACATAACCGATATACTTATCATTTTTATTATCGGAGGCTATCTGGGTGCAGCCCCGCAGCTTTACCTTAATGCAATTTATACGATGTTTCCACCAGAAAAACATAGTCAACTGAATACTTTGTTTTCAAACTGGGGAAATGCTTTGAAGTGGTGGCTGGTTGGACGGTTTGCTTCTATGATTATTGTCGGTATTCTCATTGGTATGGGTTTATGGATTGCCGGAATAGATCTCGCCCTTGCACTTGGAATTATCTCCGCGATTTTATCATTCATTCAGTTTATTGGTCCAATCATTTCCTATATACCCGCTGTGTTAATTGGATTCGCCCAGAATTCCACAATGGCTTTATACGTAACAATAATTTTCCTGGTAGTGCAGAGTATTGAATCGTATCTCCTCACTCCGATGATTGAAAAGCGAGTGGTATCTTTACCTCCGGCTCTGGTTATTGTAATGCAGTTTGCCATGGGATTTTTGTTTGGAATTTTTGGAGTACTGCTGGCTAGTCCTATTGCGGTAGTAATTATAATTTTGATACAGCTCATATATATACGAGGGATGCTCAACCAGGACATTGACCTGTTAAGCAAAACTGACGAGGCAAAGAGAAGTAATAATTAAAGGACAAGAAGGAATTATTATGAAAATTTCTTTAACTTAGCTTATCATAAATTCCCATATTTTCTTTAGGAGATCATGTTGTTAAATTATAGATATACGTTGTTGTTCTTTGTTTTATCAGCGATTGTTTTTATGTCCTGTAAGGAAGAAGGTCCATCAGACCCTGTCATCAAGGAGCCCGGTAAAAGTATAGTCTCAGGCAGGGCTAAGTTTATGGATGATACACCCGGTGCATTCGCTGCCATTGAACTAAAAAGTATGAGCGACGGAAGTATTGTTAATGATACATGCGATGATAATGGAAATTTTATGTTTGATAGTCTTTCAACAGGTGATTATTATCTCACTTTCAGAAGCACAGGTCCGGATATAAATTCCACCAGCGTAAAAGTTACTTTTGAAAATAATGATCAGCAATTAACAAAAGATGTTACCATAACTTACAAGCGGCTTGATGATTTTGTTGCCTTCAGTAAGAGTAATGATATTTTCTTTATGAAAGTTGAACCTCACGGCGGACATATCGGAACAAATTATGACAAAGTAAAGTACATCAGCGGCTTTTATAGAAATGACTGGTTAAAAAGAGCAACACTTACCTGTGAAGTATATAAAATGCCGGAAGGAATTATTTGGACCAACAACGAGCTCACTGTGGATTCCATCAGGGCTAATTTTGAATTTCTCATGGAGATTTTTGAAGAACCAATGGCAGGCAATACGCATGAAATAAGAATCAAGGATGCTAATATTCCTGTACTGTTGTCCGATCCGCCAAACGGTTTTGTCTTTATTAAAAAGTATGCTGATGATAAGGAACTAAAAATTCCCTGCATGGACAATGTTAATAACGATTTTGGATTTATTATTACATATAATTAGTATTTAATCCTTTGGTTCACCGTATATAGTTATAACAATGCTTCTTGCACCGCCATGATTCCGGTGTTCACAAAGATAAATTCCCTGCCATGTTCCAAGGTTTAATCTGCCATTCGTTACAGGTATATTAACCGAGCTTCCGATTAATGTGGATTTTATATGAGAAGTCATATCATCCGTTCCTTCTGTCGTATGCTCATAATGCATCGCATCTTTTTCAGGAACAGCTCTGTTAAAATATGTTTCCATGTCATGCCTGACAGACGGATCCGCATTTTCATTTATTGATAGCGAAGCAGAAGTGTGTTTAATAAAAACATTTACAAGTCCCGCTTTTATTTTCCTGAGCTCCGGTATCTGATCTGTTATCTCTGATGTTATAAGATGAAAACCTCTTGATCTCGGACGAAGCGTTATTTCCTTCTGATAAAACATATTCATCCTGAAAATTTATGTTATAAAAATATATAAAACATAGTTTCTTATATAAAGATATCATCTTTTTTTATACACATAATAGATTTATTCTTTATTTTTAAAGAAAAAAGCACAGAGCAAGCCCTGTGTGTTTCATAAAACTAAATGGTGAATTATGATAAATAAGGAATTACTGGACATTCTATGCTGTCCTGAATCCAAAGCCGACCTGGTACTCGATGGAAATTTTTTAGTCTCCGTTGATAAGAACACCAGGAGAAGATATCGTATAGAAGATGATATTCCTGTCATGCTGATCGACGAATCTGAGCAGCTTGATCCTGAGACATGGAAACAAATTATGATCAGACATAATAAACCCGTTGACTAACAAAAACCTATATTAGAAAAAATGATAATAAAAACATCCCCTGATGAGATACAGGATTTTTTAACAGATGCCGCAAATGTAAAAGGCTTCTGTGATGCCGTATACTTCCCTGAAAATGAGGAAGAAGTTATCCGCATTGTAAGAGAGGCAAATATAAACGGGACAAAAATTACCGTATCGGGCAACGGTACTGGTCTTACCGGCGGCAGAGTTCCGCAGGGCGGTATTGTTATTTCTACTTTGAAAATGAACAAAGTGCTGGAATTTGATATTCCGGGGAAAACAATAACTGTGCAGCCTGGTGTGATACTTAAAGACCTTCAGGATCTTGTTGAAGAGAAGCAGTTATTTTATCCTCCTGATCCAACCGAAAGGAATTGCTTTATTGGCGCAACCGTTGCCACCAATTCATCGGGAGCTAAAACATTTAAATACGGACCAACAAGGAATTATGTTGAGGCTCTGAATGTTGTTCTGCCTGATGGTGAATTTATAACACTAAAACGGGGTGAAGTGTTCGCAGATGGTTATAAGATAAATCTTACTTCTGAATCAGGAAAAACCATTAAAGTGAATTTACCGGATTATGATATGCCTGCAATTAAACATGCCGCAGGTTATTATTGTAAACCCGGCATGGATGTTATTGATCTTTTTATCGGCTCTGAGGGAACACTTGGAATTCTCACAGAAATAAAACTGAAGCTCCTTGAGCTGAATGAGAATGTTCTTTCTTCTGTTATATTTTTCAATACTGAAGATGATGCCCTCGCGTTTCTGGATGACGCAAGAAGAATGTCGTTCATAACGAGAAATAAAAAACTGTTTTATGAAGTTGATGCAAGAGGTCTGGAATATTTTGATTATAATTCATTAAGATTTCTTCGATCCGAGTTTCCGCAGATACCGGAAGAGGCACATGCGGCGGTATGGTTCGAACAGGAGTTTACAAGTGAAAGTGAAGAAGCCCTGTTTGAGAAATGGATGGAACTCATTATCAAACACAATGCTAATGAAGAGACTGCCTGGTTTGCTTCTAATAAGAATGAACGCGAAAAGTTTAAAGATTTCAGGCATGCCATTTCCTGGAAAGTAAGCGAATATATTAACCGGGTGAAGATAACAAAAGTAGGTACAGATATCGCAGTGCCGGACGATAAGTTTATTGACTTCTATAAATGGATTAAAACAGAGATTCAGAAAACTGAACTGGATTTTATTATTTACGGACATTTTGGTGATTGTCACATACACCTGAACATGCTCCCTAAAGATCAGAAAGAACATCATCTCGCAAAGTCATTTTATATGCTGATCTGTGAACAGGCGGTTTCACTGCGGGGAACTGTTTCAGCAGAACATGGAATTGGTAAACTTAAACGTGATTATCTCCTGAAAATGTTCGGTGAAGAGAATATAATAAAAATGGCTTCACTTAAATCAGCTCTTGATCCAAATTCTATAATTGGCATCGGCAATATGTTTGATGAAAAATATCTTAACACGCACCGGCAGTAATTTAGTCGGACCCGATGCAGCAGCTAACATATAAAAGAATATTCAAATTCTGGATTCCTCTTGCCGCCACATGGCTGATGATGTCAGTCGAAGGTCCCTTTCTTGCAGCCCTGATTGCCAGAATGAAAGAACCTGAGTTTAATCTCGCCGCTTATGGTGTTGCCTTTTCCTTTGCACTCATTATAGAAGCACCAATAATTATGATCATGAGTGCTTCAACAGCTTTATCCCGTAATTATTTTTCATTTATCCGCCTCAGGAATTTTACTTATACGCTCAACCTGGCCATAACTGTCATTATGCTCATTTTCTTATACAGGCCATTCTTTGATTATATAGCAATCAGTTTAATTAATCTTCCCATTAAGGTGGCTTCACTTACTCACACCGCAACCCTGCTGCTGCTGCCCTGGCCTGCTTCGATCGGGTACAGACGTTTTTATCAGGGTCTCATGATCAGGCACAACATGACTCGGCGGGTTGCATTTGGGACTATCATACGTTTAAGTACTATGGCCATAACGGCTCTCATTCTATATATCTTTGGAAATGTTCATGGAGTGATAATCGGAGCGAGCGCTCTTTCAGCCGGAGTTATTTCAGAAGCCGTGGCAAGCAAATTCATGACGGTCAGAATAATTAAAGAAATGAAAGCCTCTCATGATATAAAAGAAGAAACAATCAGCTATAGCGAAATAATAACTTTTTATTATCCTCTAGCATTAACTTCTATACTCAGCCTCGCCATTCAGCCTATGGTTACATTTTTTATGGGACAAGCACGTATGTCACTTGCATCCCTTGCTGTACTGCCTGTTGTTAATTCCTTTTTATTCATATTCAAGAGTTTTGGTTTTTCCTACCAGGAAGCCGGTATCGCATTAAGAAAAGAGGGCTATACACCTTTAAGAAATTTTGCAATTGGATTAGCTGCTATACTTGTACTTATAATTACACTGGTAGCACTTACTCCTTTATCTGATTTGTGGTTTTCAGATGTATCGGGTTTATCTTCTGATCTCTCATTTTTTGCCGGAGATGTACTAAAGATACTCATCATATTTCCTGCTCTGGAAGTGCTGATAAATTTTCAGCGTGCTATTCTGGTGGATACAAGAAATACACGTCCCATTACTTTTGCAACAATAGCCGAAGTAGCGGGAATTGTAGTCGTTTTATTTATCTGCGTGAAAATCTTTGATACAGCAGGAGCAATTGCGGCAGCTATAGCTTATGTGGCAGGGAGGTTATTGGCGAATATGTATCTTTTACCGCCATTTATGAAATCGGCAGGAAACAATAAAGAAAAACCTCCGCGATTTAATTAAACCCCGCGGAGGTTGAGTACATTATATCAGCACTTTCAGCTTGGCATTCAGTTCAAATTTAGTACCTGTAAGTGCTCTTGAGACCGGACACGTTTCCTTTGTCTTTTCAGCTAATTCCTGGAAAGTTTCTTCATCAAGATCGGGCACTTCTGCTTCAGTATGAATTTCAATCTTAGTGATAGTATAACCATCTCCAATCTTTTCAATATGAACCTTATCTTCTGTTTTAATTAATTTTGGATTAAATCCGGCTCTAACCAGATTACCCGCAAAAGCCATAGAGAAACAACCAGCGTGGGCTGCTCCTATCAGCTCTTCAGGGTTTGTCCCGGTACCTGATTCAAATCTTGAGCTTGCGGAATACTGGTGATCCAGTGCTCCGGTTTCTGTTGTCAAACGTCCGTTTCCTTCTTTCAATGTTCCATTCCATTCAGCATTAGCTTTACGAACAGGCATCTTACCTCCTTTGTTTTAATGATTGATATCAGAGAAAATATAATAATAAATTCAGCTAACTAACAACCAGTTAAAATGCTCGCTGTTTCAGATCACATTAAATGGCCGGGAAAGCAGGCACATAGGATTTCTTAAGGGTAAAACCTATCTGAACTCGATTTGATTTCGTTTTGATTTCGTTTTGTAATCGTTTCTTTTGAAGTAGAATTTGGAAAAGAAAGAAGAAGAGCAAGCTGAAAATATTGTTTTTTTAATATACAACATCCCGGAACAAAATCAAAAGAAATAATGAAAAGTTTTGAGAAGCTGCGGATTCTTCCACACTGTCCTGGCCGCTTCGTCAGGTATTTGATATTGGTCAGGGAATTTTTACTTTTTAATAAAAGGAGACTTAATGTTATTAGGTATTGAAACAGCTCACCCTCCCTTCAAGGTTGATCAGATTACAGCAGCAGAAAAATTAAAACAAAGAATGGCGACCCGCCCTGCTATTGCACGGTTAATCGACGCCGCAGCTCAGCATTCAGGGATAGATTCCAGGTACATTGTTATACCCGATGCTGATGATGATACAACGAATCATTTCTACGCGGTTTCAGTAAACGGGATTGCTCCTGATACAAAATCAAGAATGCTTGAATATAAAAAATGGGCTTCGGAACTTTCTATTAGTGCTGTTGAAAAACTTCTTGCTTCAACTGGAATATCCGCTGATAAGATCAATAAACTGATAACAATCTCCTGCACAGGTTTTTACGCTCCCGGTCTGGATTATGATCTTATAAAACATTTGGGATTAAAAAAAGATATTAAACGTACCAATATAGGTTTTATGGGATGTGCTGCCTCCCTGGTTGGATTCAATACAGTACTCGATGCATTAAATTCTGATGAAGATTCAGATATACTTATGATCTCGGTGGAACTTTGCAGTCTGCACCTTCAGACAGAACCAACAAGGGATAATATTCTTGCTAATATGATATTTGCAGATGGAGCAGCAGCAGCACTTTTTACAAACAGAAATCATGAGCCAAATAAACTCAGGATAATAAAAACCCATTCAATGCTGTTTGAGAATTCTTCCTCTGTAATGGGATGGGAAATTGGCAATACCGGTTTTCTTATGAACTTATCTTCTGATCTTCCAAAATTGATTTCAGAATTTGCAGTTCCTCAGATTATTAAATTTCTTAAGGATAATGAAATCAGTATTGATGAGATAAATTACTGGGCACTTCATCCGGGAGGAAGAGCTATACTTGATGCGCTTCAGAATGGATTATGCCTGTCTGAAGAAAAGATGAAACATTCACGTGAAGTTTTAAGAGAATACGGAAATTTATCTTCAGCATCAATTCTTTTTGTCTTAAATAATTTACTGCAAAATCAGAAGATAGAAAAAGATCAGTTGTGCTGTGCTGTTGCATTCGGACCCGGATTAACAATGGAAGTAGTTATTCTGAAGGGCACCTGATGTTTTTTCCTTCCAGGGAGATTAAAAAAGAAATAATGGATGACCATTCAATATCCGGTGAAACTATGTATGCCGCGCTTAATGAACTTGAAACCATTAATAAATATCTCGGGGGCGTACAATCAACCAATAAGGGTATAGAGTTGGTGACCAGAGGATATAAGAACACGGCCCGGTTCAGTATTCTTGATCTTGGCAGTGGTTTTTCGGATGTATTTAATAACACCAGGCATCAATTAGATATCATCCATCTTGATATTAATGCCGGGATTATGAAACGGTTAAAATCTAATAATCCTGATGCAAAATGCATATGCGCCGATGCCCTGATCCCGTGTATGAAAGAGAAAAGCTGCGATATTATTCACCTTTCTCTTTTTCTTCATCATCTCACTGAATCAGAAATAAATATTCTTCTGGCTAATATGTCAAGAATTGCCAGGATCGGGATAATAATTAATGATCTCAGAAGAAATATCCTCGCTTATTTGGGGATCCGGCTGCTTACTTCTCTTTTTTCAAAAAGTGAAATGGTAAAGAATGACGGCCCGCTCTCTGTTAGAAAGGGTTTTGTTAAAACAGATCTGACAATCCTTTTAAAGAATTTTGAACCGGACTATACAATCAGGAGGAAATGGGCGTTTCGCTGGCTCATTTGCATAAATTTAGAAGATCCTTGTGTGCAGAATAATAACTACGAAGATTAATTAAATGGAGCTGGGCTTGACCCCAATGCTGTCAAGTTTAGGATTTCTTTAGGCTGTAAGCCTAACATATATTAGCCCAGGGCAACGCCCTGGGTTAAGAAAACCCCAATTGGCCAGCGACCCTGAAAGGGTCGGATATTAAAGGGAGTTGCTTAACTTGACAGAATTGGGCTTGACCCCGGCTATATAACCAGGTGATGTAATGAATGATTATGAAATTGCAATAATAGGAGGCGGACCTTCAGGATCATCTGCTGCCTGTTTTTTAGCCAGAGCGGGTTTTAAAGTTGTGCTTTTTGAAATGAAGATATTTCCAAGAACTACTGTCTGCGGTGAATTCCTCTCAGGAGAAATTCAGGATATACTCCAGGAATTAGGCATTTATGATGAGTTTCTTGAACTGAATCCAAATCCCATTAAAAACTTCTCCCTGGTTTATGAGAATAATAAAAAGATATCTTCTGACCTGGGATTTACAGCATTCGGACTTCAGCGAAGTTATTTTGATAATCTTATGTTAGAGACTGCCCGAAAATGCGGTACCTCAGTTATTCAACCGGCTAAAGTAAACGAAATAGTAAAGGAAGGTGACTTTTACAAAGTAAATTACAGTTATAAAAATGTTGATAAGTTCATTTACGTTAATAAAGTCATTGCTGCATATGGTAAACAAAATTTCCTTGATAAAAAACTCTCCAGAAAGTTTGCTGCGGATACAACTAAACTGAATGGCATCAAATTTCAGATTGAAAGTTCTAATCTCCGTGAACCCGATAAAGGCACAATAAAAATATATACTTCCAATAATATTTACTGCGGAATAAATGCTGTAGATAATGATCTTGTTACAATCTCCTTTCTTGAGAATAGAAACTTTTATGATAACTCACCGAGGCAGCATCTTAAGGATCTTTTAAATGCCAACCAGGAGTTTAGGAATATTTTCAAACCGGAGTTCTATAATGCAATTGATGAAGTGGTTATATACGGCTGCGGCAATATATACTTCGGGAACAGACATCTCGTTGAAAACGGTATTTATATGATTGGCGACTCAGCCGGGGTAATTGCGCCGTTAACCGGTGAAGGCATTTCTATGGCGTTGCAAAGCGGAAAACTTATTGCCCAGATCTTAATAAATCAGAAGCAGAAAAACCTTAACGAGGAGGTGACCAGGAAGTCCTTCATTACAAACTGGAAAAAACTATTTGCAAGAAGAATGTTTACTGCCAAAATAATTCAGGAAGTCCTTATGCGTAAAAAGTTCAGGCAGATCAGCAGCTTTATAAAACTCTCACCCTATTTAGTTAGAAAACTTATTAAACATACACGTGGTAAATACAGCATTCATCTTGCCGATTCAGGCAGCTGAGCTTTTCCATAGCTTATATTCAGACTCTGATATTCAGCAAAAATCACCATTTATATTTCTTTTTTCTGTAGATAATGATTCATAATTATCTCTATTTTTGAAGAGGAAATCAGAGGAAATGATGGTGAATATATCGAAAATTATTGTTGTTGGTGACAGGGTTTTAATTAAACCGGAAGAAGATGCTAATAAAACTACCAGCGGCTTATATCTGCCCCCAAGCGTAGTTGAAAAAGACAGGATCCAGAGCGGTTATATTATTAAAGCAGGACCCGGTTATCCTATTGCATCAAACATTGATGAAGATGAACCCTGGAAAGAGAAAAAAAATTCTGCAAAGTATATTCCACTCCAGGCGAAGGAAGGTGATCTTGCAGTATTCCTTAGAAAAGAAGCTATGGAAATAGAAGTGGAAAAAGAAAAACTGCTTATTGTTCCTCAATCTGCTATCCTTTTACTATTCAGGGAAGATGTTCTGAACTTCTAAATAAAAATAACCGGGTGATTTATGAAAACAAAACTCTTTTTGGCTTTAACAGTCATTTTTACTTTATTAAATGGATGTGGAATTTCAGATAAGGAGAAAATGAATACCGAATTCAGGCAATTTGTTACAGATTATGAATCAAGAATTACCCCTCTTACAATTGAATCCAATCTTGCGTACTTCAATGCAACAATCTCGGGTAAAGATGAAGATTACCAGAAATCTGCTGATCTGGAAATAAAAAGAAGCCGGCTTTACACATCAAAGGAAGATTTTGACAAGGTAAAGAAATATAAGGAATCAGCATTAATTACTGACGATCTGCAGAAAAGACAGCTTGAACTGCTTTACAATTTATACCTGGAAAAGCAGGTAGATCAGTCGAGACTCGAAGAGATCATTAAAATGCAGAGTGCTATAGAGAATAAATTTTCTACTTTCAGAGCAGAAGTGAACGGTAAAAAATTAACAGATAATCAGGTAGAAGAGATCTTAAAGAATTCTTCAGATTCTAAAGAACTCCAGACTGCCTGGATTGGTCATAAGAAGATTGGGAATTTAGTACACCAGGATATACTTAAACTTGTTAAAATGCGTAATGAATCTGCACGCGAGCTCGGGTTCAAAAACTTTCATGAGATGAGTTTGAAGTTAAATGAACAGGATCCTGAAGAAATTGAAACCCTGTTTGATGAACTTGATAATCTAACACAGAATACTTTTGCTCAGATTAAAAATGATATAGATGAATACCTTTCGAAAAAACTTAATATATCAAAGGATCAGCTTATGCCCTGGCATTATCAGAACAGATATTTCCAGGAAGCTCCAAGAATTTATACAGTAAATCTTGATGATTATTATAAAGATAAAGATATAGCTGCAATTACGACTGAGTATTACAGAGGAATCGGACTTGAGATTGAAGATCTTGTTGCAAAAAGCGACTTATACGAAAAAGAAGGAAAGTATCAGCACGCCTACTGTACCAGCATTGACCGTAACGGTGATGTAAGAGTGGTCTGTAATATTAAGCCGAATTATAACTGGATGAATACGAACCTTCATGAATTCGGACATGCCGTTTATGATAAGTACATTGATAAAACTCTGCCATGGGATTTAAGAGATGCCGCACACACCTTCACCACTGAAGCTATAGCTATGTTGTTTGGACGCTTTGCTGCTAATCCGGCCTGGCTAAAAGATGTCATCGGTATTACTGAAGAAGAGAAAAATAAAATCGGTGATGATGTTTTTAAATCACTGCGTCTTGAACAGTTGGTATTCAGCCGCTGGGTACAGGTGGTTTACCGGTTCGAGAAAGAAATGTATTCTAACCCTGATCAGGATCTGAATGAGTTATGGTGGAATCTTGTTGAAAAGTATCAGATGATTAAAAAACCCGAAGGAAGAAATGAACCCGACTGGGCATCAAAGATCCATATTGCAAGCTACCCTGCTTACTATCATAATTATATGCTTGGTGAATTGCTGGCATCACAGTTATATTACTACATCGGGAATAACGTACTAAAATCAGCTGATATCAAAAACGAGAGTTATAAAAATAAAAAAGAAGTAGGTGAATTCCTCGTCGAGAAAGTATTTACGCCGGGTAAAAGATATTTTTGGAATGACATGATTAAAATGGCTACCGGCGAAAATCTAACACCAAAATATTATGCACAGCAATTTGTGAACTGATCCCGTAAAGTATTATAAAAATTTAAAAAGGTCTGTTCAGCTGCAGACCTTTTTTATTTCTCTTCTTCAGTATCTTTTCAGGCAGATTTACTTACAGAACTAATCAAAGTCTAAAGTTGTTATATTCAATTGGAAATACAATGAGGTATAATATGTTTCAGAACAGCGAAAGAAAACCGGAAATTGAATATCCCTGCGATTGGGATTATAAAATAATTGGAAATAATGTGGACGGGATACTGTACGCAATTGAAGATGCAGCCCACGGATTAGATTATAAAGTCTCCCCATCCAATGTTAGTAAAACCGGAAAATACGTAAGTATAAATCTTAAGGTCAAAGTAGAAAATGAATATGTCAGGAATTCAGTTTATTCTTCTCTTGATAACTCAGAAAGTGTAATTATGGTTTTATAAATGAAAACTCATACTTTCACAACCTCTATGGTTCTGCCGCTTAACGTCAAAGAGGTGTTTGATTTTTTTTCTGACGCCGGTAACCTTGAAGTTATTACTCCTCCTGAACTGAGATTTAATATTGTTACACCGCTTCCAATTAATGTTAAAGAAGGTGCCCTGATTGAGTATAGATTAAAACTTGCAGGGGCCGGATTCGGCTGGTTAACCAGGATTACTGAATGGAATCCGCCTTATGAGTTTGTTGATGAGCAGATCAGGGGACCATATAAGTTGTGGATACACCGGCATACTTTTAACTATGTTAATGGCGAAACTATAATTAATGATGAAGTAAAATACCAGCTTCCATTTTACCCCTTCGGTGAGATTGCCTCGCCAATAATAAAAGTTCAGCTTAAGCGAATATTTACCTACAGGCAGAATCAAATCAAACAGCTTCTTCTGAAAACAAAATCCTTGTGATATCATTTCAAACATAATTTAGAATATGATATAAAGCTTTTTTCTTTTTAAAAACTTTCTATAATTTAACGGCGTTCCATTTTAACATCTTAGTTGGAGAATGCCATGCGCTTCAGATCACTCCTTTTAATTATCCTTACTAGTTTAATAATCTCTGTCAATGCACAGAATGAAAAGAAAAATGATGACGACAGTTGTGTTTATCATTTCACAATCGATAAACTGATTAAATCCACACCAGTAAAAAATCAGGCTAAGACGGGCACATGCTGGTCTTTTGCAACAATATCTTTTATCGAATCAGAAATGTTAAGGAACGGACTGGAAGAAACCGATCTCTCAGAAATGTATATAGTAAGGCAAACTTACCCGGAAAAGGCAGAAAAATATATTAGAATGATGGGAATGTATAATTTCGGTGAAGGCGGGCAGGCACATGATGTATTCGCACAGATTAAAAAGTATGGACTTGTACCTGAAGAAGTTTACACGGGGAAAAACATCAGTGAAGCGCAGCATAACCATGGTGAACTGGTGAACATTCTTACAAGTATGCTAAAAGCCGTTAATGAAAAGAAGGGGGGTAAAGTTACTCCGCGCTGGAAGGAGCTGTTTGAATCTGCACTTGATATCTATCTGGGAAAATCACCTGAGCGGTTTACCTGTAAAGGGGAAGAATATACTCCGCAGACGTTTATGCAGAAGAAAGTAAAAATAATTCCTGATGATTATATCGAGTTTACTTCATATACTCATCACCCTTTTTATGATAAATTCTCTCTTGAAATTCCTGATAACTGGACAAACCAGGAATACTATAATGTCCCGGTTGAAGATATTATAGCCATTATGGATAATTCTTTAAAGGAAGGTTATTCTGTTCTGTGGGATGGTGATGTAAGTGAGCGTTTCTTCAGCCAGAAAAAAGGCTATGCGGTTGTTCCTCTGAAGGATTGGGATGAAAGAACCACTGAGGAAAAGGATGCTGAACTGAAAGAGCCAGAACAGGAAAAGATTGTAACACAGGAAATGCGTCAGGCGGCTTTTAATAATTTCTCTTCAACTGATGACCACCTGATGCATGTTACCGGATTAGCGCATGATCAGAATAATACAAAATATTATTACACTAAAAATTCGTGGGGCACAGATTATAAGGATAAAGGATTTATTTATATTTCTGAACAGTATGCCAGGCTTCATACTGTAGCCCTGATGGTTAATAAGAATGCAGTCCCCCAGGAAATCCTGAAGAAGTGTAAGATAGAAAATCCGGAACTTGTAAACAAAGATTAAGTAAATATCTCATAAAGTCCCGTTCCTGAACGGGACTTTATCTTAACAGGATCATCTTTTTCGACTCAGAGTAACCTCCCGAAACAAGTCTATAGATATAAATTCCGCTGGATAGATCAGCTGCAATAAAATCAATATCGTAACTGCCTTCCTGTTTATATTCATTCACCAAAGTAATAATTTTATTTCCTATGACATCATACACACTCAGTTGAACATATCCTGCTGATGGAATTATAAAATTGATTTTAGTTGAAGGATTAAATGGATTAGGATAATTCTGGGAAAGCAAGTATTTGCCTGGTGATGTTTCACCTTCATTCTCTCCAACAAAAGTAGTTCCCCCGTTTGTGGTTTTAAGTATAGTGCCGAATGACCCGACTATCCACCCGGTATTCGCATTTACAAATTGAATATCCGATAAAGTCTGAGAAATCCTGGTATTTTGCTGAATCCAGGTTATACCATTATCAGAAGTTTTATAAATACCTCCCGAACCAGTAATCCAACCAGTATTCTGATCAGTAAAGCAGATCGAGTACAATTCTCGTCCCTCTGAAATCTTCCGGGAGCTCCAAACCTTACCTCCATCAGTGGTTCTGAACAAGCATCCGATACCGCTTGTTATCCAGCCATTATTCTGATCTGAGAAATATATGTCTGTTGTTAACCAATCCTGTATTTCAGTAACTGTACTCCAGTTTATTCCGCCATCTGTCGTATGCAGAACCTTACCTCCGATTACCCAGCCATTGAGTCTGTCCTGAAATAATACTTTCGTAAAACCAACACTCTGTTCCGAGAATTGCTGAACCCAATCAATGCCGCCGTTTTCTGATTTGTAAATCTTTCCATAGTTATACCATCCTTCCACATTAGAACCCACCACCCAGCCAGTGTCCTCATCAATGAAATAAACCGATCTGAAATCAGTGGGTGTATTTGCGGGAAGATGCGTCCATGAAATACCTCTGTCTGTAGTTTTAAGAATCGTTGAGCTATCCCCTGCAATCCATCCCATTTTCTGATCAATAAAATGAATTGAATGTAATAGTTTGTTAGTTCCACTTGATGAAAAAAGCCAGTTTAATCCACCATCTGAAGTTCTGAGAATGGTTCCTGAGGACCCGGTTATCAGTGAAGTGTTTTCGTCAAAACAGATTATAGAGCTTAAATGTGTTTTAATATCTCCCGAAAGTGAGTTCCAGTCGCTGCCGCCATTTTCTGTTTTTAATATTACGCCTCCCGCACCAACCGCAAATCCCTGGTTCTGATCAACTATAAATAAAGATTCAAGTATATCAGGAGGGAAGTGTTTTTGTTCGATCCATTGTTCACCCCCATTTGTGGTCTTTAAAATGGTCCCGAATCTTTCAAGTGCCCAGCCAGTATTCTGATCTAGAAACTTGATAACCTCTACACCCCATCCCGGGTTATACCTTTGACTCATCCAATTTTGTCCACCATCAGAAGTTTTCTTTATATCATAACTTCCCATCCAGCCAATATTACTATTTAGAAAGTACATTGACATAATAGCGTCGGATCCATGTTTTTCAAGTGACCAGGTAATGCCACCATCAGTAGTCTTAAAAATTATACCGTAGGAGTTCCACGAATCACCTCCCTGGCCAAAGACCCAGCCGGTATTATTATCGAGAAAGTAGATAGAGTAAGGAAGTATATAATTTAACTCCTGGCTCGTGATTTTTTGAGAAGACCATGATTGCCCCCCATCAGTGGTTTTAATTACGCTATCCCAATCCAGTGCCCAACCATGATTTTGATCTGTAAAAAAGATCTTTCTTAAATTTCCTGTACTATTTGGATACTGTTGGATCCAGGAATTACCGCCATCTGTAGTTTTGAGGATAAGACCTTTTACGCCGCAGATCCATCCAGTTTCCTCATTTATAAACTGAACACATGTAAGTATATCATATGTTCCGCTTTCCTGCTTTACCCAGCTTGACCCTCCATCCGTAGTATTTAAGATTATACCTTGGCTGCCAACAACCCACCCTTTACTTTCATTTATAAAAAAAACATCATAGAGAGGATTTCCCTGAGGTTTAGGATTCTGCCAGAACCACTGAGCATGAACAGATATTGACAATGCAACGAGCAAAAGAAGTTGTAAAGAAAATTTTTTCATTTTAATCACCATATATATAAAACGATTTTGTGAACGTTCTTATGAGTCAATATAAACAGATGCAGCGGTTTGTTTTATTTTTGCAGCAGCATCTTCTTTAAAACGCTAAGTTCTTTCATCGGTAACATCATTAATATCTATTTCATAAAAAATAGCTGTAAAACAGGTCCCGAGTTCTAGACGATTATATGTCAATAAATAAGTGTGCCACTGAATAATTGTTTATTAAATGAAGGGCTACATAGAAACAATATGGAATTTATTTCGCATTAAGGGTAAAATATTCGTAGAAAATAGTCTTTAAAGCACTAAGCCAATTTCTTCAATAAATCTGGTTAGTTTATTTTTGTCCAGCCTGCCTTCTGTTCTGACTCCGCTGCATACATCAACACCAAAGGGATGAACAATTTCTATTGCGCTTCTAACATTCTCCGGGGTTAATCCTCCCGCAAGAAATACAGGAACTTTGACTGACTCACAAATCCTTTTACTTATTTCCCAATTATGGATCCGGCCCGTACCGCCAAGTTCTTTAACTATAAGTTTTGGGTTGCCTGAATCAAGCAGCAGGGCATGAACATTGCCGGATATTTTACAGGCAAATTCAATTGATTCTTCCCCTGTTACATGTACAACCTGCACTATACTGATTCCAGGCAGAGCTTCCAATAATTTCAGGTGCTCTTCATTCTGCAGATAATCACATATCTGTATGGTGTTTGTTCTGCAGCGTTTCTGCTGTTCAATAATATCTTCGGCTTTATGTTTACTTGTAAGAAGGAAGGATGCAACTCCCGGAGGAATAGTTCTGCTTATTTCTGAAATAAGGTCTTCAGAGATAACACCTGGACCGCTGGGCATAGCAGATACCAATCCTACAGCATTTACCCCGGCTTGAATTGCCATAGATGCTTCAGCAAGAGATGAAATACAACAGACTTTTATTCTGGTTTTGTTAACCATAAAATATCCCGAAGAGTTTAAGAAAGATAAGTATAAAGTTTAATTGAACAAAAAGGCCGGGGTTATTCTCCCGGCCTTTATAAGATAATTTAACTTTTGCGGTAATTATTTCAGCAGCATCATCTTTTTAATAAATCTTGCAGTTTTACCATCACTAACAGAACTTGCATCCATTTCATAGATATAAATTCCGCTTGCAAACTGGTCTGCTTTGAACTGAAGCTGCTTAACACCGGCTTCCTGAATACCATCAGCTAAAGTGGCCACAATCTCTCCGAGTATATTATATATCCTGATAGTTACCCGGCTAACTGAAGGCAGCTCATATTTAATGGTTGTAACAGGGTTAAATGGATTCGGATAATTCTGCCGTAAAGCATATTCCTTCGGAAGAGACGAATTTTCATCTACTCCTGTTACAGTCACATAGGCATCAGGATCGCTCTTCTGAGGTTCAAAGTTTCCTGAGTTATCTTTGGCAATACTGTAGAATTTATATGTTGAACCCATCCTGCCGACAAAGAATGTGTCGGTAGTTGTAACATTAGTAAGCCATACTTTATAAGGACCATCATTTTCTGAAACATATACCGAGTAAGTATTCAAACCTGAACCTGTTGTATCATCCTTGCCTTCCCAGGATACATTAAAAAGTTCTCTTGCAGTAGTAATTGATTTTACTTTACTCAAAGGTAATCCAGCATCAATTGTATTATACACGGCAGGTGTTTCAATTGCGGCATTCCTGTCAAATACGATACTTGCTTTTGAAGTAATGTTATCCATTGTTTTTGCAGTACTCTTTGGCTTAACACTATAGGTGACAAATCCCTCGCCGGAATGGAGCGAATCATTAATTGACAAAAATCCCATTAACGGATTTACTGGTATTTGTCCCGTTGCCGGGTCAATTGATCTTAGAGTCCAGAAAGCTGTATTTGTACTAATATCAATACCTGCTTCAAAATCGACATACACCTTCAATGATTCTTTCACATCTACGCGCTGTGTATAGAAAGAAGCATTCTGAGGGATGTTGAATCTGTACTTTCCGAAACCAAAGCTTCCCAATCTAAAACTCTTCGGATCAATATTTTTATCAAGCTGTTGTGTAACTGTTACAACCTGCGCAGGTGCAGTCGCTAGTTTAGGATCATTTTCAAACCTTATTGTGAAAGGCATTGTCTGGGATACTGAAACCCATCGTAATGAACCGTAACCTTCAGGACCTATAATATCATTGGGATCTTTCGAAGCAATAACCGGTATATATTTACAAATAAGTTTTGCAAGGAAGGAAGGTTTACCTTTTTTGATATTATTATAGGTCGATGCTATACTCCATGCTGTTTTTGCCACAAAGATAAGTGCAGCTCCGCCTGTTACCGGTACCAGCACAAGTTTCATTGCTCCGAATGCAAACTTAACCGCTACTGTTGCCCACATTACTGCTTTTTCACAGCTTGTAATTGTAAGTTTCTGCAGTGCCGCCTTTTGAGTCTCATCGAGACTCTCTGCAAATGAAGAGCTTATCTTACTGAATGAAATACCGACAAGGTCCTCTGGGGTTATTATTCCAGCGGCAATATATATATTAAACACTTCCCTTATGAATTTTTCTTTTGACTGAGCAAGATAGAGCAGCTCAGAATTTTTCTCTTTCGCTGAATCACTTAAAATTGCCTGTCTGAATGCCTCAAGAAATTCCGCTTGCTCAGTTACAAATGATTTTCTATCATAAGCATTTGCATATGCCTGGATCGGGAAATCATCTCCCTGAACATCTTCAACCTGAAGATAAACATTCATGATTTCGCCTACCCGGAGTCCTTTAGCAAAGATTGGAATAATACGCCAGCCATCGTAATCAATATACTCCTGAGCTTTAATTACTGAATAATCGGGATTCTCAGCGAGCTTATCTGCTGTGAATGCTTTATCAGAATAGATAGTAAACTTCTGTCCTTCAGGAATTACTATTACACCATTAAGGAACGGAATATCTATGTTAGAAGAATTCTGGAAGCTTAGAGAAATATTACCAGCTCCGCCTCTCAGTATTGCCGAAGGAGGTGAATATCCAACCGCAACCTCCATAGGGGTGCCCTGATCTAAAGTAAATCCGTCTTTTAATATTACTTCACTTCCATCTTTTCTTTTAACGAAAACATCGTAAGTACCTAAAGCCAGGTCACTGCCCGTCATGTCAAAAGTAGCTTCCATAAAAGACGCGTCTTTAAACATCTTCTGTATTGTGACCGGCGATTTGCCGCTCTTGTTAACCAGTGAAATAATACAATCCTGATCGAACCTTGCACCATATACTGATATAGTAACCTCTCCGGTATTACCACCGCGTAATGGTGATATCCGGGAAATGCTGAAGTTAACATAATCAGCTAAAATCTGAAAATGAGTTGAATCAGAATATCGAAGACTTCTGTCACGCACGAATACATAGTATGTTCCATTATAAGTTTCGGGAATAATTATTTCCTGATCCGGACCAGGTACGCTGCTTGAAAAATCATAATCTCCTGCATTAGGAGGTGTATTCAGTTTCACAAATACTTCACTGTTAGCCGATGTTAAAGAGCTTTTCAAAGTGATCTTCAGTGTTTTACCTGCAGTTACATTTTGTATTTTATAGAACTGCTGTTCTGAACTTGTTACAAAAGAGTTCTTAGATACACCCAACACAAGCTCTGGCAGAACTATATTCATTTTTTGAGCAGATGCTCTCGTATTGTTTGAATCGATAACTTCCGGCAGATTCTTTTTAATATTGGTCTTTACAATTATATAATAACTGCCCTGCAGAATTCCCGGAACAGTACCCGTTACATTTCCTTCGGCATCTGCCAATACAGGATTATCGGATGAAAATTTCAAAGCCATACTGGCTGATGTACCGGGCAGGATTGATACGTAACCAGTATTCAGTGCAAGCATAGGATCTGTAACTTCCCATTTATTATCTGCGGAAATATATACTGCATCGGTAATAAGACCCTGAGCGGTATTCGCACTTAAATTTTTCAGTGTATATGTAATGGTAATCTCATCGCCTGTCTGAGCTGATAAAGGAACAACGATGTTGTTAACTGCCAGATCTACAATGGGTGAACTTATAATGTTGAATGCTTTGTATCTTATGTTGTTATATTCTTTTGTTTTTTCATATACCTCGTTCTTTGCATCTGTTTTTAAAATGATATAATACTTTCCAGCTATATAATTAGGAAGCAAAGCATCCTGTACTTCCGAGTACGAAGCACCCGAACTCAGAGTAACTGATTTTTGTACTGATCCAAGCTGCTTATCATAATTATCAATAATTGTATCCTGGGAAATGTAAATAATGTCAGTCCAGGTCAGTGATTGTGTATTGCCCGGACCATTATTCTTAGTCGTCCACTGAATATTTATAGGCTGATTTGCATATGCTTCAGCGGGTGTGGTTAAAGTAAACAGCTGAAGATCAGGTGCAGGCAAAGATGTTACCGCTATACCCGAACTTAATTTTTGATTATTAACAGGATCTGAATCATTTATCTGATTCTTTGCATCAGTTATTACGATGATATAATTAGTACCTGATGCTTCTCCCGGAATTGTTATTTTTTCTGATCTCGTATATGCTGAACCCGGCCTGAGAGCATTTGAATTCTGGAAACTGCCAAGCAGAATATCAGATGAACTATACTGATTATCAGCTGAGTAATAAACATTATCAAACCAGCTCGTAGCTAATGGTGTAACATTTCCAACATTCTTTACACTCCATTCAATTTGTATTTGTCTGCCTGAGTTTGCAGAAGACGGAACAATTATCGTCTGCACTGTATAATCAGCTGGTGGATATGATTTTATATCCAGCTTCGATGAACTCAGTGTGTTATTATCTTCAGCTGTATTTTCAAATATTGTATTTGTATAATCAGCAACTATATGAATGTACTGCACTGAAGCTAAGTTAGAAGGAAGCATCACATTTGCTGATTTGGAGTAAACTTCCTGCCCCTTTAATGATCCCTCGGATTTTATCTCGGCAAGCATTAATGCATTCGCAGGACTCCAGACCGGATTTGTGGAAATATAAATTCTGTCACTCCAGTTCTTTGATATAACTGAACCTGTGCCGGCATTCTTCACCTGATATGTTACCTGCACCGGCTGTCCAGCTATAGGGTTCTGCTGCACAGTTACTGTTGTTACCTGCAGATCTGCCCAGGGAGTTAGCGTAATGTTTATGTTTTTTGAGCTCTTCAGCAGATTATTATCATCATAAGTATATTCGAAGACACGGTTATCGAAATCTGTTTTTACGAACAAATAATAATCACCTGATAAGCCGTTTGGAATCGTAAAACTATCAACAATCGTATAGAATGAATCCACATCAACGGCTCCGCCATGGTGTACTGTAGCAAGAACAGGAGCGGACTTTTCATCAAGAGTTGCCGACTTCGAAAGGTACAGCCTGTCATACCATCCTGATTCAAAAGTTTCACTGAGTCCCTGGTTCTTAACCTTCCATTCAACTTTTATCTTGCTGCCTGAATTAGCGGTTACTGGATGTGTTATTGATTGAACCGCCAGATCGGGAGTTGCAACAACCAGCACCTGCATTGAATCACTTACTCTCGTGTTATTACTCTCAGCCGAATATTCGTAAACATCATTGTATTTATCGCATACCAGTATGAGGAAATATTTTCCGAAAGCATTATTAGGAATCTTAACAGAATCCTGAATTGTATAACTGCTGTCTTTTTTCAAAATACCCTGGTGATGAAAGCCGGCGAGATAAATTGCTTTACTATCCACAATTGTATCCTGCGAGAGATACAGAAAATCATACCAGGAAGAAGTAACCGTAGGACCTGCACCCTTATTCTTAATTGTAAAATTAACGGGTACCTTCTTTCCATTATAAGTCTGCTTTGGAATAATAAATGAACTTACTGTCAGATCGGGAGGAGGAGTCATAGAAATCATTATAGACGCAGATCTTTTCACATTATTATCATTTGAAAGTTCTGCCTGATTATTTGTTTTATCGGTGTATACAAAAATATAAAACTTTCCTGCAATCCCTTCGGGAAGCGTAACCTCCAGTTTACCTACATAGCTTTCGTTGATATTTAACGCGCTTACATTTGCACTATGACCAATCTCATCTGCAGCGTTTGGATTAAAGATTGAATCCGGTTGAATGTAGATGTAATCCTGCCAGTCAGGAACGCTCGTGGGACCCACACCAGTATTCTTTACAGTCCAGTTTATTTCAACATTTCTTCCTGAATAACTTGTGCCCGGTGCAGTTACATTGGTAACTACCAGATCAGGTGCTTTCCAGGTAGTAAAGCTTCTTACTAATGACCATGCACCCTGACCAATGCTATTTATTCCTCTAACGCGCCAGTAATATTTTGTGTTCGGCTGTAATGTACCTGCTCTGTATGTATTCTGGTATGGATTATCTTCATATTCAACTACCGCAAAATTTGATGTCCTGGAAAATTGAATCTTGTAATTGTCAGCTTCAATAAGTGCCTGCCATTCAAGATCAACTTCATGTTTTGATAATTGCACATTATCAGCAGGACTAACTAATGTAACTGGTCCGGGTACTCCCATCAGCGTTGTAAAATTCCATACGTCAGAAAAAGGTGAGAAGCCAGCTGAATTTTTTGCTCTTACACGCCAGTAATATTTTGTTGCATAATTCAGATTCATTATATAAGCAGAAGAATAACCATCAGTAATCAAGGTATCTTTTACTTTGGTAGTAAAAGCAGAGGTTGTAGAAACCTGAAGGTTATATTCCTGAATTCCGGCAATTCTGGTCCAGGATAAATTCACATCTCTTTGCTGTGCAAGAGCACCATTCAATGGTTCACTAAGTACAGGTGCGGGAGGTAATCCTGCAACTGTTGTAAAACTGGATGTTGATGATACATAACTGAAGCCGCCGATATCATCAAGAGCATAGCCGCGCCAGTAATATTTAGTAGAAGGAATAAGATTAGAAACTCTCCATGAAGTATTCTGAATTCCAAACGTATCAATTGTGGTCCTGAAATCTTCTTCAGTTGAAATCTGCATCCAGTAATTTGTTGCCCCCCCTGTATGAGTCCATGTTAATGTAACTGGAATTGCCACGTTAACTGCATTATCCGCAGGGGTAAGCAGTGTTGGAGGTTCAAGAAATACCTGATTATAAACTAATGAAACTCCTGTAACATCTGCACTGTTCATCACAATTGCATCCAGAGCAGTAACATCACCCTTTTTATAATCAAAAATACCATCCTGATTAAGATCTTTGGTGGCCCTGATGTAGAAATATCCAAAAAAAGCAGGCTGGGCAACATGAGGAATCACAAAATTTCCCTGGTTATCCACAACAGCCATGTAGTCAATTATATTTTCATCTTCGAAGAAATGCATGAATGTGGTTAATGCTACAATACTATTACCAACTGTAACTCCGCTAACCGTACTGCTCAGATTTCCTGAAACTTTAAAGGGCGGGAAGGAAGTGCCTGTTGTAAAATAAAAAACGGCCGGAGTTGTAAGTCTTACCTTGTTGGCCCCGAATGCCGAAGCCACGCAGAAGAAGTAAGATGAATCTGCAAGTAAAACCGGCGTTAAATTTATTGTTCTGAAATCGGAACTTAGAGATACTGTTTTGAAACTGTCGATGTTTGAGAAGAATGAAATCGGAAGCCATTTATTGTTAAGCCGTGTTTTGTGAACACTGGTATCCAGAGGTGTACTAAAGGTTATTGAAATTACCTGGTTCAAAGGAACACTTGTCTTATTATTCTGAGGTGAAAAGCCGCTAATCAATATTTGTGAAAAGAGATTTTCACCTGTTAAAACTATAAAACTAAACAACAAAAATAGAACTATATTATACTTCTTTTTCATAACGACACCTCTAATATGCTACTGGATGAATCAGAATTTTGAACCTAACTTATCATAATTCCACCTCAATGTCCATAATTATGTTGAATGACTGTGACCCCAGTTACATATAAGGATGCATATAGTTTGCCTATAAGAGGGACGTACTCACCTGCTGAATTGGGCGAAATAACGCTAAAAAATGCACAACATACACTATCATTGCTAGAGCAAAATCCCTATTTTTGATGAATGAAGAACCGAGCACCCAAAAACCGGACAATCACTCTTTCAGAAGAAGACAAGATCAGGTATTCCAAAGAAATATTAAAAGGGAATCTGTTATCGGATATGATGCCCTTAAATAAGATTATTCAAGGGGACATATTTAAATGTGCTGAGTATATTCCTAAACAATCTGTTGATCTGCTTTTCCTTGATCCTCCTTATAATCTTAGAAAAACCTATCAGGACCAGGAATTCAGAAAAAAAAGCGAAGAAGAGTATTCGGAGTGGTTCGGGTCGTGGTTCAGACTTCTCCTCCCTGCATTAAAGGAAACTGCTACGGTATATATTTGCTGCGACTGGCAGACATCAGTTGCCATATATGATATTATTAAGGAAAAGCTGATAGTGCGGAACCGCATCACCTGGGAAAGAGAAAAAGGCCGCGGGGCCGTAACAAATTACAAGAATTCACATGAAGATATCTGGTTCGCTACGAAGAGCAATCTTTATACATTTAACGTTGATGCAGTTAAACTGAAACGGCGAGTTATAGCGCCTTATAAGGAAAATGGGACACCAAAAGACTGGGAGGAAAGTAAAGATGGGAACTTCAGGCTGACTCATCCGGGAAATTTGTGGACGGATATCAGTATTCCTTTCTGGAGTATGCCCGAGAATACGGATCACCCTACACAAAAACCGGAGAAGCTTGCTGCAAAACTTCTCCTGGCAAGTACAAATGAAGGAGACGTTGTTCTGGATCCCTTTGCAGGTTCCGGCACTACTGCTGTGACGGCTAAGAAACTGAACAGGAAATTTTACGCAGTTGAATTAGCTGAGGAGTTTGTGATGCTTGGAATGAAACGTCTGGAACTTGCGGAAAAGGATCCGGAAATACAGGGTTATCACGACGGTGTTTTCTGGGAAAGAAATACATTGGCACTTCAAAAATCTTCAAAGCATAATACACAGAAAGATGAAGATGATCAATTATTCTGATGGCAATTCTCTTATGAGGATCACAATACATTAATCCTTCCTTTGCTAATCATACATTCATTTCATACATAATAATAAAGAACACTTTAAAGGAATGAATGGAAGATAAGCACACACACGGGCATCATCACCCTCAGCCGAATACTAATGAGCAGAACAACCATCAGCATCACCATCAGCATAATCCTGAAGAGCACGACGCTAAAAGAGATATGAAGCATGAACAAGGACCGCACGCTCATCATAAACCGGATGAACACAAAGGGCATGCTGATCACTCCGGAATGATTGAAGATTTTAAGAAACGATTTTATATGTCGCTGGTTTTAACAATACCGGTTCTGATCCTTTCTCCTATGATACAGCACTTTTTTGGTTTAGAGGATGCCCTGCGTTTTCAGGGTGACCTGATCATTCTATTCGTTTTATCATCTGTAATTTATATCTATGGCGGTTATCCTTTTCTTACAGGTTTTTATGATGATATTTTCCGGAAGGGTAAACCTGGTATGATGACACTGATTGCAATTGCCATTACAACCGCATATGTATATAGTACGCTTGTAACTTTCGGATTAAAGGGTGAAGTATTTTTCTGGGAGCTTGCAACACTGATTGATATTATGCTGATAGGTCACTGGATCGAAATGCGATCTGTACAGGGAGCTTCCCGGGCATTGGAGGAATTAGCGCGATTGCTGCCGTCGGACGCCCATAAAATAAATGAAGACGAATCAATAGAAGATATTCCACTGGAATCATTAAAGCCGGGTAATATAATTTTAATTAAACCAGGCGAAAAAGTTCCGGCAGATGGAATTGTAATTGACGGCAGGACATCAATTAATGAATCTATGCTCACGGGTGAATCAAAACCGGTAAAAAAACAAAAAGGAAATGAGGTAATCGGAGGATCCATAAATGGAGAGGGATCTGTAAAAGTTGAAGTGAAGAGGACAGGGGCTGATTCTTTTCTTTCACAGGTTATTGAACTGGTAAACCAGGCACAGCAGAGCAAATCGAGGACTCAGCATTTAGCGGACCGTGCAGCATTCATTCTAACAATATTTGCAATAGCTGCGGGTACAGTTACGTTTTTTTTATGGCAATATTTTACAACAGAAAGTTTAGCTTTCGCACTGGAAAGAACTGTGACAGTGATGGTGATTACTTGTCCCCACGCACTTGGTCTCGCAGTGCCGCTGGTTGTATCGGTATCAACTAGTCTTGCCGCGAGGAATGGTTTTCTTATAAGAAACAGGATAGCATTTGAAAGTGCAAGACGCGTTAATGCAGTAGTTTTCGATAAAACGGGTACACTTACCGAGGGTACATTCGGGGTTACAGATGTTGTTTCATTTGATCCGCAGTATGAGAAAGACCAAATTATTGAAATGGCTGCCGCGCTGGAAACCCATTCACAACATCCTATTGCGCAGGGGATTGTTAATGCATCAAGAAATAAACTGAATGTTTCAGATTTTAATTCCATAACAGGAAAGGGTGTTGAGGGAAAAATAAATGGGAAAATGATAAGAGTTGTAAGTCCGGGTTATCTGAAGGAATTTAATATGCAGATCCGTGAAGATCAGGTAAATGATCTTTATTCCCAGGGGAAGACTGTTGTATTTGTAATTGAAGAGCAGAAATTATCAGGTGCTATTGCTCTTGGTGATAAAATCAGGCCGGAATCAAAACAGGCAATATCAAAATTAAAAGAAATGGGGATCAGGACTTATCTTCTTACGGGTGATAACAACCAGACTGCAGAATATGTTGCTAAAGAATTAGCGCTGGACAGGTTCTTTGCAGAAGTACTTCCGGATCAAAAGGCATCGAAGATAAAAGAAATTCAGTCAGAGGGATTTATTACCGCAATGACTGGTGACGGAGTTAACGACGCACCGGCACTTGCACAGGCGGATGTTGGTATTGCAATAGGTGCCGGCAGTGATGTGGCCGTGGAAACCGCTGACATTATTCTGATCGGTAATAATCCCAATGATGTCGCTAATGTTATTGGGCTGGCAAGAGCCACATACAAAAAAATGCTTCAGAATTTATGGTGGGCTGCAGGGTATAACATTTTTGCAATACCTCTAGCGGCAGGAGTACTGTACAGTTCAGGATTGTTATTGAGCCCTGCATTAGGTGCTGTACTGATGTCTGCAAGTACAGTAGTTGTTGCTATTAATGCAAAGCTGCTGAAATTAAGCTAAGCCGAAACCGAATGCTGTCAATTTAAGCAACTTCCTTTAATATCCGACCCTTTCAGGGTCGTGGTCTGTTGGGGATTCCTTAACCCAGGGCGTTGCCCTGGGCTGATATATGTAAGGCTTTCAGCCTAAGGAAAACATTAAGTTGACTGCATTGAGCAGAAACCTCCTTTGTCACTGGCTTTCAGGATAATCCGATCATATTTTTTTGTTGACTTTATGTCCGAATATTCTATTTTATCTCTCACAGGGGTCACATCAGATCAGAACAAACAAAAATGAAAGGCTTAATTATATGAAAACCACATATAAACTAGGGTTTCTTTTACTATTTTCGGTTCTCCTTGTATCTATCCATGCGGGTGATAAAAATGAGAAAGTCCGTCAGAAAATAGAAGAGGCAAATAAAAAAATGACTCAGGATATGCTTAATGGAAACTATGAAGCAAGTCTTGAGAATTATGCTGACGATGCTATTAGTATGCCTATGTTCTCTGATATGAACAGGGGCAAAACTCAGATTGAGGAACACTTTAAAAAAGAAAGTGAAATGGGAAAGGTAACCGATGTTAAATTTGAAACTATGGAGGTCTTTGGCGAAGAAGATCTTTTTGTAGAGATCGGTACTTATAACATCACCTTTGAAATGAAGAATATGGATGAACCGATAAACGATGTGGGCAAGTATGTTACTGTATGGAAAATGATGCCGGACGGCTCATTAAAGATTCAGGCTGATATCTGGAATACAGATATTAACTATATGGAACAGCAAATGGCGGGTGAAACTAAAGATAATGAAATGACGGGCGGCAAAGAGGATGAGGAGTAGGCATCAGCCTTAATATTTGACTTCGCAATAAGTTACTACTAGTGTTCCTTTTACACATTCCAGACGCCGTAGTGGAGCCTGTGTGAAAATTACTTAGTGAATCTTTGTGTCTTAGTGACTTTGTGGCAATGCTTTAAATACTGTATAAAAGCATAGCCACGAAGACACAAGGACACGAAGAAGCAAAAAGAAAACACAATATTCACACAGTCTCCATTGCGGCGTCTATTCAATGCCTGTAGACAAGACTGAAGATTACACAGGTCGAGCGCACTTTGCAGAGCTTTCTAAAAAAATATCACATAACGATACTGATTGGATCAGTACCAATATATATATTTGAGAAGAATATATTGAGGACTGATCATGAGCATAAGATTTATACACTTTTCTGATACGCACCTTGGGTTCAGTGATCTTGATAATCAAAATTCCGAGGGAGTTAATATACGCGAACAGGATTTTTATAACTCCTTCAGTCATATTATAGATAAAATCATTGAAGAGAAACCGGACTTTGCTGTTCATACAGGCGATCTGTTTCACCGTTCATCACCAAGCAACAGAACAATTGTATTTGCCTTAAATGAAATAAGAAGACTATCTGATGCGGGTATTGTGCTTTATATTGTTGCCGGCAATCATGACTATCCAAAATCAATATTCACCACACCTATCTATAATATATTTAACGGGCTGCCCGGAGTTAAAATAATTTTTAGCGAAAGCTATGAAGTAATTGAAACAGCTGAATATATTATCCATGCACTTCCGCATATAAATGAAGACACGCATTTCCTGGATGAGTGTTTGAATATAAAAGTAAAAGATAAATCCAAACCCAACTTTCTCTTCATGCATTTATCTGTCGGCAGATCCTATCTGATGGATGAATTTGGCGAAAGGGTATTCCCTGCTGAGTTAATGCCTGTTCTGAATGAATTTGTTTATGTGGGACTTGGCCACTGGCATAAGTATCAATTCCTGCAGTCATATGGAAATGTGTATTACTCAGGTTCCACTGACAGACTATCAGAAAAAGAGGCGGGTGATCAGAAGGGTTATATATCTGTTAAGATCGATGGTAAATCAGATGTTCTGTTTCATCCGATTAATTCAAGGCCGTTTGAAAAATTAGAAATACCAGATTGCTTTGTAAAAACAAAAGAAGATATCATTCAGGAACTGAAGAAATTTTACGAACTTAAAAGAGATGCACTCACCGAGTGTATTTTAGCAATTCATTTTTCAGATCTGGATTCTTCACAGTTATATAATGTGACTTCAAAAGATATAAATGAAATATTTCCGGAAGCTTTGCATATCAGCATTTCAAGATCAGTTAAGGATTCAGGCGAGAAATTATTAACTTCAGCTTCCTCATTCGATCTGAAGGAACAGTTAAGCACTGAGATGAAGAAGTCATTTTTAGATGATAAAGAATTTAGTAAAGTGCAGCAGCTTACAATGAATCTGCTTTCGCAATTAGAAGAAGAGGAAGCTAATGCAAATCAATAAGCTTACTTTAAAAAATTATAAACAGTATTGTGATGCTGAAATTAATTTCCCTGAAGGCCTGACTGGATTTATAGGCAGCAACGGATCGGGTAAATCAACTATTCTTGAAGCTGTTGCTTATGCCTTATATGGAAAGTGCAGCAACGCAAAAGAGGATATAAGAAATGATAATGCCTCTCCGAAAGAACCTGTTCTTGTTGAAGTAACTTTTAATGATAAAGGTAAAGATTACAGAGTGAACCGCCTGCTTAAAGGAAAGGCACTAACAGCATCGGCAGAGCTATACTGCGATGATATGCTTATAGCATCCCAGTCAACAGAAGTTAATAAACAGATTATAAAACTTCTTAAAATAGATTATAAGAATTTCAAAAGATCATATTTTTCAGAGCAGAAGGATGTTACCGCGCTCTTAAGTATGAAGACAGGTGAGCGCCAGGTAGAGATTAGAAAAATGCTGGGACTAGAAAAATTAGATAAGCTTGAAGAAAGAATTAAAGAACACACAAAGGAGTTAAAATCAAGAATATCTGTTAAAAAGGAACAGCTTCTTAGTGAAGATAAAATTATTACTTTAGAGCAGGAAAAGGCAGAGCACATTCAGCGGAAAGAAACAACCGGAGTAATACGCAATAAAACTAACGATGAATTACTGAGTGCAAAAAAAGAGTATCAGGATGCCAAAGGGAAAGTATCCGAATATGAGATTCTGCGTGATAAGCATATGGGTCTGGAAAAGGAACTCTCAATCACCCGCACAAGAATATCCGGCATAGAGAAACAAATTAATTCAGCGTGTGAAGAACTGATACTCATGAATAAAAACAAAGAAAGGTCAGCTGAACTAAAACCTTTCAAAGAGAAATATGACATACTCAATGAAGAACTTCAGCGGATGATAAGTGCAGAAGCTGTCTTTACGAAAGTTAGATCTTTGCTTTCTTCTATTGACGAGAAGAAGAAATTTATTACTGAAAAGATCGATCAGATTAAAGTTAAGGAACAGGAAACAGCAGGTTTGGTTCTTCTTGAAATTGAGCTGAAGGAAAAGTCTGTTTTACTTAAATCAAAAGAAGAACTGATTACGGCAAAAAACGGGATAAGAGATTCAATAAAGGAAATCAAATCTTCTGCAGAAACTCAGTTGAAGCAAAAACAAAAACGTTTAAATGAAATTAAATCGCTTGGAAAGGACTCCCAATGTCCTGAATGCGAGCGCCCCTTAAAAGAACATTATGACAAGCTTGTTGCTGAATATGAGAATCAGATAAATGAGTTTAGTGAGCAAATTAAATTGAAAGCCGCGGGTCTTACTAAAGTAGATCAGGAACTGGCTTCTGTTAATTCAGAAAAAGAAACTCTTGCAGGCTGTATAAAGGAAATAGAGTTCAGAATTCATAAAATAGGCATTCTCAAAAAAGACATAGTATTAATACAGAATGAGATCAATGAAGCAGAAAACAAAGTTAAAGGCATTGAGGCTGAGCTTGAAAAAATCGGGGAAGTATCTTTTGATCCTGAAAAGTTAAAAATACTAAGAGTGGAAGAGAGGGAACTGAAACCATACAGTATTGAATTCACGGAATTAACCATTGAGATAAAAGGTATACCAGTACTTGAGAAGAAGCTTGAATCCTTAAAAACAGATAAGAACAGATTTGTAAATTGTGAAACGGAGCTGAATGAGAAAATCGTTTCACTTAATTACGAGGATGAGGAATATAATACTTTAAAGCAGAATTGTATTCTCAAAGAACAATTAAAAGAAAATATACAAATTCAGCTTTTCAGTATTGAAAGCGAGCTTACGGAAATATTGAATAAGCTTAAGAACTTAATTCAGACTTTGGATCAGGACCAGCAGACGAGAGAACTTATAAAAACTGAAGAAGATGAGATAGGATTATATGACAGGCTGGCCGGATTCGTAAATACATTCAAGCAGAGGATCGCATCGCAGGAAATGCCGGCGATATCATTAGAAGCCTCAAGGTTGTTTTCTAATATAACTCGCGGCAGATATACTGACCTTATTATCGATAATGATTATGAACTTTATGTGAACAGAGATGCAAACAAAGTTTTGTTAAACACACTCTCGGGGGGCGAAAAGGATCTTGCCGGTTTATGTTTAAGGATTGCAATAAGCAAAAGAATTGCGGCACTTGCAGGCAGGGAAAACATGGGATTCCTGGCTCTTGATGAGGTATTCGGCAGTCAGGATGAGTCGAGGCGGGAGGAATTAATGAATGCATTATTTCAGATATCCCATGATTTCAGGCAGATATTTGTTATTTCGCATAATGAAGATGTCAAGGAAGCGTTCCCCAACAGGATTCATATCAGAAAGGATGGAAAGTACAGTGTGGTTGAAGTTGGCAATGTATAAGAGAAAAGACTACATATAGGGGTTGTTTTATTAATATATTTTTTATAATTGTAAACATATAGGAATTTATCGGTTTTACTTTAATTTAGTAATTCTTTTGTATTTTATGCTGTGATTTACAACAACCGGAGTTTTGTATTTCTTTGTAAATTATTTTACATTATACAAAAAGTCAGTCTTTTGTCCGGTAGTATAAATTGAGGGGTTCGATTTAATCTAACCGAATAAATATCCTTGTTATATAAGTAACAATTTAAATTATTATAGAATAATATCATCGTGAAATCTAAATTATTACTGATCGAAGACAATTACGCGGATGTTTTCATCTTTAAAGAGGCTTTAAATAATGAAAGCTTTCCTGCAGAGCTTTCCGTGATCAGCAATGGAAGAGATGCTTTAAAATATTTCGAAAGGTCTGAATCGGGGGATCTTCCGGATTTAGTTTTAATGGATTTGAATTTGCCTCAGATAAATGGCTTTGAGATACTTCAAAAGATCAAAGCAAACATTTACTTCAAAAATATCCCCATAGTTGTATTGTCAACATCAACATGGGCGCTGGATAAGGAGAAATGCAAGCAATTAGGAGCTGCTGAGTATTTTACGAAACCGATAGATTTCAATGGGTATGCATATATAATCAACTCGCTTAAGCAGTTGCTGAAAGAAAAAATTAATAGTTAGTTTATTTTCTTTACGGAATTTCTGATTATAAGTTTGGTCGGAAGAATGATCCCTTTATTATCCGTCCCGGTTCCTGATTCGATCTGATCAATCAGCAGTTTTGTTGCAATGTCTCCTATGGCGCTTCGCTGCTGTTTTACTGAAGTAATAGGTGTAGAAAGAAAACTAAGGTATGGCTGGTCATCGAATGTAATTAAAGATATATCTTCCGGGATATCCAGGCCGGCTTCCTTTAAAGCCTTCAATGCGCCAAATGAAATAAGATTACTTATACCAAAGATTGCCGTAATGGGTGCTTTTCGCTGCAGCAGAAGTTTTGTTTCAATGTAGCCATTCTGTTCCCCAAAACTATCACCCACAATAAGATCTTCATCATATTCAACATTGCAGAATCTATGAGCTTCAATATAACCCCTGACGCGTTCAGAATTAGGCAGTGTATTTAAGAGTCCCTGTATACAGGCAATTTTCTTATGGCCGTTTTCGAGAAGATATTTTATTGCTTCAAAAGCGCCCTTGAAGTTATCAGAAGCCACGTATGGAAATCCAAGTTCAGGGAAATACCTGTCGATCAGAACTACAGGAATATTTTTCTTTTTGAGATTAATGAGGTGCTGTACCTGTTTTCCGACAGGAGAAATAATGAGTCCGTCAATATTTCTATCTAATAATAACTGTACAGTAGAAACTTCAACCGCGGTATCTTCACCGGTATCGCTCAAAATCACAGAGTATCCTTTCTTTCTTGCGGATTTTTCAACACTTTGCGCTATCCGGGCAAAAAAGGGATTAGATATATCAGGAATGATATAACCCAGTGTATAGGACCTTTTTAGCCGGAGGCCTCTGGCCATCTGGTTTGGTGAATAGTTAAGTTCTTTTGCGGTACGGAGAATAATCTCCGCTGTTTTATCACTGATTCTGTATCTTTTAGCTTTACCGTTAAGTACGCGGGAAATAGTTGAGACAGATATTCCGGTTTTCTCGGAAATGGTCTTTATGGTTAATGAAGATTCTCTTTTCAAGGTCTAATTCATTCTTTGCACAATTTTCAGCAATTTTAAGATAAATGTCAACCATTCATTTGGGTGAATAAAATAATTAGTCATAAATATTCCTAAAGAGAGTTATAAGTAAACCGGGCATTCGGATATTCATACTATTTCAATATATGCGATCTATAATGCAATATGTTAATATTAATGTGAATATTTATACAATAAAAATGACGGGGGTGGAATTCTAATATTGTATTTTACACGCTCATTAATTAAATTCATAAAACTAAAAATAAAAGATTAATTGAAGAGACAGGTAACAATAAAAAAACCGGAATTGAAGTACATAGGGAGCATAGCTTCCGGCATCCAGGTATTTCCGGGGCAATCAGATTTTTAAATAGCCACTCAATGAGTGGCTATTTTTTTATCCGGTAGAAATAATGGAGTAAAATGTTAGCAGAAAAAAGAAAAGCAAAGCTTGTTTTACAGGATGGTTCAGAATTCCATGGATACTCTTTCGGTTATGAAAAATCAACTAACGGTGAAGTTGTTTTTAATACCGGAATGGTGGGTTATCCTGAGACAATGACAGATCCTTCATATCGCGGACAAATACTGGTCTGTACGTATCCCCTCATCGGCAATTACGGTATACCCGACTGTGAAAGAGAAAATGGTATGCTTAAGAATTTTGAATCGGAAGCTATTCACGTTCGTGCCCTTATTGTTTCTGATTATTCAGATGAATATTCACACTGGAGTGCGGAAAAATCGCTTTCAGAATGGATGTGCGGGCAGCAGATTCCCGGAATATACGGAATAGATACCAGAAAACTTACACGTAAATTAAGAGAACAGGGCACAATGCCAGGCAAGATCATTATAAATGATGAGGCTATAGATTTTGAAGATCCTAATAAAAAGGATCTGGTGAAGGAAGTTACCATACCTGAACCGCAGCTTTATGAAAGAAACGGAAAGAGGATTATTCTTGTTGACTGCGGAACCAAAAATAATATTCTTCAGGCTTTTCTAAAAAGAAATATTTCGGTGCTGCGTGTTCCTTATGATTATGATTACCTGAAAGAAAAGGCGAATGGGATTGTGATTTCCAATGGTCCCGGTGATCCTAAAATGAATGTTGTAACGATTGAAAACACAAAACGCGCAATGCAGATGGGACTTCCTATACTTGGAATTTGCCTCGGCAGTCAGATCCTTGCGCTTGCTTCAGGAGCAGATACTTATAAACTGAAGTACGGACACAGAGGTCATAACCAGCCTTGCAATGAAGCAGGCACTAAAAGGTGTTACATTACTTCACAGAATCATGGTTATGCAATAAATACAGATACCTTATCTGAGGACTGGCGTGAATGGTTTCAGAATGATAATGATGGTACTAATGAGGGAATAATACATATATCCAAACCAATATTTGGTGCACAGTTTCATCCGGAAGCTTCTCCGGGTCCGGATGACAGTGAATTCATTTTTGATATGTTTGTGAGGTCTTTAAATGATTAAAAAGAGAAAAGCTTATAAAGTTCTTATTCTTGGTTCCGGCGCATTACAGATCGGTCAGGCCGGAGAGTTTGATTATTCCGGCAGCCAGGCAATAAAGGCATTAAAGGAGGATGGTATTACCTCCATTCTTATCAATCCGAATATTGCCACAATACAGACATCTGAGGATTTTGCAGATAAGGTTTATTTTCTTCCTCTTAAAATTGAATATGTTGAAAAAGTAATTGAAAAAGAAAGACCGGATAGTATACTGCTGGGCTTCGGCGGACAAACAGCTTTAAATGTTGGTGTTGAGCTTTATGATAAAGGTATACTCGCAAAGTATAATATTCAGGTACTCGGAACGCAGGTAGAGGCAATAAAAAATACTGAGGACCGTCTTCTTTTTAATCAGAAAGTAGCTGAAGCCGGATTAAAAGTAGCAAAGAGTAAAACTGTTGCTAATGTTGAAGAAGCAATTCAGGCCGGTGAAGAAATCGGATTTCCATTGATGGTAAGGATTGCATATGCGCTCGGCGGATTAGGATCCGGAATTGTGCAAAACCGTGAAGAACTTATTGAAAAAGCAAAACGTGCTTTTTCTTTTACGAATCAGATTTTAATTGAGGAATCCCTCTATGGCTGGAAAGAAGTTGAATATGAGATAGTGCGCGATAAATACAACAACTGTATTACCATATGCTCAATGGAAAATATTGATCCTATGGGTATACACACAGGCGACAGTATTGTTGTTGCGCCGGTTCAGACACTTTCTGCTAAGGAGAACTTCAAGCTTCGTTCAATAGGCATAAAGTTAATCCGCCATATTGGTATCATTGGCGAATGTAATATTCAGTACGCTTTGGACCCTGATTCAGATGATTACAGAATAATTGAAGTGAATGCGCGTTTAAGCAGAAGCTCTGCCCTGGCATCTAAAGCAACTGGTTATCCCCTTGCATTCATCGCTACTAAACTAGCGCTTGGTTACGCGCTTAACGAAGTAGAAAATATAATTACACAGGAAACGAGCGCGTGCTTTGAACCTGCACTTGATTATATCACATTAAAGTTTCCACGCTGGGATCTGCAAAAATTTAACCAGGTAAGCACACTGCTGGGGTCAGAAATGAAGTCAGTCGGCGAAGTTATGTCAATCGGCAGAAGCTTCGAGGAAGTTATTCAGAAAGCCATAAGGATGCTTGATGTTGGTATGTTTGGATTTGCCTGCAATAACTTTAACGTGGAAGAGCTTGATAAAGCTATTCAGCAGCCGACAGATAAACGTATGTTCGCAATTGCACAGGCATTGAGACAGGGATATAGTGTTGATAAGATACACGATCTGTCAAAGATTGACAGATGGTTCCTTTTCAAAATGAAAAACATTATTGAAGTTGAACAGGAACTTTGCAAACATAACATAGAGAAGCTTCCTTCAGAACTTCTTAAAGAGGCTAAGCAGAAAGGATTCTCAGACAAACAGATTTCCATGCTGCTGAATACAGAAGAAAGAAATGTAAGAGCAAAAAGAAAATCCGAAAGCATAACTCCCTTTATTAAGCAGATAGATACACTAGCAGCGGAGTTTCCTGCAAAAACGAATTATCTTTATATGACATATAATGCCGATGAAGATGACATAAATCCTGGAGAAAGTGATCAGATAGTAGTTATCGGCAGCGGTGCATACAGAATAGGATCATCAGTTGAATTCGACTGGTGCTGTGTAAATTCTGTTCAGACCCTGAACCGGCTTGAATACAAGACAATAATGATCAATTGTAATCCTGAGACTGTAAGCACAGATTATGATATTTGCGATAAGCTTTATTTTGAAGAGCTCACTTTTGAACGCGTTATGGATATTTATGAAAAAGAGAGTCCGTTAGGTGTAATAGTTTCGATGGGCGGTCAGACACCAAATAATCTCGCAATGAAATTACACAACGCTGATGTTAAGATATTAGGTACATCACCGGTACAGATCGATAATGCTGAGAGCAGGCATAAATTCTCGCATATACTTGATAGTATCAATGTAGATCAGCCTGACTGGAGTGAATTAACAAGTCTTCAGGAAGCGAAGGAGTTTTCGAAGAAAGTAGGTTACCCTGTGCTCATTCGTCCAAGTTATGTTTTAAGCGGTGCTGCTATGAGCATAGTGCTGAATGAAGATGAACTTGAGTTTTATCTTAACAAGGCATCAGAGATCAGCAGTGAACATCCGGTAGTTATAAGTAAATTCATAACAGACGCAAAGGAAATAGAAGTTGATGCTGTTGCTTCAGGCGGTGAATTGTTCTGTTATGCAATTTCCGAGCATGTTGAGAATGCGGGGGTTCATTCAGGTGACGCAACAATTGTTCTGCCCCCACAAAGAACATACCTTGAAACCATGAGGCGTGTTAAGATAATAACGAAGAGAATTGCGGAGGCACTTGAAATTACGGGTCCTTTTAACATTCAGTTTATTGCTAAGGATAATGATGTAAAAGTAATTGAGTGCAATTTACGTGCGTCAAGAAGCTTCCCCTTTGTTTCAAAAGTTCTGAAGATCAACTTTATTGATATTGCCACAAGATTAATGATGAATGAGAAAGTAAATAAAATTGACAAGTCATCATTCGATCTTGATTTCGTTGGAGTAAAGGCGCCGCAGTTTTCTTTCACAAGATTGAAGGGTTCTGATCCGGTGCTTGGTGTTGAGATGTCATCTACTGGTGAAGTTGCATGCTTGGGTGATGATTTTAACGAAGCGTTTCTTAAAAGCTGCATTTCAACCGGATACAGGGTACCTCAGAGATCTGTTTTATTATCAACCGGAACAGCAAAGGATAAGGCTGATTTCCTTGATGGCGCAAGAACTTTATATGAGCGCGGACTCAAGATATACGCTACCAAAGGTACTGCAGATTATCTTCAGTTCAATGGTATTGAAGCGGAAGTGTTGTATTGGCCGTTTGATAAAATGGAACCGAATATACTTACATATCTTTCCGAGAGGAAGATTGATATGGTTATAAATATTCCTAAGAATGCAGATAAGCTTGAGCTTGAAAATGATTATGTAATTAGAAGGAAGGCCGTTGATCTAAATATTCCTTTAATAACAAACATTCAGTTTGCGAAAAGATTTGTTAAATCTCTCAGGTTATATTCACCGACAGATCTGAGCATAAAAAGCTGGGATGAATATAATTAGAAGTATATCATGATTTAAAATGCCCAATGTTTTCAGATTAAAGAGAAGTTTTAATTGAGAGAATGTAATACATTGTTTTAGAGCCGTCGGCTTGCCGCGGCTGGAATGCACAATAGGAATATTGTTAATAAATTAAAACGGAGTCGGAATTCAGCATTGGGCACTCCCGTCAGGGCACGATGACTGAAATTATCACTCGTATATGGTTTGTCCCTTTACTTCAGCAGTATCATTTTTCTTGCGGATGAATATTTCCCTGCTTTTAGAATATAGAAATATATTCCGCTGGGCAGCTCTTTTCGTTCGAAGGCGACCTTGTATTTTCCAGGAGTTTTTTGTTCATCAAATATTTGTGAAACTTCATTCCCCAGCAAATCAAAAACTAACAAACTTATATTTGTATGTTCAGAGATCTCAAATTCAATATTCGTACTCGAATTGAAAGGGTTAGGGTAGTTCTGTGATAATGCGAAATCATGCGCTGCAATTTTATCTGCGACTTCAGTAACTCCGTTCAGTTCCTTTATCATTATTTTCTCCTCCGGATCAAAGGTGATTATCAGCGGTGCTGATGAGAGTCTTAATTGAAAACTCTGTTTCCTCAAGTTATTAAAAACCTTAATGAGTGTATCGCCTTCTGCTGTTCTGATGAGAAATTCAACAGGCATTATGAAACAATTACGGCTGGTTTGAGTTTGTTCAATAGTAAGATCTAAAGTCAGCGTACTTTCATCATACACATAAAAAATATTATAGACCGGCACACCGGAATCATAAACCCATTGATCAAAGAACCAATCATAATCAATCCCGGTTAATTCATTTACAATACCAATAAAATCTTCTGAACTCGCATTGGCATATTTATATCGATTCAGATAAACTCTGAAAATATTCAGGAATGTATTCTCTCCTGTCATATACCGTAACATCTGCAGTATGCTGCTGTTATGTTTTCCTCTTATAAATTCATCTCCATAAAGCCCGCCCAGGTAATATGCTGCCCGGTACTCCGAGAAGAATTCATGTGATAATGGATCAGACCAATCGAAAGTATTCACTGCACTGCCGAACCATTGATGACAAATCTCATGTAAGTAAAGTGACTGTTCGAACGAACTATCTTCCGGAGGTTTCATATCCTTTAGGAATATCATTCCCGGAACAGAATAAGCGGTGAATGGAAAGGGTTTGATGAGAATAAGTTTAAGTTCCGGGAACGGATGAAGGTCAAACAACTGAATGTATGACCTGTAGAATTTTGTTAATTCATTCAGCATAACCCTGCTGTTAACAGAATCCTTATTCCAGTAGTATAAACTCACGTTTTCATTGCCGGTTAGGTTTTCAGAAATATTTGAAAACCGCGAGACAGCTAATGAGATGCAATAACTGGAAATGGGGTTTTTATTCTCAAAGTAATAAATGCGGGACCCGTCACCTTCAGTTTCCTCCTTAATCAGTACGCCGTTTGATATAGCAGAGTATGTAGTTGGAACTTTAATTCTCATATCAGTTAAAGCCTTATCCCCAGCATCATCAATGCAAGGGAGCCAGTATTTGGTTTTCTCTTTATAAGATATTATATAAGCTGCAGGCTCGTAAGTGACTTCTGATTTATCATAAAAATGAAATCCGGTATTCGCCGGGCTTAACTCAGTACGTTTATATGCTATGGTTAATATAATTGTGTCATTACGGTTATATGCTTTTCCCGTGCTAATAATAATTGTTGAATCCAAAAAGTCAAAGGCGACTAAAGAATCAGGTGTATAAATAGAATCTATACTAAGACTCACAGCGTCGAGAATTATTTTATCCAGGTTGTCTATTTCTGGTTTAATCTTTAATGTTACTTTTGCGTCAAAAATACTTTTCCTGAATTCAAATGTGCTTGTCAGATCGAGATCAATAGAGTAGTGTAAAACATTAATGTGCCGATGCTGAACATAGGATGAATCCATTGCATGTGATTCAGTAAAGAGAACGGTTATAAGGAATAGCAGAGCAGATAGAAAAAAGTAATACAATATATGATCCCCGAAATTCTCAATGAAATTTATGCAGTACGTCTTTAGAATGCAAATCCGACAGATCCTGTGTCTAAATTGGTGGTGCTCTACAAATCTAACTGCAAAATCGTTATAATAAATAATACCGTCCTGGTTTATTGATTCAATCTTATTAGACTTAACCGATGTTTAAACAAGATAAAATCATAGAGAACGTTAAAAGAATTGCCGTTATATGTACACTGTGGGTGATCTGCCTGTTATTCTACTATCTGATCATTTACTTTGCTATTGATGAAATTGACCCGAAAAAGGTACAGTTTGCTGAGCATATGATATCGGGATTGCTTCTGGGACTGATATTCGGATCAATAAATGGATTTCTTGAGGTGTTTTTATTCAGGCAGAGGTTCAGGCGATTAAGATTCGGATATACAGTACTACTAAAAACCGTCCTTTTCATTACCACTTTTATATTAACCGTAATTATCTTCATCATGATAAAAAATCATCTCCCGGGCTTATTTGAAAAGCCTGAGGAAAATGAGCTCGTAAAATTCCTTGGCTCACCTGTTTTTTTCAAGCATGGACTTTTTGCAGTACTGTTCAGCTTTGGTATCAACTTCCTGCTGCAGGTTGATAATAAGATGGGCAAGAATGTTCTGTTTAATTTATTTTTCGGAAGATTCCACAGTCCCCGCAGGCAGAAAAAGATTATAATGTTTTTAGATCTCACATCCTCCACTACAATAGCGGAAAAAATTGGTGATCACAGGTATAGTGCATTCTTAAGAGATTTCTTTTTTGATCTGGATGAGATAATAAGTGATACAAAGGGAGCTGTTTATCAATATGTGGGTGATGAAGTAGTCGTTGTCTGGGATGTAAATGATGGAACTAAAAATAATAATTGTATACGATGTTATTTCAAATCCCGGGAATATATTGATAAGAAGAAAGATAAGTATATCGAGCTATATAATGAGTTCCCTCAGTTTAAGGCAGGCATTCATCTGGGTAATGTTATTATTACTGAAGTTGGAGGATTAAAATCGGAAATAGCATATCACGGAGATACTATCAACACAGCAGCAAGACTTTGTGCAGCAGCAAAGGATAATAAATATGGCTTATTGATATCTGCTGAATTGTTGAGTCATTTGCACAGCATAGATGAATTCTTCTGTATACGATCTGAAGGACTCGTAAGGTTTAAGGGCAAGAGAAATGATATTGCAGCATTTTCTGTATTTGAAAAATGAAAATGTCGGGAAAAATTCATCCGGTTATAACGAGCCTGTTACCAGGCGGACTGTTATAAATGCAGTCCACTGGAATTAATTCCTGAAAATTCATACCTGATTATCTTTCCTGTTTTGATGCCGTTCTTATTGGTTTGTTCTTACATCTTTCGGTATTTTTGGGTCAAATACTTTTTATATTATATATGGAGCGTTTATGATGCGGCTGATAGTACTGCTGTTGTTATTGCCTTTTATTCAATTATTTTCTCAGAGTGGAGCTGATAAAATGACGAATCCTTTTTTCTCTGAATATAAGATGCCCTTCCAGGCCCCCCCTTTTGAGCAAATTAAAAATGAGCATTATGTTCCTGCTTTCCAGGAAGGTATGAAAAAGCATAAGAAGGAAATTGATGCTATAGTGAACAATACAGAAAAGCCCAGTTTTGAAAATACTATTGAAGCACTCGAGAAAAGCGGAGCATTGCTGGATAAAGTCAGTAATGTATTCTATAACCTCTACTCAGCGCACACGAATGATCAGATACAGAGCATATCAAAGGAAATTGCACCTCAGTTATCAAAGCATAGTGATGAGATTAACTTTAATGAAAAGTTATTCGGCAGAATTAAAGAATTATATGATCAGAAGGATAAACTTAACCTGACTGCTGAGCAGATTATGCTGCTCGATAGTTACTACAAAGATTTTGTAAGACGCGGTGCAAACCTCAGCAAAGATGATAAGGAAAAGCTTGGAAAGCTCAATGAGGAATCAGCCCTGTTATCTTTAAAGTTCAGCGAAAACGTGCTGAGGGAAACAAACAGCTTTGAACTTATTATTGAGGATGAAAAAGAACTTGAAGGTTTACCGGAATCTGTGCGTGCTTCAGCAAAAGCTTCGGCTGAAGCAAAAGGATATCAGAATAAATGGCTGTTCACACTGGATAAACCAAGCCTTATTCCATTTCTTCAGTATAGCTCAAACCGCAATTTAAGAGAGAAACTCTTTAAAGGTTATATCAACCGGGGAGATAATAATAACGATGCCGATAATAAAGCAATTGTTGCACAGGTAGTTAATCTCAGGATCAAACGAGCAAATCTTCTCGGTTATAAAACTCACGCAGATTTTGTTCTTGAAGAAAATATGGCTAAGGATCCAAAGAAAGTTTATGAGTTTCTGAATCAGCTCTGGAAACCTGCTTTGGAAATGGCAAAGAAAGAAGCATCAGAACTTCAGAAGATGATTGATAAAGAAGGTAAAGGATTTAAGCTTGAACCATGGGACTGGTGGTATTATGCTGAAAAACTAAAAAAAGAGAAATATGATCTTGATGAAGAAATGCTTAAGCCGTACTTCAAACTTGAGAATGTAATTAATGGAGTATTTACAGTCACAAATAAGCTTTATGGATTACAATTCGTTGAAAGAAAAGATGTACCGGTCTATCATCCGGATGTTAAAGCGTTTGAGGTGAAGGATGCCGACGGATCGCTGATTGGACTTTTATATACAGATTACTTCCCCCGCGCAAGCAAGCGTGCCGGTGCATGGATGAACAACTACCGGAATGAAACAAAGTATAACGGTGTGAGGGTTGCGCCAATAATCTGTAATGTTGGTAATTTTTCAAAACCAACAGGTGATAAGCCTGCCTTGTTAAGCATTGATGAAGTAAATACGTTGTTCCACGAATTCGGTCATGCTCTTCATGGCCTGCTCGCTAATACAGTTTATCCTAAATTATCAGGTACATCAGTGTCCAGGGATTTTGTTGAACTCCCTTCACAGATAATGGAGAACTGGGCTACTAATCCTGAAGTATTGAAAATGTATGCAAAGCATTATCAGACAGGTGAAGTGATTCCGGATGCATTAATTGAGAAACTGCAAAAGTCGGAATTATTTAATAAAGGATTTGAAAGCACGGAATTTTTTGCGGCAGCCCTGCTTGATATGGACTGGCATACACTACCTGAAACAGCAGATATTGATGTTAATAAATTTGAAAAGGAATCTTTAAACAAGATTGGTTTAATTCCTGAAATTGTTATCCGCTACCGGAGTCCTTATTTTTCTCACATTTTCTCCGGCGGTTATTCGGCAGGATATTATGCTTATACATGGGCAGAAGTGCTTGACGCGGATGCATTTGAAGCTTTCAAAGAAAAAGGGCTCTTTGATAAAGAAACAGCAGCATCTTTCAGAAAAAATATTCTTGAGAAAGGTGGAAGCGAGGATCCGATGGAATTATATAAAAGATTCAGAGGCGCTGAACCTTCAGTAGAACCGCTTCTTAAACGAAAAGGATTGAAATAAATTAGTATATAGTTTTTATTAGCAGGCTGAAACCTACGCTACAATGCAGTTCAGAATTTGCTGCTATGTAGCACAGGCTTTAGCCTGTTGTTTCTTTTTCGCAGACTGAAGTCTACGCTACAATGCGGGTTTTCTGTGTAGCACGGGCTTCAGCCTGTTGTTTTTTTTCGCAGACTAAAGTCTACGCTACATTGCGGGTTTTCAGTGTAGCACGGGCTTTAGCCTGTTGCTTGTTTTCTCGCAGGCTAAAGCCTACGCTACTACTGCCTGGCCTTTAGTATTTCATATATTTTTTCAGATCTTCTTCAGTGGCAAGCTTCATACTTACAGCCGTCCCTCCGCCATTTACAAGATTCAATTTCATCTTCGTTTTATTATTTACTATATATGAATTGATCTGATAAGCCATTGGATTCTTCTCCCAGTCAGCATCCTTTGCATCTGCATAAACCGCGGCAACATAAGATTTGCCTGGTGTTAAGAAATCCAGCTTAATTTCTGTACGTCGGGCATTCTCATCTGTAATAGCACCAATGAACCATTCATCTTTCCCTTTTGTTTTTCGTGCAATTGTCAAATAATCACCCGGTTCTGCTTCAAGATACCTTGTTTCATCCCAATCAACGGCAACATCTTTTATGAACTGGAATGCATCCAAAAATCTTTCATATGACTCGGGCAGATCCGCAGCCATCTGCAGGGGACTGTACATTGTAATATATAACGCGAGCTGTTTTGTAAGTGTTGTATGAACTACTTCCTTTTTACCGGGCTGCCAGTAATCTAATTTGATCTGAAAAATTCCAGGAGTATAATCCATGGGACCTCCCATCAAGCGGGTGAATGGAAGTATTGTTTCATGATCCGGAGGGTTGCCTTCACTCCATCCGTTAAATTCATTTCCTCTTGCGGCCTCACATGCCAGCCAGTTGGGGTAAGTTCGGTGCATACCTGTGGGACGAACAGGTTCGTGAGCATCAACCATAATTTTATACTTCGCGGCTTTCTCTGCAGTTCTGTTGTAATGATTTACCATCCACTGCCCATCATGATGTTCACCTCTTGGAATTATATATCCAACATAACCCGTCTTAACAGCATCATAACCATGATCCTTCATAAATCTGAATGCTTCATCCTGCCTGCGCTCATAATTTGTTGCGGATGCCGATGTTTCATGATGCATAATCATTTCAACACCTTTGCTTTCAGCATATCTTTGTATTTCCTTAACGTCGAAATCGGGATAAGGAGTAACAAAATCAAATACATTTTCCTTCCAGTTGCCGAACCAATCCTCCCATCCTATATTCCACCCTTCAACCAGCACTCCGGAAAATCCGTGTTCAGCAGCAAAGTCAATATATCTTTTTGTTCTTTCTGTTGTTGCGCTATGCTTCCCATTCGGCGTTAATTTGTTCCAATCTGTAAGATCCAGTTTCACATTATTTACATCAGAATAACTCCATGTACCGTAGTTGATATGCATTTCCCACCAGATGCCGACATATTTCATTGGTTTTATCCAGGATACTTCTTCTACTTTAGAAGGTTCATTAAGATTGAGTATTACTCTGGATGCAAGAACTTCGGTTGCTTTTTCACATACTATAACAGTGCGCCAGGGAGTTTTGCAGGGTGTCTGCATATAGGCTTTATTTCCGATTGCATCAGGAACCAGGTGAGATGAGAGCAAAAAATCTTTTTTGTTTAACATGATCTGCATTGCTGGATATTCAGCGAGAGCCGCCTCATGAATATTAATATAAAGTCCGTCCGCAGTTTTCATCATCAGAGGAGTCTGTACCGCATTAGCGCCAATAAAAGATTTTGAGCTTATCTCATCAGCAGATTTACCGGCTGTTGCATCAACTTCGCTGAGCTTTGAAGTTGTATACATAAATTCATTACTGTCATAATCACCCGGTATCCAGAATGTTTTATGATCGCCGGTAAGATTAAACTCAGTAGCTTCATTTGACACAACAAAATATTTAAGATTATCCTGGATAGGAAACTCATACCTGAAACCGAGTCCGTCATTAAATAGTCTGAACCTGATTATCATAATTCTGTTTTTGAATCCGGTCTTTTGAAGAGTAACAGCAAGCTCCTTATAGCTGCTGCGGATTTGTTTTTCCTCTCCCCAGGCAGGGTTCCAGGTTTCATTAACCGATGAGGTATCTATCTTTGCAATCGTTAACTCACTAAGAAAATCAGCCTGGTCTTTTACATCAATCCCCAGTGAACTTCTTTCAATCACCGGTTTTTCTTTGAAAGATAATTCATAGTAGGGCTGACCTTTACCTGCCAGCTCAAACTTTAGAATAAGATTACCTGAAGGTGAAGAAATGGTTTGGGCTACTGCCAGATGTGCAGATAGAAATAATAATAAAATGATAATAGTTTTCATGCAATGCTTCTTTAATTTTGTAATAAAATAAGAAAGAGATTGGTATAGTGCCAATCTCTTGAAATTTACCAAAAAATAATTCTAAAGATCTACTTTTTTAGTCCCTTTTCAATTTTCTTTAATGTAACATTTCCATAATATTTACAAGCACCCTTCACCTGGTCAGGATCTATTTTATTGCTCGTAAGGAAATTGTTTACATCTTTTACGGGGACCCCGATCTTATCTGCAATTTTCTTTGCAGTGAGTAACTCTTCAGACAAGGCAGACTCCTTATTTTGTGCACCCGTAAAATAAGAAAATTGCAGATAATGTAGCACCCGGCTTCAGCCCGTTGCCCTGATTTTCTCAGGTTAAAACCTAAGCTACAAAAAGGTTAGTTCTTATAGTAGCATAGGCTTTAGCCCGTTGCCCTGACTTTCTCAGGTTAAAACCTAAGCTACAAAAAGGTTAATTCTTATAGTAGCATAGGCTTTAGCCTGTTGCCCGTTATAAATTTTTACAGGCTGCGACTCGAAAATGATTGTTTCTCAATTTTCATTTTTTTAATTTATATCACGCAATTGGGGGACAATTGAGAGAAACATATCATATTAGAAATCTACCTCACCTTTACATAAAAAATGAAACATATTTTATCACCTTTCGCCTGGCAAACTCAATTCCTATTGTCAAACTCAAACAACTCAGGGCAGAAGCAAAAAGCAATAACGGCAGAATATTCGAGAAATATGATGAACTGCTGCATACGCGGGAGTATGGACTAAAATACCTGGCTCTACCTGAAATAGCTGATCTTATAGCTCAAAGTATGCTTGATCTAAACAATAAAGAATTTATACTCATTTGTTATACCATCATGCCCAACCACGTACATCTTGTGTTCGAGTTACTTCCCAATTCCGTCGGTATCAGTAAAATTATGAAACAAATTAAAGGGTCTACAGCCAGAAAAAGTAATTTAATTCTAAATAGAACGGGAGAATTCTGGCAAAGGGAGAGCTTTGATAGAGTTATAAGAAATGAGCGGGAGCTAAATCTAATAATAAAATATGTTTTGCTTAATCCAGTGAAATGCGGTTTGGTGCAACAATGGTCGGATTGGAACTACACATATTATTGTGAAAAAATTGAAACGTTGTAACTTCTCATCTTGAAACCTAAGCTACAAAAAGGTTAATTCTTATTGTAACATAGGCTTCAGCCTGTTGCCCTCCTAAAATTTCTCAGGTTAAAACCTAAGCTACATTTTTTTGGTTTTGTCCAAATTGGACAAATATTTACATTATTTGAACATTTTCGGCAAAAAACCAGAGAAGATTGTCATATCAAATTTTAAAAAGTTCGAAAAAGAGTCAAAAAAGGCCAGGCAATGCCAAATTATCCATTTATAAAGGGGGGTCTCTAAAATAGGGTTTTTTGTCCATTTGTCCAAAATGTGATATCCGATCACAAAATATACAATTTCACAGGCTGAAGCCTATGCTACTATGCATTCCTATTTATCAATAGCCTCCTAAACTTTCTCAGGTTAAAACCTAAGCTACAATGAAACAAAGTCTGCAGGTATTCTTTACGGGTAATCGGGAATATTCTCGCCAAGAATAATATCCCGTTCTGCTGCATAATAATTATCTGATAGCTTCTGCAAAGTTAATATTCCGTTTCCGCCGCGCCTTTGCAATTGATCTCTGATACGGGTCGTAACAAAAGGATCATCATCAAAGAAATAATCATCAATCCAGTATGGATTTTTATCGGGTTCCTTAACTACAGCATGAATATGCGCGGGGGCGCTGGAATTTGGATATGATGCCGGACGTAAAGTATAAAAAGTATATCTCCCCTGTTTATCAGTTTTTATCCATCCCCGTAAGTAGCCGTGCTGTTTAGCATATCCCATCTCATCACCCTTACGCGGATAGACGCCTGCCTGGTCTGTATGATATATATATAAAACAACATCTGCAGCTGGAGTCCGGTCCTGCTTAAAAACTATTCCTGCAACCTTGAGTCTTAGTCCCTCATCATTAAAATCGGGAAGTGTATCTGTGGAAGGTAACTTTTCAAATGGGATCGGTGATTCATAAACTGCGTCGCATATCTCACAGTCACCACCAACATTTATTTTGTCCTGCTGAGCGCAGGAGATGTAAGAGAAAGTCATCAGAAACACAAATAATGTATATAACTTCATTTTTTACTCCGGTGTGTATACCATTATTGACGTTGTGAATAGTATAATAGTTCCGGAGTATAAAGAGGAATTCAGAAAACATTATTGAATATTATTTCATTAATTTTGCATAATCTAACAGTAAAGTATAATTTTTGTGAATATTTATGCATACACTACTTGACAAGAGTATTTATATATATTATTTTAGAACAAATGAAAATCATCAGTTTACATATCAGACATCTTAACTATCCGACACATCCGGTCATGAGACCTGAATACCGTCGTCCCCTGCGCCGCCCCCTTCTGGGGTAAAACATATTTCTATCCATTAATATTTAATTCTTTTTAAAACATCTTTTCAGGAGATAACAATATGATTTCTGTCGGAATTATTGGCGGCAGCGGCTATACAGGGAAAAAACTTGTCCAATTTTGTAATAATCATCCTTTCGTTCATAATTACACGGTATATGGAAACTCAACCGCGGGCGAACAGTTATACTCTGTTTTCCCTGACCTGGCGGGAGTTGTAGAGAATAATCTGATCAGGTCAATCGATGAAATGGATGCTGAACATGATCTCTATTTTGTAGCTCTTCCGCACGGAGAGGCACTTAAATACATACCATCACTTGTTACCGCTGGTAAAAAGGTAATTGACCTTGGAGGCGATTATCGCTTTGATATGCCTGAAATTTACAAACAGTGGTATAAGATAAATCATACTTCGCCATATCTCTTATCCAAAAAATTATACGGCCTGGCAGATATAAATGAATCAGATTATTCTATGTTTGATCTCATTGCTAATCCCGGGTGCTATCCCACAGCATCATTATTATCTCTTCTGCCGCTTGTTAAAAATTACACGGACGATATACTTGCTGCAAGCACAATTGCGTATTCAGGTACCAGCGGTGCGGGTAAATCAGCAAATACAGATCTGCTGTTATCTGAAATGGATGGTAATGTAAAAGCTTATAATATTAATACTCACAGGCATCAGCCTGAAATAATACAGTACCTTCACAAATTTGATTACAGTGCTCAGTATTCTTTTACTACTCATCTGCTTCCCGTTGCTGTTGGTATATATGCCACGACTGCTGTTCATCTTAAGAAAAAGATTTCAGCAGAGGAAGTATCTGCAGCATACAATAGTTATTACAGTAATTCATCCTTTATCAGAATGAGACCTGTGCCGCCCCAGCTGAAATGGGTAACCGGCACTAACTTCTGCGACATAAATGTTTCTGTGCAGAATTATACGGTAATAATTACTGCAGCAATTGATAATCTCATCAAAGGCGCGGCCGGACAGGCAGTGCAGAACATGAATAAACTATACGGGTGGGATGAGAAACTGGGAATCTTAAATAATGGAGATAAATATGCATCAGTTTATTGATAAAGGATCGGTTACCTCCGTAAAAGGATTTTATGCGACAGGAGTATTTTGCGGAATTAAGAAAAAGAAAAAAGATCTGGCGCTGATTTATTCAAAGTATCCATGTACTGCAGCCGGAACATTTACTTTAAATAAAGTTAAGGCAGCGCCTTTACTGCTTTCACAGGAAGTGCTTGATAAACAGAATACCGTAAGGGCGATACTGATCAATTCAGGAAATGCTAACGCCTGCACGGGTGAAGCGGGAATGAAGGATGCAAAGATCGCACAGAAATATACAGCACTGAAACTTGGACTTCATAATGATGAAGTTCTTGTAAGCTCTACCGGAGTGATTGGACAAAGAATGCCGATGGATAAACTTCTGCAGGGAATTGATTCAATTGCCGGACAACTTACTGAAGAAGGCGGACTTGATGCAGCAGAAGCAATTATGACAACAGATACAAAAATTAAATCATATGCTGTTAAGGTTAAGCTGAACGAAGGAGAAGTAAATATTGGTGCAGTCTGCAAAGGCAGCGGGATGATTATGCCTAATATGGCAACTATGCTGGCTTTTATTACAACTGATGCAAATATAGATCAGTCCATAATAAAGAAAATACTTCTGGATGCTGTGAATGTTTCATTCAACAGGATATCTGTTGACGGCGACACCAGCACAAATGATATGGTTGTGTTTATGGCAAATGGTTCATCAGGAATTAACATAAATGATGATAACATTCAGCAGTTTCAGCAGGCTTTAAATGCAATTTCAATTGAGATGGCAAAATCAATTGTATCAGACGGTGAAGGCGCAACAAAACTGGTTACAGTAAATATAACAGGTGCGCACTCGGTTACTGAGGCTGACCTTGTGGGAAAAGCAGTATCAAATTCAGCCCTTGTTAAGACTGCAATCTATGGTGAAGATGCAAATTGGGGAAGAATAATGAGTGCAGCTGGAAACAGCGGTGCTGATATTGATCCTTCAAAGATGAGCATTATGTTCAATAACGTTCCTGTAGTTCTTCCCTCATATAATATCGTGCTCGAAGAAGAAGCTGCAAAACAGGTTCTGAGTAAACCTGATTTTAATATTAATATAAATCTGAACGGCGGTAAGTTTTCATCCACCTGGTGGACATGCGATTTCACAGAAGGTTACATAAAAATTAACGCAAGCTACAGATCATAACCGGTTCTTTTCAAAGGTTTTCCCGGGCAATCAAGCCTGAAAGGCTTGGATATATTAGCCCCCGGTTGATGGCATAAGCCATCAACCCCGGGTATATAAATTATAAACATCCCAACCCTGAAGGGGTCGGATAAGAGAGAATTAATTATGAATAAAATAGCAGTGCTAAAGATTAGCGGAAAGGCGCTGGGAGAGATATTTAATAATAACTTATGGATCGATAGCATCCTTACTCTCCAAAATAACTACGACGGATTAATAATTGTACACGGCGCCGGCAAAAATATATCGGAATGGTCGCAGGCATTGGGCCATGAGGTGAAATTTATTGATGGACAGCGTGTAACAACAGAAGGAGTAATGGAAATAGTTGCTGCTGTACAGTCCGGTGTACTGAATGCCAAAGTGGTGAGCCGACTTATATCCTCGGGAATAAATGCAGCCGGAGTAAGTGGAATAGACTATGGATCTTTCATTGCTGAAAATGAAAACGAAGCATTGGGTTTCGTGGGAGTGCCGAAAGTAACAGGCTCACTTGCCTGGCTTAAAGATCTTTTTGCAAGAAATATTGTTCCTGTATTCTCTTCATTATGCAGGAATGAAGCCGGTGAGTTGATGAATGTAAATGCCGATATCTTTACTGAAGTGCTTGCATCAGAAATTAAAGCGGAATCAGTTTTCTTTGTGTCTGATGTCGAGGGTGTAAAACTTAAAGGCTGCTATCAGAATTCAGTGGATCAGTCCGAGATCATCCAGGGCATCATCAATGGAGAAATTACAGACGGCATGATACCAAAACTTAACAGCTGCATTGATCTTTTAAATAAAGGAATCAGCAGAATCTGGATCGGCTCAAAGAATATTGAACACTTATTTTCAGATAAATCATTATCGGGAGGAACCTGGATTGTACAAAGAGCATAATACCGTAGAATATAAATCAGCCCTGCTGAAGAATTACTCAAGGTATCCTGTTGAATTTGAGCGGGGAGAAGGCGCGTATCTTTATGATACTACAGGCAGAAAGTATCTTGATTTCCTCTCCGGAATTGCGGTAACAGGCTTTGGTCATAATCACCCGGTTATAAAGTCAACTGTTATTGATCAGCTTAATAAACTCTGGCATACATCAAATTTGTTCAGCTCATCACTGCAGGAAGAGCTTGCAAAGGAACTTGCGGAGAGATCATCACTCGATTATGTTTTCTTCTGTAATTCAGGTACAGAGGCAAATGAAGCTGCCATTAAATTTGCAAGGAAGGCCGGCAAAAACAAAACTCACATTATCGCAGCCCTGAATGGATTTCATGGCAGAACTATGGGGAGTTTGTCAGCCACAGGTCAGGAGAAACTCTGGAATGGTTTTGCCCCAATGACAGCCGGTTTTTCTTTTGTAAAATACGGGGATATTGAAGATCTCCAATTAGAATACGTAAAGTACAAAGACAAAACAGCGGCCGTGCTTCTTGAGCCCATTCAGGGTGAAAGCGGAATAATACTTCCTGAGGAAGGATATCTGAAAAAAGTACGGGAATTCTGCGATCAGAACAATATTTTTTTGATCATAGATGAAGTGCAGACAGGCATCGGCAGGACCGGCAGGTTCTTTGCCCACCAGTGGGAAAATATTATTCCGGATATAATTACTACCGCAAAAGGAATAGCAAACGGGCTGCCTCTCGGGGCTGCAATATGTTCACGTAAGATTGCCGATGCCATAAATCCCGGTGATCACGGATCAACCTTTGGCGGTAACCCTGCAGCTGTCTCAGCCGCAATCACTGTAATGAAATTACTCGATACAGATCTTATGAAAAAAATAACTTTTATGGGTAAGATGATTACAGACTCTGTTGAAGTCCTGCATACCAATAAAATCAAGGCTGTAAGGGGCAGAGGCTTAATGATCGGAATCGAATTCAATGAAGGATATTCAGCAAAAAAGATAGCAGCAGAAATGCTGAGCAACGGAGTAGTTGTTGGAATTTCCGGCGAAAGAGTATTACGAATTCTGCCGCCGTATATAATTAATCAGAATGATGTTGTACAATTTGCGGTCACCCTGGATAACGTTATTGCCGGACTATAGATGTCAAGCAGGAAGACTGTATGAATATTGTGTTTCTTTGTGTTTCTTTGTGCCTTTGTGTCTGCCATAGGCATGCCTACGGCATTTGTGGCTATGTTTTTATGCAGTTTTCTAAAGCATTGCCACAAAGTCACAGAGACACAAAGATTCACTAAGTAATTTTCACGCAGTCTCCAGGACGCGTCTCTTTGTTTATTGTTTCGTAAATTTGCATTCAGGCTTTAAGTAGCTTAGGCTTCTGAGTAGCTTAGGCTTTAGCCTGAGAACTCTTTCAGAGACTAAAATCCATGCTGCAAAACGAAACATTAAACAAAACTATTCACAAATAAGAGTTATAAAAATGACAATTAAATCCAGAAGGCAAAACAAAATTAAAGAATTGTTAAATCTGCGCTTTATTGCGAACCATGATGAACTCATAAAACTCCTCCACCGTGACGGCATAAGTGTAACGCAGGCTACATTAAGCCGCGACTTTGCTGAACTGGGAGTAATAAGGACCTTCACTGATTCGGGTCCGAGATATATTTTCAACGCTGAAGAATCGGGGCGTCAGATTGCAAAGCTGATTGGATTTGAAATTTTAAGTGTTGAGCACAACGAATCACTTGTACTTATCAGAACACTTGCCGGAAGGGCGCAGGGGGTTGCGCATTACATTGACCGGTTGAATAAAACCGATATAATGGGAACAGTCGGAGGTGATGATACAGTGCTCGTCATTCCTAATTCACATGCAAATATAAGTAAGGTGGTCGCGCTCATCAGACAAATGATGCTTGAACCGCCGGCGTACAAAAAGATAAAATAGGAGATAAGAAGTTGGCTAAAAAGAAAATTGTAGTTGCATATTCCGGCGGATTAGATACATCCGTAATGGTTAAATGGCTGAATGAAAAGTTTGATGCAGAGATCATTACTGCTACGGGTGATTTGGGACAGCGGGCTGAGCTTGAGGGACTCGAAGAGAAAGCTCTTAATACCGGTGCCGTAAAAGCGGTAATTAAAGATCTCCGCAAAGAATTTGTTACGGAATACATCTGGACTGCATTAAAAGGAGGCGCTCTTTACGAAGGCACATACCCGATGGCAACTTCAATCGGTCGTCCCCTTTTAGCCAGAATGCTTGTCGATATTGCTCTTGAAGAAGGTGCGGATATGGTTGCCCACGGCTGTACCGGCAAAGGCAATGACCAGGTTAGGTTTGAGGTTGGTGTACAGACACTTGCTCCTCATCTTAACATTATTGCTCCTTTAAGAGAATGGGAATTCAAGAGCAGGGAAGAAGAAATTGATTATGCCGTTGCCAACAAAATTCCTGTTAAGATCACAAAAGCAAAACCATATTCAATTGATGAAAATCTCTGGGGTATTGCAGTAGAGTGCGGTGTTCTTGAAGATCCGACTGTCGCTCCACCTGAAGATGCCTACCAGATAACAGTAAACCCAAAGAATGCTCCCGATAAAAGTCAAACAGTTACCATAACATTTGAAAAGGGAATTCCGGTCTGTGTTAACGGTTTGATTACAGATCCTGTTGAAATTCTGGAGAAGCTCAATGAGATTGGCGGCAGACACGGCATCGGTCGTCTGGATATGATTGAGAACAGGGTAGTTGGAATTAAATCCAGAGAAGTATATGAAGCACCGGGTGCAGTAATTCTTCATAAAGCACATGCCGAACTTGAAAAGCTTGTGATGGATAAAGATACATTCAGATTCAAGCAGGATGTATCGAATAAAGTTGCTAATTTAATATATGACGGATTATGGTTTACTCCTTTGTTCAATGCACTTAAGGCGTTTGTTGATGTCTCACAGGAAAAAGTAACAGGAGAAGTTGTACTTGAACTCTATAAAGGAAACACAACAATACTCTCGAGAAGCTCACAGTATAGCTTATACTCAAAAGAGCTTGCTACTTATACCGACGAAGACAAGTTTAATCATAAGGCAAGCGAAGGCTTTATGACTATATACGGACTCCCGTTTAAAACTATGACACAGATTTATAATGCCGTTGAGGCAGCACAGGCTTCAGTAGCCTAACCCGGCCCGTAGAGCCAGGGCTTGCCCTGGCTGGGTTGCACAAAATGTAAATAACGTATATGTGAATCCGAAGTCAAGATGTTGAATTCCGGTTCCGTTTTAGGTTATTTCCAATATTTCTTTTCTGCAATCCAGAGGCTGCAAACGGTATTTCTACGATAATGTATTGGGATTTACTCAATGCTTTAGGCTGAAAGCCTTACATAAATTAGCCCAGGGCAACGCCCTGGGATTAGGAAACCCCAACAGCCCACGACCCTGAAGGGGTCGAATAATAAGAGAGTAGATTAACTTTACAGCATTGGAGTGCCAATGCATAAACAACAATTATCGAGGAGATCTCATTATGCTCTGGGGAGGAAGATTTAAAAAAGAATTTGACAAAGCTGCCCTGGAATTCTCTTCCTCCCTGTCTTTTGATATTAATCTTTTACTTCAGGATCTGCAGGTAAGCAGGGCACACGCGGCTATGCTTGGAAAGACAGGCATAATTCCAGAGAATGAAGCCGGACAAATAATCGGGGGGCTCAATCAAATTGAACTCCAGTGGAATGAAGGATTGTGGAAACCGGATCCCGCAAAGTTCGAAGATATTCACTCAGCTGTTGAGCACCGGCTTACAGAGCTGATCGGCACCGCTGCTGCAAAACTTCATTCCGGGCGAAGCAGGAACGACCAGGTTGCAGCTGACATGAGATTGTGGATTAAATCTGCCTGTGATAATATTTCAGAAAAAATAATATCACTTCAGAAACAGTTTCTTAAAACTGCAGAAGAAAATATAAACACCATCATCCCCGGCTATACACATCTCCAGCGGGCCCAGCCAATATCATTTGCGTTTCACCTGCTCGCTTACGTTGAAATGCTTGAGCGTGATAAAAAAAGAATATCATTTACCAGGCAGCTGGCGGATGTATCACCGCTGGGAGCAGGTGCTTTGGCAGGATCCACACTCCCGCTTGACAGAAACTTCACCGCAGAGGCGCTTGGATTTTCATCAGTATCGGGAAATGCGCTGGACTCAGTGTCAGACCGCGACTTTCTGCTTGATTTTCTCAACAGCTGCGCAGTGGGCATGATGCACTTAAGCCGGTTGTCTGAAGAAATTATTCTCTGGAGCTCTTCTGAATGGAGATTTGTTAAATTATCTGATCAGCATACAACCGGGTCATCACTTATGCCCCAGAAAAAGAACCCTGATCTTGCTGAGCTGATAAGAGGTAAGAGCGGAAGAGTTAATGGAAATTACATTTCTCTTATTACTACCATGAAGGGACTCCCGTTAAGCTACAACAGGGACCTTCAGGAAGATAAAGAGCCGGTGTTTGATTCATACAATACATACCTAAATTCACTTATACTTGCCGAAGCAATGCTCTCCGGTATGGAAATAAATAAGGATCGTTTCAGTAAAGAACTGAAGGAGGATTATTCATTATCTACAGACCTTGCCGACTGGCTGGTATTAAAAGGAATACCTTTCAGGGAAGCCCATCATATTGTAGGCGGACTCGTATTATATTCAGAGGAAAGAGGAATACCGTTCAGCAGTCTGACCATTCAAGATCTTAAAGAAGTAAATGAAATCTTTGATCCATCAGTTCTCGCTTGCCTGGATATCAACACATCACTTCACAGAAAGAAAACCCACGGCTCCCCGAATCCCGACCTCGTTAAGGAGCAAATACATTTCTGGGAAAAAGAACTTATCTCCTGATTAAGTTGATTACTCACAAATATCAGGAGTTGAACACTTTGGACAAATTAAGCAACAAACTCTGTCCAAATGGACAAAAGTTTATGCAGATTTGGACAATTTGGACATTCTGAAGCGAAATTTCAGCTCTGAGAGATATATAAAATTCATTACGAAATAAGCTGTTTTAACACATTATATATACTGCATTCTCTTATATATAATATAACTTACTTTTAAAATGTCCAATTTGTCCATATAGTAATTAATAATAATACGCATAACTCATACATTTTATGCAGGTGGGTGATCTTTTCGTGTTGTCTCCGAGGAGATTATATGCACATTATAAGGTTCTTATATGATTCTTATATAGCCCTGTATTTAGATAAAATATATCTACACTCCTATATGCCGTTTACAACATCACTTGTCTCGCTTACGCCCAAGGTTTAAGTTCTCTTAAGAATCTATCAGTGTAAAAAACTCCCCCCTTCTTGCCTGCCATCGTAATCTTTTTATTATTTAAACAAATAGTTAATTAACCACTTAGTTAAATAATGTACATATGTCAGCAGATTCTTTAAGCGTAACTTTTGCGGCACTTGCGGATCCTACCAGACGCGCAATACTTGCAAGTCTGGCCAGGGGTGAAAAAACAGTTTCGGAGCTGGCTAAACCGTTCGATATGTCAATGCCCGCAATTACCAAACACCTTAAGGTACTTGAAAGGGCAAAGCTGATTGAACGCAGCCGGGATGCCCAGTTCCGACCCTGCCGGCTTCAGCCAATGCCCCTTAAGGAAATAGATAAATGGATGGAAAAATACCGCAGGATCTGGGAAGCACGCTTCGACCAGCTGGATGAGTACGTTAAACAAATACAAAACAAAAAACAGAAAGGGTAATGTTATGTTGACCGAAAAATTAAATGTGGAAACTAAAGACCGTGAGCTGATCCTTACACGCGACTTCGATGCTCCTCCTGAACTGATGTTTGAAATGTGGTCCGACTGCAAACACCTGAAACACTGGTGGGGACCGAAGGAATGGCCGATGGATGAATGTAAAATGGATTTCCGCGTGGGCGGCGAATGGCTTTACCGCCTGCGCGGCCCTAATCCGGAAGATGAATCCTGGGGAAAGGGAATTTATCGCGAAATAGATAAACCCCGCATGATTAAGTATGATGATTATTTCGCGGATAAGGACGGCAATATTAATGAAAATATGCCCGGCATGATTATTACCGTTGAATTCCATCCCCATGAGGGAAAAACCAGGCTCCATAGCAGCAGCATCTTCGCTACCCGCGAAGGACTCGAACAGGTAATGCAGATGGGTGTTGTTGAAGGAATGTCGAGCACTATGGACCGTCTGGATGAATACCTCAGCCGCCGGAAGTAACAGCCACCTCAGCTTAAATATTCAACCCCTCTGTATGGGGCTGTCTCAAAAGTACATTAATTTTAAAGGATTAATACTTTTGAGACAGCCTCAACTTCTCTCCTGAAATCATTCATCCATTCATCCATTCTTCCATTCATCCATTCTTCCATTCATCCATTCTTCCCTTCCCCTGAATTTTCCACATAAGAAACCCCCTTTCCTCTTTTACTCGGAAATATTATCTTACCTTTAGTTCTCCATCTTTCATAAAGGAGGTTTGCCGTGGCAAGGAGTGAAAGTGAGAAAGCTCTGGAATATGTAACAGCCAGAGAAGCAGAGACTAATAAACCGCTTGTTAAAGGTCCCTGTATAACCGTCTCAAGAGAATCAGGGGCAGGTTCAGGACTTGTTGATGAAATTCTGAAATCCTATCTTGAACGTCACCAGATAGAAAACACAAGCAGATGGGCTATATTTGATAAAAACCTGATCGGCAGAGTGCTGGAAGACCATAATCTTCCTGACCGGCTCGCAAAGTTAATGTCGCATGAAAAGATTTCTGCATTCACCGTAATGATCAATGAGCTTCTTGGACTGCAGCCTTCTATGAGAACGCTGCTTCATAAAACATCGCAGACAATCCTTCAGCTCACTGAAATAGGCAACGTAATTGTTGTCGGCCGCGCAGGAAATATTATTACATCAAAAATGCGCAACTCTTTTCACGTGCGGCTTGTTGCTCCTTTTGACAACCGGGTAAAAAGAATTCAGGAATTTTATCACTTCAATAAAAAAGAAGCCGCTGAGTGGGTGAAAAATGAGGATAATTCCAGGAAGGAATACTTTATTAAGAATTTCCATACGGATATAGATAACCCGCTGAATTACCATATTATCTTAAATACCGGATTACTGAGCTATGAAGAGTGCGCGCATACGATTGGGCGGATGGTAATGGAGCGTTTTCCTGAAACTTTCAAAGAAATTCAAATTGCGGAGCCTATGTAGGAACGCGCCATAACACAGATTGTTTTTAATTGTAAAGGCGCGTTCAAACACGGGATACATAATCAATTTATTCCGGAACACGCCTTCACACGTTAATCACATCCTCGTTATGGCGTGTCCCTACAAAACACTCTTATGATGAATCTAAAGCAACAATTCCGAATGTGGATTATTTTACGTAAGTTAATACCAACAAATTATATTCTCTGCAAAAGAAGACACCAGCCTGGATTTGAAAGATCACATAGAACTGGCAAACCGCATTGGAAATCATTCGGAATTATTTTCACCAGAGTATATTTCACTATTTTTTAATATTTACAGATTTATTTTATGACAAACACATTTGAGCAGCTAGGAATTGAAAAACAGATTATTCAGGCAATAGAGGAACAAGGCTTCCAGACACCAATGCCTGTACAGGAACAAGTAATTCCTTTATTGCTTCAGCCGGAATTTAAAGATATCATTGCGCTTGCACAGACAGGGACCGGAAAAACGGCGGCATTCGGACTCCCGATTATCCAAAGAATTGATTTATCCAAAAGATATATCCAGTATCTGATACTTTCACCTACAAGAGAACTATGCCTGCAGATTGCTGATGATCTGCTTGGCTTCGCTAAATATAAAAATGAAGTTAAAGTAGCCGCTGTATTCGGCGGCGCAAGCATCGAACGTCAGATTACCCTTATTAAAAAAGGAGCCCATGTAATTTCGGCAACACCGGGAAGACTGCTGGATCTGATCAACAGGGGAATTGTTGATATTTCGAGAATTAAAACAATCGTGCTTGATGAAGCAGATGAAATGCTTAATATGGGATTCCGGGATGAACTGGAAGCAATTCTTAACGAAACTCCAAAAGAGAAAAATACATTATTATTTTCTGCCACAATGCCGAACGAGGTTCGCGCAATTGCAAGCAGCTACATGCATGACCCGGTTGAAGTTACCGTGGGCAGGAAAAATTCAGGCGCGGAAAACGTGAATCATATCTGCTATATGGTGCATGCGAGGGACCGCTACCTCGCGCTTAAGAGAATAGCAGATTACAATCCAGACATTTACGGAATTATTTTCTGCAGGACGCGAGTGGAAACACAGGAAGTGGCTGACCAGCTTTTAAAGGACGGATATAATGCAGAACCTCTGCATGGGGATCTTTCTCAGGCGCAGAGAGATAATGTTATGAGTAAGTTCAGAAATAAACATCTCCATCTGCTTGTAGCAACAGATGTTGCCGCACGCGGACTGGATGTTGATGACCTTACACATATCATTAACTATAATCTCCCTGAAGAACTTGAACTTTATATCCACCGCAGCGGACGAACCGGAAGAGCAGGCAAAAGCGGTACCTCTATTGTAATTGCAAACCTTAAAGAGAAATATAAACTGGTGCAGATCGAAAAGAAGCTTAATAAGAAATTTAAGTATGAGCTGGTTCCGGGCGGACATGAGATCTGCGAAAAACAGATCCTCTTTCTTGTAGATAAGCTTGAAAAGGTTGAAGTGGATGACACAAATATAAAATCTTTTCTGCCCGATATTTACAGGAAGCTTGAATGGCTTGACCGCGAAGAATTAATAAAGAAATTCGTTTCTGTGGAATTCAACCGGTTTCTGGATTATTATAAGAATTCAGCGGATCTGAACGTGCCGATTGAAGGAAGAAGCGAAGGCAGAAGCACCGGTAAACGGGGACGCACGGTTGAAGGATTCACAAGGTTCTTTATAAATCTTGGAAGAACTGATAATCTTAAACCGGCGGCGCTGATGGGAATGATAAGTGACTTTACCGGAATAAACAATATCGAAATAGGTGATATTGAAATTCTGCAGAATTTCTCTTTCTTCGAAGTTGATAAAGCATATACTGATCATCTTATTGTTGCCTTCAAAAATCAGAAACTGAATGAAAGAAAAATTTCTCTTGAGGTTGCGGAAAGTAAATCCAGGAGAAAAGATGGAGATCATTCAGGAGATAAAAGACGGGATAGAAAACCAGCCCCAAGAAATGACTACAGAGGAAGTTCTTATTCACAGGGTGAAAGAAGAACCGGGGGATCAGGCCCAAAAAGAGCTGAATTCCAGAAGTCCTTCACTGAAGTTTGGACGGATCCCGATGCAAGACCTGCGAGAGGTCGTAGTGAAGACAGAAACCGGAAGTCAGAGTACGGAAACCGGAAATCAGAATTCGGAAGCCGGAGGGAAGGCGGAAACCGTAAATCCGAATCAAGTGGACGTAGTGAAGGCCGAAGCCGCAGAGATGATAGAAGTCAGAAGCCTGAATTCAGGGACCGGAAAGAAAAGAAAAAGAAATAGTAACAAAGTTATAAATATTTCAGCTTGTCTGATCTGATATTAAACCTCCGGGTTCTTAAACACGGAGGTTTTTCAGTTTAAACCGAAATATGATACATACAATGTCATTGTGTCAAAGCAAGCCCGTTAGGGGTTACATATCCATAGCCAATATCAACGACCTCAAAACCCCGCCAGGGATGACACGGCTGTTTCTCTTATCCAATAAAATATTCAATTTAAAGTACTGTAAGGTTAGTTTTAGCGACTCAATAAATAAACAATGTCAATGCAAGCCCGTTAGGGCTTACATATTTATAGCCAACATTGCCCCCTTGGAATCAAAACCCCGCCAGGGGTGACACGGCTGTTATAATTTTCACCATTACTTCAACAACACCATCTTAATTGTTTTATTTACTGCCTGCCCGCCCACAGCAGGAACTGCCGTTACAGTACAGAAATAAATACCACTTGGGCTTCCGGATGCATTCCAATCGAACTGATAATATCCTGCCGGTTTGTTTTCAGGTTCAAAGCTTTCAATTACCTGTCCTAATGAATTAAATATTCTTATCTGAACCTTCGATTCCGACGCGAGTGAATATTGAATCTTCGTTGATGGATTAAAAGGATTAGGATAATTCTGCAGCGAATAATCCGTGGGTAAAGATTCCGGCGCTTTAACAGAAGTTATAATTGTACTCCGCCCGCCGGTCCTTTGATTATTCCCCTGGTATGTCGGCCACTGCATCACAGGAAGTAATGCTGTCTGATCTTCCGGTATATCTTTGATAATATAAACTTTTCCGTCAACCGTGCCCGCATAGACAATATTATTAACGGTTACAAGCGTAGGCGCAACAACCGGCGGCTGATTTGTTTGTAATTTCCACTTAAATTCACCTGCCGTTGTCAGTGCGTATATTTGTCCCCAATCGTTACCGAAATAAATCACCTTACCATCAGGAGAGATTGAAGCAGTGCTGTGTATCTCCGAATTGGTTTCATACTTCCAGTTCAGCCCGCCATCCTTACTGATTGAATAGAAACAGCCGTTAAGGGATCCAATATATATGTTGCCGAGATGATCTATAACAGGGGAAGCACTAATTGAACTGTGGGAGACATGCTCTGAAAACAAATACTTCCAGACAAGCTCACCTTTTGAGATCTTATAAAGATATCCGTCATTTACATTTACAATAACAGAACTGTCGCTTCCGACAGCGGGTGAGGAAAGAATAACGTCACCTGCTGCAAACTTCCATAAAAAATTACCATTTTTATCAATAGCGTATACGTTTTTATCCTCACACCCAAAGTATATGGTATCATCATAACCGATTACAGGAGAAGCAAGAATAGGACCCTGAGCCTGATAGCTCCAATCAACATCGCCTTTATACGATATTGAAAATAACCTGCCTGAATTAAGTCCGACATAAATTTTGTTATACTTTGTTGAAACTGCAGGTGAAGAGGCAATGACACCTCCCATGGCTTTATCCCAGTTCGGAATACCGGAGTTTTTGAATGAATATAATCTCGTATCTGTGGAACTGACGAAGATATTATTCTCATCTCCAACAGCAATTGTACTGAGTATATCGCCCCCTGTAAGGAATGTCCAGTCAGATATACCGGTGGAATCGAACTCATAAACTTTATCATAAAAGGAACTGATGAACAGGGAATTATTCAACTGGCTTGGTGCCGAATAGATGCGTCCGTTTGTTATAAGCTCTCCGCAGTAAACATTTATATAAACTGAATCACTGCTGGAAAATTCAGCGTTACTTACCTTCAGAGTCAAAAGATTAGTCCCGGTAGGTACTTCCAGTTTTGGATTAACTGAAGTTGAAACAATCTTACTATTCAGCAGCCATGTATAACTGGTTATCTCTCCTACGCTTGACGAAGCATCAACGTTTCGTGCTTCAAATCCATTATAGTCACTATCCTTCCACACAAGACTATCCATTGAAATAACCGCTTTCAGTCCATTTTCCGGATACCACTTGCAGTCATATATTGTTCCCTTGTTCCCGTTACCTGAATGATCAAAGAGAATATTTCCCTCTCCTTCATTAAAAGGCCAGTATCCTTCCAGGCCCTGCTCCTGTTCCGGATTAAGTGATGCATTCATCTTCTGAATAATCTCTTCCTGACTTAAGGCACGTGACCAGATCTGAAGGTTGGATAATAATCCATAAAAATTCTGATGATCATAGTTCCAGGAGTAGGCTCCGATAAGTAAAGGTAAATTATCCCATCTGATTGATCCGAATGTGGTTAATTGTGTCTCAATATTTCCATTAACGTAAAGCTTCATATTATTATATGTCAGGGACCTGTCAAATGTTAAAGCGACATGATACCACTCATTATTGGTAATGAATGTATTCGAAAATACATTATAAAAAAATTGATCTAGAAATAAAGTGGCTCTAATCTGACCCTGAGGAGTTAACTTAAATCCGTAATAATTATTTGAAACATCTCCCCTCCATAATATTGTACGGTATTCCTCTACGGGATAAGCTTTAAACCATATTGAGATTGTTATCTGATCTGAAGGAGTCAGCGTAGCGCTGTTTCCGCAGTCCACATAACTGGAAGTGCCGTTGAACTCCAGTGCCCGATTAGGTTGACTGAGGATCGAAGACGAGTTTAATAAGATAACAATAAGTGCTAAGATAAAATGTTTTGTATTACACATAAAAAACCCCGGTAAGTAACTGTTGGATAATTTGAAGAGTACATAAACAATGCCACATTGCAACGATAATTTACTGTTATTAGCTCTATACCATCCCTGTAGTATGAAAAATATGACAGGACTACGAATAATTTTCATCCTAATATAATAATTTTAAGCTGTATGCAGTAGAAGTTTTTGTAAGTTCGAATTGCTTGCGCAGAAAGGGATTGTATAATTTTTGAACTTTGTATTACTTGCGGAGAATCCTATTGTATAATTCCAGATATTTTTCACCAATGTCTGCAGGTGCATTGTCTGCGAGAATTTTATTTCTGGAATTGATGCTGAGCAATTCGGAACCGCAGTTGTCGATCATCCACTTTATGCCGTCACTCAATGCGTCCGAAGAAACCTCATTAACCAGGAAACCGTTCTGCTCATGCAATATCATATCCGGCATTCCGCCTATATTATATGCCAGTACCGGTACCCCGCAGGCAAGCGATTCCATTACGGTATTGGGATAATTATCCTCTATAGATGGAGCAATAAAAAAGTCTGCCGCATTGTAACTGTTGACGAGTTTATCTTCGCTGTATAAGCGGCCGGTAAAATGTATTTTATAGGGTAAAACCTGTTCCTGTTCCGATGGGGCGGAACCGACAACAATTATTTCAATTTTATCTTTTAACTCAGGAAAATCAGAATGTAATTTCAGCAAGGCTTTTATGAGAAAATGGTATCCTTTTCTTATTTCTCCGGTATTCATGGTCCCGAATAAGATCAGAATCTTATCCTGAGGTAAACTGAAGGATGCACGGGCTTCGGTTTTTGGCCGGGGTTTATATAATTCAGTATCTATTGCATAAGGTATAACTTCAACCTGTTGATCTTTTAGGAGAGAACTTTTCTTAGCACAGTTTTTTAACCACTCACTCGGGGTAACTATAGTAAGATTCAGTTTCCGGTAAAGCTCAGATTTTTTATTCCATATCTTTCTTGATGAATCATTATCCGACGATCTTTTCAGGTAAGGACATATACCGCAATTAGCTTCATATCTGATGCATCCGCTGCTGTAATGGCAGCCGCCTGTAAAAGCCCACATATCATGGAATGTCCACACAAGAGGTTTCTTTAATTCACTTAAAGCCTGAAGGCTCCGGAAAGATAAAAACCCTTCATTTATCCAGTGGAGATGCAGAATATCAGCATCAATAATTTCTTTAACACCTGTTACATCTTTTCCTGTACTTGCAAAAGAGAATCTGCCATTAGAAGTATAAGTGAATAACTTAATTTGTAAAAGATCAAGGAGCATCCGAAGATTTGTTATCTGCCTTGAAAGAGGTGTATCAGATAATGAGATTACATTTTTATCTGTACTGAATTTGCGCTGAGCCAGAAAGTATGTTTCAGGATTAATCAGACTGATAGCGGTTTTAATTCCATATCCTGCCCTGGAAGCACCGCCTCTGATATCTGTGTTGCTGAGATGAACAACTTTCAATTGATCACTCGCTTTTATATGCGTAGATGTTTAACTGAAGATCAACAGCGGGCATGTTCTTATTCGTCCTGATTATAAAAGGTGTGGGTCTGTCTGCTGCCTGCTTAATAAAATACCTGAATTTATTTTCCTTAAGAATTGCAAGGATCTCATCGAGGTACTGCTTATCATTCAGATATGAATGGTACTCAATAAAAATATTTTTAATTTTCTGCAGATTGTTCCGGCAGTCCCTTATCACCTCAATTTCTGCACCCTCAATATCCATTTTTAGCATGTCAATCGATGACTCAGCGTCGATCATATCTTTTAATCTTACCGATTCAACGTGCGACTTCTTTCCCGAACCATGTATTGAAGCAGCATCAGCACCCTCCAGGACGAGATTAATTCCATCACTGTTGATCCAAACTGCCTTACTGATCACTTCAACACCTGAAATATTATTTCTATTCAGATTATTCCTGAGCACCTGTGCTATGCCCGGATCAGCTTCAAAGGCTTTTATATTAGCGTTGGGAAAAAGCTTTTTAAAGTATATGCAGCTAAGACCAATGTTTGCACCGCAGTCATAAATCAGCGGCGTCCTGCTGCTTGTATCAAACCTGTAATTCTTATCCGCAAAGATATCTTTAAACTGCCATATGAAAGAAAGTGAATCAGGCACCTGGAATCTGTAATTCAAAAAAGTGACGTACTGCAGTTTATACCGTTCATCATCACCGTATCTTGAAACGAGACGAATAAACTCTCTCTGCTCAGGATTTCTGAAGTAATTATAAATACCCTTAAACAGAATTCTTAATAGAAGTTTCATTTATTTTCAACTTATACTTATTACCTGAAACATAATTAAAAGCCTGCAGATAACCATTAATCACGGTATGTATATTTACATCGTGCCGGATTATCTTTCCCGAATTTTTCCCCATGCGTTCTGTCTGATCAGGATTAGAAAAGAAGAATTCTATCTTCTCATACAAATCATCCTCACTACCTTCTTTATAATACCTGCCGTTATAACCTTCACGGACAAGCTTTTTCTCAGTACCATCGCATACCGAGCAGATGACAGGTTTATCAAAAACCATTGCCTCGTTGATCGAGAGTCCCCCCATTCCGGCAAGCACATAAATTGATGATTCACTTAAATATTTACCAAGCGTAATGGGGTCATAAACACCGCCGATGAATTTTACTGCATTGGTGATATTAAGTTCATCAGCAAGTTCCTTAAGTCTCACTTCCTGTGGCCCATCACCTATTATAATAAGTTCGGTGAGTGGATATATTTCCTTTAATCTTGCTGTAACTTTAATAAGCAGATCCACGCGCTTCCATTCAACCAGTCTGCCCACATGAATAATTCTGAACGTGTTTGGCGGAAGCATAGGATCTGTACTCTCAGCTTTTTCCCTGGCAGCATAAAGAAGATCGGTGTCAGGCGAATTATATGTAATGAATATGCTTTGCCTCTTTACACCATAAGTAGGAAGAATATCATAAGCATCCTCCACATAATTAACATGAGCATCTACTAATCCATAATACATTTTTCTTATAAGCTGGACTGAAGTATACTTTAAAACATCTGTAAATTTCTTCTTACCCTCAGTATCAAGATTCTCGGTAAGATGCCCGTTGCTGAGATAAAATCTGAGTGCCTCGTTATACTTCGGCAGCTGAAAAGGAATATCTTTAAAAATTATCTTTGTGCCTGATATTTTCAATTTCAATAACAATAGAGGCTTAAACAGGAGTGCAAGTATATACGGCCAGATAAACACTATAGCGTCGGGCTTTTCTGTCCTAAGTACTTTATTAAAATTTCTAAAAAAAGGTTTGCCGTAAAATGATCTGTATTCAGGCAGTTTATAGAGCTTAAAATCAATTCCTTCAGCTTTCTGATGAACTCCTTTCCCAAGTGTCTCTCCTTTGCCGGAAGGAACTACGACCGCTATCTCGAGATTATTTACACTGTTTAACCGGCTGAGAACATTATTATAATAATGGGGCAGACCCCCGAATGTAAAAAGAACTTTCATCAGACAATTACTTTTTCGGTAGAATTTGTTTTGATCAGATTGCCTTTCTTATCAAAGATGAAATAATTAAATGACCCATTCCATAAAAACATATTTGTGAAGAGATCTTTATTATTGCGGTAAAGAGATCTGATTGAATTAGGAATAAACGAGTGAGCCATGTGAAAGAACTCCTGATCACCCGTATCACGTCTTTCGAAGTCATTGTACTCGGTAAAAATAAGTGTACTTCCGACTGCAACAATATGCCATTTATGAAAGTGCTTCAAACGGGCAAAATTAAAAGCTATATCAGACAAGCGTGTAGGTACTTCAATATAACCTCTTTTGCCCACACGCATTATCTCATCAAGAGCCAGTGAAGGATCTTCAACATGTTCCAGTACGTGAGCACAGTAAACAAAATCAAATACTTTATTCTTATAAGGAAGGTAAAGCAGGTCACCTACAGAGAACGGAAGATTATTCGTTTTAAGTTTATTGTATCTGTGCTGCGTTTTTCCGGGGTAACGGTCCAAAAGAAAATTTGCGTATGGGAATGGTTCGCCTCCGCTGCCGATATCCAGTACTCTGGAGCCCGGCTTTATATCAAAGTTAATGTACCTGCGCTGATAATTAATCTTTGTTTCGCTCGAAACGAACTTACGTGAGTAGAGTATTAGTCCTACAGGACTCTTAGACAGTATTCTGCTGAAGATTTTTTTCATTCAATATTAATAATTATGTAATAATATAAGATAGCTAATATGCCCCAAAAATTAAACATAAAGATACAGTTGCCGGAAAACTAAAGCGGTACCTGTAGAATTGAATCCCCAGGTTCTGATGCGCTTTGTATTTTATAAATTCAGATCCCCAGGCAATTTTCTGAACGGTAGAAGATTGTTGTAGTGTTATTATGGGCTGCAATGGGCAGCGGTCCAATGAAATCGATCTTTCTGAAACCATTACTGAGCAGGTATTCAATTGATGATGCATATTCCGGCACCTGTGTATTATCAAAAATAATTACACCATCAGCTGTTAAACAATTAACGGTTTGATAAACGCAATTATTTCTATCCCTGCCGTCAATTATTACGATATTATATTTCTTTGCTTCAGCTGATACTTCCTTTGCGTAACTGCCGTCAGTAAGTTCCCTGTAAACAATACCAGCGTTTTCTGGAAGTTTCTGCTTCACAATTTCAAACCAGGCTTTATCGTGCTCAACTGCCTTAATAGTTTTTACTCTTTGTGCATACCACAATGTTGAATTCCCGCTGCCATATTCAAAGACCTCAAAAGATTTTTTTAACCGCGGCTCAAGAAACTTATTGAAAGGATAACTGCACCATGGAATAGGATTACCATCCTTATCAACAGAGCTTTTTGTTTTATGTGATCTGAACCATCCGTCCTCTTTTAACGCTCCGGTAAGCACAAGTTCCAGGGGACCGCCTAAGTTAATCTTACCAAGTAATGACCAGGCTGCATTCTTAATTTTTCGTGAAAAGGAATTACTCTGCATTTTAATCTTTTAATGTATTTGTAAGTTCTGATTTAATGTTGCTCTTCCACTTTGATGGATTTTTCCATTTATTCAGAATCCCGAAAATTCTGTCGAGCTCAACAGGATCGTAAAATTTTATGAGGTACAATATATATGGGAAAAGGATAACAAGGAACAATTTTATCGGGAATCTCAGATAAATATTCATATCAAAGGTTACTGAGGCAAGAGAATAAAACATCACACCCAGAATGATTACTTTAAATAGCTTTGTATGTTCAAACTGGATTACATAGAACTTATTTGAGAAATGCAGTGTAACAAAGTATAGTAATATGAATGATATAAGTGTAGTGTATGCTGCAGCAATAACACCAAAAACGGGAATGAAGATAAAGTTTAATACAATATTTAATACAGAAGCAATGATTGTGGAATAAGCAATATGTTTTGTATTACGTGTTAAAAACATCCCCAGCGAAGACATAAACCTCATTCCGAAAAAGATATATGAGAATATAATTACCGGAGCTATTTTGTATGCCGGCCAGTAACTTGAATTAAGCGTGAATGTCTTTATAATTTCCATACTGAATATTGAAAGACCTAATCCTGCCCAGACAAGAATATATGTCAGATATGTAAGTATTTTCGAGTAATACTTGGTATCACCTTCTTTTCCGAACATTTTATATGCAATAGGCATTAATGCTAGTCCGAATGGAGTAATTAAAAACATATTCAGAATACCCGCAAAACTATAACCCAGATTATATATACCAACGGATGAATAATCCGTCAGATATTTGATAATGTATCTGTCGCTTAGATTAAGCAGCATCATGGCAACTGAACCGAATATAAGGGGAACTCCGAATTTAAAGGCAACAGACACAATCTTTTTTTCAAATACCAGGCTCATTCTTTTGAACATAAGCGGAGAAACAAAAAGGAAAGTAAGTATCTCAGTAATTAGATAAGAATACATTATACCCATTACCTTATAACCCGCAAAAGCTACAAAGTAGATAACCAATGTGAGCATAATAAGCAGCTTTATTATATTGAGCAGTGTAAACATTCCCGACTGATCATCAGCTCGCAGTTTGTTCAGGAATAAATTATAAATTAATCTCAGGGCTATGATGTATACAGCTATTCTTAAATAACTGTAAAAAACTTCAGGCTCTTCAAAGATCTTTGAAATGTAAGGAGTGGAAAATTCACCGATAAAGATGAAGATAACACTTATAACCAGGGTAACTGCGAAAATTGAAAAGAAAATGGATTTCTTTTTTTTACTGAACTCAGGACTATTATTCATCATTACGAGTGCCTGATGTAATCCCAGGTTCAATATTTCAACAATGATCAGCAGAGTTGCTTCCAGAATTGCATAAACTCCATACTCTGAAGTAGTCATATACTTAGTATATAACGGGAGTAGTATAACGCCGCTGGCTTTTACAGCTGCATTGCTGATACTGTAAACAGCGGAGTGCCGGAGGAATTCTTTAAGATTCTTTAGCATCATCTTAGTTTATCCGGCGAAAATATCTGAATAAATCTGGTAGTCAAATGGGTTTGTGTGTCTTTCATTAATATTTGAAATAGTCTCAGATCCTCGTGGAGTTATTCTACTTCGAAGACTCTGCCGTTCTCAAGTTTGTAATTCTTACCTGATATTTCGCAATTACCTAATCCGTTTTCATCAAATTTGAGTTTTTTACCTGCCTCGCTGTACCAGCCGGTGATCCTTGCCGGATTTCCGACAACCAGTGCAAAATCAGGTATATCCTTTGTTACTACTGCTCCCGCACCAACAAATGCAAATCGCCCTATTGTATGTCCGCAAACAATTGTACTGTTTGCACCAAGTGATGCTCCCTCTTTTACAAGTGTTGGTTTATAATATTGTGAACCCACCTGCGGATATTTACTTCTGGGATCAATAATATTTGTAAAAACCACGGATGGTCCGCAGAACACATAATTTTCGAGAGTCACGCCTTCATATACGGATACATTATTCTGAATTTTAACAAAGTCTCCGATAACTACATTATTGCCGATATTAATATTTTGTCCAAGTATGCATTTCTTTCCTATCTTTGCTCCCGATTGAACATGTGAGAAATGCCATATTTTAGTTCCTTCGCCGATCTCAACATTATCGTCAATGTATGCCGATTCATGTTTAAAGTAATTCATATCTCAGTTCTCCGGGTTAGATTTTGAGAGTAAAAACGGATGAAGCGTCACAGGAGCTTTAACTGTTTTACTATTTCTTATCTGGTAAACTGCCTGAATAGAAGGACGTGCATCATCTATACCGGATCCGCAGCCATTGAGTATATCATTATAAACTTTTGTATGAAGGTCAGTAAAGCCATCAGTAAATTCGATCTCTTCATCATTGATCTGAATTGACCGGAATGTTGTCTTGTTCTGTGCTCTTGCAATTCGCGGAAGATCGTTTCTGTCGATAGATAAAAACCAGTTTACATTGGCTTTTTCAAGTTCCATAAATCCGCTCATTTTATTCTGTTCAGATAAATGCACTTCATTGTAAACCGGGTTTCCGAATAACCAGATCAGAAGATCAAAAAAATGAATTCCTATATTGGTAACTACTCCGCCCGATTTAGCAGGATTGCCCTTCCAGGAGTAATTATACCAGATACCTCTTGAGGTAACATAAGTAAGGCAAACTTTGTGTTTTATTTTAGATTGAGATGCATCTATTTTTCGCTTTAACTCAATAAGTGAAGGATGAACACGAAGCTGAAGAATTGTATAAACTCTTTTTCCCGATTCCTGTTCAATCTGCTGGAGCGCATCAAGATTCCATGGATTCAGTATAATCGGTTTTTCACATATCGCATCGGCACCAACCCTTAATGCAAGACGTATATGTGCATCATGAAGGTGATTCGGAGAACAGATGCTGAGATAATGTATGCGGTTTTCAGCAGGTCCTCTCCGAAGCTTTTCAAGATGACGGTCGAAACGTTCAATTTCAGTGAAGAAGCTTGCTTCAGGAAAATACCTGTCTATTATGCCGACTGAATCATGAGGATCTATTGCTGCAAGAAGAACATTGCCTGTATCTTTTATCGCAGCCAGATGCCTGGGCGCAATGTAACCGGCAATACCGGTAAGAGCGAAATTTTTCATACTTCTACCTTATTACTAGACAATATCACGGTTAAAACCTATGCTGCGATGCACTATTTTATAACCGGCTGTAATTCCGGTTCAGGTTTCCTTTTATTCCTGTACTCCAGATATATCCCAAACGCAAGCATCAATATAACCAGTGCACTTAATATCAGCTCAATATACATACTGATATAAAAACTTTCCGGATGATAAATGAATTCAACTTTATGACTTCCTTCCGGGACAATAATTCCCCTGAACGCATGATTAGTACGGTATATTTGTGTTTCTTTTCCATCAACAAGAGCTTTCCAACCATTAGGATAATATGTATCGCCGAGGAAAAGAAAATTATTTCCACTGGCTTTAACATTCATCTGAATAAGTTCATCATCGTATAATGTAATATCCACTGCAGCGCTGGTGTCGGGTGCTTCCACATTAAGCTTTTCCTTTTCAACAAAAGCTACATCCCTGGGATCGAACTGATTGAACTTAACCATATTAAGCATATCTATAGCCTTTTTTGTTTCAACACGGTTTACAAAATAAGTACGCGGCAGTGCGTCTCTGAAATTGTAAACATAGCTTTTTGCTGAGCTGTCAATCAGTGATAATCCCGGATAGCTTATTGGCCGGTCGGTAACGATGTATTTAACGTTAGCCATTCTCCACAGAGTAGGATTGAGCGGAGCCCCTCCAAGCACATCCATATAATCCTGATAAGCACGAGGTTTTATTCCGGAATACCCATATATATCCTGAACTAAAAAATAAGCATGGTAATTAGCAGGATGATTTAAAGAACCGTAGGAACCATCCTGTTTCATATTCAATAAGCGGTAAGGATCATTATTATTCTGATTCTTTATAATAGAAATATAATCAGGGGTCTGAAAAACATTGTCTATATCCTGGTTAGGAATGTACATAGCACCCCGAGCATCAATTCTCCAGAGATCTATTAATGTCAGAGAAATTGCAGCTATAACTAAAATATCTCTGCTCAGTTTCGAATTTATATATCCCCATGCAGCCCAGAATAAAAGAGCAGTAAGTGCAAATGCAAAATACATATCACTCATGTACATATCTGAAGCATATTCCGATAGCTGTTTCAGGTTGTCTGAATATTTACCCGAGTCAATCATTCTGCTTACAAACCAATCGCGAATTGCAGAATTCAGTATAAGAGCAATTACAAACAATCCGGAGAAGACATAGGCGCCGTACTTAACAAGATTTTCAGTGCGTAAATCTTTTTCTTTTCTTAGTGCAATGATCTTCATCAATCCAAATCCGGCAAGTAACGGGAAACAGAGCTGAACTAGAACCAGGATCATCGATGGTACGCGAAATTTATCAAAGAAGGGGAAATAGTAGAACATAAAATCATAAAAAGGCGAGAATGTTCTTCCGAAAGAAACCAATAAAGAAAACCCGGTAAGTATAGTTAAGAAACGTACAAACGGTTCTTTCCAATAAGTAAATATTGCAAATAGTCCCAGGAAGAATACAAGCACCCCCATATACATCGGTACATCAACAAATCGCATTTGTCCGAAATATGTATTCACTCTTACTTCCTGACCTCCGCTGAGGGGTCCATCATAAACAGAATTTCCGAATCCATAATGTGAAGGAATAATGAATGTCATTATTTCGCCCGGTGAAAAAGACCAATCAGTAGCATACTCATAAAACTGAGATTCTGTCTGCTGGATTTGTCCGCCTTCCAGTTCAAGAATACTTTTCGTACCGCGGGTTGAATAAGGGGTATAGTTATATATTTGTGTAAAATTATCTGATTGTATGAGCAATGCAATTACAGCAGCAGCAGTGAATATACCCGCTGATTTAAGTATCTGCATTGTAAAAGGTTTGTCTTTTCTGAAAAGAGAACTGATAAAGTAATAGAGGAAATAAAACCCTACTGCAAGCAGAGTATAGAAAATAATCTGAACGTGCCAGCCCTGAACAAGAAGCTGAAGAGCAATGATAAGAATTGCGATATCAAGAATTTTAATCCTGTGCTGAAATTTCAGAAGCATCAAAAATATCAGCGGAAACATGCAGACTGCTGTAAGCTTTGTAACATGTCCGATAAAAAGAAAAACAATCAGTCCTGTGCTGAAGGAAAGACTTACACCGGTAAACAGGCCGACTAGTGTATTTCCGGTTTTGTATTTCATAAAAAGATAACCTGTAATGCCGAGTAGAATAAGGTAGAAAGTCCACATGGCGTACTCAACTGCAAAGGGCGCACTAAAGACTGATCTGATTGAGGTTATACCAACATAGATGAGGTTAAACCATTTGTAATCAACAGACAGTGCATGCGCAGGCATCCCGGCAAATATGTATGGATTCCAGAGTGTATAGTTCTCCTCATCAGTATTGACATAATTGGTCATGCTCTTACTTGTAACAATATCGCCTGATTCAAAAGTCTTATTCCCAAAATAAAGCGGTGATAGAAAGATCAGGAATAAAATAATGATGAGTAAAATTGACGCAAGAGTCTGGTACTTAGGTGGAATTACATTATCCAGATCAAATTTACCTGATACACCTGTTTGTTCAGATCTTGTTTGACGTATAGGCTTTCTGCTTTTTGCCATATGAATTTTCTCCGGGTAGCAATTAAAATATTAATATCATTTTTTGTGTGCTATATATGTTATACCAGTTCCGGTAACATTCGTGCTTTTGTAATCGATGAACATAAACAGGAGCATAAAAGGCAATACTACCCAGTAATAAAAAGGAAGCACTATCAATAAAACTTTTGAAATATTGACAAGCTTTAACGGATACTTAATACCGATTCGCCATGCCTTATCTCCCCAAAAACCATAACTATATATTGCTTTATGCCTTTCAAATCCAAGAGGCTGCAATTTTGTATCAAGTTCCTCTGCCGAGTAGCCGTCTCTGGCATGTTCCCCAATAAAGCTTTCATCGTGATCACCATGTACATCGCTTCCACCGTAAATGGAGGGAGTATTAATAAGAAGATATCCGCCTTTTTGAAGAGCATTGTAAAAATTTTTAAATACCTTTGTATCCTCAACTATATGCTCCATCACATCCACGCATACGATCAAATCAAAACAGTTGGTATAATTGATTGCTGTAAGGTCCTCAATACCAAAACTGATATTGCCGTTTCCCCTCCGCTTAAAAAATTCCTCTGAATCCCTGATCCATTCTTCTTTTACATCAACCGCAAGTATTTTGTTCGGTTTCAGATTCTCTGCCATAAAATATGTATACTGTCCGTAACCGGCACCTGCATCATAAATGCTGATTTCTTTACGAGAAAATATTATTCTTAAATTCTTAAGTTCTCTTCTTACATACCAGGATCGCAGAAACATTATATCGAGCAGTTGATAGAACATAACTCTGAGGAATGGGTAATCTTTAATCAGGGCGGCGAACACATTCTTAATTGGATCGTAATACATTTTATGCCTGTTTATCCGAAGATTCTTTTATAAACTGGAACATTCCTTTAATAAATGATTTCCAGGAATATTTATTTACTTCTTTTTCGATATTGCTGATGAATTCAGATTCCTTATTTTCCTTGTAGAACTTAAATATGGCATCTGCCAGGGCTGCAGGGTTTTCTTTATTAACCACATAACCCGTTGAACCATCAAGTACCACTTCACCAAGCCCGCCCACATTAGCCGCAATAACCGGTTTGCGGAAATTCATGGCAACCTGAACTATTCCGCTCTGAGTGGCATCTCTGTAAGGAAGAATTACCGCATCTGATGCTGAGAAGAAGTTTTTAACTTCCTGGGCCGGTATAAATAAATCAAAGAGAAAAATGCGTTCACTTAGATTAAGTTTGTCAATAATTGCTTTATACTTTTCTTTATCTGAGTAAAATTCTCCTGCAATAATTAGATAAACCTCTAATTTTTCCTTAAGAATCGACATTGCTTCGAGCAGTGTATCAAGTCCTTTGTAATCGCGGATGAGTCCGAAGAAAAGAATAACATTCTTTTTATCAATATTAAGCAAAAATCTGGCTTTTGTTTTATCAGTTCTTTCACCAAAACGTGAATAAACGGGATGAAATAATACATCAAATTTTGCTCCGGGAATCAGGCTCTTAAGATCATTCACCACTTTTTGTGACAGAAGTACAAACCTGTCGCAATACTTAAAAAAGAACCTGGCCAGAAATTTGTCCCCTGGTTTTTTCTCATGTGGAATTACATTATGGCAGATGGCAATAACCTTAGAAAACTTATTCTGTTTTATATATCTGCATATGGTTCCATAACAGAGGCCGAAAAAGGGAAGCCAGAATTTAACGATCACGATATCAGGACGGTCATTACGAATCTTTTTACCAACAGAAATCCAATTAAGCGGGTTTATAGAATCTATTAACATTTCGGCATAGAGTTTCGCGGTTGTATCTTCTTCTTCAAACTGTGTTTTACCCGGAAAAAGAAAAGAAGGGTACTGCCTCTTAAAGGTAATTACGCTTACATCATATTCTTTAATCAGCTCTGAATACAGGGAATCTGTAAAATTCGCAATTCCACCCCTGTATGGATAAGCAGGACCAATTATTATGATCTTTTTTCTGATATAATCCCTCTGCCGGTTCAGTTTTAATTATTGTAAATATATGGAAAAATAATAAAATTTTGTGGTCATTTATCAGGATAAACGCTGTGGCATGAAAGCAGGTAATCCACAGAGTATACAGAAAAGTTTCTTAACTATATACTCTGTTAAATAATGTCAGGATTTTTCCCGGATCTCGTAAATTTTATCGTCCCGGCTGTTATGAACCATAATTTCCCCTAATAAGCCGACACTGAAGAATTGAACGCCAACGATAATTAACAAGATACCAAGAAATAGGAGCGGACGGTTGCTGATATAAGTTTTATTAAACAGCCATTCGTACGTTAGATACCCGTTTACAAGAAAACCTACAAAAAAGGATAATGCCCCCAGAAAGCCAAAAAGGTGCATAGGCCTTTTTATATACCTGGTTGTAAATATAACTGTAAGTAGATCAATGAAACCTTTAAAGAATCGTGAAATTCCGAATTTAGTTTTACCAAAACGTCTTGCATGGTGCTGAACCGGAACTTCGGTTATTTTAAAGCCCTGCCAGTCTGCGAGAACGGGTAAATACCTGTGAAGTTCACCATATACGTTCATGTTTTTTACAACTTCTTTACGGTACGCTTTTAATCCGCAGTTAAAATCATGAATTCGTATTCCGGTTATGAGTCCGGTAACAAAATTAAAGAATTTTGAGGATTGTCTTTTAATGAAAGGATCGAATCTTACCCTTTTCCATCCCGATACCAAATCATTACCTTCATCAAGCTTACTGAGCATATTCGGTATTTCTTTGGGATCATCCTGCAAATCCGCATCCATAGTTACAACAACATCACCTGTAACCTGTTTAAATCCTATATGCAGTGCGGCAGATTTTCCGTAATTCTTCCGGAAACTGATATATCTTATCTTCGGATCTGTCTTAGCAAGATCTTTAATTACCTTCAAAGATTTGTCTGTGCTGCCGTCATCAATAAATATTACTTCATAATCTATAGCCATTCCCGAAACAGTTTTCTTAATTTCAAAATAAAGAGGACGGAGCGACTCTTCTTCATTTAGCAATGGAACAACAACAGACACCTTTTTAAAAGAGGATTTCTTCAGTTCAGGTACAAACGGAGGTTTACTTGCCGGATGTTGTCTTCTTCTGTATCTATTATAATAATATTTCTTCTGTCCTTTTTTTTCACCCTGCTGCTGCGGCTGCTGTTGAGATTGAGGTTGTTGGGGCTGCTGCTGACCTTTGTTTCTCTCTTGTGGGGTTTCTGAAGATCCGGATTCCAAATGATTTCCTTCTAAGTTCAAAAATTACAAACATTTAATTATTTCAAAGTTACACAGATAAAAAACTAAAATCAATTTCAACTGCGGAACACTATTTTTCGTAATTGATTATTAGAATAACAATATTTAGTTTAAGTATAAGGAAAGGAACACATTGGGTGCAATAATATTTTGGTCAATTATCCGGACGGCTGTTCTAATACCGGCATTATGGATAATCGGAAGTTATTTTGATTATGAGAGCTGGTGGGTAATATGTATCGTAGCGATTTACGGAACTGTTATATATCCCGCAATTATACAATACAAAAGATTTGAAGAGGATAATAAGGAAGTGCTTCAGGATACCTTATGTTCCTCGTGCAGAAATTTTGATAAATCCGCAGTTATTTGTCTGAAGTACGACGAACACCCCACTAAGAGTGTGGTTCCATGCGAAGGTACGGATTGGGAGCCGGTAAGCGATGAAGATTATGAAGAAAAAGAATACGACTAAAACAGATGAGTTCATCAGGACCGCGCGTTTTTGTGTGGAGTGCGGTGAAGAACTTGAAAACTACTCAGTTGATAAAACGGAAACAAATGAAAACGCCAGAGACCGGTTTCATAATTGCTGTAGGACCGGGAAATTTAATGGGGAAATTTGTTCAAGGATCTTCATTAATGAATTTGATGAGAATCCGATCAATGAAGAAGATATTAAGAATATTAATTTCCCTGAGGATGAAGGTAAGTAAATAAAGTAACCAGTGCATGAGTAAACCTCGGACCAGGCCTCATAAAAAGATCGGCATCAACCACTTTAACCTGATTTTTTCTTACAGCAGATAAATGTTTCCACTCCGGATACATTTTCATAAGAAGTTTGGAATCTTCTTCTACAGTTATTAATATATACTCCGGATCCCGCCGCAGAATTTCTTCACGACTGTACATCGGGTAATTTAAAGGAGAGTCGGCTGCTATATTCTGTAATCCTGCAGAAGACATCAGTTCATTGATGAATGTAGTCTTTCCCGCAAGCATTATCGGATTTGTGCTCACCATAAACATACCTTTAACCGGCCTAAACTTATCCTTCTCATATAAAATGTATTTGTATTGTTTGTCCCACCCATATATTATTCTTTCAGCTTTAAGCGTATCATGGAAAATATTACCCAGATCTCTGAAGGTTTTCTTAATACCTTCGAAATCCCTGGGATTAGATACAAAAACTTTCATTCCCAGGCTCTTCAATTTGTTATAGCTCTCCTTGATATTTCCTTCCACTGTAATAAAAATTAGATCGGGTTTAATACTCAGTATTTTTTCAAAATCAATTGTTATAAGATCTCCAACCTTCATTTTGTTGCGTGCCTCAGGAGGATAATTACAGTAAAGAGTATTTGCACTAAGATTAGAATCCTGACCAAGAGCATATATCATCTCTGTAATATTGGGAGCAAGACTGATCACTTTTTGAGGAACTTTGTTAAACACAAATTCTGAATTAAGATCATCTTTCAAAATAGTTCCACTTACGCTATTTTTCCTGTTCTCAGAACAGCCTGAAAAGACCGAAATAACAGTGACCATAAGAAAAATGAATTTAATTTGTTTCAGGTTTTCGTACATCTTTAAATTTGTATATCATATTTATAAACAGAGTGCTATTTTTAATTATATTAATTTATGATTGAATTGAAGAAAAACCTAAATAAACTTTTAATTTTGCTTTCCGCTATACTGATAATACAATGCGGTAAAGATGAGGATAAAAGCCTCAGAGTTGTTAACACATACAATATTGATATACCAGAACCTTCGGGTTTAGATTTTAGTTTTGACCGATCGGGATTGTGGACTGTAAGTGACAAGAATGATAAGGTTTATCTTCTTGATATGAAAGGTAATATATTGAACTCTTTTGAAGCAGACGGCCCGGACATAGAGGGTATCGCTTCCATTAACGAACAAACATTAGGTTTGGTTACGGAAACAGACCGTGAGATAATTCTGGTTAGCACAACTGGAAAGGAACTGCGGAAGATTGATGTTAAATCAGGCAATGGTGATTCGGGACTTGAAGGGCTGGCTTACAACCGGAATAACAAAGAATATTATGTTGCTAATGAAAAGTCTCCTAAAGTCATTATAAAACTTGACAGCACATTAAGCGAGATAAACCGCTATGACATTAGCTTTGCAAATGATCTTTCAGGATTGTATATCGATGCAGGATATTTATGGGTACTGAGTGATGAGAGCAGGAGTATAACAAAATGTAATCTTAGCTGTGAGGCGCTGGAATCCTGGAAAATCGATGCTGAATCCCCTGAAGGAATTGCGGTAGATTATGAAAATAGATTAGTATACGTAGTGTCTGATCCCCAATCCAGGCTGCACGTTTTTCAGCTTCCCTAATAGCTGAAGCAACTACATCCAAAGTTTTACCTCTATAGCCAGATCGGCGCAAGTATCATAAATGTAAATCCGCTGTAACCCCCGCAATCAACTCTATTATTATTAAAAGCGCTGCAAATCTAAAAAAAGGCCGGAAACTGGTATTGACAAAATAGTTTCCTTTATATATATTGGAAACTAGAAATACTATTTCAGTTTCCGAAGGTTAATAATGGAAGAAAAAGAAAGGATCTTAAAACATGCCCAGGAGAAATTCTTCAGGGAAGGCTTTTATAAGACCACTATGGATGAACTTTCCTCTGAACTTCGTATCAGTAAAAAAACAATTTACAAGTACTTTCCTTCAAAAGAAAAGCTAATTGAAGAGATTGCCCGGAATTTCAGGGAGGGAGTTGCTTCGGAACTTACAGCTATCTTCAAATCCCCAGAGCATGCGGTAACCAAGATGATTAAAATTATGAGATTTCTTGGAGCAATGGTATTCAGAATAAGTGACAAGATGCTGTTGGATCTGCAGATACATTACCCCTCTTTATGGAATGAGATTGATGAGTTCCGCACTAAACTATTGACAAAAAATATGACGCAGCTGATTAAGCAAGGTAAGAAAGAAGGTTTTTTTGCTGATTATCCCGAAGATCTGATTGTAACAATATTTATCAGCAGCATAAGAGCTGTAGTTAATCCCGCATTTCTCGTTAATCATCAGCATTCTTATCAGCAGACTATGGAGACTGCATTTTCAATATTGCTGAACGGGGCAATTACTGATAAGGGAAAGAAAATAATGAACAAATCTAATAACAGGAATGAACAATGAAACTTCTAAGCGTTGTATTATTATTCTCAGGTATAATTATTCTTCAGGGTTGTGCAGATGCCAATAAGCAGAGCAGAATAGAAGCTTCGGGTACGATTGAAGCTACCAACGTTATTGTAAGCTCTAGGGTAAGCGGAGAAGTGCTTCAGCTTGCTGTTGATGAAGGCGGCAATGTAAATCCCGGCGATACTCTGCTTTATATAGACAATGAGATGCTGACAATACAGCTGAAACAGGCAGAAGCCGGAAAGGATATTGCCGAAGCTCAGCTGTCAATGCTCAAAAACGGAGCACGCCGGGAGGATGTTAGTCAGACTGAGGAAATTTTAAACCAGGCGAAAATCAATTATACATCGGCAAAACAGGATTATGAACGGATGCGCAATCTGTATGACTCAAAATCAATAACAAAAAAACAATTTGATGATGCATCAGCAAGAGTCCATATTACAGAAGCTCAATTAAAAGCTGCCCGAGAGAATTTGAACAGGGTCAAGAACTTCGCGCGTCCTGAAGAACTTAAACAATCCGAAGCAAACCTAAGAAAAGCAGAGGCAAGCTGTGATCTGCTAAAAAAGAATATACGGGACACTTATGTTACTTCACCTATTAAAGGAATAGTCGTAAGAAAGTTTGTGGAAAAAGGGGAAAATGTTAATCCAGCCGCCTCATTATTCAAAATTTCAGATCTCGGCATTGTAGATCTAATTATCTATGTGTCGGAGGAAGAGCTGGGATTCGTTAAATTAGGACAAAAGGCTGATATATCAATAGATGCTTATCGAGATAAAATATATACAGGGGAAATAGTTTTTATCTCTCCCGAGGCGGAATTTACGCCGAAGAATATTCAGACAAAAGATGAACGTACAAAACTGGTTTTTGCTGTTAAAATCAGAATAAAAAATCCAGCATACGAATTAAAACCCGGAATGCCGGCAGACGCGGTTATTCACTTATAAAAAAATAGAAAATGAATTTTGCCATTAAAATAAATGAACTAAAAAAAAGCTTCGGTACTGTTGAAGCTGTGAAGGGAATTAACCTGGATGTAAAACCGGGTGAGATGTTCGGATTAGTGGGCCCTGATGGAGCAGGTAAAACCACAACTATAAGAATATTATGCGGACTGCTTACTCCTGTGTCCGGCAGTGCGGAAGTGCTTGGCCTGGATCTTAGCAAAAACAGATTAAAAATAAAAAATGAGATCGGATATTTATCACAGAAGTTCAGCTTATACGGTGATCTTACAATTGATGAGAATATAGAGTTCTTTGCGGAAATACATGGGGTTAAGGATTATAAAAAAAGAAGGGATGAACTTCTTGAGTTTACCAGGTTAACCCCTTTCAGGAATAGACTTGCAGAACGGCTTTCAGGAGGTATGAAACAAAAACTTGCGCTTGCATGTACTCTGATCCATAAACCAAAGATTATCTTCCTCGATGAACCAACCACAGGTGTGGATCCGGTAAGCAGACGTGATTTCTGGAAAATACTTGCCAGTCTGTTAAAAGAAGGAATAACAATATTTATGTCAACCCCCTACCTCGATGAAGCGGAGAGATGTAACCGTGTTGCATTAATGCATGAAGGAAGAATTATCAGTCTTAATACACCGCAAAAAATTAAAGAATCAATTAACCGGGAGGTAATTGAAATTGTATGCAGTCCTATCAGAGATGCATATGAGCTCATAGGGAAGAGCCCAGGATTCAAGGTTCAGATGTTTGGAGACAGGCTTCATGTAATCCTGGAATCTGACAATAACGGATCCGGAAAGCTCAGGTCTATATTGTCCGAAAATAATATTCAGATAACTGATTACCGGAGTATCCCGCCTTCACTGGAAAACGTATTCATATACTTAATAAGTAAAGCGTAAGGTTCAATAAATGAAAAATATATTATTTGTATTCTTTTTGTTATATGTAATGTTGAATGCACAGGTCAGGAAGCTTACTCTTGCGGAGAGCGTAGATTTAGGATTGAAGAACAGTAAAGAACTAAAAATATCTTTGTCCAAATATACATCCGCTGAAGCAAAAGTAACTGAGACCAGGTCTTATCTTCTGCCGCAATTACGGCTGAACGCCGGATATTCGCGTTTGAGTGAAATTCCTCCTTTTGAAGTAAACATACCTCTTTCACCTACTCCAATCAGAATATCAGAAATAATATTAGATAATTATAATCTCAGGTTATCATTTCTGCAGCCGTTATTTACCGGGTTCAGATTATCTTCATTAAAAAAAGCCGCTCATTATAACAGCGAGGCAGCTGAGAAAGAAGTGATAAAGGATAGAAATGAAGCGGCTTTCAAAATAGAATATGCGTTCTGGAATTATTATAAGGCACAACAACTACTTAAAGTTATTGATGAGATCTTATTTCAGCAGGAAAGGCATGTTAAAGAAACCAGAAATTTTCTTGATAATGGGTTAGTAAGTCAGAATGATCTGTTGAAACTTCAGGTGCAGTATTCCAATACAAGACTGCAGCAGATTGAGGCAAAGAATAATCTGGATATTTCCAGAATGCTTTTTAATCAGGCATTAGGATTAGAAGCTGATGCAAAGACTGAAATTGATCCTGAGGCAATCTCTGGTGAAATGAAAGAGTTTGTATTTGATGAGATCCTAAAAGAGGCAAAAGCAAACAGAACTGAACTGAAGGCAATGGAATTAAGAGTGCTCGCTGCAGATGAGGTAACTGCCTCAGCCAGATCCGCATGGTTCCCTAAAATATATCTTAACGGCAATTTTTATTATAACCGGCCCAATCAGCGCATATTACCCGCTCAGGATAAATTCACAGATACATGGGATGTTGGTGTTTCATTATCATGGGAAATCTGGAATTGGGGGTTAACCTCTTCACAGACAATCCAGGCAGAACAAAATAAAATTCAGAGTGAAACATTACTATCACAATTGAAGGATGCTGTAGATGTAGAGGTCTATCAAAATTATTTTACTTACAAACGCATGAATGAGAAGATCTCGGTTAGCTGGGTAAGTCTGGAGCAGGCTAAGGAAAATTACAGGATAACACATGAAAAATACAACCAGCAGCTTTCAACCTCTACAGAATTAATAGACGCAGAAACATTACTTATGCAGGCTGAGACAAATTATACCAACACTCTGGTGGATTTTAAACTATCAATGACAAAGCTTGAGAAATCGATTGGCAGAAATATTTATTAAAAGCAGCGCATCGTGCCGTGTTTGAATAAGTGAAAAAGGTTAGTAGAAAAAATGAATTCAATAGAAGTAAGTAATCTTACAAAGAAGTTCGGAAATTTTATTTCCGTGGATAATATTTCATTTAATGTCATGCAGGGAGAGGTCTTCGGCTTCCTTGGGTCAAACGGTGCAGGGAAATCCACAACAATAAGAATGCTCTGTGGAATTATTGAACCGAGTTCCGGTGATGCCTCTGTAGCAGGTTACAGCATAATGACTCAGCCCGACCAGGTTAAACTGAATATCGGATATATGTCGCAGAGATTTTCATTGTATAATGATCTAAATGTAGAGGAAAATATAAACTTCTTCGGTGGTGTGTATGGATTATACGGAAAGGAGCTGAATGCAAGGAAACAATGGGTACTCAAGGTAGCGGATCTTCTTGGGAAGGAAAGACTGTTAACGGGTTCCTTACCTGGTGGTATAAAGCAGCGGCTGGCTCTTGCGACCGCTGTGATCCATAATCCCAAAATAGTATTTCTTGATGAACCGACCAGCGGTGTTGACCCTATTTCAAGAAGAAATTTCTGGGACCTGATCAATGAACTTTCATCACAAGGTATTACTGTGTTTGTAACAACGCATTATCTTGAAGAGGCCGAATTCTGCAACAATATCATTCTTATTAACGCCGGAAAACTTGTCGCTGAAGGAAATCCAAAAGAGCTTAAAACAAATTACATAAAGAATACTATTCTGGAAGTGGAATGTGAAAGGCCGGTTGAAGCTATGGAGTTATTATCAGATCAAAGCTGGGTGGAAGAAACTTCAATATTCGGGAATTATATTCATTTAAGTGTCCCAAACGAAACTATTTCCAGGAGAGAAATTATTAAAATATTGACTGAAGAAAATAAGATAGAGGTAAAAAGAATTGATATAATTATTCCTACGCTTGAAGATGTTTTTATTCATCTGATTGAAGAGGGAAAAAGTAATAATGTTTAACCGACTCTATGCAATAGCCAAAAAAGAAACCAAGCAGATGCTTCGTGATGTAAGAATGCTGGCGGTCATTTTTATTTTTCCCGTATTCCTGCTGGGTATATTCGGATATGCAATTAATTTTGATGTGCAGCATATTACTCTCGCTGTATATGATGCAGATAAATCAGAGGAGAGCCGTGATTTTATAAATATGCTGTTAAGTTCTGGTTATTTTGATCTGGTTAATCATCTTAACAGGAATGACCAGATAAAACAATATCTTGATGAAAAGAAATCGCAGGCAGTTGCGGTATTTCCTCACGACTTTTCTGAAAAAATACATTCCAGGCAGAGTATAAAACTTCAATTCCTCATTGATGGCGTTGACGGTAATACCGCCACAATTATTATGAACTATATTAACGCGGCAACATTTTCCTATTCACAGCATTTAACTGCAGATGTTCTAATTTCTTCCGGAATGAAATCCTTCATTCCTGTTAAGCTTGAACCGAGATTCTGGTACAATCCCGAGCTTAAATCAACCCACTTCCTTCTTCCCGGATTGATAGCGATGATACTTATTGTCACGGCAGTTGTAACCATATCTCTATCCATTGTACGTGAAAAAGAAAGAGGTACGATTGAGCAGATAAATGTTTCCCCTCTTTCATCTATGGAATTGCTGGTTGGGAAAACTGTACCATATGTTGTAATTGCTTTGATCAACGCTGCACTTGTCCTGATAGCAGGTTATATCCTGTTCGGTATTGTGGTTAAAGGAAGTTACTTCTGGCTTTTCACAACAACCCTGATATTTCTGTTTGCCTCTTTGTGCCTTGGTATTCTTATCTCAACAATATCCGATAGCCAGCAGGTCGCATTTCAATTAAGCACATTTGTAACCTTGCTGCCTTCAATGCTTTTATCTGGATTTATATTTCCGATAGAGAGTATGCCTGCCGCAATACAGATCATAACGAATGTTACACCTGCTAAATTTTATATAGTCGCATTACGCGCTATTCTTTTAAAAGGAGTTGGTATTGAGGCATTCTGGGATCAAATTCTCTACCTGGTGCTCTTTTCATCCATATTACTCATCATTGCATCAATAAGGTATAAGAAGGGAAGCCAAAAGTGAGGAGCGCAAGAATATGAGAACTGTTTACTTCTTTATCATAAAAGAATTTCAGCAATTTAAACGTGATCCAAAGATGTTTGCTATTGTTTTGATGGCTCCAATTCTTCAATCCATTTTTTTGGGTTACGCTGCAACTTTCGATGTAGTTAATATAAAGACTGTTATTCTGAATTTCGATAAATCAGTTTTAAGCCGCAATTATATACAGGATCTGGAAAGCTCTGGATATTTCACAATTGAATCAAAAACGGAAAGTTATTCTGAACTCACCGATAAACTTGATAAAGGAAAAGCTTTGGTCGGGTTAGTAATTCCGAATGATTTTGAAAAGAACATTCAGAGAAATGAATCTGCCGCGATTCAGGTAATAGTTGATGGTTCGGACGGCAACAAGGGTTCAATTGCTTTCGGTTATATTCAGGCAATAACATCGGAATTTTCACAGGGCATCACAGCTGCTATGTATGACAGGCGCGGTATAAAAGTTAACTTCAATATACTTCAGCCGGAAGTAAGAGTATGGTATAACCCGGAAATGAAGACCCGCAATTTCATGGTTCCCAGTATTGCAGCCCTCATCCTCACCATAATAACAGCACTGTTAACATCGCTCGCGGTTGTTAAGGAAAAAGAAATAGGTACATTAGAACAGCTTATTGTTACCCCAATAAAACCTTATCAGATGATTTTAGGTAAACTTATTCCATTTATCCTGCTGGCTTTCGCAACTGTATTCCTTGTATTATCTGTTATGGTTTTCTGGTTCGGAATTCCTATCCGTGGAAGTTTGATATATCTGCTTTTTGCTTCATTCCTGTTTATCCTGTCAACTCTTGGACTCGGGTTATTCGTTTCAACAATCTCGCGTACCCAGCAGCAGGCAATGATGATCACGGTTTTTGCGGTGATCATGCCTATGATATATCTCTCCGGCTTCGCATTTCCAATCGAGAATATGCCGGAGAGTATACAATACATAACTTATCTAATACCGCTAAAATATTATTTAATTATTTTAAGGGGTGTAGTATTGAAGGGCATTGGCTTAGGAACTTTATTATTCGAAACTCTGATGCTTTTTATTATGGGGAGCATTATTCTGTTTGCAAGCGCAATGCGTTTCCATAAACGCATAGAGTAAACAATCAGAGCACGGAAGATGGAGATCGGAACTCTGAAAGAACTTCCGTCATTTCCTGAATAAAAAAGAGTTCTTATACCTTATGTGCTCTGAAACTTCTGTGGTGTAAGCATATTTTCCGGAGCAAGTAGTGTATCAAGCTGCTCTCTGGTCATAAGATTTTTTTCCAGCACAAGCTCATACACACCGCGTCCTGTAAGCAGAGCCTCCTTTGCCAGTTGTGTTGATATTTCATAACCCAGTACTGGATTTAATGCAGTAATCAACCCAATGCTGTTTTCAACTAATTCACGGCAGCGCCTTTCGTTGGCAGTAATGCCGTCCACGCATTTATATTTCAGGATCGTCATTCCATTCTTAAGCATTTCAATGGATTCAAAGATGCTTTGAACTATAACCGGTTCCATTACATTAAGCTCCAGTTGCCCTGCCTCTGCTGCAAGTGTTACTGTAAGGTCGTTGCCTATCACCTTAAAAGCAATCTGGTTAACAACTTCTGGTATAACAGGATTTACTTTGCCCGGCATAATTGAAGAACCAGGCTGCATTGGCGGAAGATTGATTTCGTTAATACCTGTCCGGGGACCCGAAGATAAAAGTCTGAGATCATTACAAATCTTAGATAATTTTACTGCAAGTCTTTTAACTGCGGAGGAATACATAACAAACGCGCCGGTATCCTGGGTAGCCTCAATGAGATTTTTGGCAATTACAATATCAAGTCCCGTTACTTCTCTCAGGTGCTCGATACATTTAACACTATAACCGGGTTCTGCACAGATCCCTGTTCCTATTGCAGTCGCTCCCATATTAACTTCCAGGAACAGTTTTGCATTCTGTTCAAGTCGCTGTATCTCTTCCTCCAGCGTAACCGCGTAAGCCTCAAATGACTGTCCAAGTGTCATTGGAACAGCATCCTGAAGCTGCGTTCTCCCCATTTTTATAACTGACGCGAATTCATTAGCCTTTTTGTAAAATGAATCTATCAGAAGTTTGAGTACATCAATGAGTTTCTGGTTACTGTTAATTATTGCAATCTTTATAGAAGTTGGGTAAGCATCGTTGGTTGACTGAGAAAGATTTACATGATTATTAGGATGACAGTACTTATAATCACCTCGCTCATAACCCAGTATTTCCAGCGCGCGGTTAGCAATTACTTCATTAGCGTTCATATTAGTTGAAGTACCCGCACCACCCTGTATCATATCAATAACAAAATGGCCATGGTATTTTCCGCTTATAATTTCACTACATGCCTGAATTATCGCTTCAGTGATAGGCTTTGATAACAAACCCAGATCATAATTAGCTTTGGCCGCGGCAAGCTTTACCATTGCAAGTGCTTCAATCAGCACCGGATAAAACGACAGAGCAACTCCGCTTATGTTAAAATTCTCTAATCCTCGCAGTGTCTGGATTCCGTAATAAACCTCCTGCGGGACTTCACGGTAGCCAAGAAGATCATGCTCAGAACGAGTGCGCCCGCTCTGGTACTGTGCACCAAGATTTATCACCCTGGTATTCGCGAACTGCATTCTTCTGAAAATAACTCTAGCCATACGGGAGAATATTTTTATGGGTATATGGACTTCTATTTCAGAGAGTGCCTGAAACTTTTCGCGGCTGATAACTAATACTGTAGTATTTAACGTGGCGCGGGAGGATGTGGAATGCGGAGAATCATCAATTAGTGATCCTTCTCCCAGGAAATCAAAACGAGTAAATATAGCCAGTCTTTTTTCATCGCCAAAAGGTGATTTCTTAAAGAGCTCTACTTCTCCTTCCATTATTATGAACAGATTTCTTCTGGGATTATTCTCAACAAAGAGAAGTGAATCCTTAGGGCAATGCATTACTTCCAGATTTCTGGCGATCAACTCTCGTTCCTGATCATTTAAATCCTTGAATAATTCTATATTTTTAAGAAATCTGACAACCTGTGCCTTGTCCATTCAAATACTCCATAAAATTTAGTTACAAAGATACAAAAATCCGGCCAGTTCTTTGGTTCAATTCTAAAGTAGCATTTGTGATTATGAGCAATCACCGCATTTTGAAGGAACCCTTCTACATACTATTAGTGTTATTTTTACAAAACAACGGAATCAAAATGGAAACTGTTTATTTTTGGGTGGGTTTTAATCTATTTGTACTTCTGATGCTGGCTCTCGATCTCGGTGTGTTCAACCGCAAAGCACATGTTATTTCTGTAAAAGAGGCACTCACCTGGAGCTTTGTGTGGATTGCTCTTGCATTACTATTTAACATTGGAATTCTATACTGGTTCGGCAGCCAAAAGGCACTTGAATTCTTTACAGGTTATTTGATTGAAAAATCCCTGAGCGTAGATAACATATTCGTATTTATATTGGTGTTTTCCTATTTCAAAGTACCCGCACTTTACCAGCATAAAGTTTTATTCTGGGGAGTTTTAGGTGCTCTTATTATGCGTGCAATATTTATTTTTGCGGGACTCGCATTGATTGAGCAGTTCCACTGGATTATTTATGTTTTTGGAGCATTTCTGGTATTTACCGGATTCAAAATGATATCACAGAAGGATAAGGAAATTCATCCTGAAAAAAATCCTGTTCTTAAATTTGTCAAGAGATTTATAAGGATTAAGCCGGAGTATCATGAAGATAAATTTTTCATTCGCGAGAAGGGGATGACTTACGCAACTCCGATGTTTGTTGTTCTTATATTTATTGAAACAACGGATTTGATATTCGCTGTTGATTCCATTCCTGCAATCTTGGCAATTTCTACAGATCCTTTCATAGTATACTCATCTAACGTATTTGCGATACTTGGCTTAAGATCTTTGTACTTTGCGCTGGCTGGTATAATTGAGAAATTCAGATATTTATCGTATGGACTTGCAGTAATCCTTATGTTTGTCGGGTTAAAAATGATGATTACTGATATTTATAAAATTCCTATTCTTATATCATTAGCTGTTATTTCATTTATTCTACTTCTGTCAGTTGCGGCATCCATATGGCAAGGCAAAAAGGATGTTGTATTGGAGAGTGTGGAAAAACAGGATGAGCCCAGAATATAAAGCAGAGGCTGGTTGTAACTCCAACTCTGAAATTCACAAACCTTTTTTGCAAATTAAGAGCTGAAGGCCTGATTACTTAAGCTCTTTTAACCATTGCCGGGCAAGTTCACGTCCTGCTGTAAGCGTTTCTTTCCCGGATCTGAAACAAAGTTTCCAGAGGTGACCCTTATTTTCATAATCCGCATTTACAAAAACTTTCTGTCCATAATTATTCTCTTTCAGCTCTGCATTAAAATCAACATCTTTAGTTTCTTCGATAAAACGTGAAAGCCATGTTTTAATCATCTGCTTGGGATTATCAGGATAATCCTGTTCCCATTGCTTCAATTTTTCATGATATTCTTTCTTTTGCTCCTCAAATCCCTGTTGTATCATATGATCCATCTGCGCGTAATTTGCATCATTTGCAGGATCATCGAGCTCTTTCAGCTGCTCTTTCATGCTCTTGATGGTTTCCTCAAAAGCGGCCTGCTGATCTTCAGGCATAGATTTCTTCACCTTCTCCATTTCAACAATACTCTTAAGGTAGGCAGCCTTCTGCTCATTTTTTATTCCATCTCCGGATTGAGTAGCCTCCGGAGGCATAGGTTTATTAGCTTCTTTAAATTCTTTGTACTTTTCAAGAAATTCGCTGCTCATGGTATACTCTTTTGCAAAATTACCAATTGCCCGAACTATAGACGCCCGTTCTCCCATAGCGGCATTCTTCAGTTCTTTTGGGGAGGGGAAATAAAACATAATTCCTGAACAATTTGACCATATATAATCTTTGGCACTCTCATCGGAAATGCCGAGCTGTTTTATTATCTGCTGAGCGCTGCGTTCAATAATCCTGTTCACAACAAAACCGGCTGAGAGAAAAAGGATAATGGAGAAAAGAATTGTACGTTTCATGAATGATATTCCTTTTAAGTTGGATGAGCAGGAAAAATATACAACCGTAAATTTCTAAATGCAATAAGAACTTGTTTATATAATAATCTGAAAGCATCATTAGATATTCGTTTTTAGTATTTTTGAGTATATAAAAAAGGAATTGTATCTGATGGACCAGGTAATAAAGAATTTCTTCTATCCGGGATCTATTTGTATTCCGGGTGCCTCCTCGAAAGAAAAGAGTATTGGGTATGAAATCTTAAAAACAATTGTTGACTATCAGTATAGTGGGAAAATATATCCGGTCAATCCTAATTCCGATAGAATTCTGGGATTAAAATGTTATCCATCCATTTCCTCCATCCCAGATCAAATTGATCTGGGGATAATAGTTGTACCTAAAAAATTTGCTGAAGTGATAGTTGATGAACTTCTTGAAAAGCAGGTAAATTCAATAATTCTCATTACTGCGGGATTCAAAGAAACCGGGAAAGAAGGTGAGGAAACAGAGAATAGAATAATTGAGAAAATAACTTCAGCCGGTGCAAGGCTGGTTGGCCCAAATTGTATGGGGATTATAAATACTCTGGATGGTATAAAGTTAAACGCAACATTTGTTGCTGAACATCCGGAGAAAGGATCCACCGGCTTCCTTTCGCAAAGTGGTGCATTAGGTGCAGCTGTGTTAAACTCGCTTAGGGAGACAGATATTAAATTAGCACACTTTATAAGCGTGGGTAATAAAGCAGATATAAACGAAATAGACATACTTCATTTCTGGCATGAGGATGAAAATGTAAAGATCCTCACTTTTTATCTGGAGAGCTTTATTGATGGTCAAAAATTTGTTGAACCGATAAAGAATGGCAAAATAACCAAGCCGGTGCTTGTGCTCAAAGCAGGGAAAACCCGCAGCGGGATGAAAGCAGCCTCTTCGCATACAGGAGCTCTTGGCAGCAGTGATAAAGTAGTGGAGGCCGTACTCGATCAGTTCGGAGTGCTTAGAGTAAATACAATTAATGAATTATTTAATACGGCAAAAGGATTTGAAAATTTTCCACTGCCTTCAGGTAACAAGGTTGCTGTGATTACTAATGCCGGAGGTCCGGCAATACTTGCAGTTGATTCACTTGAAAAGCAGGAACTGGTAGTTGCAGAGCTTAGTTCAGAAACCAAGAAAAGACTACGTGAAGTTGTTCATGTAGAGGGAAGTGTGGAAAATCCGATTGATCTGCTTCCGGGTGCTACTGCTGAGATCTATAAAAAAGTAAATGAAATAGTTTTAGAAGATGAGAACGTTGACGCCGTTATTTCAATATTTGTTGAGCCCGTTATGGTACAGCCATTTCAGGTGGTGGAGGCGGTTTACTCAATAAATACAGCAAAACCTTTATTACAGGTACATATGCCTCTACCCGAATTCTGGAATTATTATCGGGAAAAATCGGTATTACAGAAACCGGTATTCAGAAATCCGGAAGAGCCCGCGGAAGTAATTTCAAATATGCTGTTCTATAAAAAGCGAAAGGGAAGAATTAGTCGTTCATTGAACACCCGGTTAAGTAATACTCCTTCTCCAGTGGAAAAAAAGTATAAACAGGGATTCCTTACGCAGGAAGAAGTAATTTTTCTTGCTGAAAAATATAATATTCCAGTTGTAAAAAGCAATATTGTTAATTCTGATGCGCTTCATACATTAACTAGTGACTGCTTTCCCCTGGTTCTCAAAGGATTATCAGAAGATGTTATCCATAAATCAGAATTTAACGCCGTAAAAATAAACATTAAAACCAAGGAGGAACTTTTTATAATGGCAGAGCAGATGAAGCGTGATTTCAGACAACAGAACTTACAATTAGAGAATTTTCTAATACAGTCTTATGTTAAAGTAAAACATGAAATTCTGGTTGGGGGTTTCAGGGATGATTCATTTGGCCCAATGATTATGTTCGGAACAGGCGGAAAATATGTTGAAATATATGGCGATACTGTTATTAAATCTGCATATTTAAGCGAGGGAGACATTAATCACGCTATCAAAAAAACAGCCATGGGACAAATATTAAAAGGAGTAAGAGGTGAAACTCCGGCTGACATGAGTTCTATCAGAACTATCATTAAAAATGCTGCCCGAATGCTGATTGATATTCCTGAAATTTCTGAGTTTGACATAAATCCATTGGCTGTTTCTGAGGATAACTCAATTGTTGCCCTTGATATCAGAATCAAAGTCTAGAATAAAAAAAACTATAAGGTACTATGAGAAATTTCGTCATCTTTTTTTCTATCGTTTTCATTATATATACATCAATTAATTACTATATATTTATCCGAGGCTGGCAGGCTTTGCCAAAGGATTCTACAATAAGATATTATTATCTGGGTTTATTCCTTTTGTTGTTCTTATCTTATATTGTCGGCCGCGTACTTGAAAACTATTATTTATCAGATCTTAGTAACTTTTTTGTATGGGTAGGTTCATACTGGCTGGCTATAATGGTATATCTGCTATTAGCTGCAATTATACTTGATATTATCAGGCTGCTGAACTCATTTACCGGAATTATCCCTTCCTCGTTCTATATTAATTATGAAAAAACAAAACTGATAACCCTCCTGACTGTAATATTTCTTACTACAGTTGTAGTTATTGCCGGAAGGATAAACGCATTGAATCCAAGAGATCATCGTTTGTCAATTAATATTCCCAAAAAATCTGCAGAATACAATACATTAAAAATTTCGATGGCGTCTGATATACATCTTGGTACTCTTATTGGCAATTCCAGGCTTGATAGTCTGGTCGAAAGAATGAATTCCTTTTCTCCTGATTTAATTCTTCTGCCCGGGGATATGGTTGATGAAGATTTAAAGCCAGTAATTAAGGAAAACATTGGTGAAACACTTCGTAAGCTGAATGCAAAACTTGGAGTATTTGCCGTAACCGGTAATCATGAATATATTGGCGGGGTGGAAGAGGCCTCCAGATATCTTTCAGATCACGGTGTAAATATGCTCAGGGATACTGTAGTGAAAATAAATAGCAGCTTTTATTTAGTGGGCAGAGAAGACCGTAGTAAAAGTCAGTTCGGCCGGGGCAAGAGGAAACCTCTTGAAATCCTGGTAAATGGCCTCGACAAAAATCTTCCCATTATAATGATGGATCACCAGCCTTTCGGCCTGGAAGAGGCAGTAAATAACGGAATTGACCTGCAGCTTTCAGGTCATACTCATCACGGACAATTATGGCCTTTTAACTATATAACCAATATGGTTTATGAACTTAGCTGGGGATATAAAAAAAAGGAGAATACTCATTTTTATGTTTCCAGCGGATTTGGTTCCTGGGGACCTCCAATCAGATTAGGTAACAGACCGGAGATAATATATCTGACTTTACATTTTGAATAAAATCTCGTTTATTTAGAGTTCCAGATGTTCTTGCAATAAATAAGGAGAATAATGAGGAGGCATTTAGTTATTGGGGGCACCAGTGGGATTGGAAGAGCCATTGCTAAGGAACTTATAGACCGAAAAGAAGAAGTTAGTGTTTTAGTTCGAAATAAATCAAAAGCTGATAAATATTATCAGGATTTACCTTCAGTTAATATTATTCAGGGGGACGCATCAAAATCTGCGGATATAGAAAATGCAATAAGTGACAAAGAAATTGTTTACTACTGCATTAATATTCCCTACCACCATTGGAACAAAGAGGCAAAACCGCTTCTTTATACTTCCATGAATGCTGCTATCAAAAGTAAATCCAGGTTCATCTTTCCGGGAAATGTATATGTTTACGGTCATGCTCAAACCATTACTGTAAAAGAATCACACCCTCAGGATTCGCACACGCGTAAGGGCAAATTAAGGATTGAAATGGAAAGGATGCTCAAGACAGCTGAAGATGAGGAGGGATTGGATTATTTAATTATAAGAATGCCCGATTTTTATGGGCCATACGTAATCAATGGTTATTCTGAAAAGGTTTTTACTAATGCTTTACAAGGAAAAACTATCCACTGGTACGGCGATATTGATGTAACTATTGAATTTATTTTTATAGAGGATGCTGCAAAAGCAATGGTTACTGCTGCCCTAACTAATAAACCCGGCCGTGAGTTTAACGTACCGGGATCTAGCCTTACTACACCCCGCGAATTTTTATCAGAAGTAGCAAACCAGGCATGGAAGGGATCTAAAGTAAAAGCTAATAATTCCGGTATGCTTGTAAGCCTTGCGGGCATTTTTAGTCCCCTGATAAGGGAATTCAAAGAAATGATGTATCTTAAGCAGGAGCGCTTTGTTTTGGATGGAACGGTGTATAAATCAACTTTCGGAATGCTCCCATCTACGCCATACAAGGACGGAATCAAAAAAACTCTTCGCTGGGCAAAAAATTTCTATGGAATAAAAGCCTGACCAGATTTATTCCGATATAACATTCATTTGGGGTTTTCCCTCCTGTGAAAAGATATTATTCCACAATTATTTAATACTTATTAACTCCTCTCATTAAAAATCCCTAAGCGCTCCGCCTCTATTTAATGATCCAGAAAAGATTAGAATCTGATTGTAGGTAATTACTTTTTGTTGTATTATTTCCAAAAATAATTTAGTTTCGCATTGGAATAACATCAGAGGAATAAAATGTACTACAAGATTCTGGATTTCGTAAACGATTGGATATTTGAAAGCGAATCTACAATCAAGCTGCTCAAAAACTTAACTGATGAATCCCTTAAGCAAAAAGTGAATGAAGAGGGACGCTCTTTAGGATTTTTAGCATGGCACATTACGGCAAGTATAAGCGAAATGATGAACCGAACGGGACTCAAAGTTGACGTGGTAGATGAAAACTGCGAACCTGAGACGGCATCCTTAATTCTGGATGCATATAGGATGTCTGCCCAGGCTGTGATCGATCAGGTAAAAGAAAAATGGACAGACGAAAGTCTGGCAGAAGAAGTCAATATGTATGGTGAAAACTGGAGTAATGGAAAAACCTTAAGTGTTCTTATTGTTCATCAGATACATCATCGTGCACAAATGACTGTTCTGATGAGACAGGCAGGATTGAAGGTGAATGGAATATACGGTCCATCCAGAGAGGAGTGGGCGCAGTTTGGTATGCCTGCAATGAGATAGACCTTCAGTTCATAACTCGAAACGGCCGGAACAATCTGACAAGAAACAGTTAGTTATAATTAAAATTCATGGGGGGATGAATGGGGGTTTATAATGCATGGGGAAAACGGTTCTTTGATATTTCATTCGTTCTGATACTTTTTGTTCCGGTGATAATATTAATTATTATTTTTTCGATAATGATCATTGTTGATATAAGGTGTTTCCCTTTTTTTATACAACGAAGAGGCATCGTTGCTGAGAAAAATTTCTATATGCTAAAGCTAAGAACATTAAAAAAAACTCAGGAGCATATTCCTGTAGACATATTTAACAAAAATGGGCTTACTTCACGGACATCATTATTCTGCAATTGGATACGAAGTACAGGAATTGATGAACTCCCTCAGTTTATAAATATATTATTAGGCCAAATGAGCGTAGTTGGTCCAAGACCTTTTTCAATTAATGATCTTGAACAAATGCAGATTAAAATGCCGCAATACTATGAACGCCGCTTAGCTATAAAATCAAAACCTGGATTAACCGGGATGTGGCAGATATATGCCAACCGCGATTTTGGTGCGTCTAATTTATTGGAACTGGAAGAGGAATATGAAATGCTAAAATGTTTTTCTGTTGATATGAAATTATTATTCAGAACGTTTCCGTTTGTAATTATGAGAAGAACTAATCCATTACCTCTGCTGATTCAGAGCATGCATTCAGAGATTATAACTTAAGGTAAGTATTTCAATAAACATCACTATCGGAGAAAAAATGAACAACACTCCTTACGTCCCAAACTATCTTGCACAGGCAATTCTTGTTACTATATTCTGCTGTTTGCCATTCGGAATACCTGCAATCGTTTTTGCCGCACAAGTAAACGGTAAACTGGCTGCCGGCGATTTTGATGGTGCAAAAGAATCCTCAAGAAAAGCAAAAACCTGGACCTGGGTTGCCTTTGGAGTAGGATTAGGATTTATGCTGATATGGCTCATTTTCTATGTGGTTATGGGATTCGGACTATTCTTCTCTGGTGGTGAGTATAACACTAATAATAATTTTTAATTGAAGACTATATCCATATTTTTAACAGCAGCAGGAGCTGCATTAATTATTTTTAACTTCGCTCCTCGGAATTCGTCCATTTATATAAAATGTCCTTTTCTTGACTTTACAGGATTATATTGTCCAGGCTGCGGAAGCATGAGATGTTTTCACAGCTTGTTACATGGCGATGTATCACAGGCTCTGGATTTTAATCCATTTACAGTATTCACATTACCATTTCTATTATTCGCATATATCAGGTTTGCCAGAAGAGAATTCACCGGCGAGAAGGAAAATCTGATTGTTAAACCTTTTTATGTATGGGGAGTTGTAGTTTTTATTTTGGTTTTTTGGGTACTGAGGAATTTACCGTGGTATCCTTTCACTGTATTGGCGCCTTAAGCCCGTAACTTTTCATTATTTGAAATTAACTATAAACAGCGTTAATAATTTCGGAGCGGAGAATAAATATGTACTGTAGAAATTGTGGAAAAGAAGTACAGCCTCAGGCAGTAATTTGTGTATCCTGCGGTGCGGCACCTTTAAAGGGAAATTCATACTGCCAGAATTGCGGTAGTGAAACTAATCCCAATGCAGATGTATGTCTGAAATGCGGGGTCCGTCTTCAGAGATTTTCCTCTGTAAACGCTAAATCAAAAATCGTAGCTGGAATATTAGGAATATTTCTGGGCGGGTTGGGTATACACAGGTTTTATCTGGGATATATCGGAATCGGAGTAATTCAGATTGTAGTTACTGTGATCACTTGCGGTATAGGTCATCTTTGGGGATTCATTGAAGGCATTCTAATACTTACCGGAAATATCAATAAAGACTCTCTAGGAAACGATCTTATAGAGTAACAAATCAGCTTTAGCTCTGATAAAAAGAACAGTATAGAATGCACTATAAATTTTTGATTAATTTAAAACGCCTAAAAAATTAGGAGGTAATTGGAAGAACCAACAGGCCTAACAATCTCTGATTATACTTAAAGGTTCAATCGCTCCTGAAAGCCTTAGTTAGAATTTCAGGTTGTTCTGTGCCGGCTATCTGTTTAAGGCCTGATCGTAGGATATTTTGAAATCCTGAATTGCTGAGAATATTGATTCGGCGATCGACTGTTGTCCGCTTTTGCTGCTTAGATATTTAGCGTCTTTAGGATTCGAGAGAAAGCCAGTTTCAATAAGCACACTTGGCATCGATGCGCCAACCAGCACATAAAATCCCGCCTGTTTTATTCCCTGTGAAGGTATGCTCAACGATTTTGTAAATTGTTTGTTTAACAGATCTGAAAACTGTTCCGAATAACGCATAAATGATGAATGAGCCATGGATACCAGGATGAAATTCTCATCAGTTAATTCCTGATATCTTGACGGGTTATCCTCATATTCAATTACACTGTTCTCTCTTTCAGCAATATTTATTGCTTCTGATGTACGTCCCGGGCGCAGCAGATAAATTTCAAATCCTGTCCTGCTCGTAGGTTTTTTAGGAGTCGAATTACAATGAATGGAAATGAATAGTTTTCCATTACTCTCGTTTGCAATCTTTCCGCGTTTATATAGCTCAACAAATTTATCAGTAGATCGGGTAAAAACAACTTTAGTACCTGTAAGATTCTTTTCAATGAGGTCACCGATTTTTAAGGCGATTGCCAGGTTTATATCTTTTTCATTTACTCCATTGATTCCGATCGCACCGGGATCTTTTCCACCATGTCCCGGATCAATAACTACAGTATTAAAATTCCATTTCTCAATATCCCTGGTTAAATCAATTGAGGCACCAGATAGCAGTTTATTATGAATTGTAATAATTAGATCATCAGTGCCTGTGTCGTGAAATACTTCTGTTGTGGAGTATCCTTCATTAAGCTTAAAAGCAAGCTGCGTATTTTTTTCAATAGTTCTTACCTTTAGAGCTTTCACTAAACCTCTGGGCGCAATCTTCGCTATTGTCTGCTCATCGCAAGTGAGTCCGGCCAGATTTAGATAAAGAACATCTTTTTCGATTGAGTGAGTATACTTAACTCCTTTTTTTGTGATTTCTATTTTTATAAGTGTTCCGTTAGCTTTAACATCATAAGTAACATTTTTGATATCATAGTTTAATGCGTTTCGTTCGTTCACAATTTCATTAGTCTTTAACTTAATCTTATCCGTTGCTTTTAATATTTGGTCTGATATAGCAAGAGCTTTTCCTGAGGCATCCTCAAGAATTTTTACACATAACTTTACAGGAATAAAAAGATCATGTTGAGAATTAAGGACCAAAGCAGGAAGCTGTATTACCTCATTGCTGTTTGCTTGACGATCCGTAATAACCACAAAGGGATTATTCCCTGTAAACTTCAGATATTTATTCTCAAACTTGAGTTCAAATTTGGAGGAAGAGGAATTGAAGTATTTACCGGCACCTAATGAATCTGCAAGAGCATCAAGCGATATATAATCATACCCTTTGGAAGCAGTTGAATTAAAAATGACCGTTCTACCGTCCATGATGATACCAATTCCTTTACTCTGGCAAAACAACAGATGAGCAGAAAGAAGTATAAAGAATGTAGTAATAAAAAATTTCATCAAATACCTTATTGTTATCCAATAAAAGGTAGTAACAAACCTGATTTTTTCTTGTACTCGGTAAATTTATCGCGAAAAGCATTCGCAAGGAATTTATCCTCGTATATTGCACGGATGACTAATATAGGTATTTCAATTAAAACCACAAGCGGGAATGCAATATAACTTAGGAGTGCAACAGCTGCACCCAAATCTGAAAGCATCTGAGCCAGGTATAGGGGGTGACGAATGAAACGGTATGGACCACTGGTGACAAGTTGATGATTCTTCAAAAGAACAATATCATTTGAATAAGAATCACCAAGGCTTTTATATGACCAAACCTGCAGCCATGAAAAAGCAATATACACAATGAGTGCAGTAATTCTAAGTGACCATAAATTTACGTAACTATTATAATCCAGCGTACCAACTCCAAATACGCCTAAAATGATTATAATCAAAATAAGAACGGCGAGATTAGGTGGTACATTCTGAAGGTAAGTCTTCGGTTTCTCTTTAACATTAGTCAGAGAAGTACGTAAACCTTTTTTTGCACCTCCGGCGTTAGCACCGAATGTCGCAATCAAATTAATTCCAACGAGTATATTTATAGGATCCATGAACACCAACTCACCTGTTTATAAAACGATAATCCTTGAGATAATAGCATAACCCACCATGGCAAAAAATGCAGAAAGAGGAATGGTAAGGATCCATGCCCATAAAATGTTCTTAGCCACACCCCACCTTACGGCAGAAAAACCCCGGATGGCACCTACACCGGTAATAGACCCTGTAATTGTGTGAGTTGTGCTCACAGGAATTCCAAAGAGGGTAGCCCCTATAATTGTTAGTCCGGAAGAAGTTTCTGCACTAAACCCGCCGAAGGGACTAAGTTTGGTCATTCTCATTCCTAACGTCTTTATAACTTTCCAGCCGCCGAAAAGAGTTCCGAATGCTATTACTGTATAAGAAACCATCTCCACCCAGAAAGGAACATGGAAATTACCTGCCGTTACAGCGGTAACACCTCCGCTATTCATGATAGCTAGTACCAATGCTATAATGCCCATTGTTTTTTGTGCATCATTTGAACCATGACTTAAACTATATATGCCTGCGGAGACAAGCTGTAACCTTCTAAAATATTTATCAACCCTACGCGGAGCCTGATTCCTTACGATCCAAAGGGTTATTACAGAAAAAATGTAAGCAGAGACAAATCCTATGACAGGCGCGAGAAATATAAAGGTAATTACTTTTAAATAGCCTGAAAATATCAGCGAATTAACACCTGCCTTTATAATAGCAGCCCCGCCCAGTCCGCCGATTATTGCATGAGATACGCTTATTGGAAGCCCCATGTGTGTTGCAGTAGCTGTTAAAAGTACAGCCCCAATTAATGCCGAGAAAATAACATTATAGTCTATAATTTCAGTGTTAACCAGACCTTTACCGATTGTTTCAGCAACATCGGTCCCGAAAATAAATGCAGCGGCAAAATTGAAGAACGCTGCCCAGGCAACCGCCTGAAAAGGTTTAAGCACACGTGTAGAAACTACTGTGGCAATGGAATTTGCTGAGTCATTCATTCCGTTATAAAAATCGAAGATCAATGCCAGCAGAATAATTATTAAGGGAAATATCATCATATATTTATCAGGAGTTTTTAATGAAAATTGACATGATCACATTAGCTGTGGACTGGCATTTATCAGCCGCATTTTCAAGAATGTCAAGCAGTTCTTTTTTCTTAATAAGTACTACTGCATTTGTTTCTTCACAGAAAAGTTTAGTTACGGTGGCGCGGTATACATTATCTGCTTCTGTTTCCAGGTCCTTCACAGCTTTACATTCATTAAATCTTTCACGGGTCTTCAGGTCGGCCAGGATCACATCAAGTTCTTTAATCTGCTGAACCACAATTTCTGTAAGTTTGTCGGCATTTTCAATTTTTTCTGTAATCTGGAATACTTCCACTCGTACAGAAGCTGCCAGCAGTGTATCGGCAATATTATCTAGTTTTTTAATGAGAGCAAAGATATCTTCACGATCTATAGGGGTGATATAGGTTTTATTCAGTCTCTTTGTAACCCGGGAAGAGATTTCATCACATCTTTTTTCAAGGCTTTTAATTTTAAGTATGAGGGAATAGTCCATCTGCTCACCTGAAAAGAGTTGATGTGTGATCACCGACATTTCGTGGATGAGAGATATCATTTCTTTAAAGTCATCAAAGTATTTTTCTTCTTTAGGTAAGATTTTTTTAAACATTTATTAAACCGTTTGTTATTTTTAATGCTGTAAAGTTATCAAAAAAATAATTTCCATACCAGTGCAGTCATTAATTGAATACGTTTGTGGATAATCCAACCTAACTATCGGAGGAGAGTTGAAAATATTTATTCTGTTCTTAATAATTTGTTCAGTAACATACGGACAAACAATGAACATACCAATTATACCAGTTCCGCAAAGGACAGAGGTCCAGCAGGGAATCTTTGAACTCAAAGAACCTCAGGTAATTAGAGTTCAATCATCTGAATTAAATTTTAGTGCTTCTGTAATTCAGGGTACCTTAACTGAATTCAACCACCTCAAATCGGTAGTTAAGCAAGGAGAACCTGCTAAAGGAGACATTATTCTTACACTGGCAAAAAATAATTTGCCGGAAATTCCTGAACAGTCAAAAAATGAATCTTTTCAGCTTATCATTTCCGAAAACAATATAACCATTACAGCACAGACCCCTAAAGGAGTATTATACGGCGCCATGTCGCTGATACAAATTCTGGAAAAATCTGCTCAGAATAAATTAACGGCCGTAAATATTATTGATTGGCCTGATATGAAGATCAGGGGTATATCCGACGATATTAGTCGTGGACAAGTATCCACAATGGAGAATTTTAAGAAGATTATCCGATTCATATCGCGGTATAAAATGAATACATACATGCCATATCTGGAAGATATGTTAAAGTTCGATGCATATCCCTCCATCGGAAAAGACCGCGGTGCTCTCAGCAAAGCTGAAGTTAAGGAACTCATTGACTATGCGTCAAAATATTACGTGGAAGTAGTACCGGTTTTTCAAACTCTGGGTCATTATGAAAATATTCTTTTAATGGAAGAATTCCTTAAGTACGCAGAATTTCCGGGTGCTGCAAGTCTGAATGTATCAAATGAGGAGACATATAGTTTCCTAGAAACCATGATGAAAGAAATTTTTGAAATGTTTCCTTCGGAATATTTTCATATGGGTGCTGATGAAAGCTGGGATGTGGGTCTTGGTGAAAGCAAACATATGGTTGATGCTTCAAATCTGGCTATGGTGCACCTTGAACATTATAAAAAAGTTTATGCTATTGCAAAGAAGCACGGCAAGAAGGTGATTATGTATGGTGATATTATATTAAACCATCCCGAAATTCTTCAAGGTTTGCCCAAAGATATTACAATTGTGGACTGGCATTACAGGCCGCAGATTGAATACTCGTCAACAAAAACTTTCAAGTCTGCCGGTCACGAGTATTATGTTTCACCAAGTGTCTGGAACTTTCAGACACCCTTCCCCACAAATGTTAATGCTATACCAAATATAAAATTTATAATTGAATCAGGACTCGAAAACGGAGCTTCAGGAATGATAAATTCCAATTGGGGAGATTATGGTTCAGAGACATTCCGTGAATTGAATTATTACGGTTATGCCTGGTCCGCCCAGTGCGCCTGGAATTTTGCTGGGAGTGACGAGAGCACCTTTTCTGATGGATTCTTTTACGATTTCTTCGGTGTTAATGATGAAAATGCAGCAAGGACCTATAATACACTTAACAATCCACTTAACCAGATGACCTGGCATGAACTATGGCGACATCCGCTGCTTCCTTTTCGTGAAGCAAGCTGGTGGGAGCCGAATATTTCGGCAGCAGGCAAATTAAGCTGGCTTAACTCTACATTATCTATATTAAAGAAAGATTTTGCTGCCCTTCAAAAAGCCGCAAAAAAAAACAAAGACCAGCTTGAGCTTATACGATTTATTATTGATCTCACTGATCTCTACAGACTAAAAACAAATACACAGCTTCTCTTGCGAAAAAAATTGGCTGGTGAAGAAGTAGGTCATGAAAAACTTAATAACATGATTGATGAGAATATAAAAGTCATTGCAAAATTGAAACTGGAATATAAAAAACACTGGCTTACTTACTACAAGCCGGAAAACCTGAGGATGGTCGAAGATAAATTTGACCGCCTGGTAAACTACTTTTACGAAACCAAAATACAACTAGCATCATCGCAAATTATTCCTCCACAAATCAAAAGTGAGTGGATATATACCAGGCTAGATGATTCCACCTTTTCAAAGAAAGCGGAGTTTAAGAAAGACTTCACATTATCAGCCAGACCGGTTTCAGCATTCCTTCAGCTTATGGGTGATACATATGTAAAGTTATATATCAATGGTGAATATGTTGACCAGGTATATGCAAGAAGATCTTTGTCGCTTTTGGTAGATTATGAAAGGATCAAATTTATTGATATCCGGAAGTACTTACACGAGGGAGTAAATACGATTACAATTGAATCGGCAAATTACAATAACAAAGGCGCTGCAGGATTTAATCTGATCGCAAATATTGATTTAGGTCAGGAGACAATTGAAGTACTCAGTGATAATAGCTGGGATACACATATTGGGAATGACTTAAACTGGAAAAAGGCTGAAGTAAAAAAATATCCGTTTATAATTACAGCCCCTGACTTTAAAAGAAAGCGCACCAGCTGGATTGAAAGATAGTCTTTTATTATCGCTATAAGATCATAAAGCCAATGTGAAGGATATGCTTATTTAATTGTTAATTCTAAAAACTAATTCCGAGGACTATGGAATCCTTAAAAAATAAAATCGTTTTTGTAACAGGAGCGTCTTCCGGTATAGGCAGAGCCTGTGCTGAACAATTTGCGGCACTTGGTGCAAATCTCATTCTCTGTGCAAGACGCGAGAATCTCTTAGAGAAATTTGCTGCACATTTAAAGAAGAAATACAAAGTAATGGTACTTTCTGCTGTGCTTGATGTGAGAAATAAGAACCAGGTAATTTCATTTATAGATTCATTAAAGATTCAATGGAAAAAAATTGATGTACTTGTAAATAATGCGGGATTAGCACGCGGACTAGCACCTCTGCATGAGGACGATATTGATAACTGGGAAGAAATGATTGATACGAATGTAAAAGGACTTCTTTATGTTACACGTGCCGTTGCACCGTTGATGGAGAAAAGAAAGAAGGGACACATAATAAATATCGGCTCTATTGCCGGACGCGAAGTATATCCCAAAGGTGGAGTTTACTGCGGTACTAAACATGCGGTTTACGCGATCACTAAAGCTTTAAGAATGGATCTTGTTGAAAAGAATATCAGGGTGAGCACTGTTGACCCTGGTATGGTGGAAACCGAATTCAGCATTGTGCGCTTTCATGGAGATGAGCAAAAGGCTGGTGGGGTCTATAAAGGATTAAAGCCGTTATCCGCTCAGGATATAGCTGAGGCAGTGATTTACATGGCAACCCGTCCCGCACATGTTAATATTGCTGAAATGGTACTTCTTCCAACCCGGCAGGCTTCAGCTACTGTTGTCCATCGGGATTGAAGAATAAATGCGAAGGCACAAAGAATTCAGAGAACACCTCTGAATCTTTGTGCAATCTCAAAGTTATTATTGGAAATAACTTACATCCCCGGCGCCCTGACGGACAATTTCGGGTTCTTCGTTTGAAAGATCAATAATAGTGGAAGGTTCTCCCTGAAGATTTCCTGCGCCTAGCATCAGATCAATTTGTGTGTTAAATATAGTTTTTATTTCGATTGGATCGTATAAAATCTCTCCTCGTCTATTAGTTACACTAGTGCTTATTATAGGATTTCCGAGTTCCTGGGCCAAAGTTAATGCAACTGTATGATTTGGTACTCTTATTCCAACTGTTTTTCGTTTAGACCACAATTTTTTCGGAACCTCTCTGGCTGCTGGTAAAATGAATGTATAAGGACCCGGAAGCAGGTGCTTCATAGCTCTGTATGCATAATCAGAAACTTTTGCATATTTAGCTATATCCTTAAGATCAGAACAAACAAAACTGAATAACTTGGTTCCGGAATCCTGTTTTATATCAAATACACGCTCCAAAGCCTCTTTATTAAAAATATCACATCCGATACCATACACCGTATCAGTTGGATATATAACAACCCCTCCCTTCTTTAAAATATCAACTGCTTTATTTATAAATCTCATTTGAGGTGTTTCAGGATGGAGTTCATAATATTCCATAAGATAGTCCTTTATTTTTGATCCTAAAGCGGGGAGCTTCAGGTAATAGTTGAATGAGAAAAATTAATCGCGGAAGAAAAACCATGAGGAATCCTAAATTACATGATCAAAGATAAAAGTCCACGCAAGAATGTCAAGTAGAAAAAGTCGATCTGCAGCTACGCTTAGCCTCTTAATATTTTGATTATTATTTACTATATAAAGAAAATTCCAGATCAGGAATTTCTGCTTGGATAGGTTAGTTTATCCCTCCAAATACTGTAAACACGGAGCATAAATGATATCCTACTGCTATTTACCTCAGTTTTAATTATCTTAAAGTCTAAATTGAAAACCTTATGATTAACACTGATTCTGAAAATATTGCTGTTGTGGCTCTCAGCGGCGGAATGGATAGCTGCGTAACCGCAGCGATTGCAAAGCAAATACACCGGCTCGCTCTTATGCATATCAATTATGGTCAAAGGACAGAATCCCGTGAACTGAAAGCTTTTCATGATATTGCTGATTATTATAATACTGAACACCGGCTGGTAGTAACCTTCAGCCATCTTGCTGATATCGGAGGATCATCACTCACCGATAAGAACATCAAAGTTAGTAATGCTGATCTGAACAATATCGAAGTACCTTCATCTTATGTTCCCTTCAGAAATGCAAATATCCTTTGCGCTTGCGTAAGCTGGGCAGAGGTGATCGGTGCAAAATATGTTTATATCGGCGCAGTTCACGAGGATTCATCTGGATACCCGGACTGCAGACCTGAGTTTTTCTCTGCGTTTCAGCTCACCACAAATATTGGAACCAGGCCTGAGACTCGAATTGTTATAAAGACGCCGATCATTACTCTGTCAAAAGCAGAAATAATAAAAAAAGGAATTGCGCTGAATGCTCCTTTACATTTAACATGGTCATGTTATCAGAATGAAGAATACGCATGCGGGATATGCGATAGCTGTGCACTTAGACTTAGGGGATTTAAAATGGCAGGGGAGAAAGACCCTATCATATATATGGAAGGCTAACCGCAGCTAAGACTGTGGTTTAAGTTTTCATTTTTTCAACAAAAGGAGAATTATGGAAGAACGATTTAAGTTACTTGAGACTTTTTCAAATGATTATCAGAACAGAGATTATACAATTATACATGAAGCGCCTGAGTTTACGTCATTGTGTCCGAAAACCGGACAGCCGGATTTTGGAACCATTACAATGGAATATATTCCGGATGAATTGTGCATAGAACTGAAATCATTGAAATTATACCTGCAATCATTCCGGAATGACGGTATATTTTATGAGAATGTAACAAACAGAATTTTAGATGACCTGGTTGAGGCATGCCGGCCTAGGTACATGCGCCTTACAGCTGAGTTTAATACCCGGGGCGGTATTTCGTCTGTCATTGAAACGGAGTATGAAAGTGAGGAATATAAGGCACGTTTTTGGGAAGAATAACTTCCTTTGGCATTCAAATGCGGCTCATTGACATAGAAGTATTTATATACGTATTTTTTAGTATTTGTAGAAACTTATTCCTATGGAAGATAGTTTAAAATAAATGGACAACTCTTTAGATATAAAAAAAGAATTTCTTGCGGCAAGGGATAAAGTTTTTAAGAACCAATCCCTGCAGAAAGATGCATTTAGATTCTGCCTCTCATACAGCATCCTTGTTGAAGAATTCATCTTCAAGATTTTGTGTGAGCGTGAAATCAACTTCATTATTGCATCCGCTGGCAGCTTCAGCCGCCGCGAGCTTTCCCCTTATTCTGATATCGATATTATGTTCATTACTGATTCAGTAGACCGCAATGATCAGGCTATGCAGGAATGCATTCGGACCTTATGGGATTGCGGTATAGAAGTTTCTAACACAGTACGCGATTTCGATGATATTACTAAGTACCTAACCAAAGATTTGCATGCATTTACCCAATTCTTTGAAACAAGGTATCTTTTAGGTCCCTCGCAAATTTATGAAAAATGGAATGAACGGCTCTTTGCGTCACTTGCAGAAAGTAATCAGCCAGTGCTGATATTTGAATACTTTGAGGATATTGAAGCCCGTCATAATAAGTACGGAAATTCTTCAAAAATGCTCGAACCTAATGTAAAATTCTCAGCCGGCGGCTTACGTGATCTACAGGCAATCGAATGGATGTATTCCCTGAAAAATAAAGTTATACTATCCACTCAAAAAGAAATTACACACACAGAAAGTTTCATCGAACTTCTCAAAGAACAAAACTTCACTACTCCAAAAGAATGCAAGAGCGTCCTTGAGAGCTATAAATTTATACTTGGTGTAAGAAACATACTTCACCTGATAAGCAAACAGCGAAATGACCGGCTTGAGTTTTCCTCACAGACCAAGATTGCCCGTATACTTGAGTATAAGGGATCATCATCGGTTCAGGATTTTATGAAAAGGTACTTTGAAGCTTCTAACACTATAGGCCGCTTCTCAAAAACAATCCGACGCAGAATGGAAGAGGAAATAACTCAGCCTCTTTCATCATTCCTTGCAGTTGAGCTTGATGAGGATTTCATATTAAAAGGATCAACGCTTTCTATTAATAAAAGAAAGCTTCTTACAATGTCTGATATCCTGCGTGGATTCTATTACCGCGGTTTAAATAAAGCAAGGTTTGATGAAAACCTGCGCTCACTTGTGATAGAAAGCCTTGAATATATCGAGGATAACCACATCAGTGAACCTGAATCATCCGTATTTTTCCGTGAAATACTTCGTCTGCCCAAGAATGTTGGTGAGACATTATACCACATGAACGAGCTCGGGGTTATTAAAATTATTCTTCCGGAGTTCAGGGAGTTGATAGGCTTTTATCAGCCTGGAGTTTATCATAACTACACAGCTGATGAGCATACAATTGTTGCTATCCAGAATACAGAAAAACTGAATAGTCAGGATACACAATTAGGACGCCTTTTTACCAGTCTCAAGGATAAAGAGATTCTATTCCTTGCAATCCTTTTTCACGACATTGCAAAACCAGTCAGTGTAGCAGGACATGAAATTATTGGTGCAGAAATAGCATCATCAGTAATGTACCGTCTAGGTTACGAAGAAGAGGAAGTCCGTCAAGTTAATTTCCTTGTGGCACATCATCTTATGATGGAACAGGTAGCATTTCGCCGAAATCTTAATGACCCTGTTACACTCAACAACTTCACTTCGCGGTTTTCTTCAGTTCGCGAGCTCGATCTGCTCTATCTTGTAACATATGCAGATCTTTCCGCTGTAAATCCAATGGTATGGACCGAATGGAAGAGTGAGCTGCTTTCAGAGTTGTACCGCAAAACAAGAGCTATGCTTATTGATCAGATATCAGGCGAGGAACTGCTCTATTCAAGTCTCATTACTCATCCTCAGAATACTGAAGGTAACAGCGATAGTGCTATGCAGGATCATATTGAATCAATCAATGACATCGCTTACACTCAGATCTTTTCCGAAGAGGAAATATCATCTCATGTTGAAGAAATTGATAAGGGTTCCGCTGTTTCCGTATTCTTCAAAGAACTTAATGCTTATACTAATGTTACCATAATTGCGCTCGATTCTCCTCTCCTGCTTTCAAAGTTCTGCGGTGTGCTGTCAATAAATGATCTCAATATACACGACGCAAGAATATTCACCCGGAAGGATGGAATTGTAATTGACAGCTTTGCTGTAACAGATTTCCGTACTCACAAACTTGTAAATCCTGAGCGCTATAGGAAGATCACTGCTGATATGGAAGCCGTTATAAGAGGTGACCTGCAGCTCAGTCAGGAAATGACGCGCATGAAATCCAAGTGGTGGCGAATTGAAAACAAATTCTTCAAACGTTCCGGTAAAATAAAGATTGCCTTTGAAGACCATGAAAAGTATTCGATAATTGATATCTTCTCGCCCGATAGATTAGGACTTTTATACCAGATAACACGCAAGATGGGTGAGCTGGGCTTATCTATTTACTTCGCCAAGATTGGCACAAAAGCAGATGACGTAGTGGATTCTTTCTATATACTCGACCGGAATAGCAAAAAAATCTCTCCGAGCGATTATGAGTTTATAAAATCAGAGCTTAACGAAGCCATTGAACAAATCTTATAAGTTACTAGCTGATTCAAGGAATACATTGCCACTGCTTTTTTATCCAACTAACATGAGTAACTCCAAAAGAGATAACTTGCTGAATGTCATCTCCTTTTGGGAAAAAATTACCTGATAAGAATCATTTTTTTTGCGAACTGAAAGTTTTGCGTCTGAAGTTTATATATGTATACACCGCTTGCCAGTTCTCCGGCGTTAAAGGAAGTACTGTATATTCCTGCCGGGCGGAACCCGTTTACAATATCTTTCACTTTATTGCCAAGAATATCGTAAACTGTCAGACTTACATGTCCCGCTTCAGCAATACTCCATTTTATTCTGGTTGATGAATTAAATGGATTTGGGTAGTTCTGGTCCAGTTTATATTCAAGAGTAATTAAATCCTGTTGATCTACATCAGTAAGAATGTTCTGGTATTTGGTTCTGCTGGAGAGGATTGCGTCTTTTAAAGCTTCCAAGCTATCACCGGCAGCAAGTGCGAAAGCAACGTCAAGTGTATCGTTAGAAGCAATATTAAATGGTCCACCTGCTACTACAAAGGAAATATCATCAGGTCCGGCTGATTGTTTACTGATTCCTTCCGACATAGCCTGCCATTTTTCCTGATCTGTGAATCCATCATATATTCCGAAACCTGTATCTTCTCCTGAATTCCGAATCGCATAAAAATTATATTTATCTGAAGAAATAAGAGCTGTTCCTACGACTGGTATTGAATCCATGCCGTTATGTAATACGTATCCAAAATTGTACTCAGTATTATAATCTGCTTTATCATCACTTCCGTCAGTGAGATCCCAATCAGTAAAAATACCCGCATAAACATTTGAAAGAGAACTTCCGTTAATATTTATGATATCATATCTTAGGATAATGAAGTCGTTGTACGGAATCAAAGCATAGGAATAGGAACTGAGGTGTGTTTCAATTCCAAGTTTTGCTGAACCCGCGTTATCATCATTAAAGATGGCATAACCCTGCTGATCCGCAGATATTCCTGGAGTGCTGAGTATGAAAGGCTGAATAACTTTAAAATCATCTTCCTGAACTTCCTGGTTGGCGGCACGTGCAGCATCTGATAATTTATCGGCTGAAGTACCAATCATAAATGCCCCTTCAAATAATAAGTTGTTGCTGTTGCGGTATCTGAAGCCTTCACCCTGAAGATTCTCGGGATAATCATTATAACCAAGAGTTCCTTTGCTGGTAATGGTTAATTTAATATTCCCGGATTCCTGAGTATAGTAAGTTGGATTTACAGTTAAGCTTAACCATTGGTAATCTGAATAATTATTATCCGAGTAGCTAAGCAAAAATGCTAAGCGATAATTAGTCGGCACATTTGAATTAATTGTGAACTGAAAAACATGTGCAACGCTATCTGAAGTGTTTAATGCTCCCGGTGAAAAATCCGGATTACCTATAGATGCATAGCTCGAAGTATTTTCTAATTTAATCTGAACTGCATTAGTTGGATTAAGAACATTCCGGAATTTCACCGTCACCTCGATGAGTTCCCCGCTTTCAAAGATATTATTACCATTACCGCCATTGGTTTGGTCTGAAAAACTGATATTATATGCTCTGACGGATTTCGAGTTTTGATTAGTAACTGCCTTTTGGGCATTTATTCTGCCGAATCCTAATTTCCTTCGGTAAGTACTATTTTGGTCATCAATAGGATCAGCATTAACCCTGATCTGCTCACTAATCTGAAGAGGAGTATACGAGGGGAAAATGGATTTTACTAATCCAGCTAAACCTGCTGCCAATGGGGAAGACATTGATGTCCCCGAAAGGTTTGTATAGGTATCATTTTGCCAGGTTGAAGTGATATTTTCACCAGGAGCGCTTACATCAATACTTTCACCGAAATTAGTGAAGTTTGAACGAATATCATTCTGGTTAACAGAAGCAACGGAAAGTACCCCATCATAACCAGAGGGGTAATGACTATCCTCGAAGTCATCGTTGCCTGCTGCACCTACAACCAATGCACCAACTGATATCGCAAATCCTATCACATCTTCACCAAGACGAGAGTAACCACCGCTGCCCCAGCTGCAATTAATTATATGAGCACCGTTCTCTGCGGCATAGATTATTCCTTCGTAACCATAGATCACATATGGATTGTTGAACGCATCACGGTAAGAATCTGAAGATACTTTTACGGGCATAAGCTTACATTGAAATCCAATAGATGCGACTCCGAGGCCGTTATTACTAACAGCTGAAGCTAAGCCGGCGACGTGTGTTCCATGATCCGGATCATCTTCACGGGGATCATTATCCTCAACACCTGCATTACCCCCAAAATCCCATCCACGGTAATCATCAATATAACCATTGTTATCATCATCGATGCTATTGGTTGGAATCTCGTCGCGGTTGATCCACATATTGGCAGCAAGATCAGGATGATCCCAGTCGACCCCTGTATCAATAATCCCAATAATAATCGTTGTATCTCCGGTTGTGACATCCCAGGCTTGCTCTGCATTTATTTTTTTTAAGAAGTTCTGCATACCATAAGTTGGATCATTCGGTACAATCTCTATTTTACCAAGATATCTTGGTTCTGCCCAAAGCACTTCCTCTACAGAAGAGAGTTTTGAAGCAAGAACGAGGGGATCTATATGATCCGGATAGTTTACAGTATATATATTATTTAATTCCCGGCTTTTTGAGTAAAATGTCTGCCTGATATCTGAAACTCTGGTATTCAAACGTTCAAGAGTTTTTGATAGAGCTGTTTTTTTATTTAAGCTGCCGGGATGATCTGGTTTTAGTTTAATGATGATTGTATTTGAAAGGTAAGTCTTATTGCCCTTAGTTATTACTTTATTTTGTGCATTGAGTACAGTAAAACTAATTACAGCAACAACCAACAAGTATGCTGCATATTTATACATAGTGTCTCCGGATAGTCTAAAAGTACAATGTAGATTATTTCCGGAACTTAAAAAAGTTATTAGTATAGTTAATGTCGGGTATTTCGAAGTCCTCCAGATTAATATATTCGACATTATCTTCGACCTTAATTTCAATCCAGGCTTCATCAAAACCTGACGACCAAATGCGGGCTGTTTTATAAAATGGTATTGTTTTACCGTTTACCTGATATACTTTTCCTGAAACAGGGATGGGTAGATTTCCGAGTTTTCTAACAAGAATTTTTAGTTTGGTTCCCTCCATCTTTGCATCCGAAATGGTTAGATCGGGATATCCATAATCAAAAAACCAGGGTTTCCAAAACCAATTTAAGTCCTCTCCAGCTGATCTGTTAAAAGTAAAAAAGAAGTCATAGGGCATTGGATGTTTTCCGTTCCAGGATTGAATATATTCTTTAAGAGATTTATGAAAAACTTCCTTTCCCAAAATATCTCTTAAGATAAAATAGGCAGCTCCTGATCTGTAATATGCAGGTGTTCTGTAAAATTCTCCGTTAAGGACAAAGGACGTAACGATCGGGGGAACGTCTTCTGAGGTACCTGCATACTGAAGATAATTTACGGCGTTTCTTCTCCTGGGGTTATATTCCGGCGCGAGCTTATTCTGAATTTCAGCTGGTATCATTACCGCAAAGCCTTCATCCATCCACGCAAATCTTGTTTCATTAATCCCGACATAGAAAGGAAAATATGTATGCGTGATTTCATGAGCAGTAAGATGAACTGTTCCCCATCGCTCCCCTGAAGAAGCATCATTTACCATCATCGGATACTCCATACCGCCTCCGCCGTTAAATACACTCAGCGAAGGGTAGGGAAATGGAACTCCGGGAAAATCCTCGGAGAGACTTTCAATTATTTTCTTGGCAAGAATGGCTACCTCATAGAAATCTTTGGAAGCAGGATCGTATGCGGCACTTACAAATACTTTGCTTTTATCTTCTGAACCGGAGGATGCTGACAACCCATCCCACAAAAATCGGTTGCTCATTGCAAACGCGAAATCAGGCACAGAAGAAGCTTTATAATTCCACCGCAGCTGCGACTTTCCGTAATATATGTTTTTGTTCAGATCATCTGGACCAATAATATGCACAACTTCTTCTGATGTATAGGCCATGTTATATCTTTTGAGGTATTCAGCAGTAAAAAGTTCTTCTTTGTTCTGAAGTACTCCTGTTGACCAGACTGAATAACCGCCGGGCACAAAGATCTCCACATCATAATCTGAATAGTCGTTATAGAATTCTGCTTGTCCGGTATAATCAACTTTATCCCACCCGAAAAGATCGTCGTATACAGCCATCTGAGGATACCAGTATGCTATCATAAAATCCGTTTCGCTGTATGCACCCATTCTCACCTGGTCTGTATTGGGAATAGTAAACTGCCAATCAATCTGAAGATTAACTGATTCTCCGGAATATACCTTTTTTTTAAGCTCAATAATGAGATTCGTACCGTCATATGTAAGTCTAACCGGGTCTCCGGGATCGAGTGTATCGGTGCCGACCATGAGTCTGGTTATTTTCACCCCTTGATTAAGAGCGAGGCTGTCAAGAGGAAAGTCGCGTTGGGACCCTGGTTTATTGATATTCTGATATAAGCGAACGACCAGCTGCCGAAGGGAGTCGGGGCTGTTATTTATATATCTTATGGTTTCTGATCCGGTAAGTATTCTGGTCAAAGGATTTACAACAGCTTTAATTTTATAATCAGAACTATTCTGCCAATATCGGGATCCCGGTTTACCATCCAATGATCTTGTTTGTTTTTGATAAGCCCGCTGCATTTCAAGCGGGATATACAATTGAGACTGCTGGGCCTGCAGAATGGTTAAGATTATAAACAGAAATATTGCGATGCGGGAGAAGAGATTATAATTCATAATATTAAAAACAGAGCCGGAAATGCCGGCTCCCAAATTCTTGATAATATTTATTTGGCTTCTATCGGGTGAACAGATTGAACTTCGGTTGACTTAAGAGCGCTTTCAAGGCAGTCTATTATATCCTGAACGTTTTCTATACCAATGGAAATTCTGACTAACCCGTCAGTTATACCAGCTTCCATTCTTGCTTCTTTACCCATGGATTGATGAGTCATACTGGCGGGATGCTGTATGAGAGTTTCAACTCCTCCCAAACTGACTGCAAGTTTGCATAAATGAACAGAGTTCATCATTTTTTCGCCGGCTTCATAACCCCCTTTTAATTCAAAGGATATTACTGCACCAGATCCTTTCTGCTGTTTTTTAGCGATCTCATACTGCGGGTGGCTAGCTAAACCTGGAAATTTAACCCATTTTATCAGCGGATGTTTTTCCAGAAACTCAGCTACGATCTGGGCATTTTCACAATGTCTCTGCATTCTTAAAGAAAGAGTTTTAACTCCGCGATGAACCAGGAATGAATTGAAAGGATCAATTACACCCCCGATCTGGTTATGTACTTTCTTAAAGTGTTTGTAGGTTTCCTCATCTTTAACGATTACAATACCAGCTATAACATCTGCGTGACCGTTTAAAAATTTGGTCATGCTGTGAAGTATGACATCCGCGCCGAATTCAAAAGGTTTCTGGAGCGCAGGACTTAAGAATGTGTTATCAACAACGAGCTTTGCATTATTCGCGTGAGCAATCTCTGCAGCGGCTTTGATATCAGTAATGCTTAAGGTTGGATTAGCCGGTGTTTCTATATATATCATTGTAGTATTAGATCTAACCGCATTTTTAATCAGCCTAACATCAGATGTATCAACAAATGTTGATTCCACACCGAATTTCGCCATTACTGTTTTTAACAGTGTAGTAGTTGGGCCATACACAATTGAAGAACACACTACGTGATCACCGGATTTAAGCATACTTGCAAAGACCAGGTGGACTGCAGCCATACCACTAGCGCATCCAAGTGCTTTATAGCCGCTTTCAAGCTCAGCAATACAATTTTCCATTGCCTCAATGGTTGGATTGGTCATCCTTGTGTAGATATATCCTTTTTCTTTTCCGGCAAACAAGGCTGCGCCATGTTCTGCGGAATCAAAAATAAAGGTTGATGTCTGGCAGATTGGTGGAACGACTGCGCCGTATTCATTTTTTTCAATCCCGGAATGAACGCATTTGGAATCAAAATTTAGATTATTAGTATTCATAAGGTCCTGAATTTAATTTTTAGTCAAAATATTCATTAAAGTAATAGTTTATAAATCTAAAGTGTCCTCAGCTTGACCATCTTCCGGAATTTCGCTGTGACCGTTAGTTCCATTTGGTTCTTCATCTTCAGAAATCACTCTTGCTATATCAGCAATAGAATCATCTTCATTCAATCTGATAAGGCGAACACCCTGGGTATTTCTTCCCATCACACGAATATCTTTCATGCTTTGCCTGATCACCATACCCTTATTTGTAATGATTACCAACTCATCGTTATCATTAACTTCTCTCATAGCCATCATCTTACCATTCTTATCATTTGTCTTTATTGTAATAATACCTTTCCCGCCACGATGAGTAATTCTGTAATCTTCAAGATCAGAGCGTTTGCCGAAGCCTTTATCGGTAACTACCAATACAGTTGTCGCGCGGTTAATTACAATGAGTCCCACTACCTTATCTTTTTTACCAAGGTTAACGCCTTTAACGCCTGTAGCCGTTCTGCCCATATCACGGACTTCTTTTTCGCTGAATCTGATTGCCATACCATCGTATGTTCCGAGAATAAGATCATTATTGCCTTCTGTTTTTTTAACTTCAATAAGTCTGTCGCCGGGATTAAGATTGATAGCAATAATACCGCCCTTTCTCACATTTGAGTAAGCTGAGAGAACGGTTTTCTTTATTGTGCCTTGTTCAGTGGCCATAACGAGATACTTATCATCACTGAATTCCTTAACTGAAACGAAGGCCGTTATTTTCTCTTCTTTCTCCTTCTCAATAAGATTAAGAATGGATCTTCCTCTTGATGCTCTACCTGCTTCCGGAATCTCGTGAACCTTCAGCCAGTAACATTTTCCGATGTCAGTAAAGAACATTATGTAATGATGAGTTGAGGCGATAAACATATGTTCTATAAAATCATCCTCTTTGGTTCCGGCTCCTGTTATGCCTTTACCGCCTCTACCTTGTCGTCTATAGCCACTTACTGGAAATCTCTTAATGAAACCATTGTGTGAAATTGTAACAACAACATCCTCTTCGGCGATGATATCCTCAAGAGAGAATTCTTTATAATCACGGATTATCTCAGTTCTTCTTTCATCACCATATCTTGTTTTAATATCCAGCAATTCGTTAGTTATAATTAAATACCTCTTCTCCTCACTTTTAAGAATAGACTGTAATTTTTCGATGAGTTTAATAACTTCTTTATATTCATCCTCAATTTTTTTTCTTTCAAGTCCTGTTAATCTCTGCAGGCGCATATCAAGGATTGCTTTTGCCTGGATCTCAGACAATTTGAATCTTCTCATAAGATTATTCTTTGCAGTATCAACATCGCGGGATTTCTTGATTGTCTCAATAACTTCATCAATATTATCCAGCGCTATAATAAACCCTTCCAGAATGTGGGCTCTCCTCTCGGCAGCATCAAGTTCGTAATTGGTTCTTCTGATAAGTACTTCCATACGATGCTCGAGGAAATGCTGCATCATTTCTTTCAAGGTGAGTATTTTCGGAACCCCCTTTACCAGAGCCAGATTAATAACCCCAAATGTTATCTGCATCTGGGTATGTTTGAACAGCTGGTTGAGAACTACCTCCGGCTGTGCATCTCTTTTCAGTTCAATAACAACTCTTAATCCATCCCTGTCAGATTCATCTCTTATATTATAAATGTCGTTTATTTTTCCTTCCCTAACGAACTCTGCTATTTTTTCAATAAGATTTGATTTATTTACCTGGTATGGAATTTCTGTAATAATAATATTTTCGCGATCATTTTTGAGGGTTTCAACATTAGCTTTCGCTCTGACAATTATTCTGCCCCTACCGGTTGTATAAGCCTCTTTTACTCCGTCATAGCCAAAGATTATTCCGCCTGTTGGAAAATCAGGTGCTGTTACATACTTCATTAGTTTTTCTGATGTAAGATCAGGATGCTTAATCAAGGCTACCAAGCCATCAATTATTTCTACAATATTGTGCGGTGGAATATTCGTTGCCATTCCCACTGCGATACCGCTCGCTCCGTTTATCAAAAGATTAGGGAGGTAAGAAGGTAATACAACTGGTTCCTGAAGCGATTCATCAAAGTTAGGCACAAAATCAACCGTATTTTTTTCAAGGTCACGTAGCATTTCATCCGCAATTCTTGCTAGTCTTGCCTCTGTGTAACGCATGGCCGCGGGTGAATCGCCATCTATTGATCCAAAATTTCCCTGTCCATCAATGAGGGGATACCTCAGTGAAAATTCCTGAGCCATACGAACCATAGTATCATAGACTGCCGTATCACCATGCGGATGATACTTTCCAAGTACTTCTCCAACGATTCTGGCTGACTTTTTATAAGGTCTATTGAATGCGAGTCCAAGCTCTGTCATTCCATATAAAACTCTTCTGTGAGCGGGTTTTAGTCCATCTCTGATATCCGGCAATGCCCTGGAAACGATTACAGACATCGCATAATCGATATATGAGGATTTCATTTCCTCTTCTAATGAGACTGGTACTATTTTTTCAAAGATTGTTGCCATATAAACTTATTTTCCTATTAAATTCTGCTAACACAAATTGTAATCTGTACTATTTCAATTTAGACGTGTTCTGAAAATAATTAAACATCAAGGTTGCGGACATACTTAGCGTTTTTCTCTATGAATTCACGTCTGGGTTCAACCGAATCACCCATTAGAGTTTCAAAAATTTTATCTGCCGCGGCTGCGCTTTCTATATTAACCTGGAGTATAGTTCTGGTTTCCGGGTTCATTGTAGTTGACCAGAGTTGTTCTGGATTCATTTCTCCCAACCCTTTATAACGTGAAACCTGAACTCCTTTTGGCGTACCATCGGGCATTTCGCCAACTTCTTCCGCACCATTATTTTTATAGCGTTTAAGGATAACATCTCTTTCTTCATCATCAAAAGCATAAGACTCTTCTTTACCTTTTTTAATCTTATAAAGCGGCGGCTGAGCAATATATACTTTTCCCATTGCGATAAGTTCTCTCATATGTCGATAAAGAAATGTCAGAAGAAGAGTTCTGATATGACTCCCATCAACGTCAGCATCTGTCATAATAATAAATTTACCATACCTTGCTTTCTCTGCATTAAAATCATTACCAATTCCGGCTCCCATGGCGGCTATAATTGATTTTATTTCATTATTCTCTAGTATCTTATTAAGTTTTGCTTTTTCGACATTAAGTATTTTTCCTCTTAATGGGAGAATTGCCTGAAATCTTCTATCGCGACCTTGCTTTGCTGATCCACCAGCTGAATCACCTTCAACGATATATATCTCGCAATGTTCCGGGTCATTTATTGAGCAGTCTGCCAGCTTCCCGGGAAGATGCATACTATCCAATGCATTTTTTCTGCGAACCAGATCTCTTGCTTTTCTTGCTGCTTCTCTCGCCTCTGCAGCACGTAAACATTTGTCAATAATCTTTTTGCCCACTGAGGGATTCTCTTCAAGGAACTCCGCCAGTTTTTCCCCTACTATAGTTTCAACAATTGATTTTACTTCACCATTACCCAGTTTAGTTTTTGTCTGACCTTCAAACTGCGGTTCAGCAACTTTTACTGAAATTACTGCGGTTAACCCTTCTCTGAAATCATCACCGGATAAAGATATCTTTCCTTCTTTTACAAGGTTATTTTTATAAGCATAGTTGTTAAGTGTTCTGGTTAGGGCTGACTTAAATCCAACCAGGTGGGTTCCACCTTCAGTAGTATTGATATTGTTAACATAAGAGAAAATATTTTCTGAGTAGGAATCTGAATACTGAAAAGCAACTTCAACTGGAGTGCTTTCTTTTTCTCCCTCTACGTACACGGTCTTATGAAGCGATTCTCTTGCTTCATCAAGGTATTTAACAAATTCAATTATTCCGCCTTTATAATGATATACCGCTTCTTCACCATTTTCCCGTTCATCTTTCATTATGATTGTAACGGTCTTATTCAGGTAGGCAAGTTCCCGCATTCTCTCAGCGAGAGTATCAAATTTAAATTTCGTTGTTTTGAATATCTGAGAATCCGGAAAAAACCTTACAATTGTACCGGTTTCATCTTTTTTTGTTTTTCCTATTTCTCTAACCTTATATTTTGGTACCCCGCGTTCATATTCCTGTTCCCATACTTTTCCATCTCTTCTTACTTCTACTCTCAACCACTCAGAAAGAGCATTTACTACGGAAACACCTACTCCGTGCAAACCACCTGATACTTTATAGGTAGATTTATCAAATTTTCCTCCTGCATGCAGTACTGTCATCACAACTTCCAGGGCCGATCTTTTTTCCTCAGGGTGCATATCAACAGGAATACCACGTCCATTATCTTCGATGCTTATGCTTTCGTCTTTATGGATTGTAACAACAATCTTATCTGCTACGCCTGCTAATGCTTCATCGATACTATTATCAACAACTTCATTCACCAGATGATGAAATCCCCTAGATCCCACATCACCAATATACATAGCAGGTCTTTTCCTGACCGCTTCCAATCCTTTCAGTACGTTTATATTTTTCGCAGTATAATTATTATTACTTGGTACTTGTGTCAACTCTACACCTTTATTTTTTTAGAACTATGTTAAAAATTTTATTGACTTTATTACTTCTCCGGAGTAGTACTTATTAATTTTTTCTATTATCAACTTCTGTCTGAATTTCAGCTCACTTCTCCACACGGAATTTTCCACTCTAAGAAATAAGACTTTCTTTTCGATCCTTACTGCTTTGACAATAGCTTTCAAATCGGGGAATATTTTTTCAAAGCTCTCTACAATATCCGACTGCTGAACTGAATCCCTTAAATTAGCAAGTATTTCATGAGACTTGAATATTTCATTGATGCTCTTAAACTCCGACATACATTACCTCGCCGCTTTGAATACGAATTACAGCATCCTGCTCCGTTCTTTGTAAATGAGAAAAATCTGATAGATCTGTAAGTGTTATAAAAGCCTGACCGATATCTTTCAGATAACTGCTTATTTTAGAAGCCCGAAATGCATCTAATTCTCCAAATACATCATCCATAAGGAATATTGGAACCCGACCAAGTTTTTCCTTAAGGTAGAAAAACTCTGCTAGTCTTAATGCGATCTGAAATGTTTTATGCTGGCCTTGTGAACCATACTTTTTCAATTCTACCGAATTCAATTTAAATACAATATCATCCCGATGTGGTCCTGCCAGATTTATACCCCGTCTAAATTCTTCTGTGCGTTTTTTATTAAGTACTTCCGTAAAACTACTTTCTATGTCTTCCAATTTGGTTTCACCTCCCAGGTATTCATATGTCAACTGAGGCTCTTCCTGATTTTCCATTATCACCATAAATACTTCTTTTACATAACTGGAGAATTCCTTTATAAATTCATTTCTTCGCCGGATAAGTTGTGTACCGTTTTTTACTAATTGAATATTCCAGGCTTCCAGTTCCTCCAGCAGATCGTTTCTGTTTGTTTCCCTAATCTGATTCAGGAGGCTGGCACGCTGTTTGAGAGTTTTATTATATTCCAGAAGATAATAGAGATAAGTTTCACTCGCTTGTGAGATTACTGAATCAATAAATTTTCTTCTTTCACCTGGTGTACCCTGAGTGATGCTATGATCGTCTGGGGTTAATATTACGACTGGATACTTTCCGATTATCTCTGCGGCTCTGAATACTTGTTTACCGTCAACGAAAATCTGTTTTTTGCTTTCTGTCTGCGTATAAAAGATTCTTACGTTGTTTTGAGTTAGATCTTTAAAACTGCCTGAAACATCAAAATAATTATCACCAAACCTGACCACCTCATTGTCAGAACAGGAACTTATATTTTTTGTAGTACACAAATAATATATTGCCTCGAGAACTGAAGTTTTTCCCTGTCCATTACCCCCTACGAGGTAATTCTTATTTTCAGAAAATTCTAATTGAGTATTCTTGTGTAACCTGAAATTTGAAAGTGTTAGTTTCTTCAATATCATTTTAATTGTTCAAACGAACCGGCATTAACAACATCATCAGATCCTCATCATCTGCGTTCTTTACTGGTTCTACAATAACTGCCTTTGTGGGAGAATGCAAATTAAAATAAATTTCTTTTTCTCCGGGGAGATGACTAATGATATCATTTACATAAACAGAATTGAATCCTATATCCATAGGCTCGCCAGTATACTCACACATTACGTTTTCTTTTGCAAATGACCCCTGATCTATATCTTCCGCGGAAATCTCTATGTTATTTTTAGTAATGGAAAATTTAACTTTTCGGGAACTTGTTGGAGAGAACAGCAACATTCTTTTTATGACACTAATCAAATCCCCTGCTTTGATCTTTAATTTATTTTCATTCTCTAGTGGAATAACACTATTAAAATCCGGGTACTTTTGCCCAATCAGTCTGGTAATGAATTCCAGGTCGCTGACACGAAAAGCGATATGTGTTTTGCTTAATATTAGCCTTACTTCTCTTTCATCGAGTATTTTAGAGAGTACAGAAATCGCACGTTCCGGAATTATGTACTGTTCAGCAACACTACCTTTAATATTCTTTTTCAAGAGGTTCACGAGGCGGTGACCATCTGTAGTTACAAACCTTAAACCATTTTCACTGAAATCGAACAATGTTCCCATCATAGCAGGACGCATATCCTCTTTGCTCATTGCAAAAGAAGTTTGGTCTATTGCACGTTTGAGTTCAGCCCCGGAAATAGTTATTTCTGATAATGAATCATTATCGCTTACCTGCGGAAAAGAAGGTACATCCGGAAATTCCTCCGGAAGCAGATAGCTGACAGTGTAAACTCCTGTATCTGTTTGGAGTGAAACCTTGCCATTAGATGTAATCTCAAATTTAACAGTCATATCCTGCAGTGATTTTACTATATCAAAAAGCAGACGTGCCGGAATTACCAGCCTCATATTTTCTTCTGCAACTATATTCATAGAAGATTTTAGGGCTATCTCCAGGTCTGTTGCGTAAACAGTAAGCAGACCGTCTTTAATCTCAAACAGGAAATTTTCTAAAATGGGCATCGGAGTTCTGGAAGGTACTGCGGGAATAATTTTCGTAAGTAACTTTTCCAGTATTTTACTGTTAATTTTGAATTCCATAATTTCTCCAAATTGACTTAATAAAATATCACTTTTTACGCTCAGATTCAATGTAGAAGTATTTATGAAATCTGGTAATCTCGTAAGTTATACACAGGGATTAATAATTAATATTAATATATATATAGATTTAAAATTTAATAGTAATAATAACCCTGTGGATTTGTGGATAACTGCTAAAAGCACGGAATACAGAGTGCAAATGAAGCAAAACAACGCTGTGTAAATGTGCATAAACTGCTCCCAAAATCAGGTTATCAACACAGTGTTCATAAGAAGGGCGTTATACACATTCCACACACCTCAAATTAACACTTCATCAACATACAACTGAACAGGAAATCTGCTTGGCAGGACTTTCAATTTAAAAACAAAAAAGCCGTGACTGATGCACGGCTATAGAATTCTTAAATTAATTATGATACGCTAAGTTCTATTTTGTTTCTGATAGTCTCCAGATTTTCCTTTAATTGTATATCCACAGCTATAGTTTCTTCAATGTTATTAAAAGCATGTATTACGGTGGAATGATCTCTGCCGCCAAAATGCAGGCCTATAGTTTTAAGGCTGGACTTGGTAAGCTTTTTTGATAAGAACATGGCAATCTGCCTGGCAAGTACAACTTCCTTTTTACGATTCTTCTCGCGCACCTTATTTTCATCTACATGGAAATATTCACACACAGTTTTTGTTATGAACTCGATAGAGATATTTATTTTACGGTCTGTAGCGATCTCACGGACTATTTTTTTTGCGAGCTCAATATTTATTTCACGGCTGTTCAGAGAGGAGTTTGCCAGAATTTTTATGAGGCAGCCTTCAAGTTCACGAATATTCGAAACAATATTAGTGGCTATATACTCAAGAATATCGCCGGAAAGGTTTATGCCGTAATTTTCACTCTTTTTTTTCAGAATAGCTATTCTAGTTTCAAAATCAGGCGGCTGTATGTCAGCTGTTAATCCCCACTGGAATCTTGAAACTAGTCTTTCATTAAGACCTTTCAATTCTCTAGGTGGTTTATCGCTCGATAAAACAATTTGTTTACCGGATTGGTGCAGAGTGTTAAATATGCTGAAGAACAGATCCTGAGTTTTCTCTTTCCCAATAAGAAATTGTATATCGTCAATAATGAGAGCATCCATTCCTTTGTAGAAATTGGAAAACTCGTTAACTGTATTGTTTTGAATTGCTTCAACGAATTCTACAGTAAATATATCTGAGCTTAAGTAAATTACTCTTTTACGAGGGTAAGTATTAGTGATTTTATTACCGATGGCTTGTATGAGATGGGTTTTTCCGAGACCCACACCGCCATAAATAAAAAATGGATTAAAGGAGGTTTCTCCTGGACTCTCAGCAATAGCTATAGCAGCAGCCCTTGCAAGCTGATTGCCTTCACCTTTTATAAAATTATCAAAAGTGTACCGCGAATTAAGATAAGTTTCAAATGAAGGTCTTTCTTCTGTAACTACCTTTATTGGTTCCTTTACGGGAACTGCCACCGGTTCTGATTGCCGGGATTCGGATTCCTCTGAAATCATATAAGAAATCTTTGCTTCAGAGCCATATACCTGTCTAATGGTTTTATTCATTAGAGTATTGTAATGCTCATCTATCCATTCAACAAAGAAGTTGTTTGGGACCTGTATCTTTAGAGTATAGTTATCAAGGCTTAAGGGTTTTATGGGAAGGAACCAAGTATTATATGTTATGAATGGAACATTTTCTCTGATGATTTTCAGACATTCCTTCCATATTAGTCTAGGGTCATTAACAAGACTTGCAGGAGTTGTTTCAAGAGCACTATCCATAGTTATCAACATTTATCCACAGAAATACTTTATAAATTTATCAAAATTATTATGAGAATGTTTATGAATTAAAAGTTATCAACATTCTATTCACATAAAGGAAAAATAACAAAGTGCTTGTTTTATAAGCACTTAACGAATGCTGGTTTTACTAATGAACATTAAAGGGACCTAAATAAACATGTATATCCGGTCCTTTTAATATGTGAAACGGTTTCACGACCCGGAGTTATCAACATCTTATCAACAGAACGATTTGCATCTGATGCGAATTGAAAATAGGAACAATTCGGAGTCTGTGCAAATTAATTATTATCTTTTTTTCTAAGTTATTATAAAATAAGAAAATAAAATTCTGCGTCAGGGAAAATACTCTTTTCCACTCTTTTTAAAAGTGCATTACTGTTACAATTTGGGCCCCGAATATACTCAGAAGCATAATATTTTCAAACTGTTTTATCTTGTAAAATTTAACAATTATAGTTATTTTTAGTGCTTTATTAAGAAAGGATATATAAACAATGAAAAGAACGTTTCAACCGAGCAGAAGAAAAAGAGTAAATAAACACGGATTTAGGGAACGAATGAGTACAAAGAACGGCAGAAAAGTATTAGCCAGAAGACGTGCAAAAGGCAGAAAGAAATTAACCGTCAGCGACGAGAGATAGTAAATTGAAAAAGTTTGGTCTTTCCGCAAAAGAAAAGATCAAAAGAAATACCGATTTTAAGCAGATATATTCCAACGGTAAAATTTTAATCTCAGGAGATAAAAGTTTCAAAGCAACTTTTCTTTCAGAAGAAGATAAGATAACTCCCGGAATCAAAATAGCAGCAGCGGTTCATAAAAAAGCCGGAAAGGCAGTATGGAGAAACAAAGCAAAAAGATTGATCCGCGAATCCTTCCGGATAAATAAAAATTTGCTGTCTGATAAGGCTGTTGAAAAAGGGCGCTCACTTAAAATCGTGTTTTCCCCTTTTAACATTAACGAAAAAACAAAGAAGAAACTTAAGTTGAGGGACATTAGACCGGGTGTATGGGATTTGATGAAAAAAATATATGATTCATTTTAAAATGCGTACCCTTTTCGTCTTGTTGATCAGAATATATCAGAAACTAATATCTCCACTTTTTCCACCTTCTTGCAGATTTTACCCCACCTGTTCAGAGTATAGCATCCAGGCATTTTCGAAATATGGTGTCTTTAAGGGAGGCCTGAAATCAATCTGGAGAATATTAAGATGTAATCCCTTCAATAAGGGGGGATTAGACCCACTTGAATAAAAATTGGAAATTAAATGGATAAACAAACAACAATAGCTTTCGTTCTTATTGGTGCAATTCTGATAATTTGGTTATATATGAATTCACCTGAACCTACTCCGCAGCAGCAGCCTGCACAGGACTCTACTATTGTAAGCAAAGATACCGTCCGTATAAACCAGACTGAGAAACCAGCAGTAAGAGAAACGCTGCCTGAAGATACCTCATCTGTAGGTAAGCTGTTCAGCGCAACTCAGGATGTTAAGGAAAGAGTAATAACAGTAGAAAATGAACTGGTAAAACTCGAATTGACCAGTAACGGAGCGAAGGTTAAAAGATATTTTCTGAAGCAATATCAAACATGGTACGCAAATGAAGACAGCAATGATTTTTATAGAAACCATGTTCAGCTTGTAAATACTACCAGAGATAATGGTGATTTAAATATCGTTTTCATGACAAAAGATGGCAAATTATTAAATACCTCAAGCGCATTTTTCACTCCAGACGCAAACAAGGCTTATTATAAGATCGGAGAAAAGGATTCTTTATCAATCTCATTCAGATTGATCTTAGAAGGCGACCGGTCAATTGAAAAGAACTATTTATTTAAGGGAAAGGACTATTCATTCAGATGTGATGTTGTGCTTAACAATATGAATGAAGTGATCAGTAATTACAGATATGACCTGGTTTGGACAAGTGGAATTAACTTTGTGGAAAACAATTCAGCAGACGAAGCAAATTATTCCAATGCAAGCTTCTATGCGGGTGGTGAACAAACAATTATCGATGCATCCGGTGACGAAAAAGTTACTAAAGATGTTAATGGCAAAGTTGAGTGGCTCGGAGTAAGGAATAAATACTTTGCAGTAATAATGGCTCCATTAAACTTGGGAAATGAAGGCGGCGCTTACATTGATGGAACCAGAAGAAATGTTAAAGCTGGTGTAAGAGAGTATTATAATACAAGCATCAAAGTTCCGCTTGTGAATAGTAATATTCAAAAGAATTCATTCCTTGTATACATGGGTCCGGTTGATTACGATATCCTTAAATCGTACAACAGAAGTTTTGAAGCGATCGTTGATTTCGGAAGTTTATTCGGATTAAAAGTTATTATCAGACCTATATCAGAATACATTCTCCTTCCTCTCTTCAAATTATTACATTTATTCATTCCGAACTACGGCTGGGTAATTATAGTTTTCTCATTGATCATCAAAGTTGTTCTTTATCCCCTCACAAGAAGCAGTTTAAGATCGATGAAAAAGATGCAGCTCCTTCAGCCCAAAATTGCGGAACTAAAAGAGAAGTTCAAAGATGATCCGCAGAAAATGAATAAAGAAACTATGAAGCTGTATTCCACATATGGAATCAATCCGGCTGGAGGATGTTTGCCTATCCTTCTTCAAATGCCTATACTGGTGGCACTCTGGGGATTATTTAATGTTGCAATTGAACTGAGGCAGCAACCTTTTGCTTTATGGATAAGAAATTTATCTTCTCCGGATGTAATATATACTTTGCCGTTTAAAATTCCTTTGTTCGGAATTGATCAGATAAGCGGACTTGCGGTTCTGCTTGGTGTTACAATGTACTATCAGCAAAAAATGAGTGTGAAAGACCCCAATCAGAAAGCACTTATTTACATGATGCCGGTACTTTTCACCTTAATGTTTATGGGATTTCCTGCAGGATTGAATTTGTATTACTTTATGTTCAATTTGTTTTCTATCGCTCAGCAGTATTATGTTAATCACAGACATACAGACATAAAGTTGGAACCCGTGAAAAATCAAAAGAAATCCGGTGGTTTTATGGCAAGGATGATGGAGGCTGCGGAGAAAAGTGCACAGACGCAGCAGGCAGCAAAAAAGAAAAAAAAATAAGAAATTGCCTAACAGGTATTTTATAAATGGTCAGAATTTTTTATTTACCACTACTGGTTTTCTTATTCGGAATTCAGCCGTTATATTCTCAGCAGAAAGTAATTACACTTGACTATTCCGAAAAGAATCTACCCTTCGGATTATCTTATAAAATACCTGTCCAGGAACCCGAGATCACAGTTATCCTCAGTGGCGGCGGTGCCAGAGGGTTGTCACAAATTGGATTTCTTAAAGCACTCACCGAAAATGACATACCAATAGCTAACATTATAGGAACAAGTATAGGCAGCATCATCGGAGGCCTATACTCCGTTGGTTATAGTGTTGAGCAGCTCGATTCCATTGTCAGGTATATACCCTGGGAAGAGTTTTTATCAATAAAGGCTGAGAACAGCAGAAGGGATCTTTTTGTTGATCAGAAAATTACAGAAGATAAGGCTATCTTTGCTCTTAGACTGGAAGGATTAAAACCAGTTCTGCCGACGGCACTGAACACCGGACAAATTCTTTCCAATTATCTCAATCTGCTTGTGCTTAATGCCCCAATTCACACACATGGAAATTTTGAAAAATTGAAAACCAGGTTTAATGCTGTATGTACTGATTTGATCAGCGGACAAGTTATTGTACTGAATAAGGGATCATTAAGCCAGGCGATGAGAGCCAGTGCAAGCGTTTCACTTTTTTTAACACCAGTTAAAATGGATACTCTTCTTTTGGTTGATGGCGGATTAGTAGCAAATATTCCGGTGAAGGTAGCCAGAGACAGAGGAAGTGAGTTTATTATAGCATTTAACACAACGAGTCCGCTCTATTCAGAAGAGGAACTTGCTAATCCCTTCAACATTGCAGATCAGCTTGTAAGTATACCGATGAGACTGCTAAGCACGCAGCAACTTGAATATGCGGATATGGTTATCGAACCAGAACTTGGGAGTAAAAAGAACAACGATTTCAGTAATGTGGATTCTCTTATTGAGAAGGGTTATAACGCAACAATTGCACAGATTGATAAGATCAAAGCAAAAGTTAATGAATTGTTCCTTCAGAAGATTAAAAAGAAAGAGTTCTTTATAAAAAATATAATTTATGATTATAATGCTTTAGAAAGAGTGCGTCCACTGCTGCATAAGTACTCAAAAATGGATTCAGTCAGTAATCATCAGATTATGAAGGATCTTTATGATTTATACAGAACCGGAGATTTCGATACATTATATGCTAATGTATTTGAGGAATCAAACAGAACAGTGCTTCAAGTTTTTTATGATGAGAACCCTACGGTCAGCAGAGTAGAATTTTCAGGGGTTTCAAAACTCGACTCTTCTGAAGTTGACAGCATATTTTCACTACTGACGGGCAAGCCGTATAACGTTCTCAAGGCATTTGAACAAGGTTGTGAAATACTTAATAAATATAGAGCAACGGGTTACTCGCTTGCAGATATTGAAATGGTTAAGTTTGATTCCGCTTCCGGATTAATTACATACCGGTTTGATGAAGGAATAATATCAGAGATTATCATTGAAGGTAATGAAAAAACCAACTCATCGATAATAGCAAGAGAAATTCCAATGGTGAAAGGTGGTTTCTTCAATTACAAAGATGCTCAGGAATGTTTTGTAAACCTCAGGAGCACAAATCTTTTCCGCGACTTCAATCTTACTGATATAAAAGACAGTAATAAGCATATTCTGTTTCTTAGAGTCCTGGAGAAACCCTCAAGTCTGCTAAGATTTGGGCTCAGGATAGATAATGAATATCAAACTCAACTAAGTGTGGATCTTCGTGATGAGAATATTATAGGATCTGGTACTGAACTTGGATTGGTCTTATCAGGCGGAATCAGAAACAGATCCTATCTGCTGGAACATAAAGCCAACAGAATCTTTAAAACTTATCTTACATACAAGATAAGAACATTCTATGAGTACAATGATATATATACATATAAAGATGATTCAGTTTCTACTAAGAATAGATTTTCAAGATCTTATTCAGGTGAATACAGGCAAATATCGCAGGGATTTTCCATAGGATTAGGAACCCAGGTCGGCAGGTTTGGTAATTTCATTATAGAGGGTAAATATCTTTTTGATGAACTCAAAAATAAGAGAGATTATTATGGCGACCTGTACAAGAAAAATATAAACCTGATTAGTCTGAGTTCTACGATAGATTCACAGGATAAGTATCCTTATCCTCAGAAGGGATTTCATATTAAAACATCGTATGAAACAGCACAGGAAATACTCGGAGGAGATGTTGGATATACCAAATTTACACTGGACTATAAAAGTTATTTTACAATAGGAAAGATTCATACGTTCAGTCCAAAATTTGTTTTAGGTTTTGCCGATAATACATTACCCTTGTCACAGCATTATTCTCTGGGGGGACTAAATTCTTTTTTTGGCTTAAGGGAGAATGAATTCAGGGGCAGGCAGATCTTTACGTCTTCTCTGCAATACAGACTACAGCTACCTGTTAAATTATTCTTTGACACATATATCAGGTTCAGGTATGATATCGGTTCTACATGGGCAACACGGGATCATATTAAATTCAAAGATTTAAGACATGGAGCGGGTGCTATACTTTCCTTTGATACCCCTATAGGACCGGCAGATTTTGCAGTAGGCAGAAGTTTCCTTTTTACTAAAGATACAGGGACAGATAAGGTTGTAATGGGACCGGTGTTCTTTTATTTTACGGTGGGCTATTATTATTAACTACTTTCCTAATCGCGCATATTTACTGCCAAGCATCATAAACTTCCGGTTCATTTCTGCATCATTCATTTTCTTATAAAAATCAGCTATGCCAAAACAAAGTTTACTTTTTCTTTGTACTTCGGAAAGGCCTTTCTTAAGGATACTAGAGATCCTTTCCTTCGGAGGGAAATCAATATCCTGATTATACAGCTTCATAATCTGCAAGTATGGTTTATAGTCATCACCCCTGTACTCAATTGCCCGATGATAATAGTTCAGGGCTTCTCCTATACTATCAAAAGTTGAAGCTGCTTCGAATAATTTTGCGGCCCAGAGGTAAACATCATAAGAAATATCCCTGAACTCTTTGCTTAATTTTTCGACATACATTTTAATCTCGTCAACAGAAAGAGACATGTTGCTTAACAGAATCTTATAAAGCTCGGGATCCCTCAGTCTCAGCTTGATTGCATTCTGGAAGGCATCGAATAATTCATCCGGAGAAGATGAATCTCTGAAAATCCTTTCTATCTCACTTTTAATATCCATTAAGGGGTAATTCTTTTAGTAAATTAAATATAAAAAATATGGGAACAATGCAAAACCATTTTTAGTACTGTAACAATTCCTAAATTTATTTCGTCTATAGTTTAGTAGATATGAGAAACAATATTAAATTCAAATTACTACTGCAGCAGTATAAAAATAAGATATACAGCTACTGCCTGTATATCTTAAAGAATAAAATGGATGCTGAAGATACTACCCAGGAAGTAATGGTGCGTCTCTGGGAAAATATGGATGAAATAAATATGCTTAATTCAAAAAGCTGGCTTTATAAAGCGGCATATAACAGGTGCATTGATCTCCTGAGAAAGAGAAATTTACTAAAAAAACGGGAAACTCTGTTTGATGAGGATATGGAAGAGTATATCAGTGCACCCGATGAGCAGGCCCCGGATAAAACTGCAGAAGGAAATGAAAGAAAAGAGGTTCTGGTACTGGCAATTAATAATCTTTCCGCAGAGCAGAAGAATGTTCTGATTATGTATGAACTGCAGGGATTAAAATATCGTGAGATAAGTGAGGTTATGAACTTACCCATAAATACTGTTAAAGTATACATCATGCGTGCAAGAAAAAATCTGCATAGTGAACTGAAAAAAAACAGGATATTCAGTGATGACTAATTGTACAATGAACAAAGATATCATAATTCTTGCTGCCAACAGAGATCTGAAGGTCCCCAAAAGGATTCGCATTTATATTCATTTACGCAAATGTGAAGAATGCCGCAAGATTTATCAGGAATACAGAATTCTGTCGGGATTGTTAGGAGAACTTCCCGAACACCAGGTATCAGATTCTCTCATTAAATCCATTGAGAATAGGACCGGAGTTAAGCAGAGTGAGCCGTCCGTTCTGGATGATCTTTTATCTATTTTTCTTTTTAGCCGGGTGAAACTGGCAGGAGCTGCCGTAGTGATTTTGGCAGTGATCAGTGTTTTATTATTCCGGACAAATATAGGTGAATTGGACGGTACAAAAGCCGATTATTATTATTCATCTGCGGATATAAACTCGGCTAATGTTAAAACTAAGGAAGCTTTAGCCCTGCTGGGTAAATTTCTTGATAAAACCCAGGTGCAAATAGAATCGGAGATCCTGGGCAAAAAAGTTTCCAGGCCATTAAATAAAGGGATTAAAACAGCAACAGAGATTTTCAATACAGGAGACAAAAATGAAAGCAATTAAGTTCTTATTATCAATTCTTTTTCTTTTCAGTGGAGCATCCTTTGCTCAGGATGAAGTAACCAAACACCCGGGTTATGTAGATTTTGGGACATTCGATGGCTTGTATGATCCCGATCAGTATACTGAAATAAATATTGAAGGGGCATTATTAAAACTTGTTTCAAACGCTACCCAGGAGGATGCTGAATTATCATCAATGCTGAACGAATTGAAGCTAATCAAGGTGTATAACTTCAATGTAAAAGATCAAAAGGATACCGATGTAAAGGAAAAGATAGAAAGAATAACAAAAAAGCTTAGTTCAGAAAAATGGGAAAGAATTGTGAAGGTTAAGGACAAGGGAGAGGATGTTGGAATATATATTAAATACTCTTCTGATAAAATAGCCGGACTTACAGTTCTTGCGCAGGAAAAATCAGGTGAAGCAAGCTTTATTAATATTGTAGGTCATATTGATCTCAAGGCGATTAGTAAGCTTTCAGATAAATTCAATATTCCTGAACTGAACAATATTAATAATAATAAGAAGAAATAAAATGGTAAAATTTTATTTTATCGTACTGCTGCCATTAACATTGATGATAAGCGGCTGTTTTGGCGTAAGCAGCGAGTTCAGAGATTATCAAATAGATTTAGTGAATCATTCCGGAATTAAAGCAGCAGATAAAGAGGTAGAATTAGGCTTAGGAAGAATTCAATTATACCTGGCAGAAAAGGTAACCGGTGTTTTAGATAATGATTTGCTCGCCGAGATGATAATCCAGGACATTTCCTTGTTTGAAATTGGAGTTTATGAATCTGTCAATTTTGAAACTAACAACATAAAATTCAGTTCTTATGAATTACTGTTAAAAGAAAAAGGCTGGGTTAAATTTATTAAAACAGCAGATGGTCAAGATATAACAAATATATATCTGAAGGTGGAAAATGATGATGATGAGATCAATGAATTGATGGTTTTGGCAACGGATAGTGAAAATACTGTGTTAATGAGATTGAAAGGAAACTTCAACCGTGTTGTGGATCGTCTTATTAAGACCAGAAAACCTGCCCTTATTTAGGGCATTTTTTTTGGTCTTAATTTCTTTTTTATCCTGCCGATAATCTATCAAACCGAAATTATGGATTTGACGTAAGATGCCTGTATCAACATTTTTGCAAATTAATTATTTTGCTGTCCTGCTTTGCGGATCAGTGTATTTCGCTTTAGGAATTCTATGGTATAAACCACAAATATACTTTAATAAGGCAGTAAATTTAAGTTTTTTGAAGGAGAATGAACTCCGTCATCCTGGCTTTGGCATTTTGATTTCATTTTCCACTTCTTTTTTTTCAGCGTTTCTGATTGCTTACTTTATTACACTAACGGATGCAAAGGATTTTATCTCGGGATCATGGATTGGGATAGTTGCCGCATTAACGGTATTCACAGTATCCTTATTTACCTCGCTCCTATTTGCTGACCGGAGAATAAAACTGCAGATGGTCGATGCCGGGTATCATTTGATGGGATACATGCTTATGGGTCTGATTCTTACTATTTGGAGATAATTTTAAGTCATCTTTCGATTTTCACATCATAAAAGCTTTCAAAGTTATTAAAAGGAACTCTTTTCTCCACACGGTGTTCGAACAAAGTAATTGATTATCTATTAGTAATCAGCTATTTTGTCAAATTAAATTTTAATAATAATTGGAGATTGAATGAAATTTCAATTTAGTGTATTAGTTGCGATTTTAAGTTTCAGTATTGCTGCTTGCCAGGAAGCAAAAGTTGAAAAATCTGACTTAAAGACACAGAAAGATAGTATAAGCTATGCGATAGGTCTCAATATTGGACAAAGCATAAAGAAAGATGACGTTGAAGTTAATGATAAGGCACTTTATCAGGGTATAAAGGATGCCATAGAGAAGGACAGTTTATATCTGATTACTACTACAGATGTTCAGAACTTAATGACTTCTCTGCAGCAGAATTTAATGGCTAAACAGAATGAAAAGATGAAAACTCAAGGGGATAAAAACAAAAAAGAAGGTGACGCATTCCTTGCGGAAAATGCAAAGAAAGAAGGAATAAAAACACTTGCAAGCGGATTACAATATAAAGTGCTTAACTCGGGCAATGGTCCTTCTCCAAAAGCAACCGACCAGGTTAAAACACATTACCGTGGTACACTAATTGACGGAACTGAATTTGATAATTCATATAAAAGAGGTGAGCCGGCTGTCTTTGGAGTTAACCAGGTAATTAAAGGTTGGACGGAAGCATTACAGCTCATGAAAGTAGGAGACAAATGGCAGATATTTGTTCCTTCTGACCTGGCTTACGGTCCTAATGGTGCCGGCGGGGGACAAATTCCACCAAACGCGACATTGATATTTGAAGTTGAGTTATTAGGTATAGAAAAGTAAACGCATTTTTTTTTATTTGTATTTCAACTATGTTGAAAATATCACAAACCCCTGATGAAACCATCATCAGGGGTTTTTTATTATTGGATGAGTAAAAGAATTTGAGTATACTAAAAGAAAACGAAAGGATTACAGCAGGGAATCAGGTAATGAAAACCATTCTATACTTCTTCGCGGTACTTTTAATATTCTTTCCAATTATTTCAGGATGCAGTGAGGAATTGCCAATTGAAAAGAACCTTCAGGATCAGCATTTCAAATTAATTAATCAGAATGAACATAATATTATATTTCCGGATAAGTATAATGGGAAGATCGTACTGCTTGGATTAATATTTACTAATTGTCCTGATATATGTCCTATGACTACAAATAATATGTACAGGATACAGCAGCGCCTTCAGCAGGAAAAGATCTATGACGTGGAGTTTATTTCATTGAGCTTTGATCCTCAACGGGATACTCCATTTATTTTAAGACAATACGCTGAAATTAGAGATATAAATACTGCCCAATGGGATTTCCTTACAACCGATCAAAATACCGTGGATTCATTAAAACGGGTACTTGGGTTTATGGCTGTTTCAGGGGATACTTCCTATACCCCCGAAGGCAAACCATATTACTTCTTTGTTCATACAGACAGAATTCAGTTAATTGACCAGGAGAGCAGGATTCGGAAAAACTATAAAGGCAGCGAGATTGATCTGGAGCAGATCATTACGGATATTAAAACATTAATATAGAAGAGGGCATTTATGTATTTAATAATATCCTTATTCATCAGTTTGATCTATTCTTCCGGAATTGAAGTAAAGGACGCATGGATACGTCCGGGCGCTCAGGGAATGAACACTGCCATATATTTCTCGATTAATAATACCGGTGATACATCTGATACTTTGTATAATGCAAAGTGTGAGGTTGCCAAAGTTGTTGAAGTACATGAAACTTATAAAGCCGGCGATATGATGGGAATGAGAAAGACGGATTTTGTATTGGTTAAAGGAAATTCGTCATTCAGTTTCAAACCGGGCGGTCATCATGTAATGCTTATTGACCTGAAAAAGAAACTGCGAGTTGGAGAGAAGTATCACTTTACTTTGTATTTTAAGAAAGCCGGAGAAGTGAGGGTTACTGCTGAAGTAAGAAAGTAAGCCCCAGGTCCGTCCGGGTTGGAACGCACTCATCCTTAGTTGAAAGTGCTAATAGTTATAACGTATTCGTCACGTATTCGTCACGTTTTCAGCTTGGGGTTTGCCTTAGCCTATAATTTGCCTATAAGCGCATAGGAATTATATGCAGCTGAACCATACTATATTATTAACCACGCATTTTATCCAGAAGATCGTTGAGCAGTGTGATTTCTGATTGATCAAGATGTGATAAGAATTCATCCATGGCTTCATTACTCCGATCAAGCTGAGATAGGAGCCTCAATCCTTTCTCTGTAATAATTACATCCACTTCTCTGCGGTTGGAGGGATTGGTTGTACGTTTCACAAGTCCCTTCAGCCGTAGTTTTTCTACAATTCTCGAAGCATCAGACATTTTATCGAGCATACGCTCTTTGAGAATTTTTATTGTTGCTGGTTCAGGGTGTTGTCCCCTTAATATTCTTAGTATGTTAAACTGCTGAGTAGTAATATCAAGAGGTTTAAGTATATTCTGCTGGAATTCATATATCCAGTTAGATGTATAAAGTATATTCACATAAGCTTTGTGATATTCATTTCTGAAATGTTTTTGGGAAATTTCATCTTCTAGTTTCATTTATATTCCAATAAGAAGTTTGAGTCCACCCCCCTGATTAATTATCTGATCCAGTCCTGCACATAATTTATATAGTGGTTTAAGTATTTTTTAATTCAAATATACGTGATAACATTAGTTGTTTCAATTTAGATCCAGTGCTCTTGATAATTGTCACACTTTTGGATTTTTTTATTATTTTAAAGAAACAACAAAAGGTATTGTATGTTCAGGAAAATCTTTTTTCTTCTTACTCTTTCGGTGGTAGTCACTGCCCAGGAGACTATAAATTTTGAAGATTTCTTTACAGATAAAACTTTGCGGATTGATTATTTTCACACAGGTGATGCTAAAACTGAGTTAATAACATTTGATCAGCTCTATGAGCAGGGATCCTGGGCCGGAAGTCTGAAGAACCTGACAGACAATTTTAACAACGGACGGTATTATGTCAAAATTTATGATGAAGCCACCAATAAGCTGATTTATTCAAAAGGGTTTGATAGTTATTTCGGTGAATACCAGACCAGTGAGTGGGGTATTGCCGGTATTAAAAAGTCATATCATGAATCTGTTTTAATCCCTTATCCAAAAAAGAACATAAAATTTTCTTTCGAATCAAGAAACCGGGAAAAGAAATTATCTGAAATCTTTTTCCAGGTAATTGATCCGAATAATGTAATGGTTATTCGAGATAAAGTTTTGGATAATGATGTTATTATAGTTAATGCTGTTAATAACGGAGATCCGCACAAAAAAGTAGATATTGTTATTCTTGGAGAGGGTTATGCAAAAAATGATGTAGAGAAATTTAACTCTGATTTAAAGAAGTTTACAGATGTTCATTTTAGTCATGAGCCATATAAATCAAATAAGAGCAAGTTTAATATTTACGGAGTTTTAAAGCCATCTCAGGAAAGCGGAGTAGATGAACCCGATCACGCATCATTTAAGAAGACATCTTTAAACGCTACCTTTAATTCTTTGGGAAGTGAAAGATATCTGTTGACCGAGGATAATAAAACAATGAGGGATATTGCAGCTCATGTTCCCTATGATGCTATCTATATAATGGTTAATCATAAGAGATACGGAGGCGGGGGAATTTATAATCTGTATTGCACCTTCACAACGGATAATCAATGGTATGCATATTTGTTTTTGCACGAATTTGGTCATTCTTTCGCCGGACTTGCAGATGAATATTATACATCAGCCACCGCGTATAATGAATTCTATCCGAAAGGAATTGAACCGGTGGAACCAAATATTACTGCGTTATTAAATCCTTCTGAACTGAAGTGGAAAGAGTTAATTACTTCAGGAATAAAAATTCCTACTCCATGGGAGAAGGAAAATTACGATAGTTCAGATTACGCATATCAGAGATTACGCCAGCAGTTGAACACACAAATTGCTGATATGAAAAAAAACGGTATTCCGCAGAACGAGATTGCTGTTGTTGAAGAGGAAGCCGAAAGATTATCAAGGGAGCATGCAGAAGCTGCGGATGAATATTTAAGAAAAAGCAAGTTCTGGAATAAAGTTGGTGCATTTGAAGGAGCAGGTTATTCATCTCAGGGATTATACAGGTCAATGCTCGACTGCCTTATGTTCAGTAAAGGAGATAAACCATTTTGTAAAGTCTGTGGAGCGGCTGTAGAGCGCGTTATTAGGCATTACGCCGAATAAGGAATTTAGCATTTATAGAGAATCAAGTATCTCACTGATGCCGCGGGCGATGCTGCGGCGATCGTATTGTTTTACTGAATCAATATTTGTAGTAAATTCTTTTGATTTCAGGAAAAATTCTTTGGCTGAATCATTATACCTGAATAGCATTCCCGCATTATTTTTTTCAAGAATTCTTTTTACTTCATCATTATCTTCTCCGAAGGCAAGAACCGGTTTGCCTGTACGCAGATATTCAAATAATTTACCCGGTACATGACGCGGTTCAGTTGCGCAAACCAGGAGATAAGATGCAGAGCACATTTCTTTAACAACTGCATGGTAAGGAATAAAGCCTGAATAAGTAGTGCGGTCTGCTAATCCATTCTGAGTAATTGATTGTTTTACTGCGGGAGAAACTGTACCGATAAACTTTATAAAAAGATTTCTTCCGTTGTTAATTTCTTCTTTTACTGTTTTCCACAGATTAGGAGTATTCTGGTAATCAAAGATATTTCCCGCATGCAGCAATATTTCTTTATCGGTTATTTCATGGTGAATATTTGAGAAATCTTCTTCATTATATCCCCAATAGAACACATGAGTTTTATCTTTTATACCGGGATATTTTCGAATAAAATCATTCCGGGTGTTTTCAGTAACGAACACAATGGCGGCTGATCTTTTCATTACCGTTTCTTCAAAATACCTATCAAGCTTCAGCACAAGGGGATTGCGTTTAAAATCTTTATAATAAACTATATCTACCCAGGGATCAATGAGAACCGGGATATGCGGAATGTTGAACTTTTTACTTAGACGCATACCAATCAGGTGTGAACTATGAGGCGGCCCTACTGTGATAACGGCATCAACCGGATTAGTTGAAAGATATTGTGAAGCGTGTTTAACTGCCTGGCGGTACCACCCTGCTCTGGCATCAGGAACGAAGAGGTTCATCCTGATCCAGATAGACAGGCGGTGTAAAAAACTCTTGTTGGTTTTTGATATTGTTTCCGAAGCAATAAGCGGCTTATCGGGATCTTTGCCGAGAAGTTTTCTGTATAATATAAATGGATCGAAGTAGCCCGTTTTAATCACTTCAAGAGAAGGGCTCACTTCACTCATCAGACTTTCATCTTTTGCTGAAAAGGTGTCCTCTTTAACAGTAAGTACAACCGGCTGCCATTTGAACTCAGGCAAAAACTTTACCACTTTAAGCGGCCAGTGAAGAGTTGCCTTTCCTGAAGGAGGCCAGAAGAAGGTTACAACAAGAACTTTTTTCATATTTTTCTGAATCAATGTATTAGTGTACAAAAATAGTTATTATTAATTTATATATCATATTTAATGTTTTTTATGAATCACTCAAAGACAGAGATCTCACCTACTACTTCCTTCCTTATTGATTTTATCGGAATTGTTGTAGTTTTTATTGTATTAAAGGAGCTGGAGGCTATATTCATTCCCCTTGTAATTGCTTACTTCCTTTATTTTGTATTCTCTCCGATAAACAGATATCTGGAAAAACGAAAGATCCCGGTTTCAGTTTCCGTACTTGTGAATCTTCTTATTATTATTTTTTTATTTGGAAGTATTGTATCTATAATTGTTGAATCCTTTTCACAGTTTGGTGAACAACTTCCCTTATATGAAGTAAAAATAAACAATATCGTATCAACAAATGCTACTGCACTTGGTATACAGGATTCAACCATTACAAATTTTCAGCTGTCCGAGTGGGCCCAAAGAGTAGATGTTGGGATAGTTGCGGGTAGTATTTTCAGTTCCACATTCTCGCTGGTAGGTACTCTCTTTTTTGTTATTTTCTTCTTCATTTTTGTGGTAACAGGCCATCATAATATCTATGAAAGTATAAAAAGAAGATATGTTGAGTTTAAGTCACTTCCCAGAATAGAACCCTCTACTCCGGATATGTTCAGTTCGCCCTATGAAAAACATGACCTGGTCATAAGAAAAGCAGCTGGAACTCCGGATGGTATAGACGCGGTTCAGAATACTTTTCAGGAAATTACAAACCAGGTACAGAAATATATTATTACTAAGTTCCTGATGAGCCTTATAATGGGATTAGTAGTGGGTATCGTACTATTTTTTGCAGGTGTGGATTTTCCGGTTGTATGGGCTGTAATTACTTTCCTGTTTCATTTTATCCCTAATATCGGATCAATTATAGCCGTGCTGCTTCCCTGTCTTATGGCGCTGATTCAATTTGAATCCGTCGGATATTCGGTGTTTCTTGCAATGCTGCTGGTCTTAATACAAAACGTTGTTGGAAATTTCATTGAGCCCAGGATATTCGGTGAACGGATGGGTTTAAATCCTCTGGTTGTACTTTTATCTTTATTACTTTGGGGTTTTATCTGGGGCATCGTAGGAATGCTTTTATCAGTACCTTTAACAGCGGTAACCAAGATAATGATCAGCAAATCTGATTCAAAGCATTTGAAATTTATCAGTGATATAATGAGTTAGCAAAATGACCAGATACGGATTACAGTTAAAACCTTCAAATAAATTTTTCATAACTATTATCGGGATTGTAGTAGTTTTTATTGTACTTAAGGAATTGAGTATTATTTTCATACCCCTTATAATTGCGTATTTTTTGTTCTTCGTATTTACGCCCTTTAACAGATTTCTTGAAAAAAAATCCTTTCCTTACTGGGCAATAATTCTGGTGGATGTATTAGGAGTATTGATAATATCTGCCTTTTTTACGGGAATTATTTTAGATTCCTTCCGTCGTCTTGGGCAGGAACTGCCTCAATATGAAGAACGGTTAAATTTAATTATAGCAGCACAGGGTATGGACTGGGGACTGGAAGGAGCTGAAGATTTCCGGCTTTCGGAATACCTTCAGAGATTTCATTTATACGGACTTGCTGAGAACATATTTACATCCACCTTTTCTGTTCTGGGAACCATAACCTTCGTATTCTTCTTTTTCATTTTTATCCTTACGGGTTATAAACGTATAGCAGCAGCTATACGACACAGATATCTAAGAGAGAAGGAACTGGAATTAATTATTTCTTTACCGTCTAAGGAATATCGCGGAAAATTCAGAGTAACAGATCTTCCCTGGAAAGTTAAGATACAAAAAAGCAGGGTTGTTGTTTTTAGTGAAGCATTCGATGAGATAACAGCTCAGATGCAAAAATACCTGGTTGGAAAATTTATTATAAGTCTTATTAGCGGTATTACAAACGCCTTAATACTATGGGGCTTTGGAGTAGACTTTTATCTCGTATGGGGAGCACTGGCTTTCCTGCTTAATTTTATCCCGAATATCGGATCGATAATTTCTATAATCCTTCCAATATTATTTACTTTAGTTCAGTTTGAATCAGTCGAATACGCTTTTATGCTGCTGGTGACACTTTCTGTTATAGATGTTTTGGCGGGGTATTATGTAGAGCCGAGATTTTTTGGAATGTCCTTAGGCTTAAATCCTCTTGTTATCCTTCTTTCGTTACTATTATGGGGGTATATATGGGGTATCACAGGAGTTTTGTTATCCGTTCCTATTACAGTTTTCATAAAGATCATTTTATCAAAATCAGAATCTGACTCGTTAAGATTTATACATGATCTGATGAACAGCGGATCTGCTTAGATTTCAATGCCGCTAAGTTTCTCTGCACGGTCAGCCATTTTTAGCTGTTCTATAAGTTCAGAGATCTCTCCCTCAATTATATTTGACAAATTATACAGAGTTAAGCCGATCCGATGGTCAGTCACCCTGTTCTGAGGGAAATTATATGTTCTGATCTTATCACTTCTGTCACCGCTGCGCACTATTGATTTTCTTTGTGCTGCTATATCGTCTGATACTTCTTTTTGCTTCATATCGTATAGTCGAGCTCTGAGAACCTTCATAGCTTTCTGGCGGTTCTTTAATTGTGATCTTTCATCCTGGCACTGGACAACTAACCCGGTAGGAATGTGAGTTATTCTGATTGCTGTTTCAACTTTGTTCACATTCTGACCGCCTGCACCGCCGGAACGGTATACGTCTATTCTGAGGTCATTCATATCTATATCGATCTGCACATCCTCTGCTTCCGGCATAACCACAACAGAAGCAGCAGAAGTATGAACTCTGCCCTGTGTTTCAGTAAGAGGAACCCGCTGTACGCGGTGTACTCCGTTTTCAAATTTAAGATCACCATAAACCCCATTCCCGTTAAGGGAAAAGATTACTTCTTTTATACCGCCCAATCCGGAGGATTCATTTATATCTATAATTTCCTTTTTCCAGCCGCGCACTTCAGCATACCGGCTATACATCCGATAGAGATCAAATGCAAATAGACCTGCTTCATCGCCCCCGGTGCCTGCACGTATTTCAACAATAACATCTTTATTATCATTAGGATCTTTTGGAATAAGAAGGAATTTTATTTTATCCTCAAGACGATCACGTTCAGATTCCAATTCATCGAGCTCACTTTCAGCAAGCTCTGCAAGCTCTTTATCATCACTTTTATTTATAATTTCCTGATTGCCCGAAATATTATTCAGGACAGTTTCGTATTGGTTATAAACTTCCACAATTTCCTGGAGATCGCTTCTTTCTTTACTAAGTGAAATAAGCTTTTCCTGGTTATTCATATTGGCAGGATCTTCAAGCTGGCTATTTATTCTATCGAATTTTTCTTTAACGGATCTTAATTTTTCTAATAAATTCATCAGTCTCTCAAAAATTTGGGACTATAAATATAGTAAAGATGAGGGTTAAAAACTAAGTAAATACAAGTATAGAGACATCAACTAAGTTAAGTATACTGAATACTTAAACATAGCTAGAGTTTTATTTTTCAAGCTAATTATATAATTTTATTAACATCAATAAGAATGGGGGAGTTGTGTTTTGTCCGAAATGTAATGCTGAGTATAGAGAAGGGTTTACTAAATGCTATGATTGTCAAATTGATCTTGTTAATGAGATTCCAAAAGAACCTGAAGACGAGATTGATCCCGATATCAGTTTTATTGAAGTATTAAGAACAGATAATATAGGTGACATAGCTTTTATAAGAGGAATACTGGACTCTGAGGGATTCCATTACTACCTGAAAGGTGAAAATATGAAGTTTATAAGGCCGGTTGACCCTGTAATTTTGATGGTATTAAAGGAAGAAGCGCATCAGGCGGCAGAGCTATTAAAAGCATTAGATTTTAAGTATTCAGCATTTACTTTCGACGTATAACTCCTCTGTCAGGTTAGCATTCTCAACAGTTGCAAGTACTCGATTTGAGTATTCAGAGGAGGTACTTTATCCTTCCTGTTTATTACCTGAGAGAGGTTATTGTATTTTAACATTGTATCTACTGCCTCAAACATGCCGATTAAAGCTAAGCTATTATCTCTGAGGAAATGAATCATTTTTAAGGTTTTAAATCCGTCGAACCATATTCTCTTCTGGTGGTTTATTTGTTCGGTTTTTTTATTATTCCTGAGTATACTATCCCAGATCCTTTTGAAATTTTGCTGCTCAAGAAAATTTGCCACCTGGGGATAAATTTCCGCTGCCTGATTTAAGTATTCTTCTGAAGATAAAATTTCTTCTGAATTAAAAAGCTCCAGCCAGGATTTTAGCACCAGAAATGATTCCGGATTATATAATAAATACTCATCTTGCTGATGAGATAAGAATCTGTTTACCCGTTGCCCAGTACCGAACGGCACCCGCCAGGATCCTCTTGGAGAAGGAAAAACAGTAGTTTTACTTATGTATCCGATCGGAAAATTCTTTGCAAGCTTCTCCAGGAAGTAAAAATCCTCAGCGGCTTTTAACTTATTCATTCCCTCAGCTTTTATATATGAAGTATGATCGCACGCCATGGAAGAACCTACAGTATGAAATGCGTAATTTGAACCTGCATATTTAAGTCCAAGCACATAGTATCTGAGAAAAATTTCATAGCAGCAGATCGCAAGCTGCTGTTCCGTAGAACCCTCAAGTAAGTGACAGTATCGAATGCAGCCGGCAGAGAAGTTTTCCACATGAAATACTTTATTTATTTCTTCGAGATAATTGAATTGCACTTTACAATCGGCATCAAGACAAATTAAGATGTTTTTACCGGGCGAATGATAATCAAATAACGTTAGAGCCAGATCCATTCCAATTTTACGGGCTAAACCCACACCCCCTGAACGGTCCGGTAATTCCTTTCCGGCTGAAGATGCATCAATAAATCCCAGGTTCATTTTAGAATGAATAATTCCAGAGATGAATTCATCTGCAGTATCTTCTTTTTCAATTATGCTTTTAAGCATTGAGATACTTAGAAGGTTGTCTTTTTTAATTTCAGGATTAACCAGTGTAGTGTTATTAATTACAAAAAGAATAAGTGATTTCTTAAGGTGCTCGGGATTGTTTTCTTTGAGAGAGTTTAACAGGATCCTCATATTTTCGTATTCACATAAAGCAGGAATAACTATAATACTTTTAACAGGTACAGTTAGGTTCGTTTGAACATACCAGCCTTGAATCTGATATTTGTTCAGATACAATAGAACATCCGTTGGGAGAAATGCATTCATCATCTTAATCAATCATATTTGGAATAAAGATCATTTAACCGCCGGCTTTTCAAAGCAATGTTCATTTATCAATGACTTAGCTAATTCGAAATCAGCATTTTCGATCCATTGAATTTTAGTTCCTTCGCGTTCCATCTTTCTGAACCAGGTCATTTGTCGTTTTGCAAAAGCATGAATTGCGCTGTTAAGCTTTTGATACATATCATTATAATTCAGCTTACCCTGGAGATAAAGACTAACATACCTGTATTCCAATCCAAATAAATTCAGTCTTTCCATGCTGAGGCCTTCATCTATCAGGTTGCGGACTTCCTCTATCATACCATTTTGAAGACGGTGCTTCAATCTTTCCGTAATTCTGCGGCGCACCTGATTACGTTCAGGATTTATTCCCAAAATAAAAGAATTTAATTGCTTTCGTGGAGCAGCACTTGAAGAATCATACCTCGCCACTATGATAGCCTGAATTATTCTATCGCGCTCAAGCAGATCAGTCGAATTATGCTGAAAGGGTTTATAAGACAGAAGGATTTCTCTTAACTGCTCATCGGGCATAGAGAACAATTCAGTTTTATATTCTTCATCCTCAGCAACCCTGTTGAGTGTATAATTCTGGAGAACTGCACTTAGATACAAACCTGTACCGCCAACAAGGAATGGTAATTTCTTTCGTTCTTTTATCTGATCATAGCAATTATAAAAGTCCTGAGTAAACCTGAATAGATTATATTCCTCGGATGGTTCGGCAATATCGATAAGCCAGTAAGGTATTAAATTTCCATTAACATTATAATCTGAAAAATCTTTACCAGTACCGAGATCCATTTTTTTATAGACCTGGCGTGAATCGGCGCTTATTATTTCACCATTAAATTCGTAGGCAAGCTTTGCTCCCAGGGCTGTTTTACCAACGGCAGTCGGACCAATGACAGCAATGATATCAACTAAAGAATCAGTATACATATTTCTTCATCTAAAGATATCTAATGTATGTTAATATTGTAAAAGAAATCAATAATAAAAGTTTGATGAGCGGGAATAATAAATTTTATCCAAGGCTGCTGCCCGGAATTAAAAATAAAATAATGCAATCAATGAGCTACATTGTCGGAAGTGTAATAATGAAGGTAGCGCCTTCTCCAAGATCACTTTCAAGCTCTATGTTACCCCCATGATCTTCAATTATCTTTTTTGTGATCGAGAGTCCTAGTCCAGTACCTTCCTTTTTACCATGAGACATAAATGGTTCAAATATTTTCTCCTGAATGCTGTCGGGAATACCTAAACCATTATCCTTAAATGAGATCTTCACGCACCCGGGTTCCACTTTGGTAGATACAAGAATCCTGCCCCCATCAGGCATAGCATCACAAGCATTTCTGAGGATATGCATACAGCAAAGTGAGAACTCTTTTCTATCAAGTTTCAGTGTAACTTCTTTATCAAATTGTTTGAGTAATTCACAATTTCTGATAGTAACGTTAGATTCAAGTTTCAGGAATATTTCAGTAAGTGTTTCATTCAACTTGCAAATGCTCGATCGCAGAACACTTTGTCCGTCAGAAAAACTTGAAGTTGACTGAACCAGATCAGCTACCTGGTTTAATTGCTCAAGCAGCATATCCAATACCTGGTTCACATCGGGAGTTAATTTCTTACCCTTCAGGTGTTCAGTATATCTTTTACTGACGAGTATTGGTTTCTTAATATCCTGAATAAGAAAGTTTGCCATCTTACCTAAAGAAGTTATACGTTCAGACTGCAGCAGTTTTTCTACCAGAGCAGCATTTTCAAGTGCGAGAGCAGCATGGACGGAGAGCATTGATAGAAGCTCTTCATCAAGCTTCGTAAAAGCTCCATATTTACAATTCAATAATTGCAAAACACCAATTACTTCCTCAGATTTGTTCTTTATTGGAAAGCAGAGCATATTTTTTGTCTTAAATCCGCTTGAACTATCCATCTTATTATTGAACCGAGTATCATCCTGAACATCCTGTACGTTAACTATTTCCTTGTTTTCAGCTACCCATCCGGCAATTCCTTCACCTATTTTGAGCCGGATCTCAATTATTCCATTTATATCTGAAATCTTGGACCAGATTTCAGCTTTATCTTTATCGACCAGGTAAAGAGTACCTCTTTCAGCATGAGTAAGGTTTTTTGCGGATTCGAGAATTGCTTCAAGAACTTCATCCAATTTTATATTTGAATTTACCAGCTCAGCCGCTTTCATTATCATATGGAGCTGCTCAGATGATAACTGCTGTCCATTTCTGACGTAAGTTACTTCTGTATCCTGAACAGCTGTTTCGGGCCCTGTGATAATCTCATCTTTAACAAAAATGTTATTAAAAGACTTCTCTTCGGGTAGAATTGTTTCATCCGGCAGCTTCTGATTAAAATCTTCTGCATCATCCAGCCGTTTCAGGTTATTAAGTATATCAACATTCTCTTCAACAAGAATATCAAATTCATTTTTCTGCAGAACAAACAACTTACAATCCTGTTTAGCTATAGCAGAGGAAGTTCTGGGCATAACTTCCAAATAATCCTCCTCACCAAAAAAGTCGCCATTGGAACGTGTTTCTGATTTCACATTTCCAAGGGTTTTACTTTTAAGGAGCTCAACTTCCCCATTAATAATCATGAAAACATCTTCGCCGCAATCACCCTCTGAATAGATGGTATCACCTTTTGATTTAAATAATATATTATGAGGATTTAGGTGAAGATTAAAATCGGATTCTTTAATTTTGTTGAAAAGCTTATTCTCTTTAATGGCTTTTAAGGTTTGTAGAAACATATTTGACTTCGTAAAATTATAAGTGATCGTAATTATGTTAAAAACAGAAATTGAAAAAGGTATTCAGCATCTTTCAAGCAATGATATAACCCTCGCAAGAATAATAAAAAAGATTGGCAAATGCAATTTGAAAGCCCATAATGACTTCTATTATTCCCTGCTGGCATCCATCATTAGTCAGCAGTTGTCGGGCAGAGTAGCAGATGTTATTTTTGGCCGGTTTATTGATTATTTTGGTTATCCTGATCCGCAATTTATTCTAAAAGCAGAGGATGAAGAAATTCGCAGACTTGGACTCTCGAATGCAAAAGTGAAGTATGTAAAAGATCTTTCTTTGAAGCTGATTAATAAGGAAATAAGTTTCAGAGGAATTCAAAAAAAGACAGATGAAGATATTATTGCTGAACTGACCAGAGTAAAAGGAGTTGGGGTTTGGACAGTTCACATGTTTCTGATATTTACACTCGGAAGGTTAAATATTCTTCCGGTGGGTGATCTTGGAATTAAAAGGGCAATTATGAATAACTATAATTTGAAAGTAATGCCGGATGAAAAGATGATGAGGAAAATTGCCCGCCGGTATAACTGGGAACCATACTGTTCAATAGCCAGCTGGTATCTATGGAAGAGTCTGGAATTGAAAGAATAAAATAATTACTTAATTTTATGAACCCTTTTTAGAAATAGAACATCAAATTTAATGAATGAACAAGAATTGATTGCCCTTGCACAATCCGGCGATAGAAAAGCACTATCTGAACTGGTTAAAAAATATGAACAGACCGTTTATAATTTTGCTTTTAAGATATGCCGCAATAAGGAACGGGCAGAACATACAATGCAGGAAACTTTTCTAAGTATGGTGAAGAACCTGCATCAATTTGATAATAAATCCAAACTATCAACCTGGTTATATACGATAGTATCAAATCACTGTCTGATGCTTGCAAGGAGTGCAAAAAAGTACGGCTATACTTCTCTTGAGGATGAAGACTCATTAATAGATGAAAAGAGTATTGCTGACTGGTCGGTTTCGCCAGATCGTATTACTGAGAATAACGAGCTTCAGGAAATACTTGATGAAGCTATTCAAAAGCTTCCGGCAGACTACCGGATAGTATTTTTGCTCAGAGATGTTGAAGGTATTTCAACTGAGGAAACCGGAAAAATAACTGATTTGTCTGTACCGGCCGTAAAATCGAGACTTCATAGAGCGCGGGCATTTTTAAGAAATGAAATAAATAATAAGATGAACCATGGAAAATAATATTACGTGTAAAGAGGTTATGAGTCATATTTGTGACAATCTCGGTGAAGAGCTTCATTCTCCAAGATGTATAGCAATAAAGGATCATCTTGAAACCTGTCATGCCTGTAAATCATATTTCAGGTCTGTAGAAACTACTATCGATTTTTATAAAAAGTATAATGTTACCCTGCCCGAACAGGCGCACAACAGGTTATTGTCGTTTCTGGGATTAAGTGAATAAAGACTAAATAAAAAATTAATAGGAGTGAATAATGCCTGTGTTCGAATATCTCTGCAACGAGTGTAAAACTAAATATGAGATCTATCATAAATCCAGTTCGAATCCTGAAGAGGTTCAATGCCCTAAATGCCAGTCAAAGGATCATAAAAAACTATTATCAAGCTTTAGTGCAACTGTAACTTCAGAGTCTTCATCCTTTGGCGGTTGTGCTGATGGATCCTGTGGATTGCCGGCCGGAGGTGGATGTGCTTCGGGAATGTGCGGATTAAATTAACTTACCCGGCCTTACAAATTATGAGTACCCTTTAATTTGAAATGACATCAGGAACCTGGTGTCATTTTTTTTATGAACCCCCAATTTAATTTTCATTCCTTAATACTTAAAATATTTGTAATTTTCGAAGAGAATTTTAATTTAATGACTCAGTTCACATCATTCAGGGTTCACCATGAAAAGAATCTTTATAATTACCATTATCATAATCTTCACTATCAGTATTCAGGCACAACCAAAAATATTTAACCAAACGTTCAAAGTGCTTAAGGATACAACAACTGTGGATTGTTCATATTCAAGTTTTGACCTGGCCCCGGGTAACGGAATTAGTTTTGGTAATTCAAAGAACCACAACGGACTCCGCTTTAATGTAACTGACTGCGGAATCGGCAGCATTAATGGACTTAATATTACACTATGGCAGCCTGAAAATTCTCCGGGATCATCGGTGAATGGAATTGCCTTCGGCCTTGCCCCCTATGCAGATTACCTGAATGGAATTTCATTAGGATTAGGTGCCGTAATAGCCGGGAAAAATATGAATGGTATAAATTTCGGTTTGCTTGCTAACGTATCTGAAGGAAATATAAACGGTATTAATATCGGCGGATTAGCCTTAGTAGCTGAGGAGAGTATTAATGGTATTAACTTTGGCGGATTTGCTCTTGTATCGCAGGAGAATATTCAGGGAATTAATCTGAGCGGATTAGCTTCAGTATCTCAGAAAAGCATTTATGGAATAAACTATGGCACGCTTGCTCTCGTTGCCGAGGGAGATATTTATGGAGTTAATTTAAGCGGACTTGCTTCAGTTTCACAGGGCAGTATATATGGCTTAAATTTCGGAGGACTTGCTCTTGTTGCTGAAAAGAATATCACAGGTGTGAACACAGGGGGACTTGCCCTTGTTTCCCAGGGTAAAATAATGGGTATTAACTTAGGAGGCTTAGCTTTAGTCGGACAGGGAGGTATTACAGGAATTAATATTGCCGGCCTGGCAATCGTTGGCGGCAGTGAAAATATTACAGGGGTTAATCTTACTTTAGGAAAGCTCGCCGCAAAGGCAGACATATTAGGAATAAATATAATCGGGTACAATGTGGACACCTATCATCTTAAGGGTTTAAATGTTACCGGCGGCTGGGTTAAAACGGATGATCTTACAGGTTTGTCTGTTTCATTGTTTCATAAAATAAATAAAACACAAACAGGAATAACAATCGGGCTTATAAATATTGCTAAGTCTTTACAGGGACTGCAGCTCGGATTATTAAACATCGTCAAAGATAATCCTGAGGGATTAAGAGTGCTGCCTGTTCTCAATTTTGATTTCTAAGGCGAATCTTTTCTTAGAGGAAAACTGTAACTGATCAGAATAAATTCAGCTCCCGGATTAAATTTTGAAAGACCTCCGTTCGAGATATGATGAAATGATAGACTTATTTCACTCTGATCCGGATATGAATAGGATATTTCCATACCGGAATTAAATTCAAGTACATGCCCTAAAATATCTTTTCTGAAACTATAATATAATCCAGGGGCAAAAGAGAAAGACAGGCTGAATCCAAAAAAAATAGGCTGGCTGAGATTAAAACCCAGGTAGGTATATATAGAATTTTCTGAAGTAAACATCACGCCTACCTTTGGAACTATGATGCGGCCTTTCTCACCGATGAGTAGATCCAGGCTTCCCATAAAAACTTTTTCTTTATCCAATATTCCAAAGGCACCGGAACTTAACACCAGCTTTTCTTTTTGCTGAGCATTGGTATCAAGCAAAAACATAAGTATCAGAAATAAAATAAGTCGGGCTTTCAGCATTACATAAATATTGATCTATTAAATTCAATATAATCGGATATGAGAACCATTTCAAGAAGAAGCAATGAAATAGAAGGAAAATTCAGGAAATTAATTTAATTTTATCAGCAATTATCTTATAATTACTGTTGATAAACCGGATCAGGATCATAAATGAAATTTTTAAAGTATCCAATATTCTTTATCTTATTCTATGTTATTACAAGCAGAGTAAATGGTGAGCAGACAATGAAAGAAGAATTTGTGCCCCAATGGGCAAAAACTGTTGTGTGGTATCAAATATTTCCGGAACGTTTTAGTAATGGCGATCAAGGTAACGATCCTGTTCTGCATAATCTGAAAGGCGCCTGGCCTCATGATACAACTTCGCCCTGGCAAATACATCCATGGAACTCCGATTGGTACAAACTTCAGCCGTATGAATCAGAGAATGGAAAAGGATTCTGGTTCAATGTAATAAGAAGAAGATATGGCGGGGACTTGCAGGGAATTATAAACAAGTTAGATTACCTGGAGGATTTAGGTATTACCGCCCTTTATCTCAACCCGATTTTCGAATCTCCCTCTCTCCATAAATATGATGGTGCAACTTATCATCATGTGGATCCAAACTTTGGTCCTGATCCTGAAGGTGACCGTGAACTGATAAAAACTGAAACACCAGCTGATCCTTCAACATGGGTGTGGACATCGGCAGATAAGTTATTCCTTAAACTTGTTGATGAAGTTCATAAGCGCGGAATGAGGATTATCATTGATGGTGTATTTAATCATATGGGAGTAAATTCCTTTGCCTTTCAGGATATAAAGAAGAATCAGCAAAAGTCAACATTCAAAGACTGGTTTGAAATTAAGAGCTTTGATGATCCTGTAAAAGGGACAAAATTCATTTATAACGGGTGGTTTGGCGTGGCGGAGCTTCCTGAGATTAAGGAAGATGATAATGGAATTGTTAGTGGTCCGAAGGAATATATCTTTGCTGCAACAAGAAGATGGATGGACCCGGAGGGAAACGGCAACATATTTAAAGGCATTGACGGCTGGAGATTAGATGTTGCATTCTGTGTAAAGCATCCTTTCTGGAAAGATTGGAGGAAGGTTGTTAAATCCATTAACTCCGAAGCCTATCTTACTGCTGAAATAATTGACCCCATACCCGTTATAAAACCTTATCTGGAGGGAGATGAATTTGATGCTGTTATGAATTATAATTTTCTTTTTACCTGTTCAGAATATTTTGTTGATTCCGTGAACAGTTTAACAACTTCAGATTTTGATACTTTACTTAGAGAGCTGCGTGAAGCATTTCCTGTGGGAATTGATTACGTCCAGCAGAATCTAATCGGAAGTCATGACTCGCAGAGAATTTTATCTCACATAGTCAATAAAGATCTGGGCAGATATAGAAAATGGGGACAGTATTTCGGTTTATCGAAAGCTGAAAATCCTGAATACGATATTCGTAAACCTGTTAGTGAAGAAATTAATATTTTTAAACTGATCACTTTGTTTCAGTTTACATATGTTGGTGCACCTATGATCTATTATGGTGATGAATGCGGAATGTGGGGCGCGAATGATCCCTGCTGCCGCAAGCCTATGGTATGGCCTGAATCTATTTATGAAGACGAGATTTATACTCCTGATCAGAAGAAAAGAGCTTCAGATAAAGTAGAATTTAACAAAGAGTTGTTTGAGCATTATAAGAAGATAATCAGTCTTCGAAATAATAATGATGCATTGCAAACGGGAAAATTCAAAACTCTGGTTACTGATAATGCCAAAAATGTGTATGGTTTCCTGAGAGAATCTGAGTCGCAGAGCATAATAGTATTATTAAATAATAATAAGTCAGATAATAAAATTAAAATAAAGGCTGAGGGAATTTACAAAGATCTATTGAATTCAGATGAAATTTATAAAAGTAATAATGGAAGCATAGAACTGGATATCGATAGATTGTGGGGAAGGATTTTAGTAAAACAATAAAAACAAGAGATGAACCTCCTTGGGAGGTCATCTCTTCAGTAGTTACACTTCTAAATTTTCTTTTTCAGCCACTTCAAGTTCAACAAGCTGAGAACTTACTCCTTTTATTAAACTTAGTTTTCTGGCAAGTTCTTCTTTTTGAGATTGTTCCCCTACTAACTCCAGCATTAAAAGTCCTTGATCTGAACAATTCTCTAATACGCCGTCATGGATACCCAGACGTGTTTTAATTAAGCAGCCCCAGCCAGTTAGTACCTTTTGAACGTTAACAGCAGATTCTTTTCTGCTTCCAATAAGGATTACCATAACAGTTTTCTTCAATTTACCTCCATGGAAATGTTAGCGCAATAAATATACACTTTATACCGGATCAAGTAAAGGTCAGGAGCTTATGTTTTTGTTTAAGGTTTCAACCGCGGTTTTTTCAAGATTATAGATCTTCAGTATAATCCTGTTCATTTCATTCAGGAGGTCCAGTATACCTCCTGAATTAAGCGGGAATTCTATAGCAGCTTCCTTTTTGATCTGGAATATTCTTGCCATAATTTTTTTTATCTCTGAATTAGCTTTCTGTCCCTGTTCAACGTAAAGATTATTTCTCATTCTGAGCAGCTCTTTTGTTTCGCGAAATGTTTTAACTGAATCACTCAGGGCAGTATTGGCAAGGGTATTCCAAAGTTCTGCGGTATCATAAAACTGTCCGGCAGATTCTTTCAAACTTTTCTGACTTAAAACATTATCAGAGTAAAGAAGAAAATCAGAATACATTTTCCTGAGCGCGCTGCCGTCAGTTGCACTTTCTATGAAATGGAATACATTTACAAGAGCCAGATACAGATCGCCTGTATCACGAAATATGTTTTTCCAGCTATGTCTCTGGTTGTCGGAAATGAGTGCCTGAGCCCATTCTTTCAATGATTCTAGTCCAAAATTCTTCAGTTTGGGGTGAAGCATGCCGTCACAACATTGCCTTATTCCATCTGTGATTGCATTTTTAAGGTTAGGGTTATGTAAGGGTGGTTTAGGAACCAGAAGCCTGTTTTTCAAAGAACTTATTGCGCACCGGGAATTACCCAGAACTTCGGCTGTGATTTTTATTGGCAATTTTGACCGGTCGTCAATTATGAACTTATCTTTTTTCTCATCAAAACCTGTGACGGCAACTATATGAATAAAGTATTTGATCATTTCCGCAGGGTAATGATAGTAGGGAAGACTTGCCAGATCAACCCACGCTAAAACAGGAACTCCTTCCTCAAGTGAAGAAGTAAGATCATTAAAAGCTAATTTTTTACTTGTACTTTCTTTTAAGACGGCAGGAATTTTTAACCGGCGGCATACATCCTGAACAAAATTATTGCTTTCCAAAAGATGGCGTGCACCGATCGCTAAAAAGGGTCCGGATTTAAGTTCAAAAATAAAGTATGAACTGCGGATACCTCCTCCAATTCCGAGCAGGAATTCTTCAGTATATGGCTGGTTATCGAATTTCGATTCAATCCCGAGATTAAACAGGATGTTCTTTAAAGCCGCTGTTTCACTGTGTTTCCCCCCGATGAACTTATACTTCTTTATCAGCAATTATATCCTCATCTTTATTTAAAGAACGCCGGTTCTTGCTTTATTTAATATAAGTCTTCTTATTAACTAGGGCAAAGGGTGATGAAATTACGCGTTTAAAACATGAGAATATTTTGAAAAATATTTGCTTACATACAGGTTAAATAACTCTGAATATTAGTATTTTGTTTGTCTTATTTTTAGCGCATTATGTTTAATCTTTAGTAAGGGAATCATGGAGCGATATAGAGTAATTTTTTTTGTTTTAATTTACCTTTCCGCAATTATTCTGGCTAACTTTTCTGTATTGTGGTTCGGGCCTGTTTCCACACCAATAAATGCATTTCTTCTGATTGGACTTGATCTCACGCTGCGTGATGCACTCCATGATTTCTGGAAAGGAAAAATGCTGTGGGTAAAAATGTTTATTTTAATTCTTAGTGGTTCGGCAATAACTTTTGTAATAAATCAGGATGCTATGCAGATTGCTATTGCCAGCTCAGTGGCATTTGGTGCAGCAGGATTAGCTGATGCATTGGTATATAACTTACTATTTAAGAAAAAGTTTTTAATCAGATCAAACAGTTCAAATACAGCCGGTGCTCTTACAGACTCAATATTATTTCCTACACTTGCTTTTGGTTCAGTTCTTCCATGGATCATACTGGGACAATTTATAGCAAAGGTATTTGGGGGATTTATATGGTCACTGATCCTTAATACGAGAAGGAAGTACAGAGCTGAAGAGGAATAAGTAAGTAATAATGTGTGCGTATTCAGTGCTGCAGACATTCAAAAAAAATGTTAGCTTCCAGCCCCTGTGAAAAGGGGCTGAGACAATTGGTAATCAGTAATAGAATTCTTTTTTTTACTTTGTAAAAATAAACTTTCCGCTTTCATCAATTTCAATTCTGATTGTATCACCATCGTGATAGTAATCTTTTAAGAGCTCCTGCGAAAGTGGATTAATGATATATTTCTGGATAGTCCGCTTCAACGGTCTGGCACCATATGTAACGTCATAACCCAGCTTAGCAAGCCAATCCTTTGCGTCATCACTGATTTCTATCTTCATATCCTTTACCGCAAGTTTTGCATGAAGCGCTTGTAATTGAACATCAACAATTCTACGGAGTTCTGTTTTAAGCAGCGGTTTGAATACAATTATATCATCAATTCTATTCAGAAATTCCGGACGGATTGTTTTGCGCAGCATTTCAATGAGTTTACTTCTCAGATCATTTAATATATCTGTTGCGTTCTCTTCTGTGAAAACTTCTAGCCGGTCCTGAATAATATGCGAGCCGAGGTTTGAGGTCATAATTATTATTGTATTCTTGAAGTTAACAGTTCTTCCCTGGTTATCAGTTAAACGGCCATCATCAAGAACTTGTAATAAAATATTAAAAACATCAGAATGAGCTTTTTCAATTTCATCCAGAAGTATTACTGAGTAGGGTCTTCTCCTCACAGCTTCAGTAAGTTGTCCGCCTTCTTCGTAACCAACATATCCCGGAGGCGCCCCAATCAGTCTTGATACAGAAAAGCGTTCCATGTATTCCGACATATCTATTCTAATCATCGCATGCTCATCATCAAAAAGAAATTCAGCCAGTGCCCTTGCAAGTTCTGTTTTTCCAACACCCGTAGTACCAAGAAATATAAATGATCCTATTGGTCTGTTCACGTCCTGAAGTCCTGCCCGCGATCTTCGTATTGCATTAGCTACAGCAGTGACAGCATCATCCTGACCGATAATTCTTCTATGAAGTTCATCTTCCATTCTTAATAATTTGCTGCGTTCACTTTCGAGCATTCTCGTAACAGGTATGCCTGTCCATCTGGAAACTATTTCAGCGATGTCTTCAGCTTCAACTTCTTCCTTCAGCATTTTGCTTTGCTTCTGGATTTCGGCAAGGGCTTGTGATTCTTCGCGGAGTTTCTTTTCCAGAGATCCTATTACTCCGTAGCGTAACTCAGCAACTTTACCAAGATTACCTTCGCGTTCATTTCTATCGGCTTCAAGCTTAGCATTCTCCATATCGGTCTTCATTTTTTGGATCTGAAGAATTTTATCTTTCTCAAGCTGCCAATGACTTTTAAGTTCCGAACGCTGCTCATTGAGTTCACTCAATTCCTTTTCAATCTCCTGCAGTCTCTTTTCCACATCAGCATTTTTCTCTCTGCGCAAGGCTTCTCTCTCAATCTCAAGCTGTTTAATTTTTCTTTCAACCTGATCGAGTTCTTCAGGCATTGAAGCAATTTCAATTCTTAGTTTAGATGCTGCTTCATCAATTAGATCTATTGCTTTATCGGGCAGGAACCGGTCAGTTATATACCGATTTGATAATTGTACTGCCGCTACAATAGCTGAGTCGGTTATACGAACTCCATGATGAACTTCATATCGTTCTTTAAGTCCGCGTAATATTGATATTGCATCTTCCTCATTTGGTTCACCAACCAGAACTGGCTGAAATCTTCTCTCAAGAGCCGCATCCTTTTCTATATGCTTTTTATACTCATTTAATGTAGTCGCGCCAATTGCGTGCAGTTCACCTCGTGCCAGTGCTGGTTTAAGAATATTTGCGGCATCCATCGAACCCTGTACGGCACCTGCTCCTACCAATGTATGGAGTTCATCGATAAAGAGAATAATTTCACCATCTGAATCCTGTACTTCTTTAATTACTGCTTTAATTCGTTCCTCAAACTGACCCCTGAACTGAGTGCCCGCAACAAGAGCACCAAGATCAAGAGCCACTAATTTTTTGGTCTTAAGATTTTCGGGTACATCACCACTAATGATGCGGTGAGCGATACCTTCTGCTATTGCGGTTTTTCCAACACCCGGATCACCTATAAGAACCGGATTATTTTTGGTTCTCCTTGATAGCACCTGTAATACTCTTCTTATTTCTTCATCTCTGCCGATAACCGGATCAAGTTTCCCGATCTTTGCAAGCTCATTCAGATCGCGCCCATATTTTGTTAAGGCCTGATAAGTATCCTCAGGATTCTGAGATGTTACTCTTTGATTTCCTCGAATACCTTTTAAAGCTGTAAGAATTTCATTTCTATCCACACCTATATCTTTAAGTAATTGTCCGGCTCTTCCATCGCTTGAAACAAGGGAGAGCAATATATGTTCGGTTGATACGTATTCATCCTTTAAATTTTTTGCTTCATCAGCTGCAGCATCAAGCATACGTGCTGATGTTTGTGAGAGTTGAGGATTACTCATCCCTGCACCGCTTACTTTAGGTAAGTGCTCTAATAATTCATTTATTTTTATCCGAACCTGGTTAATATTACCGCCTGCTTTTTTAATGATCGGGACGGCAATATTCCCATCGTCCTGCAGCATTGCCGCAAGCAGATGTTCGGGTTCAAGCACCTGATTATTATAATTCTGTGCTATTTCAACAGAATTTTGAACAGTTTCCTGCGCTTTCACTGTTAGTTTATTAAAATTAAATGCCATAGTATTTCCTGATCATTTCTTTGAATTTAATGTAAATAAACAAAAAAATAAAGAAATAGTTTCACTAAGAAATATTAAATTTAAAATATTGATAAAAAACAATGATTCACGTGAAACATCTATCCCCATTTAACTCCGAGATGCTTCGGAGGCTCCTATAAGCTTCTTATAGGCATCTTTTAGGCAGTTAAGGAACAAGAATCATTTCATGATATGCAGCTCTTCTGATGGAATATGTCCCTAATTAGAACATTGTTAAAAATGGCTTATATGATTACTTTTGTAGATGTCAAATTTATATCATGAAGATACAATAACCGCAATTGCCACACCCGGAGGTGCAGGAGCTATTTCTGTGATCAGAGTCAGCGGTCCTGATTCTTTTAATATCATCGCTGAAATTTTCAAGGGCAAAACGGACTTAACTAAAGCACTATCCCACACTATTCATCATGGTAAAATTTATGACAGGGAAGATCTTATCGATGATGTTTTGATTTTTCTTTTCCGTGCTCCTAATTCTTATACCGGTGAAGATTCTATTGAAATCAGCACACATGGTAGTCCATTCATAACACAGAAAATTATCCAGCTTCTGCTCAAATATAATATTCGCTTGGCCGAACCGGGTGAATTTACCCGCAGAGCTTTTTTGAACGGTAAGATTGATTTAGCTCAGGCCGAGGCAGTGGCTGATGTAATTAACTCCCGTACTGAGGCATCCCTTAGAGGTGCAAGAAATCAATTAGATGGTATTCTTTCTGCAAAGGTTGAGGACCTTCGCTCAGGATTATTGAACGTACTTTCACTGATAGAGCTGGAATTAGATTTCGCTGAGGAGGATATAGAGTTTCTTTCAAGGACAGAAATTATCTCAAAGGTACAACATATACTTAAGGAAATAGATATTCTGCTTGGAAGCTATAGCTTTGGAAGAGTAATCCGGGATGGAGTTAATGTTGCGTTAGTAGGAATGCCAAACGTGGGAAAGTCATCCCTGTTAAATTTCTTCCTCAAAGAATCACGGGCAATTGTAAGTGAAATACCTGGAACTACACGTGATATAATCAGAGAAGATCTTACATATGATGGAATCTTATTTAAGCTTTATGACACCGCTGGGATAAGACTTACAGAAGATGAAATAGAAAAGGAAGGTGTTTTAAGAAGCCGCCGGACTGTTCAGGAAGCTGATTTGGTTTTGTATATTAGTGATGTTCAACAAGGCGTTTCTAGTGAATTATTTTCTCAATTACTTGGTTTAACATCTCAGGACAGGATCATCAGAGTCCTGAATAAAATCGATCTCGTTGAAAAGGGTTTGGACTCCGATAGCGATGTTTGTATTTCCTCAAAGACAGGCCAGGGGATTGATCAACTCCTGAAGTTACTCAAAGATAAATCTGCAGGTTCTTCCTCTTACAGTGAGAAGACTGCAATTGTTACAAACCTAAGGCATTATAATGCGTTGAGTAAGAGCAGAGAAAATCTTATTGATTCACTGAATTCAATACAGCACCGCTTATCAGGAGAATTTATTTCTGTTGACCTGAGAAATGCAGAATCTAACCTGAATGAGATAATTGGTAAGATAACCTCAGAAGACATTCTGAATAATATATTTTCTAAATTTTGCATTGGTAAATAGTTGTTCCACGTGAAACAATTCTTTCCGAAAGGTTCTTTCTAATGAAAATTTTCGATATTGTGGTTATTGGCGGGGGGCATGCAGGTATAGAAGCTGCTTGCGCCGGAGCTAATATGGAATGCCAGGTAGCTTTGGTGACCATGGATAAATATGCGATGGGCAGGATGTCCTGTAATCCTGCAATAGGGGGCAGCGCAAAAGGACATCTTGTTCATGAGATTGATGCCTTGGGCGGTGTAATGGGTATGATTGCTGATAGGACGGGCATACAATTCAGAACACTCAATAAATCCAAAGGTCCGGCAGTATGGGCTCATAGATGTCAATCTGATAGAAAACTTTACTCTGAGGAAGCCTGCCGGATAATTTCACAAACAAAAAATCTCAGCATAGTTGAAGATTCTGTTGTCGAAGCAATTATTGAAGATAATAAAATTGTAGGGGTGCTAACAGGTTCCGGGGAAGAAATCACTTGTTCTGCGCTGGTTATTTGTTCCGGTACTTTCCTTAATGGTTTAATGCATACAGGATTGAAATCGACCAGCGGGGGAAGGTTTGGTGAGAAGCCAGCTTTAGGATTAACAGAATCCTTACTTAAATATGGATTTGTTTCAGGCAGGTTAAAGACAGGTACACCTCCGCGTTTGGCTAAAACATCTATAAATTTTGACATTCTTGAAGTTCAGCCTGGAGATACGCAGCCAGAACCTTTCTCGCTCAGAACTAATAAAAAGGAATTTCCTTATCAACCCCAGGTGGATTGCCATGTTACATATACTCATCCAGGAACTCACAAAATTCTTGAGAAGGGTTTTGCGCAATCCCCAATGTTTACCGGAATTATCCATGGAGTGGGTCCAAGATACTGTCCTTCGATCGAGGATAAAGTTGTCAGGTTCTCTGAAAGAACTCAGCATCAGTTATTCTTAGAACCTGAAGGTTTGGATAGCGACCTGATCTATGTGAATGGTTTCTCTTCTTCGCTTCCGAAAGAAATTCAGCTTGAAGCTATACATTCAATAAAGGGACTTGAGGAAGCAGAAATGGTCAGGGCTGGCTATGCAATTGAATATGACTTCTTCCCTCCGTACCAGGTAGATCTTACACTGGAAACTAAAATTATAAAAGGATTATATTTCGCCGGACAGATAAATGGTACTTCCGGGTATGAGGAAGCTGCAGCTCAGGGACTCATAGCTGGAATAAATGCAGCACTTAAGATCAAGCAGCAACCGGAATTTGTGCTAAAAAGAAGTGAGGCATATATAGGTGTTTTAATTGATGACCTGGTAAATAAATCCACTGAAGAACCTTACAGAATGTTTACCTCACGAGCTGAACATCGTTTGATTCTAAGACAAGATAATGCTGACCGCCGTTTAATGAAATACGGGTATGAATTCGGATTGATTGATGGAGATACTTATGAAAATTTCAAGAGGCGCGAAAACCTTATTAGAGTTAATTTGACGAAATTGGAATCAATGAAATTACACGCCAGAGTTGTTAATCCTTTTTTCAATGATAAGAATCAGCCGGAAATAGATTCGTCAGATACAATCGCAAGGCTTTGTAAAAGAACGGATATAAATTTGATCGATTTGCTTATGCTTGTTAATGAAAAGGACAGGAACGGTATTACGGAACTGATGGAAGATCATATATCACTGGAACAGGTAGAAATAGAATTGAAGTATGAAGGCTATATAAAAAGACAGCAGGACTTAATTGACAAATGGGATAAATATGAAACAATAAACATTCCTTTAAATTTTAACTATAATAATATTAAATCATTATCCACTGAAGGGCGTGAGAAGTTAAGCAAAGTTAAGCCAAGATCAATTGGGCAGGCATCCCGCATTTCTGGGGTTACTCCTTCAGATATTTCCATTTTGTTAGTATATTTGAAGAATTAATTTTCTAAAGTATGGATTGAAGGGTTGGATAGTCAGGAAATCTACTTAAATCAGCTTAAAAAACTTTTCTGGGAAAATGGCTATTTACCCCAAGAAGACCAGTTAGAAAGACTCGCCTTATATGCTTCACTTGTAGTTGAAAAAAATAACATTGTAAACTTAATCTCCAGAAAAGACATTGATTCTGTAGTTGAGAATCATGTTTTTATCTCCGCATTCATACATTCATATATTCCAGTAAAAGCTTCCTCATTCCTTGATATCGGAACTGGCGGCGGTTTTCCGGGAATTCCTTTAGCAATTGTCAAGAAAAATCTTCAGGGAATTTTAATTGATTCTACATCAAAAAAAATTAATGCAGTTAAGGAATTTATTGATAAATTAAAACTTGGAAATGTTGCTGCCGTTAATGACAGAGTAGAAAATCCTGAGTTTGTTGCGAAGTTCAGAAATTCATTTGATCTTATAGTAAGCAGGGCTACAGTTCCGTTATTACTTCTTATAAGGTATGCTATTCCTCTGGTTAAGGAGAAATCATACCTTGCGGCAATTAAAGGTGGGGATCTTGCCGATGAGATCCAGAAAGCAGAATCAAAGTACAGGGCGTACATAAAAAAGCTTTCTGTATTTGAATTGGCATACAAACCATCCAACATAAGGAATGAAAAAGGTAAGAAATTAATTTTACTGGAAATAAATAAATGATTGAAGCTGATCAAAAAAAATTATTCTCTGAAATTGCCAATCTCACAACGGAACAACGTAATCCGCGATCGATGGAAATAGATGCTGCAGATACCGCGGAGATTCTAAAAATAATAAATGAAGAAGATAAAACAGTTCCTATTGCCGTAGAAAAAGAATTACCCTATATAGAAGAAGCAGTTGAGATTATTGTAAAAGCCTTAAAAAACGGAGGCAGATTATTATATTTTGGCGCTGGTACCAGTGGAAGACTGGGAGTTGTTGATGCTTCTGAATGCCCGCCTACTTTTGGTACCCCGTTTGGCTTGATTGAAGGTTTTATTGCCGGTGGAAAGGAAGCAATGTTCAGAGCTCAGGAGGGCGCTGAAGATTATGAAGAGAATGGCGCAAAGGACGTTGTTAAAGCAAGTATAACTGATAAAGATGTTGTTTGCGGCATTGCTGCAAGCAGAAGAACTCCTTACGTTGTAGGGGCAGTAAAAAAAGCAAAAGAACTTGGAGCAAAGACTCTTTATATAACCTGTAACCCCAGAGAAGACTTTAACATTGAGGAAGTTGATGTTGCTATTTGCCCTTATGTAGGGCCCGAGGTTATTATGGGCAGCACGCGTATGAAGAGCGGGACCGCACAGAAACTTGTCCTTAATATGCTTACAACTACATCAATGATACGCATGGGAAAAGTTTACGAGAATATGATGATTGATCTCCAGATGACTAATAAAAAGTTAGTTGAAAGATCAAAGCGTATAGTGATGACAATTACAGGCGTGAGTTATGAAGATGCAGCTGAATACCTGAAGAAAGCAAATGGTCACGTTAAAACTGCATTGGTTATGATCCGTGCAGGGGTTTCTGCAATTGAAGCAAAAGACAGACTAAATAAATCAGGGGGATTTGTCCGTAAGGCCATAGAAGGTAATTATTAAATAAATAGATTTTCTATTTGGTTGAGCTGTCAATATATTTTATTGACAGCTTTTCTTTTTTAAAGAAACCATTTTTATCTATAGTTTTTTGGAATAAATAAAATATTAGATTATGATGCGGATGGAAATTTCTCTTGAATAATTAATGGAAGCGCAATGAAAGAAAATATTTTTTTACCTGGAAGCGAAAATCAAATAAAGTTCCTGCTGAACAACATCACTGTTGAAGATATGGAAGTATTAATAATTGGTCCAGGAACAGCTCCCATTGCAGATCATCTCACAAAAATGAATAACAAGGTTCAGATTATTGTGGAAGATTATGACTCCATGATCGAGACCCGTCTGGAGCTTTCAGATAAATCAACTTTAGTTAGAATTATGGATTTTGAAAACACTGACTTCGACTCAGATAAATTTGATCTGGTATACGCACAGGCATCGGTTTCAAGTCTTAAGAGAAATAAAATAATTAAAGAAATTAAACGTATCCTGAAGAAGGATGCTTACCTTTGTGTCGGGGAAATCGTTAAGTTGAATTCTAATGTACCGAAGTTTGTTACGGATATATGGGACAGGGCTGAGCTGCTTCCATTGGCAGTTGATGATCTTGAGAGATATTATGCTGAGAGGAAATTTGAAATAACAGCCGCGGAGGATTTCAGTAATACGTTGAAAAAATATTATCAATTGATTTCCGATAAATTAAAAGAAATAAAAACCGGCGAGGAATCTGGTTCAGAAAGAAGATTACTTAATCTTTATTCTCATGAGAGAAATGCTTACCTGAAACTTGGGGGAGACAAATTCATGGGATTCAAATCGTTAATATTAATTAAGAGATAATTGATGCAGTTAAAGAAAGGCCATATAGTTGAGTTGGATGTTACCAAATATGCGTTCGAAGGAAAGGGTCTGTCAAAGGTTAACTTCGATAAATTACAGGCCGGAGAAAAAGAAGTTCAAGGTGATGGAGAAAATAACTTTGTCATATTTGTTAATGGTTCATATCCTGGTGACAGGGTTACTGTTCAATTAACGAAGATTAAGAAATCTTTTGCTGAGGCAAAAATAGTTGAAATAATAAAACCTTCTGTTCAGCGGATACAGCAGAACTGTATTTATTTTGGAGTATGCGGCGGATGTAAACAGCAGGATCTTGATTACAAATGGCAGTTAATTTACAAAGAAGAACAGGTTAAAGATATTTTTGAACGTATCGGCGGATTCCAAGAGTTCGATGTACTCCCAATTGAACCCTCATCCAGGAATTTTTTCTATCGGAACAAAATGGAATTTTCTTTTTCTGATCAGAAGTGGCTTACTGTAGAACAAATCAGTTCAGGAGAAGAATTTGATCGTAGTTTTTCACTGGGGTTGCATATTCCTGGGATGTATGACAAGGTACTCGATATTGAGTATTGTCTCCTGCAATCAGAGGAATCAAATAAAATACTAAACTTCACACGTGACTTCTTTAAGAAAAAAAATTCTTCTATCTATACTACAAAAACTCACAGCGGCTATCTTAGAAATCTTGTTATTAAATCATCATATACTACTGCAGAACTTATGGTTAACCTGGTAACTTCAGAAGAGAACGATGATCTGCTGAATAAATATTCGGAAGGTTTACTGCAATTTGTTCCGGAGATAACTACTATTATAAATAATATCAGTACTAAAAAAGCCTTAATAGCTGTCGGTGATTATGAAAAGGTCTGTTATGGCCCGGGTTATATTTATGATCATATTGGCGGTTATAGATTCAGGGTAAGCGCAAATTCATTTTTTCAGACTAATACACCACAGGCAGAAAAGTTATATTCTATTGCCCTGAATTTTGCTGAAGCTGATAAAAATGATATTGTTTACGATCTCTATTCAGGAGCAGGAACTATCTCCATCTTCTTTTCAGGGCACTCAAAAGAGGTACACGCGTTTGAAACAGTTGAACCCGCAATACGCGATGCCGAAGAAAATAAAAAGCTCAACTCTGTGGATAATGTATTCTTTTACCAGGCAGATCTTAATAAATCTATCCTTGAAGTAATCAAATTCTCAGCAATCCCCTCACCCGATATTGTTATTCTCGATCCGCCCCGCAGCGGAATTCATAATATCATAGTAAATGATCTTGCGGAATTACGCCCCGAAAAAATCGTATATATTAGCTGCAATCCTTCAACTCAGGCAAGGGATATAAAGCTGCTTGCGGAAAAAGGATATGAATTGACTAAAATACAATCAGTAGACATGTTCCCACATACCTACCATATAGAAAATGTAGCATTACTTAAAGTCGTCAGGAAATAAGAATTTAGAACGGGCGCTCAGCTTTGTAAACCAGTCATCATTAACTTGAGTGTCTTCTTTTTATATTAAGTCTCAGAATGAGGCAAAGTACATCAAATATTCACATAAATTATGCTTAAATAGCGAAAAATAATAATTATTTTATGGTATAGATGTTGAACTCAGGTGTGAAAACTAATATTAACACCTGGAGATCGAATTGAAAAAATTATCTATACTTCTGCTTGGATTCCTTCTTAGTGCTAATTTCTCACTCACATTTGCTATTCAGATTGGCAATTATGACGTAACCTTTAACGGCGTAAGCTATGATTATCAGAATGGGACATCCACCTGGACGTATACTGTTACAGGGAAAGGAGGCGGGAAAAATTTATCGCACTGGAGTCTCTCTTTATGTGATGATCATAAAGTAACCTCTTCAAATTTTAAGTATGAAGTGGTGACCGATCCTAAGCTTGGAATTTATGGTATTAAATGGGATGGAGAGATTGATAAGAACGGCGGTAAAAGAACTTTCACTTTCACGCTAAATGATATCTATACGGAAGCTTCAGTAAAAGCAGGTGTTAAAGCCGGTACGGGACTTTATTATGGATTTATAACAGGACCTTCCTGTGAACCTGTCAGCAATCCTAATAAACCTGTAAGACCAATACTGGAATGTGTTCAACCAAATGGTAACGGAACATATACTGCTTATTTTGGCTATGATAATGAGAATACAGTTCCGGTAACTATCCCTATTGGAACAGATAACAAATTTACGCCTGCGCCAATCAGCGGTACACAACCTGCAGTATTTCAATCAGGTAGAACCCCCAATTACCCCAATGCTGCTTTCTCTGTAGTGTTTAATGGTGAAGAACTTGTGTGGACACTTAAAGGGCCTGACGGCCAGTCAAGAACTGCTGTAGCTTCAAAATTTTCTGGTTCATGTGAACAGGCTCCTGAACCTGCTTCTCTGGGCGACAGAGTATGGATGGATATTAATAGAAACGGAATTCAGGATAATTCTGAATCAGGTGTACCTGCAGTTCAGGTAGATCTCTATAGTTGTGCTGGTATTAAGAAGGGCGAAACAACAACTGATGGAAGCGGGTTTTATACATTTAGCGGTTTACAGGCAGGCAGCTATTATGTGAAATTTATTCTTCCGTTCAGTTATGTATTCAGCACACCAGACCAGGGAACCAATAATGAAACGGATTCAGATGCTGACCTGACAACAGGAAAGACAACCTGCACTGAATTAATAGCAGGTGAAAATGATTTAAGCTGGGATGCCGGAATTTATGTACCTGATACAGAAAAGAAAAGTGACTTAAGTCTGGTTAAAACTGTTAATAATAATAAACCTAAAAGCGGTGATCAGATAACTTTCACGATCACAGTTACAAATAATGGTCCTGACAAAGCAACAGGTGTGATAGTTAAAGATCTTCTTAAGAATGGTTTTACTTTTGTTTCAACTAATGGTGATTATGATAATGTATCAGGACTTTGGAATGTTGGTGATCTTAACAGCGGCCAAAGCAAATCACTCGAGATCAAAGTTAAAATAGAAGAATCTGAAATTCATACAACTTCCTTTGATCTCGGAATTGCAAAAGACTTCAACCTGTTTATCTTTGAAAGTGCAATCATTCCTTCATCTGATACTCAGGGAAGAATGGCCGTAGGTCAGAGCGCAACACTTTCTAACTATAGTGTTGGTGATCAGTTAAATTATGAACCAGGTACTGTTGATGTTTTAGTAGTTGGACAAAACCTTCAGTACTTAAGCGGTGCAGTATATAACGGAAACGTTGTATATGGTACATCTACTAATCTTCCGAAACACGCAGTCAGCATTTCAAATGGTGTGTTGAAACAGGGAACACCAATCGATTTTGCTTCAGCACAAACCTATCTTACTAATCTTTCTGAGGATTTATCGAATTACTCAGTTAATGGTTCATCTACTATGGAATGGGGAGGAATTAAGTTAACCGGAGTTAATCCTATCCTAAATGTATTTACTATAAGCGGCTCAGATTTGAGCAATGCCAATGATTTCCAGATCAATGTTCCTAATGGTTCTGTTGTCTTAGTTAACATCAGTGGCAAAGAAGTAAAATGGACCGGCGGCCTTAAAGTTACGGGTACAGATATCAGAAATGTACTCTATAATTTTTATGAGGCTGCAATGATCACTATTCAGGGTATTGATGTAACCGGATCTATACTTGCTCCTTTAGCACATGTAAATTTTATCAGCGGAGTTCAGAACGGACAGATGATTGCAAAATCTCTTGAAGGTATGGGCCAGTTTAATTATGTAATGTTTATGGGTAATATTCCCGAAGAAACAACATTAACAAATATTGCTGAGGTTTACACATTAGACCAGACTGATCCCGATTCAACTCCAGCTAATGGAGATTCCGATGAAGATGATTACTCCAGTGTTACTGTAGTTGTTAACGGAGAAAAAGGCGAAGAAAATAACGGCGGTGATGATGATTCTGAAAATTGGGAACCAACTGGAAATTCATCACTAACAGAAATGATATGGTCACTTGTATCCTATAGTGAAAATATATATGCCGGTACTGTTGGCGGTAAGATCTTTAAGTCATCTGATAATGGTCAGAATTGGGTCAGAACTAACAATGATATGTCTGTTAGCTGGATATGGGCAATCGCAATAGACAATAATAAATTTTATGCAGCTACCGAGCAGGGCATTTACAGCTCAGTTGATGGTACAGGCTGGACTTTATGCGGTCTTGAAGGAAAAGATGTTAGAACTTTGGAAATTCTTAATGGTACCGTCTATGCAGGAACTTGGGGATACGGCGTTTACGCATCCCAGAATGGACAAACCTGGACAGCTATGAACGAGGATTTAAGTTGTTTAGCAGTACATGCCCTTGCTGCGAACTCCAAAGGTGATTTATTTGCCGGAACTTTCGGATCAGGCGTTCTTAAGTATGCAGATGGTAAATGGAATAAACTTGAAGTCGGATACGATCATGTATGGGCATTAGGTATAACATCAACAGATAAAATATATGCAGGAACTTTAGGCGGCGGTGTATATTATTCTGCTAATGATGGAGAAACCTGGAGCACTTTAAATGACGGTCTGCCTGTACAATTTGTATACTCCATTACAATTGATGCATCAGATAATGTATATCTGAATACCTGGGCAGGCGGTGTTTATGGATTATCATCATCAAATAATCAGTGGTTCTCTACAGGAATGGCAGGACAGGGTGTCACCTCAGTTGCCGCGAGTATGTCATCAGCTACAGTTTACCTCGGAACTGAAAAAGGTGTTATATACAAGAGTGTTAAATCACTTACAAATGCAGATAATGAAAATAATACATTACCTGTAGAGTTTTCACTTGAACAGAATTATCCTAATCCATTTAATCCGTCAACTACAATAGAATTCAGTATACCCTCAGCAGGAAATTATTCTATAAGGGTATACAATACTCTCGGACAAATGGTAGAGACATTAGCTGACAACAATTTCGAAGCTGGTGTTCATACAGTTCAGTTTAACGCAGGTAAGCTGGCATCAGGAGTTTACATTTACAGATTAACTGGTGAAAATGTAAATGTATCCAAGAAGATGACACTTACCAAGTAAGAGTATTTTTCGGAGTTATAAAGCCGCCCATATGAGCGGCTTTTTTTATTATTAAGGTTAACTGCAATTACTTTACATTTCCACCCTGCAACCGTACTCCCCTCGCCCTAATTTGAAAAACAAATACAATGAACGGTAGCAGTACTTACACAAGGTTAATCCTGAGAGGAATTGTATATAAGATCCACAATGGTCGTTTACCGCATCAAGGAATAATCATCGGATTAATCATGGTTCATAAATTATGCTTATCTTTGCTCAAATAAAAAATAAGTATTTCATATGAACACTGTTGAACTGATCAGAAGAAAGAGAAACGGTGAATCTCTTTCCAGAGAAGAAGTTGATTATCTTATCACCGCATATGTAAAAAATAAAATACCGGATTACCAGATATCGGCCTTTCTGATGGCGGTATTCTTTCAGGGGATGAATACTGATGAGACCGCAGCACTTACAAGGGCAATGCTTTACAGCGGGAAGGTAATTAATCTTAATTCTGTTCGCGGGTCAAAAATCGATAAGCATTCCACTGGGGGAGTTGGCGATAAAACCTCCCTTATACTTGCACCAATCGTTGCGGCTGCAGGTGTAAATGTACCTATGATTTCCGGGCGAGGATTAGGACATACAGGCGGAACGCTGGATAAGCTTGAATCAATACCCGGCTTCAGAACTAATCTGAATTTATCAGAATATAAATCAGTCCTTAGGAAGCATGGTGCTGTTCTGATAGGTCAGACAAAAGATGTTGCACCGGCAGATAAAAAGATCTATGCGCTTCGTGATGTTACATCCACTGTGGAGTCCATTCCGCTGATTACAGCTAGTATCATGAGCAAGAAACTGGCTGAAGGTATTGATGGTCTCGTTCAGGATGTTAAAACAGGCAGCGGTGCTTTCATGCAGAAGTATGAAGATGCCAGGAAACTCGCTAATTCACTTATTGATACTGCCAGATCATTTAATAAGCGAATCATTGGAATGATTACTGATATGAACCAACCTCTCGGAAACAACATCGGTAACTGGCTGGAGATATATGAGTCAATTCTTATTTTGCAGGGTCATGAAACAGAAGACCTGAAAGAATTATCACTCCAATTAGCAGGTGCCATGATTTATCTTGGGGGAAAGGCTTCATCAATCAAAGAAGGGGTTGAAATTAGTAATGAACTTATTAAAAATGGTAAAGCCTTTGATAAATTTATAGAATTGGTCAAGGCACAAGGCGGCAGTGAAAATCTCATTAAGAAACCTGGAAAATATCCTAAACCTAAAATTATTGAAAAAGTTTATGCAGAAAAATCAGGCTACTTACAAAAAGTGGATTGTTATAGGCTGGGTATTATTTCTCTTGAACTGGGTGCCGGCCGAATCACTAAAGAGGATAAAATAGATCCTAAGGCAGGGATTATATTTAATTATAAAATCGGTGATAAGATTAGTAAAGGCAACTGCATCGCAGAACTGCATACTGATAAAAAGAAAGTAGTTGATGAATTAAAAATAAGGCTTATTTCAAGTTTGCAATTTTCACAATCAAAACCTGAGAAGCCGGTACTGATCAGGGAAGTAATTGAATAGAGGCGAATAATTTTTCTATTATGCCTAAAAAGTAATATCTTTATAGCGGTCATTTCAGGGTTACTTTTTCACCGCCTATATATAAAATCAGGAGAATCAGCATGGTATTTATAATCTCGCTAATCGCTGCAGGGGTTGCGTTTGCCGTATATATGAACGCAAAAAAAAGATTCAGCAGATCAGAATCTGTATTTGCAGGTATCGGAACGATCATTGCATTGATAATTGCATTGTTCCAAATATTTACAATTGTACCTGCCGGATCAGTTGGAGTTGTTGATTTCTGGGGAATGGTAAGTGATAACACTCTGAAATCCGGAGTTAATTTTGTAAATCCCCTTGCCAACATAGTTAAGTTCAGTATAAAGACACAGGAAATTAAAGAAACAATGAACGTGCCTTCTAAAGAAGGTTTGAATGTTCAACTGGAAATAAGTCTCCTGTTCCATTTAAATCCGGATAATGCTTCAAGAATTTATAAAACTGTAGGAGAGAATTACCAGGAAATAATATTAAATCCACAATTCCGTTCTGTTGTACGGGGGGTAACAGCCAGATATGAAGCAAAAGCTCTTTATACATCCAGCCGTGAGCAGCTGACGAAACAAATTGAACAGGAACTTGCAAAGCTCGTAAATCCCAGGGGTATAACCATTGAAAGTGCTCCTTTAAGACAAATTTCTCTTCCTCCCGGATTAACCAGCTCAATAGAACAAAAACTTCAGGCTGAACAGGAAAGTCAAAGAATGGAGTTTATCCTGAAAAAAGAAGAACAGGAAGCTGACCGTAAAAGAATAGAAGCCAGAGGCATTTCTGATTTTCAGGATATAGTTTCAAGGGGTATAAGCGATCAATTACTTAAATGGAAAGGTATTGAAGCTACTGAGAAACTAGCGAATTCACCTAATTCCAAAATTGTTGTAATTGGATCAGGAAAAGATGGTTTGCCATTAATACTTGGCGGAAATTAAAAACTAAAACCGTATCACGTTTTGAACCTCCGTTTTAACAGCGGAGGTTTTTTTATTAATAGCTGAAGAAAAACGGCGGTATCAGAAGAAGCAGCGCCAGAATAAAAAAGAAAATCTGAACCGGCAGCATCCACTTAAACCATTTCTCCCACGGAATACCTGCTAAACCAAGTACGCCCATTGTAACTCCTGAAGTTGGAAGAATCGGGTTTATCCATCCCTCGCCAAACTGAAATGCCAGCACTGCAATGTAGCGTGGAATGCCAATAACATCTGCCAGTGGAGCCATCACAGGCATTGTCAGTGCCGCCTGTCCAGATCCTGAGTGAACAAAGAAATTTATAACTCCCTGTGTAATGAACATACTTTGCGCTGCAAGAACAGGATGAAGATTTGAGATTACCTGTGACATTCCGAAAAGCATTGTGTCAATTATCTTTCCATCCACAGCAATGATAAGCAGTGCTTTTGCACATGATATAATCAGAACAACTCCCATCATATCTTTTGCGCCTTCTTTAAAAGCATCAGTTATCTGAGTAATATTCAGTTTTCCAAGTAAACCTGAAATGAGTCCCAATGCAAAGAATAAAGCTGCTATTTCAATTATGAACCACTCATATTCTAGAATCCCAATGACCATAACGATAATTGCAAGAGCAAAAGCAATAAGAACATATTTATGCTGCCTGGTAAATGAAACTGAAGCATCACTCAGGTGCAGGTTTTTTCTTCTGTTTACATCTATTTCATAAACATGACTTCTGGTCGGATCCTTTTTAATCTTTAATGCATACCACATCACAAAACTTGTCATTACTGCCGTACTTATTACCCAAATTACTATCCGGTACCATAATGCTATGTCATAAGGCAGTTCGGAAATTTTAAGTGCAATGCCCAGAGTAAAAGGATTTAACGTTGCGCCTGCGAATCCTGCTGCAGCTCCCAGAAAAGGTATTGCAGTACCAACGAGGGAATCATATCCAAGAGACAATGCGAGTGGAATAAAAATCAGAACAAAGGGCATGGTTTCTTCGCACATTCCGAATATTGAGCCGCCTATAGAGAACAGGGTCATTGTTACGGGAATAAAAAATTTCTGAAGATGAGGTTTATTTGCAAGTGTGCCGGCTGTTTTCTGTAGTGATGATGTTACTGCTCCGGTCTTTTCAATTATCATAAACGCGCCGCCGATCACGAAAAGGAATACGATTATTTCAGAAGCGCTGATGAATCCCTTTATTGGCGCCTGGACAAGAGCGCCTAGACCCTGAGGATCATTTTTAACGTAAGTGAATGATCCCGGAACAACGAGAGTTTTGTTATCTTTCATCTCTCTTTTATATTCCCCGCCGGGTACAAACCAGGTTAGTACTGCGACAATAACCACAATGGCATAGATCATTGCCAGAGTATTAAATTGAAAACCTTTTTTCATTTTGCGGTAGTCACTCCCTGATTTGAAAGATTATAAATATCACCTGATTTCAATAAGGACATTTTTATATTATCAGCGGATAAATTACCAAAACTATCCTCTTCAATAAATTCTGATTCTGAGGCATCGTAAATTACTACCAGATTATTTCCAATTACTTCCATTGTATTTTCCGGAGTAAAGATACAGGCAGTTGATTCATCAATTCCTATTCCGAGCAGATTTGCATTTTCAAGTACCACGCTAATCAACCGGTTGTGCCTTTTCCTTGCAATAAAATGCTGATCAATTATAACATTATCAATAAAGCTCAAACCCTCAGCAGTCTTTATATTGTGTTTTTTTATCACTGAAAATGTACTAATGGTGTCTGTGTTTATTAATTCATCACCTGTAATCATGATCCTGCTTAACACTGCGGCACCGGCACTTGTACCGCCGATTACTCCCCCATTGTTATATATCTCTTTTAATCTAATAAGAAACTTAGTGTTAAGTAAAACTGAAGTAAGCCTGTTCTGATCACCCCCCGTAAAAAAAATACCATCCGCTTTCTTAAGAATTTTCAGAGTAGTATCTGAATCGACATTATGGTTATCAGGATTTATATAAGTCACATTTTTACATCCGAGATCTTTAAACTCCTGAATGTATAATTCTGCAGTTTCTACAGGTTCAACGCTAGCGCAAGGGATTATATATATTTTCGCATCGCTGCCTCCGGAAAGATCTATAAACTTTTGCAAAAGATTTGGCGGGCGTTCACCTCCCCCGATCATGAACAGATAACCTTTAGTTTGCGTATAACCGGATGAGACAAAAAGCAGAAGAAAAAAAGTATATCTCAGAACAATCATTTTCTCATTAACTCCACTGCTATCTCTGAAGATTTATAAAGATCTGCAATATAAATGTATTCATCGTTTGAATGAGGATTGGCCGCACCTATACCAAGATTGACACAGTTAATTCCCTTTGAGTTTAATGAGTTTGCGTCACTTCCGCCATATGAGATTTGAGGTTTCGCTTCCAGCCCGCAGCGGGTTATTACCTCGCTTATAATTCTAAATACTTTGTCTTTTGGTGAATGTTTATAAGGACTGAAATCCCAATAATATTCAAACTCAATTCTGCCTTTTTCCTTTTGCGCAGCTCTTTGGAACTGATCCTGGATCTCCTGAAGTTTCTCGTTAATTCTCTCCGGATTAAACGATCTTACTTCACCTTCCACTGTTGTAAATTCCGGAACAACATTTATTGCGCTTCCTCCATGAATAGAACCAATGTTTGCGGTTGTCTCCGGATCAACTTTACCAAATTTAATAGAAGAGATCGCATCTGCAGCAATACTAATTGAGTTTATTCCCTTTTCCGGAGAAATGCCAGAGTGGGATGCTTTTCCAATCACTTTAACTGTAAAAACAACAGCTCCAACAGATTCAGAAATAAAATTACCCGGAGGCAAATGCGAATCAAAAACAAATCCATATTTGATCCTGTCTGATAGCTGCAGGTTCAGTGAACCGCCTAAAGTTGTTTCTTCATGTGTTGTAAATACTAAAGTGAAATCTTTCAGAGGAATGCATTCATTATTTAATTTTTCAATAGCATAAAGTAAAGCAGCCATTCCTGCCCGGTTATCAACACCAAGTACAGTAGAACCATCCGATGAAATTTTATCTTCTGTTATAACAGCTTTCACATTTTTTGTAGATCGTGCTGTATCCATATGAGATAGCAAGACCATATCCCCGCCGATTCCGAACTCACATAGCAGGTTACCCGAGTTACCGCCTGTAAGCGGTGCACTGGCGTCCTCACGGGGATTATATCCGAGACGCTTAAGAAATCCTGCAGCATATTCAAATACCGCTTTTTCATTTCCGGAAAGAGCTTCGATAGATATCAGATCCAGAAAAATATTTATGAGTCTTTTATCATCCATTGATGCATATTTATATATTAATGTGAAGATAGCAAACAAATTTAAAAGCACAATATTAAAGCCGTATACCCTGGCTGTTCCTATACCTGCACGAAAATCGGGCTTAATTGTAAACCGGCTGCATCCTCTAAACTATTACTCTGCGGCTGCCTCGAGTGCCTTTACAAGTTCTTTGATGTAATAAAAATTATTCAAAGCAGGCCAGTGTTTCATAAACACAAAACGCAGGCAGCTCAGGTTTTCAGAACGCTCATTACTGTATGCCGGCAATACTTTTGCTGCTATTTCTGAAGATGTTACAAACTTTGAGAGTATGAACTCGGGGTTTTCACTCTCTACACTAAGCTTATTATAAATTTTCAGAGTATTTTTATTTACATCCTTAATAGTTTTTTTATCTGAAAAGGAATAAATACAATTTATATCAAGATCAGGAAAATTCAGATTTTTTAGTTTAGAAGAAGCTTCAATAAGTTTATAAAATTTCTTTGACGCTGCGAGTGAATTATTAACAAGCAAACCAATACCAGTATTATTCGGAGGCATTACTTTATAAGTAAGATAACAGGCTGCAGCCATTGCACCAGGCCTCGATCCTTCAAGACTGAACATACCAATATTTGGTTTATCTAGTTTATGATAGGTGTATGGCGCAGTATTGAGAACCACTTGTTTTAATTCCTCATTTTTATAAAGTACCGCACCGGCTCCATAGGATATTGCACCTTGCTTGTGCGGATCGATAGTAATAGAGTCGGCATACTTCATAACATTCAGCTGCCTGTAAGTATACTCACTCAGATGTAAATCAGCGCTGTAAGGAATTAAAGTGTATTGATCATCCATTATAGCTGCCCGTAAAAAACCCCCATAGGCAGCATCAATATGAAGATGGAAATTATACTGCTCCTTCAATTTAATAATCGATTCAATATCATCCACACTTCCTGCTCCCGTTGAGCCAAGATTGGCCATAACAAACATCGCTGGAGTTTGCTTAAGTTTTTCTTCGAGAAAATTCAAATCCATCCTGAAACTATTGTCCACAGGAATTTCACTATACTTATTTATTCTCAGTATACTGCAGATTCTCTTCCATGAATAGTGTGATACTTCTGAAAAATATACTGTACCATCGGGATAATAATCACGTGCAGCCCAAAGAGCTTCCATATTGGCAAGTGATCCCCCGCTGGTTATATGTCCCCACCCTGTTCCAAATCCTACAAATTTCAGCAGCAGATCCATAACTTCCATTTCCATTTCTGTAGTTACCGGTCCTCCTTCATATGCATGATTGTTAGGATTCGACAACATAAAACTCAGATAACCAAGTACAGTAGGCAGCGATGGATCTTTTACCATTTGCGCCACATAGCGTGGATGAAAGTAGGGAAAGCTCTTTTTACTTCTCTCAAGAAATGCTGATAGTTCCTGCTCAAGTTTTAAATTATATGTGTGGTCTTCAGGATATAAGGATGGATCATCAGGATAAAAGGAATTTCTCCATTCCTTCTGGAAATCAAGTACTCTGTTTATTAGTTCTTTCAGATAATCAATGTTTTCAGATTTAGGTCCGATAAAATTTTCAAAAAGTATTTTATTCATTTTTCTGCCGGATATTTATCAAACAGGAACCTAAAGAAATCTAAAGAATTTTGCAATTCACAGATTATATACAAGCGAGAGTTGCGCCCTAAGTTAAAGAGATAAGAGATCACCGGGTTTCATGAAAAAAAATTATTAGCTATCTTTGGCTCTGAAAAAAATAACACGGAAGAGCTAATGAAATATTTAGATGAGATATTATGCACACGAGATGATTTCTTTTTGAAAAGAAGGCATCTCTTATACGTAATATTTCTTATCGTACCCCTGGCTGCGTGTAGTGCATCCGTTAAGTTCAGCAGTTCACAAACTGATTCTACTATACAAGCTGTAAGTTATGAAATTTATCAGGATTCCACTGTGCTTGAAGAAGTAGAAGGCATAGCTTCTTACTATGGAAAGAAGTTTCATTCTAAAAAAACTTCAAGCGGAGAAATTTATGATATGCAGGCCTTGTCGGCATCGCATAAATCTTATCCATTCGGAACCATCGTAAGAGTAACAAATCTTTTCAACGGCCTAAAAGCTATAGTAAAGATTAATGATCGTTTACCGAAGAAAAGTAAAAGAACAATTGATCTTTCGGTAAAGGCAGCCGAACTATTAGATTTTATAAAAAGAGGAATAACTAAAGTTAAACTTGAAGTACTGAAATGGGGAACATCAGAAAGTAAATAGATTTAATCTCCGGAATGGGATTAATTGAATCGCGCAAAATAATAAAGCCATTCAGAAAATGATTCCAAATGGCTTTATTCAAATAATCAGCTTGTTATCTTACAAATTTCCACCAATAGAAATATTTATTTTCTAATTCATTTATTGAAGGCATAGGGAAGAATTTGAGTTCATCACCTTCCGCAAACCAGAACCCATGTCTCAGGAACTTAAAGGATATGTCACGCAGAAGACTTCCAAGACTTATAGTCTTGGTGAGCTTTTCGGGAATTTGTTTTAGTTCCGTAATACAATCATAGAAGCGGTACGGATTTACATCCGGCAGTTCAATATTATAAATTTCTTTATTCTTATTCATCTCAAGAAACTGATCAATATTAAATTCTATTTGAGTAAAGCAGATCTTTGGAGCTCCTTTTGATTTAGTCTGAGTAGTAATGAATTTACCGAAATCGCGCTGATCCTTTGTTGACGCAACCAGAGTTTCCAGAGGACAAATTTCCTGATAGATCCGTATGAGTCCGGGCTCATTGTAGGCAGTATATGGAACAGGGTCAATGGGAAGTACTTTCCCGTTCGTAGTAACCAGAAAAAGTTTTTGAATTGAATTCAGGTCCACCTTCTCTAATACATTATATGAACTGATAAATTTTGTTCTTTTGGGAGTCCCATCCGGGTGGGGTACTGTAAGCCCCAGGTACCGGTCTATTTCAATATCAGGATGTCTGAAGTTAATGTCTATTTCAGCAAAAATAACCTTACCGCTGAAATGCTTTGCGCTTCCTGTGGTATAGTGTTCGCCGAATTTATCGGGCTCAAGCTGAGATGCAACCAGGGCATTAATAGGAAAAACAATCATATAAAGATGTTTTTCATAATCAGGCATATTTACTCCCTTCTATGTTAAGATTTATCCAGTTAAATCTATCAAAACCGAGAATCAAGAGCAAATCCCCGGGATTTACCTGAATCTTTTTTTAGGTGCTATCATCATATTCAAAAAAGAGGTGAAAATATGTTTATTGAGGAAAAATTGAAGTCTGATCTCCAAAAGATTCTGGGTTCATTAAAAGAGAACGTAAAAATGATAATGTTTACACAGGAATTTGAATGTCAGTTTTGCCGTGAGACCCGCCAGCTGCTTGAGGAGCTATCCCAGGTTTCAGATAAACTTATTCTTGAAATAAAAAATTTGACTCTTGATAAAGAAGATGCTTCAAGGTATTCAATTGAAAAAATACCGGCTATTATTCTGCTGGATTCAGCCGGAAAAGACTACGGCATTAGATTTTATGGCATACCGAGCGGATATGAATTCTCTTCTTTATTGGAAGGTATTCTATTGCTCGGCACCGGTGTGCATGGTTTCAGTAATGAATTAGTTAAGGAGATAAAGGAAATTAAAGAGCCTGTGCACTTACAGGTTTTTGTCACGCCAACCTGCCCGTATTGCCCTCAGGCTGTGATTACTGCACATAAATTATCATATTTGAATGAGAATATAAAAGCGGATATGATTGAAGCAACCGAGTTTCCTCATCTGTCGAATAAATATAATGTACGCGGAGTACCCAGGACAGTGATTAATGAAGATGACTTTCTGGAAGGAGCTGCTCCGGAGAATATGGTTCTTGATAAAATTCTTAAGAGTCTTGAAAAGGCAAGAGTTAATAATGAATAAAAGGATTCTTCTTAGAGCACTTCCGATTATTATTGGTGCTGCGCTGGGATACACTTATTATTATTTTATCGGATGCAGAGGCGGGTCCTGCCCAATTACCGGAAACCCTGTAATCTCAACAGTGTATGGCGCAGTGATCGGATTGGTAATTTCATTTCCCTCTAAAAAGAAACAAGGTGAAAATACCGGTGTATAATGAAATAACTAAAGACATTTTGATTGAAGAACTCGTTGAAAATTATCCTACATCAATTGGCTTTCTAATGGAATTTGGAATAAGATGTTTAAGGTGCGGTGAACCGGTATGGGGAACACTTGAGGCGGCAGCCAAAGAAAAAGGATTTAATGATGAGCAGATAGAATATTTTATCCGGGAGTTGAATAAACTCTTATCAGAGAAATGCGGGTAAATCCATAGAAATTAAAAAAATTTATTTATCTTTGAAATGACTTAATAAAGGAGAATTGATGTCACAAAAAAATAAACCTAAAGAACGAAAAATTGGTAAACAACAACCTGAAAAGAAACCTCTTATAGATCCCAGATATAAAAATTTAATTTACACTGTTGCATTCATCGCAGTAATAGCAGTTTTTTTTATTATAAATAATTCTCAGAGTGAACCTGCACAGGGTCCTTATCCTCCTCATTATCAGGAGAATGCTCAGGCAAACGCTGATACTAAAGCTGCTGACTTTACTCTTAAATCCACAGACGGGAAAAATGTTAAATTATCTGATTATAAAGGTAAAGTGGTTATACTCGATTTCTGGGCAACCTGGTGCGGTCCATGCAGAAGAGGTATTCCCGACCTGGTTGCTTTAAAGCAGGATTATAAATCAAAAGGTCTTGAAGTAATCGGCATTTCACTCGATCAGAGCAATACTCTGGATGATGTAGTTCCATTTATGAAAGAATTTAATATCAATTATCCTGTTGTATATGGAGATATGAATATCGTTCAGGCATATGGAAATATTCAATCCATTCCTACTACTTTCATTATTGATAAAAACGGTATGATCACCAGAAGCTTTGTCGGACTTGTAGAAAAACCCGTTCTGGAAGATGTTATAAAAAGATTATTATAAGCTTATTTGAGATGACATCTCAGGGATGTCATCTCAGTCTTAAGTAAATTCTAAAGTTAACAACTATTCATGATGATGATCAAAATCCTGATGTAGGTTTTCTCTTACCTTTAAATATTCACCCAATCTCCACAAAAGATCCCAGGAATAAATTCCATAATCATTTCCATCTTTCCATTTAATAGTAATAGCATAATCACCAACTAATTCGATTGAGGCTACTTCGTATTTCCCGGGTAGGTCAGCAGTTTTCGGCAGAGGATCATAATGACGCCAGAGTATCGTCTCCCCCTTATTCCCGGCGTCGGGTGATTCATCTCTTAGGAATTTCAAGGGATAGTTATGAGTAGTTCCTTCATTCCAAATAATTGTAAGGGATTCTTTGCCATTAAGCTTGATTGTTTTAGGATACATAAACTCTTTCATTATATGAGAAATAAATATCCTAAAAGTTCCAGGGCATATCAAGTTATTATTTTCTAGCGTCCCACACGAAGTTACATATTGAAACAAAAAAGGGATAGTATAAACTATCCCTTTTAATTGTTTTGATTAGGAAGCTTTTTTATTAATACGATATATTCTTTGGGAATGTCTTTCTTGTGTTGTATCGGTTCTTTTGTTTAAAAAACTATTCACCCGTTCAAGAAGATATTTAAAGTAATCTTCAAGATCGGCTTCATAGATATCTATCATTTTATCATGTTCTCTCTTCTTATCCATGTTAACTGACCACCTTTCATCAAATCAATCATTTTATCATCGATCTTATAACATTAGGAAGATCAATAAGAAGTTACCATTTTCCGTGCATCATCTATAATGGTATTTACTTTTTTTCTTCCTTCCTTCAGAGCATCTTCAGCGGAACTGACATAATCCTTAACATCATCCATTATATCATCAGTCCTTTTTGAAATCATTTTTCGCATTTTCCTGCCATTATAAGGAGTGTAAAGTAGCGCAAATATTCCCCCTGCTATACCCCCTATAATCAACCCAGTAATAATCCCAGTAATCTTGCCGGTACTTCTAGCCATTTTGTAACCTCCTTAAATATTCATCATTTGTATCTTATAAATTAATATAAAAAAGGTATTAAATAATTCAATAGTAAAGGAGATACTCAGTTTGTAGGCCATTATCCCACAATTCACTTACCGTAAGCTAAAGCTTAAGGTACTGTACAGTATTGTAGCACTGCTGTTCCGTTCCCGGACAAATCTCAGTTATTTATTACTTCAGCAATATTGCTTTTTTTACCTCCGATGCTTTGCAATTGTGAATTAACTGGTAGAAATATATCCCTGACTTCATATTGTAAGTTTCTGAGTTAAGATTATACTCATGATTACCTGCGGTTTTATACTCATTAACAGCAGAGACAAGTTTTCCCAGGAGATCATATATATTCAGTTGAACATTGCCATCTTCAGGAATTGAATATTTGATCAAAGTAGACGGATTAAATGGATTAGGGAAGTTTTGAGAAAGTTCAAACTTTTCCGGTGTATGATTATTTTCATCAATAGAAGAAGCTATAAGATTAAAATTGATGTAATTAATATTAAAACCGCCAAAGAAGAAGTGAACCGATAAGGTATGTTTTCCTTGTGGTATGTAAATATTATTCATGCTGATCGTTGACCATTTCTGCCATCCGCCTGTTGAGGGAACATCAATCAGATATCCAATTATCTGACCATCAAGCTTCAGCAGGATCTTTCCGTTTGAATTATTAGCTGCCACACGAAGATTAACGAGGTAAGTACCTGATTCAGCAGCGTCAACGGTATAAGTGAGATATTCATTTGTATTTATCCATCCCACGCAATAACCATTGGTGTAAGTGTCGCTGCATTTATCTATATCAACACCATCATTGCGGAACATCCAGCCGGAATTATAAGAACTGTTTCCGGTATTCTGATAATCAACATCCTTATATGCAAAATTATTTTTTCCCATATCATAATTCACACAGTAAATAATTCCGGGAATTTTATTTTCCGAATATGCTTTGGTTTCATTATTATTTACCTGACGGAACAAAGCATCAATTACGTCGGGATTGTATTCGCATTTCTCAGAATTTAAATTCTCAGCCATCTTGTTTAAAGCATTAACAGCATATGCTACACTGGGTTTTGAAGTCTCGCCTTTCCAGTATCTCAGCAGATAATCATATTCAGGTGTTTTTATCGCAGACAGAGGTGAGGAAATAGATCCAATTTTTTTATGAGGCCACCAGGACCAGCCGATGTTATTATTTTCTAAAAGTTGAATACAATCAGTAAACCAGTTATTTGAGTTTTCACCTGATTCTCCAAGCCATAAAGGCACATTATGTGTATTTCTCAAATTCAGATAACTGCTGATGGTGCCGGGAGTGTTTTCATTCCAATATCTGTGAAAACTATAAGCCATATTGCTGTCCCAGGGAGGCGTTAATCCCGAAAAATCAGTGGCATACCAATTTCCTTCAATAAAGAGCAGATGATTTTTGTCTACCTCTCTGATTGCATTTGTGATTTGAATAAACAAATTTCTCAGAGGTACATTGCCGGGACCCAGATTCCATTTAGTTTCATTTATCAGATCATAGCCGCCAATCCACTCTTCATCAACATATCTTTCGGCCAGCTTCTTCCATAATTCAACTGTTCTGGTTTGATTAAGTGGATTTTCCCATAATGAAGGGTAGGCCGGATCATAATCACTGATGCCTTCATCATTCTGACCACCCGGAGCAGCATGAAGATCTAAAATAAGATATATCTTATTTTGCTTGCACCAGCTTAGAAGAGAATCTATCATCAGGAAACCTTCTTCAAGATAAACACCCGGCTGATCTTTCGGAGTAAGTAAATTGTAGTGCATTGGCAGGCGAACTGAATTAAATCCCCATTTGGCTATACTATCTATATCTTTCTTATCAACATAATTTGCCCGGTAAATTTTATAAAAAGCTTCTGTGTTGGCCTCACCTATGAGCGATACTATTTTATTGCGAATTTGTGTGGCTGAATTTGCAAAACTGGAGGTCTGAAGCATATAACCTTCCGGAACAAGCCATCCCCCAAGTCCCATACCCCTGAGAAGAATCTCTTTGCCTGTACCATCCACAATCTTTTTTCCTGATGCCTTTAAAAAACCTTCACAAAAAACACTTTGAGAACAAATGCTTACAAGAATAAGTACTCTAAAAATTGAAATCATACCAAAACCTTACATAATGAGTTGTTGAGGTATGATTTGACAATTACTATTCCAATCAGGAGGGGTTCAAAAAACCATCATTCGGTTCTTTTATAAAAGTGGGATTATCAATTTAATAAGATTAATATTATTAAATTAAGAATTCTACAGCTCGGCAGTCACTCCAATTGAAGGAAGTATTCCGATAGATGAATCGTTTTCCACTTGCTGGGTTCTTTCATCCCATATAAGAATACTTGAGTTTTTCATGTTGTAGATGTTCTGAACATCAATATAAGTTACCAGAGACCATGTTTCAAAATTCCATCTCCTGTCAACTCTGAGATCAAGACTATGAAATGATTTTAAACGGCTGGCATTATAATTAGATACAGACTGACTTCCGTAAGAATTATATGGCGTAAAGGGCTTTCCTGTGGCAAATCTGAATTTGAATGCTGCTTCCCATTTATCATTAAATATATATCCCCCGCTTAGATTAGTGATAATTCTCTGATCGAAACTGCCGGCACGCTCAATTCCATCCAGTGCCTTGAAATCAGATTTGCTGTATGTAAAACTGAAAATGCCATAATATGGTATATCAGACGATTTTTTTTGAATCTGAAGTTCTATTCCTTTAACATTTCCTGTTCCATCACTTAGCAAAAGTTCGGGTGCAAAAGAAGAAAAGTTATCTTCTGATCCTGCAAATCCAGCTCCGGTATTGGATAATATAAGATAAGGTCTTAACGATGATACCGGATAATCATTGTAGTATTTTAAAAAACCTTCAACTTTTATCTGAGTGTCTTCTCTGAGTTTTCTTTCGATACCCAGGATTAAGTGAGTTGAACGGATCTTATCCAGATTGATATTACCCGGATCTCCAGTCAGCCAGATGTACGCAGGGTTCTGGTAATAAATACCCGAACTAAAACTTAAGGTAGTTAGAACATCAGGGTAATATGATAATGAGAGTCTGGGACTAACACTTACCTTATTTCTTATGCCATCAAAGTAGTCCAATCGTGCACCGCCGCTGAAACTGAAAAATTTACTAAAGTGCCTGTGGTACTGTGCATACAATCCCGATTCAATATATCCTGTTCTCTCTGTCAACGAATTTATAGTTAAAGTATCACCAAAAGTTGTTTTGAATAGAGGAAGCCTTACATCTGCTTCGAATTCAATAAAAGAAAAATTAGCTCCAAAATTAAGTTCATCTGCTGCAGAGTTTTTAATAACATATTCCATCTTCAAAGTATTCTCCGTCTCCAGAGAGTTATTTAAGAAAATGGGATTCTGTAAAGTATCTTTCTGGAAGAATTCATATTTAACAAAATTTCTACTTAAACCTATATCGAAAAATCCATTAGAGACCAGCTGTTTATAGTTTACCGCACCAGTATACTGTATCTGATCATTACCGAGAATTTTTGAATTATCATACCGCTGTTCAGTTGTATTATTAAAGAATTTTACATTATCGAATGCACCTAAAAAAAGTATTGATAGCTCACGGTTGTTTCCGAGTCCGAAATTTAATTTCCCAAGCATGTCATAATATTCAGGGACAAAGCCGAAACCAGCCGACTTAAATATGAAATCCAGATAACTCCTTCGGGCAGAAAATATAAATCCTGAAGATGATGATAAGGGTCCTTCTAAATTTAATCCAAACTGTGATGCTGAAATTGTGGCTTTCCCTCCAAGCCTGTCACTTCTGCCTTCCCTGAGTTTTATATTCATAACGGACGATAACTTATCCCCATACAAAGCAGGAAATCCTCCGGTTGAGAAACTTACGTCCTGCACATAATTCAGGTCTATATAACTTAAAGGTCCTCCTGTAGAACCCTGGTTTCCGAAATGATTTATATTGGGAATAGTAAATCCATCTACTATATATAAATTTTCCGAAGGAGCACCACCACGTACAACAAGGTCATTTCTTCCTGCATCTGCCTGAGCAATTCCGGGCAATACAGATAAAGCTCTGATCACATCTTCGAAACCTCCGGGGGAGCGGCGTATCTCTTCATAAGAAAAATTAGTAATGCTATTTGCAATATTAGGGTTATTCTGGAAATATTCGGATCTGACAGTAACTGCCTCCAGTTCAATTACTGATTCGGTCAGATAAAAGTCCACAATTGTTGGGCGGGCTGAATTGACTATTACATCAGCAGCAATTTTCGCGTCATAACCAATTATTGATGCCTTCAGGGTATACCTGCCAGGCGCGATATTATTAATGCTGAACCCCCCGTTAAAATCTGAAGCTGCACCCAGATTTGTTCCCTGTACAATGATGTTAACACCAGGAAGTGGTTTTTCAGTACTCTGGTCGAATACTTTTCCCCGAATGGACCCGGATACTATTTCTGCTGAGGTAACTGCGCTAAATAAAATAAAGAATAACAGTTTAATAATTTTCTGCATTGAAAGTTTTTCCTTTTAAGATAGTATCGTGTATAACTATTGTCAAGTTTTTAAAGTTCCGAAATAGCAGTGATTATTGACAAACCTTAGACAAAGTTATATATTAGAATATGTCTTCAGTTAAATACTCCATTAAAATGGTCTCAGCAATGACCGGTTTATCTTCGCATCTGATCAGGGCATGGGAAAAAAGATATAACGCGATACAACCCTCGCGCAGTAGTGGTGAAAGACGTCTGTTTTCAGAGGCTGACGTGCAGCGTTTAGTTGCACTTCGCGATGCCGTTTCATCAGGATACCGGATTAGTGAGATTGCCGGTAAAACAACGGAAGATCTTGTTTCCTTAGCCCGATCAGCTAAAACAAACTTTCACTTACAGTCTGAAGTTCATTTATTTTCAGCTAAAGCTCTTGAAACGATTGAAAGATACAGCCCGGCAGAACTTGAAAATACATTATTTGAGGCATCACTGCGGCTTAAACAAGATGAATTGATCTACGAATTTATAATGCCTTTGATAAAACAGATAGGCGATCGGTGGCATCAGGGAATATTTAATATTGCCCAGGAACATCTTTCAACACCTGTGCTGGTTTCCTTTCTGCATTATCTAAGAGGTATTTACAAATTATCAACACAGGCTTCCGTAATGTTAACTTGTGCTCCTAAAGGTCAGTTTCATGAATTAGGCGCTCTTTTAGTCTCCGTTATATCAGCATCCTATGGCTGGAAAGTTATTCATCTCGGAACAAACCTTCCTGCATACGAAATTGCTGCTGCAGCGGAATTTATTAGACCAAAAGTAATATGCCTGAGCATTATATATCCCTTTGATGATCCAGAACTAAAGAAGGATCTGCTGTATTTTAAAAGAAACATCAGAGAAGAAATAAAAGTTATAGCAGGCGGCGAGGCCGCAATTTCTTACAATAAAGAAATCCAGGAAGCAGGGATTAAACTATTACAAGATTTTAGGGAATTCAAAAAGTATCTGAATATGATTTTTGGATAATGCCATACTGCTCTGATCGAGACATTATACGCAACAGGTAAATAGAATTCCTATTTGTGAAATCAAACTCCGGTTTAGTAAGTTTGGATTACAGAAAATCGGAGATACAATGCAGAATTTTGTTAAACTCATCTTATTTATTCTTCTCTTCACAGTTCCTCAGGTTTATTCTCAACCGGTTCCTCAGAAAATCGATTCCCTTGTCAATATAGTTTTACGGGAATTTCAGGTCCCCGGAATAAGTCTGGCTATTGTTAAAGATGGCAAAGTAATCCTTACAAAAGGCTATGGAATTAAAAAACTTGGTTCATCAGAACAGGTAGATGAAAAAACTTTATTCGGAATAGCATCAAACTCTAAAGCGTTCACTGCAACTGCGCTCGCAATTCTGCAGGAAGAAGGCAGGTTTAACTGGAATGATAAAGTTATTGATTATCTTCCCTGGTTCAGGTTATCTGATCCTTATATTACAAAAGAACTCACAATCAAAGATCTTCTTGTTCATCGAAGCGGTTTAGGACTCGGGGCAGGTGATCTGTTATGGTGGCCTCCATCAGATTATTCACGCCGGGAAATAGTTGAAAGAATAAAAAATGTTCCGCTCATTCATAGTTTCCGTTCAACATATGCCTATGATAATGTTTTATATATAACTGCCGCAGAATTGATTGAAGCAGTCTCGGGCATGAGCTGGGAGGAATTTATTACAAAAAGAATCTACGATGTAATCGGATTTGAATACAGTACAATATTAGAATACTCTGATTTAGCAGCGACCAATATTGCGGGAACCCATGCCATTGTAGAAGGAGAACTAAAAACAGTTAGTCCATTCCTCAAAGGAAATTCGAATGGAGCTTGCGGTGTAAACTCATGCGCTGCGGATATGGCCAAATGGATGATGGTTCAGCTCGACTCCGGCAGAATAAATGATCAGGAAAGGTTATTTTCCGCAAACACTGCAAGACAGTTATGGTCTTTAGTTACACCTATACCGGTTGCAAAGGCGCCAGTTGAACTGGCACCCACACAATCTAATTTCAGGGGATATGGTTTGGGTTTTGGTGTAAGAGATTACAGAGGGTATAAAATAGTTTCACACACCGGAGGTCTTCCGGGCTATCTTTCAATGGTAACTCTGATACCAGACACCCGGCTCGGTATTGCAGTGCTTACCAACCAGGAATCCGCAGAAGCATTTTCATCATTAACTAATTCTATCATTGATATGTATCTTAATGCACCTGCTTTCAATTGGGTAGAAGCTTATAAAAAAATTCAGCAGAAGGGACTGATAACTCTCACCGAAGAAAAATCTGAAACAGAGAAAAGTAGAAATAAGGATTCGAAACCTTCACTTCCGATAAAAGAATATCTTGGCAGATACACGGATCAATGGTACGGTGATATAATCATAACAGAAAACAAAGGCAGGTATGAAATATCATTTACTAAAACGCCCTTTCTGAAAGGGGAATTAATTCACTGGCAGTATGATACTTTTATCGCAAGGTGGTATGAAAGAGAACTCAGGGCAGATGCATATGTAAACTTTTCGATAGATACGAACGGGAAAGTTGAAAGCGCAAGGATGAAAGCTGTTTATTCGGAAACCGATTTTAGTTTTGATTTTCATGATTTGTTATTGAAGAAGTCGAAAGAGGATAATTAATCATCTGACATCAGATGAAGATAACAAAAAAAAATCAGAATGCCACGGGAAATTATTAATTATTTTTGGGAGAGGAATGCCTTGATTGTATATGCTTCAATGGTTAACATTCCCAATAAAAAAACGCCAAGTAATCTCTTTTTAATTAAAGGTATCATATGAAACAATTATACCCTTACAAGGTAATTCTGTTTTTTCTCCTTTGCTTTCCAGCCATAGTTATGGCCGCTAACGGAAAGATCACCGGACGGGTAGTAGAAGCCGAAACCGGTGAACCATTACCATCAGTGAATGTGGTTGTTACACATTCAATTCTAGCGAATGGACAGGAGTCTGTACTAAATCCCGCATTCGGCGCTTCTACCGATATTGATGGATATTATCACATACTTAATGTTCCCTCTGGCTCTTATGTAGTTAAAGCCAGTATTGTCGGATATACTCCTGTTTCTAAAAAAATGGTGAAAGTTGATTTGGATCGTACTATTCAACTCAATTTTGAACTGGGCACTACTTCTATTGAGGTAGGACAGGTCGTTGTGACAGCAGAAAAGGAAATCATCAAACAGGATATTTCAGGCACTCAGGAAATTGTAAGCGTAGCACGTATTGAAGAAATGCCTGTTACGCGTATTGATGAATTCATCGGTAAGATGAAAGGTATTGAACTGGTCAGCGGTGCTGAAGGAAACGGACTCAGTGTTAGAGGCGGTTCCATCCGCGAAACAGACGTGCGTCTGGATGGAATATCTTTACAGGATCCCAGAACAGAGAACTCCTACCTTGCTCTTAATACTACTACAGTTCAGGAAATACAGGTACTTACGGGCGGATTTCAGGCAAAGTACGGCGGCATCAGATCCGGTATGATGAATGTAGTAACAAAGGAAGGTGGTAAAAGCCGGTATCAGTTAAATGTGAAGATGGACGTTGCTCCGTCTGGCCAAAAAAGGTATTTCGGTACAAATCCCTATAGTAAGGATTCATGGATTTACAGAGTTTATGCTGATACCTCCAAAGAAACTGGTTATGCATTCAGGGGCGTAAAAGGTGATACTACTGTTCCGCAGGAATTCAGGAGTTTCGCAGGTTGGGCGCGTGAAAAGGACACTGACCTGGCACCACTTGATTCTGTACAGAGATGGGAATTATGGAAGGCTCAGCATCCACAATATAATTTCGCAGATAAACCAGATTACTTTGTTGAAGGAAACTTAAATGGACCCGTACCGGGAGACTTCATCCCTATCTGGGGAGAGTTTGCAAAAAGATCAACATTTCTTTTTGGCGGTAAGTTTGAAGAGTCGCAATTTGCATTTCCTGTCGGAGCAAGGAAGAGCTATCAGGACTGGAATGCTCAGTTGAAAATAACCACACAGCTCCATACTAATATTAAACTTTCGATCAATGGACTTATTGCTAAAATAGCTTCATTAACAGGCGGAAGAAACACAACTTATGGCGGCGCTTTACAGGATTACTCACAAAGTTTCAGTTATCTTAATAACACTCCCTCCTCAATTAATGCACAGGGCGGATTATTAGGCGGATCAGGTTACAGACAACTTTTTAATCTCTCCAGATTGCAATATTATGATCAGCAATATATGGTTGGAGGAGCAAAAGTAACTCACACTTTGAACCAGTCAATGTTCTATACATTGGATTTCCAGGTTGGTTACACAGACCAGAGTCTGCGTCCATATATGATGGATACAACCAGATATTCATCAAACGATCCAATGAAATATGTCCAGTATTATAATCCGAAAAGCAAAAAGTTCTTTAAATTCTATATTCCTCAATTTGGAGCAGCGAACGGTTCCACCACACTTGTTCCGGATGCGTTGAATACTTTTGATATGTTCGGCGGAATACAAAGAATCGATTCATCCTATTCTTACGTGTATAATTTCCGCGGTGATTTTACAGCACAGCTTGGAAGACATCACCAGGTTGAAGCCGGTATTTCTGCAAAGATGCAGGATTTGTTTGTTTATGCCGGAACCTGGTTACAGTCACAGGTATCTTATACACCCAATACCTGGCAGTATTATACAGCTAAACCCTTTGAGTTAGGTTTGTATCTTCAGGACAAGATTGAATTTGAAGGCATCATACTTAACGCAGGACTCAGAATGGATTACCTGAATCCGAATAAAGAAGGATTCCTTGCAGGCTTCCCTGCCGATGAAGATTACACTAAGCTCTATAATGAAGTATATATTAATCTTCCTGGCTCAGAAATGAGTTATGAAAGATGGCTGGAATGGAGAAAATATCTGGATTCACCTCCTGGATGGCCGAGAACCGAAAATAAAGTTCAGGCATATTTATCTCCCCGACTTGGTGTTTCTTTCCCTATTACAGAAACCAGCAAAATGTATTTCAACTATGGTCATTTTTATCAGAGACCCCCTATTTCATTTATGTACAACAGCTATCTAAATCCTACAAGCGTTGTTGTACCAACTCCTGACCTCGAAATGGCAAGAACAGTTTCTTATGAGTTCGGTTACGAACAGCTATTCTTTAAGGATTTTCTTATTAACTTTACAGCCTATTATAAAGACGTCAGTAATGAACCTCTGGCAAGGACATTCATAAATTATTGGGAGAATAACCAGGTAACCCAGTATTTTGGTGATGCATTCAGAGATATCAGGGGTGTCGAAATCAGATTTGAACGCCCGGTTGGACGTTTTGTTAATTTCTCTGCAATGTATGATTACAGAATCACCAGTGCCGGACAGGTTGGTTTAAAAAGTGTTTTTGAGAACAGGCTTGCTGCTACTGAAGAACTCAGGCTGCCGAACATTTCATCTAATGAACCTCAACCCAGAGCGAACATTAACCTTAACCTTCATACACCTGCAGATTTCGGTCCGGAATGGCTGGGTGTTCACTGGCTGGGAAGTTTCTACACTAATTTTCTTTTTGAGTGGATGGATGGCAACAAATTACTTGGCAGCAGAATACTTCTTAATCCGGAAGAAGCAAATGAAGCCAATCGTAATTATGCTGAAGTCGTAAACACCTGGAATATAGATTTCAGGGCATCCAAAGCATTTAATACACCCTATGGAAGTTTGGAAGTTGTATTGACCGTACAGAATCTTACTAATAACAAATGGCTTATACCGTCTAATATGACCACTGAGCAATTAAGTAATTATAAAGCTTCTTTACAGACTCCTGATAAGGGCGGTGATGATAAATGGGGTGAATACAAAGAAGATTATATAAAAACCGGCTGGTATGATACTCCGTTATTTATGAATCCAAGAAGAATAATTCTTGGTTTCAGAATGAATATATAATCTGAAATAATGATTGTCCGGGATCTATTTATAAAGGAAAAAATTCAAGGGAAATATATGGATCACATGAAAATTTTAAGAAATATTATTTTGGTTCTGACACTGTTAAACATCACAGTTTCAGCACAAAGAAGTTATGATCCAACACCGATGTCATTCGATGTTGGCCGTTTCCACCTTGAGATGAACCGCTCAAATGGAAGCGATCCATCATATCCGTTAGGTGGAATGCTTTCACAATACAGCTGGAATCTTACAACAGGTTTTCCTGATAAAACAGAAATATTCTATTGGCCTCAGGATCAATGGAAATCAAATATGCTTTATCAGATCTATAACCCGATATCCTTAGATGATAATGGAATTAAGGATTATAAGGGTAATGCCAAAGCAATGTATCTTAGCGGAGACGCGTTAAGAAATATCGGGTATACAGATTGGGCAAATGAAACTCGTCGCTACAGACCTCCAATAATTACTGTTGATGGAATACGTATTACAGCTCCTTATCAATGGAATGTTGACCCCAATCTGAAGTCAGATATTAAAATTGAATTTGAAGATGTATTGATCACATATGGCATTCGCAGTCATGTTGAAATGTATGGCTTTGCAAATGCAGAATTGGGCGATTTCTTTATCTGGAAAACGACACACAAATTTACTGGTGAGCTTGCTCTTCCACGTGCCAATTATCCCGATTCACTTAAACCGGTTGATCAGACCATCCGTTTCTGGTGGCCTTTGTCATTTAGTTTTGGTCCATGCAAGGCAGGTGAAAAAGCAAATCTGAACACTTTCGCATTTGAAGGTAAAGACGATCTTGACAGCTGGTTCAAAAGAAAATCTGAGCTGGTAAGCGGGACCGGCAGGGATAGTTTAGCTGTTGCATATTACTGGGATACTGATGATCCTGCAGCATTAGTTTATACAAAAAACGGAAGAACAGATGATACCGGCGATCCTGATAGGGAAACAGGATTCTTATACTCCACACAGATTCCCGGATTTACACTTTTATATGCAGATAAAGCATATAATCAGAAAGTCGATGATCCTTCACAGCCCTATGCAATGCCCCATGGATCTATCAATAAAGACCTTTGGGGAAGAAGAGATGTGGGATTAAAGAAAACTTATCGCGGAGATGACGACCGCGGAAGATTCCCGCTGGATCCTCTTACAGAAGGTTTTGATACAAAACCGGAAGCAGGACCTATGCGTTTTATTACAGTTGGTCCATATGAACTTACAAAAGATTCACAGACAGGCAGATATGATTCAGTTACTTTTGTTTATGCGGTGGGCGTAGGCAGCATAGGTTTTAATGCCGCTGATTCAATTGGCAAATTGTGGATTAACGAACAGATCAGTGACCAGGAAAAAAATGACTGGGTATTAAAGGGTAAAGATTCCTTATGGAAAACACTGGATCGTGCATACTGGGCATGGAATAAATTAAATACAAATCAGCCGATTCCTGCAAGCCCTGCTCCTCCTGATATCTCAGTTGCAGACGGTCCGGACATGAATATTGTCACCTGGAGCTATCCTGAAGAAGAATATTTCAAAGATGCTCAGACCGGCGTTGACGACTGGTACGCCTGGAGAGTATATAGAAAACAGGGTGCGCTGCTTGTAAATGATCCTCTGGATCAAAAAAATAATTCGGTTTGGACACTAGTTCACGAAACCACCGATAGAAATGCTACCACTTTCGAGGATACAGATGTTCAGCGCGGTATGGATTATTACTATGCTGTAACGGCAGTTGATAATGGTACTCAAAACTCTTCAGGATTGTTTACTAACCAGAGATTGGAAAGCTCTAGATTCATAAACCGTTCTTTACTTCCCGTTGTACCTAAAAAACCCGGTCTTAATGTTTCAGATCAGGTTAGAGTTGTACCTAATCCTGCTTCAGTAACAGCCGGTGCGGCACTTTCAGCAGGTATTACCGACAAAATTTCATTCTTTAATCTGCCGGTAAAATGTAAACTTACAATCTTTACAGAAACCGGAGATATTGTTACTACAATAGACCATTTTGGAAGTGCAGATGAGGATTGGAATCAAAGAACAGATAGTAATCAGTATGTGGCTCCCGGTATTTACGTCCTTGCTGTTAGCGAAGCTGAAGACATCGATGGAAATTCACTTGATAATCAATTCGTAAAATTTGTTCTGGTAAGATAAGAACTTTGTATTGTCCGGTGTGACAGTATCTAAATAATAGATTAAAGATTTTGGTTGGAGTTAAAAATGATAAAAAAGTCACTAATACTAATTATGTTTTTTCTGGTTATATCAGGCATGATGTTTCCCCAGATCAAAAAAGCTCAGGTGGGTTTTCGTTTTCTTGAAAATCCCGTCTCAGCAGAAGTTATGGGACGAGGTGGTGTTGGCGTAACCACAACATTCAATTCTAATGGTCTCTTCTGGAATCCTGCACTTATTGCATGGATCGACAAAGGAATAGATATTAGTATAAACCATACCAGCGGAATTGCTGATATAAATTACAACTCAGGCGCTGCAGCAGTGCAGCTTGGAGATTTCGGAGTGTTAGGTTTAAGTTTGCTTGCAATGGATTACGGTACTTTTTTTGAAACCCGAAGAGGACCCGGAAACGTAGGTTATGTTGAACTTGGAACTTTCTCACCAACAGCCTTTGCTGCCGGACTCGGATTTGCACAAAAAATAAGCGAAAGATTCTCCTATGGTGTGCAGGTTAAATATGTTTATCAGAACCTTGGTGATGCCTGGGTTGCAAGCAAAGATTCCGTACTCAGCCGGCGGGCATATACATCAACTGATCTGAACTCTCTTCCGCTTGCAGTTGATCTTGGTGCTTTCTATGACTTCCTGTATAACGGAATAAGATTCGGTGCATCATTATCAAATATCTCACGTGAATTCAGATATGAAACAAAGGAATTTCCCATGCCTTTTGCTATAAGCTTCAGTGCAACAGTAGCTCCTCTGGATTTCTTTATGAATCACAATCCCGAACATGGATTCCTGTTAAGTTTTGAATCACGCCATCCGCGTGACTATGATGAAAAAGTTAAATTTGGTGCGGAATACAATTATAACAATATGTTCATTGCACGGGCAGGTTACCAGATGAATTACGATGAAAGAGGTTTAACAGTGGGTGCAGGTATCAGGAATGAACTTTCAGGCATTCCATTAAGAATTGATTATGCTTATGAACCATTTGGAATATTTGGCGGAGTCCACTTCCTTTCTCTCGGAGTTAGCTATTAAGAATTGATTATTGAATTTTGATAATTGATTATTGAATCCTCAGATAAATATATCTGAGGATTTTTTTTGTATGTACTGTGATTCTTGTCACGATAAGGGGTCCTGATTACACCATGAGTACGTCCCAACTATAAGGGAACTATATGCTTCTTATATGCACACAGGATGCAAAAAGGCCTGCCGTAATCATACATTGATATTCTCATAAATGGATTCTAAGTTTATTTATGATGCTTTTATTAAAAATATTGACTTTCTTACCCTTAGTCTTTTTCGGGCACCCTGATTCCAACAAGATTATTATTGATTCTGAAATAACATTTGAAGAGGCAATGTCAGGAAAGAAAATTCCTTCTGCTATTAAGGAACAACTCACGCTTATTGACGTGTATTATTACTCCTCAGATAACAAGAAGCATAAAGGCCAACTTCTTATAGATAAGACCCTTAAAAATGAATTGCTTAAAATTTTTGAGATCATTGAAAAGGGAAAATTCATAATTAACAAAGTCATACCAGTTTCCAGGTATAACTGGAGTGATTCTTTGTCTATGGCGGATAACAACACATCTGCATTTAATTACAGACCTGTTAAAGGCACCAGGAAACTTAGTGCTCATTCATATGGACGCGCAATTGATATAAATCCGTTACTTAATCCACAATTCAAGCGATCCAGCAGGTTCCCCCATAATGGAAACTATAATAAAGACGTTCCCGGCACACTGCATCATGAATCAGCTATTGTGAAAGCATTTAAGAAGCATGGCTGGAAATGGGGGGGTAATTGGAAAAGCACCAAAGATTATATGCACTTCGAGAAATAATCCCTCAATAATTACAGTTTCAGAAGCCTCTTTACTACTCTTCTTAAATTGCCTTTTCCTATGCTTTTCGATACATTATTAAAAAGGGCACACGAAAGGAATTCATGGAAGACAACATCAGATCTGATGAATTTGAATCAAGAATTTCCAAAGGCGAATCCATCGAGCCAAAAGACTGGATGCCGGATAAATACAGAAAACAGCTGATCAGAATGATTTCTCAACACGCACATTCAGAGATTGTAGGAATGCTGCCAGAGGGTAACTGGATTACTAGGGCCCCAAGCTTAAGAAGAAAACTTGTACTCTTAGCTAAGGTTCAGGATGAAGCAGGTCATGGATTATATCTCTATAGTGCTTGTGAAACTCTCGGCATTGACAGATCTGAATTAATTGATCAGCTGCTTGAAGGAAAAGCCAAGTACTCCAGTATATTTAATTATCCCACACTTACATGGGCTGATATGGGTACAATTGGATGGTTTGTTGACGGAGCTGCTATTGTTAATCAAACAATGCTGGCCAAATGCTCATATGGGCCTTATGCCCGCGCAAATCTTCGCATTTGTAAAGAAGAAAGTTTTCATAAAAAGCAGGGCTATGAGATCATTGCTACTCTTGCCTCCGGAACACCGGAACAAAAAGCAATGGCACAGGATGCTGTAAACCGATGGTGGTGGCCATCTTTAATGATGTTCGGTCCAAGTGATAAGGATTCACCCAATAGTGCTGAGCTTATGAGATGGAAAGTAAAATTAAAAAGTAATGATGAACTAAGGCAGAGATTTGTTGATCTTACAGTTCCACAGGCACAGGCTGTGAACTTAACGCTGCCCGATCCCGATCTACAGTATGATGAGAACACAGGTCACTGGAAATTCGGACCTATAAACTGGGAAGAATTCTTTAATGTTATAAATGGAAATGGTCCTATGAACAGAGAACGTATGAGGGCACGTAAACAGGCTCATGAAAACGGGAAATGGGTAAGGGAAGCAGCAGCAGCATACTCTGCAAAGAGAAAAGAATTGAATTGAGGAATTGATGCACAGCGAAATTTCCAGTTATGAAGATCAGTGGGAAGTGTGGGAAGTTTTTGTACAGGAGCGTTCAGGTGCTCCGCATATTCATGCAGGGAACGTTCACGCTCCTGATGGCGAAATGGCGATACAGAATGCACGGGATCTGTACGCGAGACGCGGACCAGTAAATTCAATATGGGTAGTTCCAGCCGCTTGTATTAAATCAACATCACCAGGAGATAATGAATCTATGTTTGACCCGTCTGATGACAAAATCTATCGTCATCCCCATTTTTATAAAGTACCAAAGGGTGTAAAGAATCTATAGAATAAATGAATAGAAACCCGCAGACAAATACAGCTTTATTTGAATATCTCCTCCGCTTGGGAGACGACCTGCTCATCCTTGGCCATCGTCTTTCTGAATGGTGCGGACATGCGCCTATACTTGAAGAAGATATTGCTCTCAGTAATATATCCCTTGATTGTCTGGGCCAGGCGAGCGCATTACTGCATTCAGCTGCAGTTTTAGAAAATAAGAACAGAACAGAGGATGACCTGGCTTACTTTCGTGATGCAATAGAATTCCGGAATCTGCTGATCACAGAACTGCCGATAGGAGATTTTGCTTTTACTATAGCAAGACAATTTCTTTTTGATGCTTACAGCTATAATTTATTTGAGAAGCTGCAGATGGCAGAACATGAAATTCTGAAGGGGATTTCCCAGAAGGCATTTAAAGAAATTAAATATCATTTGAGACATTCACACGAGTGGGTACTAAGATTAGGTGATGGTACTGATGAAAGTCATGAGAGAATTCAAAATGCGTTTGATGATCTTTGGACGTATACAGGTGAGTTTTTTTACTTCGATAAAGTAGAGGAAGTATTATGGAGAGAAGGAATAATTCCTGATTATAATACTGACCTGAAAGTAAAATGGGAACAGCTGGTTATGCAGGTTTTACAGGATGCCACATTAAGCGTACCCGACAATAATCAATTCATGATTAAAGGGGGACGAACCGGCACGCATTCAGAACACCTTGGTCACCTTCTTTCTGAAATGCAGATCGTTGCCCGTTCACATCCGGGAGTAAAATGGTAAAATGAAAACAGAAGAAGAAATCATTTCCCTGCTTGCTCAGATTAATGATCCTGAAATTCCCGTCCTGAATATAATTGAACTTGGAATCATCAGGAATGTATTTTATGAAGAAGATCTGCTGATTGTAAGTATTACTCCCACTTATTCAGGCTGCCCCGCAATAGAAACAATGAAGCAGGATATCTGTTCAACATTACTTCAGAACGGGATTCATAAGTTTGAAGTGAATGTGATATATTCCCCTGCATGGACCACCGACTGGTTGTCAGAACATGCATTGAAAAAATTAAAAGCTTATGGCATTGCTCCTCCTTCTAAATTGAACCAGGATGAATTCATTGTTGCGGAAGATGAAAAAGTCATTTGCCCATTTTGTAATTCCGGGCTAACTGATATGAAAAGCTTTTTCGGATCCACTGCATGCAAATCCCTTTATTATTGCAATAATTGTAACCAGCCTTTTGAACATTTTAAGAAATTCTGATATCCGGAACCATTATGGAATATAACCACATAAAACATCAGCTTGAAGAAGGTGTTAAGATAATCATTCTTAACAGGCCTGATGTTTTTAATAGCTTTAATCTCGCAATGAGCAATGAGTTAATTAAAATCCTTACTCTCTCCGGTGAAGATGAAAATGTAAGAGCAATTCTGATTACCGGGGAAGGTAAAGCGTTTTCTGCGGGACAGGATTTAAGTGAGATCATTACTGCAGATGGTGAAATAAAAGGTCCCGGTGAATTGATTAGAGAAATTTATAATCCCATAATTAGATTCATTAGAAATATAGAAAAACCGGTTGTATGTGCGGTGAATGGTGTTGCTGCCGGTGCCGGAGCTAATATTGCTTTATCCTGTGATATTGTTGTTGCCTCAGAACAGGCATCATTCGTGCAGGCTTTTACTAAAATTGGACTAATACCAGACAGCGGCGGAACATTTTTTCTGCCTAGACTGGTTGGATTTCAAAGAGCATCTGCCTACATGATGCTCAATGAGAAAATCAACGCTAAGGAAGCTTTCGAAATGGGTATGGTTTATAAAATATTTACTCATTCATTACTTAATGAAGAATCATTAAAAATTTCAAAACGCCTTGCTGAAATGCCCTCACGCAGTCTTGCACTTTTAAAGAAAGCTCTTAATGAATCCTATCATAATGATCTTGAATCACAGCTTAGCCTGGAGCTTAAGCTTCAGGAGCAGTGTGGCCAGAGCTCAGACTATAAAGAGGGAGTAAGAGCATTTATTGAAAAAAGAAAAGCTGTTTTTACCGGTAAATAAATTTTACGGGAGATCTAATGGAATATACTAAACTTGGCAAATCCGGTTTAATGGTTAGTAGAATTTGCCTGGGTACAATGAATTTTGGTACGTATACTTCTGAAGATGACAGCTTCAGAGTTATGGATTGCGCACTGGATCTTGGAGTTAATTTCTTTGATACGGCAAATGTTTATGGTGCTGATGTATATAAAGGTCTTACAGAAGAAATAATCGGGAAGTGGTTTAAGCAGGGTAACAGCAGACGGGAGAAAGTTGTACTCGCCACAAAAGTATATGGGAATGTAGATGACTGGCCTAATAATTCTAAACTTTCTGCTTATCATATAAGAAAAGCATGTGAAGACAGCCTGAGGCGGCTGCAGACCGACCACATTGATCTTTACCAGATGCATCATATTGATCGTAATACCCCCTGGGAGGAAATCTGGCAGGCAATGGATCAGCTTATTATGGAAGGCAAAATAATTTATGTGGGCAGCAGTAACTTTGCAGCATGGAACCTTGTTCAGGCAAACTGCTTTGCTGAAAAAAAGAATATGCTTGGACTCATATCTGAGCAAAGTATTTACAGCTTAAGAAACAGACACATAGAATTGGAAGTTATTCCTGCCTGCAGAGCATTGGGGATTGGAATTATCCCCTGGAGTCCTTTAGGCGGAGGCATTCTCTCAGGTGTATTGGATAATCCTAAAACAGGAAGACGAAGCAGGGAAGGTTTGCAAAGATCTGTTGAAAAATTAAGACCTCAATTAACTAAATGGGAAACTCTTTGCCGTGAGATTGGACAGACCCCGCATAACATTGCTTTAGCCTGGGTTTTGAAAAATCCGGTTATCAGTTCTCCTATTGTTGGTCCAAGAACTATTGAGCAGCTGAAAGAAAATGCGGCAGTACTCAATTTCAAGTTGTCTGATGATATTATGGCAAAATTGGATGAGATCTGGCCGGGTCCTGCAAATCAGGCTCCTGAAGCATACGCGTGGTGAAGGAACATATAGATATACAATTAGCGAAAGAAAACATTATTGCGTGATGACAAAATACATATTGGAGTAATAGGTGCCGGAACTATGGGTACCGGTATTGCTCAATTATTTGCTTATTCAGGTTACCTGGTTAAAACATATGATGTAAATAAGCAGGCACTGAATAATTCCATCCGCAATATAAAAAATGTTCTTCAAAACCTTTCTCAGAAAGGTAAAATAGAAGTCAATAAAATTGATAGTATTCTTTCATTAATACATCCCCAAAATGGTCTCGACGGGTTTTCAGATTGCAAGATTATTATTGAAGCAGCAGCAGAAGACGTGAATGTAAAAAAGGATATATTCAGAAGACTTGAGTCTTTGATAAATTCTGCCTGCATTCTTGCATCAAATACATCGTCTCTCTCTATTACATCAATTGCTTCAGTATGTACTTCGCCGGAACGAGTGATAGGAACACACTTCTTTAATCCTGCACCTGTTATGAAACTGGTTGAAATTATTCCGGGATTACTTACTTCTGAGGATACAATTAAAATTACACGTGACGTAATTCAGTCCCTGAATAAAATTACTGTAATTGCTAAAGATACTCCCGGTTTTATTGTTAACAGGGTTGCGCGGCCGTTCTATGGTGAAGCTCTGCGTATTTTAGAAGAAGGAATTGCTGATCATGTAACAATTGATTGGGCAATGAAAGAATTCGGCGGGTTCAAAATGGGACCCTTTGAACTAATGGATCTCATAGGGAATGATATAAATTATAAAGTTACCGAGACAGTATTTTCTGAAATGTATTTTGATACCAGATACAAACCATCAATTATTCAGAAGAGGATGGTTGAAGCGGGACTCCTTGGAAGGAAATCAGGACGCGGATTCTATTCCTATTCACAGGAGAATCCGGAGCCTGAACGGGATATGCGCAAAGGTGAAAGGATATTTGAGAGAATATTATTTATGCTTATCAATGAGGCTGCTGATATGCTTCACTTTAATATTACTTCAGAAAGTGATCTTGATCTCGCAGTTAAACACGCGCTTAATTATCCAAAAGGATTAATTGAATGGGCGTATGATTATGGAATTGAAACAGTAATGGATGGAATCAATAAATTGTATTCAGAATATAATGAGGACAGATACCGTCCTTCCGCTCATCTGAAAAAAATGTCTTTAAAAGAACAGAAAGGAATAGCTTGAGTTCTTTACCTGATCCGGTTAATAAAATGCTCATTAAGGATGAGTTTAGTAAGTGGCTCGGTATTGAAGTGCTTGAAGCTGCAAACGGTAAAGCAAAAGTTAAAATGAAGGTTCGTAAAGAAATGCTGAATGGATTTAATATCTGCCATGGCGGTATAGCATTTTCACTTGCAGACAGTGCTATGGCATTTGCTTCAAATTCTGAAGGAAAGCTTTCGCTGAGTATAGATAATTCTATTACTTACCACGAAAAAATAGTTGAGGGAGATGTACTGCTTGCATCAGCTGAAGAGATAAGTTCAGGAAATAAGGTTAGTGTTTATCATGTGATTATAACTAATAATGTCAGGGTTCATGTTGCTCATTTTAGAGGAATAGTTTATAAGACAGGAAGAGAGTTAAGCATAAATGAATAAATATAAAGATGCGTTTTTAATTGACGGGATAAGAACCCCAATAGGTAAACAAGGAGGGAGCCTTTCTTCTATAAGAGCAGATGATCTGGCGGCACTTACAATTAAAGAATTGCTGGGTCGTAATCCTGGTGTTGATCCTTCCGCAGTCGAAGATGTTTATCTCGGATGTGCAAATCAGGCGGGAGAGGATAACAGGAACATAGGAAGGATGGCACTGCTGATTGCAGGACTGCCATTCACCGTCCCGGGTATAACAGTGAACCGATTATGCGCTTCGGGAATGAGCGCTGTTATTGAAGCAGCAAGAGCAATAAATACCGGGGACGGTGAGTTGTTCATTGCCGGCGGGGTAGAACATATGACACGTGCCCCTATTGTTATGTCGAAGGCTGAGACTGCGTTTTCGGGCAGGGTGGAAGTTCATGATACAAGTATAGGCTGGCGTTTCGTTAATCCTAAAATGAAGGAACTGTTCGGTACTGATTCAATGGGCGAAACAGCAGAGAACCTTGCACAGAAATATAAAATAAGCAGAGAGGATCAGGATAAATTTTCCTTTAATTCCCAAAGGAAAGCTTCTGCCGCACAAAGGAAGGGCAGAATGGATAAAGAGATCATTCCTGTCGTATTCAAACAGAAGAAACTTCCTGATAAACTTTTCATGCATGATGAATTCGTAAAGCCGGATACTACGTTAGAAATACTATCACAACTCAGACCGGCATTCAGAAAAGACGGAACAGTAACTGCGGGAAATTCCTCGGGTATAAATGATGGAGCATGTGCTTTATTAGTTGCTTCTGAAGATGCAGTAAAGAGGTTTAACCTGAAACCGCGCGCGAGAATAATATCCTCAGCAGTAACAGGAGTTGAGCCGCGCATTATGGGTATCGGTCCTGTAACAGCCACTGCGAAAGCTCTTGCCAGGGCCGGACTCTCACTTGATCAGATAGATTTGATTGAATTAAATGAAGCTTTTGCTGCTCAATCCCTTGCTGTTCTTTGCGATCTTCACCTCGATTCTGAGGATGAAAGATTAAATCCCAATGGCGGAGCAATCGCCCTTGGTCATCCCCTTGGAATGTCGGGTGCAAGATTATTAAATACAGCAATGATAGAGCTGGAAGAGAAAAACGCAAGATATGCATTATGTACTATGTGTGTCGGAGTTGGACAAGGGATGGCTGCAATAATTGAAAATATAAATCTATAAATTCAATACTTTTTGTTATAGTAATTGTATACTATCCTTATGAGAGGGCGATTATGAGTATTTACAAATTTGAATCATATACCCCTGTAATTCATGAATCTTCTTTTATTCATCCAACGGCGTCTGTTATAGGGAATGTCATTATCGGAAAAAATGTCTATGTGGGTCCCGGTGCTTCCCTGAGGGGTGACTTCGGAGAAATATTGATCGGGGATGGATGTAATGTTCAGGATAACTGTATCATTCATATGTTTCCGGGTGTTACAGTATTGCTGAAAGAAAACGCACATATCGGACACGGGGCAATAATACACGGGGCAATGATCGGAATCAATTCCCTTATCGGAATGAATTCAGTTTTAATGGATAATGTTGTAATAGGTAGTGAATGTATCATTGGTGCCCTTACTTTTGTACCCTCAGATACTCACATTCCCGACCGCAAAGTTGTAGTTGGCAATCCGGCCAAAATAATTAAAGATGTTAGCGATAAGATGATCGGCTGGAAAACAGAGGGAACAAAACTGTATCAGACATTGCCTTTAAGATACAGAACACTTATAGAAACTGAACCTCTGAGGGAAATCGAAAATGAAAGGCCAAAACAAACATCGGGCTATGACATTTGGACAAATACAAAGTGATCAGAACGGGGTGGTCCCTGATATAAATAAAGGAGAGAGTGTATGCAGGTAAGAAGTTATGCAATGGGCAGCTGGTATTTTGGTGAAGGTAATCCTGATATTCTTGTGAATTCATACACAGGTGAAAAGTTTGCTGAAGTATCAAGCAGGGGACTTGATTTTAAGGGCATGCTCGGGTATGCAAGAAATGTAGGAGGACCAAATCTTCGAAAGATGACATTCCATCAGCGTGCGTTTATACTTAAGAACATTGCGAAATATATAACCGAAAGAAAAGAGGAACTTTATCAGCTCTCATATGCAACAGGTGCAACAAAACTAGATGCGTGGTTTGATGTTGACGGAGGCATTGGTACTTTTTTTACCTACTCCGGTAAGGGGAGACGTGAACTTCCTGACGAAACTTTTTTAGTTGAAGGTGATGTTGAGCAGATATCGAAGAACGGCACCTTTATCGGCCGGCATTTACTTGTTCCTCTTGAAGGGGCAGCAATACATATTAATGCGTATAACTTTCCATGCTGGGGAATGATGGAAAAACTCGCGCCGACATTATTGGCGGGTATGCCGGCAATTGTGAAACCCGCATCTGTTACCTCCTACGTTGCCGAAAAACTTGTTGAAATAATTATAGAATCTGATCTTCTGCCGGAAGGTTCACTTCAGCTTATAAGCGGTAGTGTGGGGGATTTATTTGATCACCTGACCTGTCAGGATGTAGTAACATTCACCGGCTCAGCAGTAACGGGAAGAAAATTAAAATCACATCCAAAGGTAATTGAAAACTCTGTAAGGTTTAATCTGGAAGCGGATTCTCTGAATTGCTCAATATTAGCTCCTGACGCGGTAAAAGGAACGGATGAATTTAACTTTTTTATTAAAGAGCTTGTTAAAGAGATGACAATCAAGGCCGGCCAGAGATGTACTGCTATTCGTCGTTCATTAATTCCGGTTAAGCAGGTTGAAAATGTTATTGCATCATTGAAAGAAAAAATACAGGGAGTAAAGATCGGAAATCCTTCTGAAGAGGATGTTAAAATGGGTCCACTTGTAAGTATCTCACAGACAAATGAGGTTCGTGAAAGAATAGATATCTTAAAAAGGTCGTCAGAAGTGATAACCGGTAATCCGGAACAGCAGGAGGGAAGCTTTCTAAAACCGGTGGTACTCTATTGCCGTGATCCTTTCAATTCAACTGAACCTCATGAAATTGAAGCCTTCGGTCCTGTAAATACTCTGATGCCTTACGACAATATTGATGAAGCAGTAAAGCTTGCGAATATGGGTAAAGGGAGTTTGGTCGCATCTCTATTTACAGCTGATAATGATACAGCAAAGAAAATTGTTCTGGGTACTGCGCCATATCATGGAAGAATATTAATTGTAAACAGGGATTGTGCAAAGGAATCAACGGGTCATGGTTCACCTTTGCCTCACCTGATTCATGGAGGACCAGGACGCGCAGGCGGCGGGGAGGAATTAGGCGGAGTATTAAGTGTAAAACATTTTATGCAGAGAACTGCCTTACAGGGTTCACCTGCAACTCTGTCACATATTTGTAATCAGTGGATGAAAGGAGCACCTCAGCCTGAAGACCGGATTCATCCGTTCCGGAAATATTTTGAAGAACTTGTACCCGGTGAAACATTAACCACCCAGCACCGCACAATAACAGAGGCAGATATCGTGAATTTTGCGGGTGTAAGCGGCGACTTCTTTTATGCACATGTAAATGATATTGCTGCAAAGGAATCTATATTCGGCAAACGTGTCGCTCATGGTTACTTTCTTTTATCCGCTGCAGCGGGACTGTTTGTTAGTCCGGCCCCGGGACCAGTTCTGGCTAATTACGGCATTAACAATCTTCGCTTCATAAAACCTGTTTATATTGGAGATTCTATTTATGTAAAGCTTACATGCAAACAAAAAACCGGCAAGGAGAAGAAGGAAGATGAAATCAGTTCAGGGGTTGTGGAATGGCATGTGGAAATATTTAATCAGGAGAACGAGGCTGTAGCTGTTTATTCTATACTTACACTAGTTAAAACAATGAAATAGAATTATGATTTTGATCAGATAAGTTGAACAGGTAATCTGAAGTTTATAAATTTTAATTAAATATATATGAAAAAATCACATTTGTTCTTAATTGCAGCCGTTCTGGTTATTCTGCTTGTAATATTCTTAGTTACAAAAGTAGTGGCGTTCGCATTCAGAATAGCTTTTACTATAATCGTAGTGATCATTATTGCCTACCTGATAATAAAGTGGTTCAGACGAAAGTAATGATGGAATATGATTTTGATCAGAATTAATGGGAAATAAGAGATCCTAACTTGCATAAATTTTAATCATTCCCTTCAAATTCCTTCCCGCAATCGGGACACCGGTAGATGACTATACTTTTATCATGATGTCCGGCGAGTTCATATTTTTTTATAATGTATGCTTTTGAATGTTTGCATTTATTTCTTATTCTCTCGAGTTCTTCTTTTAACCTGGTATTTTCTTCTCTTAACCTCTGAAGTTCATCCATATAGCATCCTTTTTTCCATTCATTTAATTAAAAATATCTGAAATGTGCAATAACATAAATTTGAAACATAAAAGTTATGTTTCTTTACGATACTGAAATTTGATCTATTTTATGATTATATTTAATAAAATTAACATGATATATGAATCCGCTGAATATTGCGCTTATTGGCTTCGGAAAATCCGCCGAGATCTTTCATGCTCCTTTTATAATTAGTAACCCTGATTATAAACTCACAGCTGTTCTCGAAAGAAATAGTGAAAAGTCGAAAACTAAATATCCTTTTATCAGTATACATAAAGACATAATGTCATTACTTTCAGAGGAGGATATTGAAGTTGTTGTTATAACAACTCCCAATAGTACTCATTATGATTATGCAAAGCTCTCCCTTTTTCATAATAAACATGTTATCGTTGAAAAACCTTTTACCGTAACTACTCAGCAAGCAGATGAACTTATCCAAATTGCCGGCGAAAGAAAACTACTGCTATCGGTGTATCAGAACAGAAGATGGGACGGTGATTATATCACCATCAGGAATTTAATTTCATCCGGAACATTGGGCGAGATTAGTAAGTTTGAATCTCATTTTGACCGCTACAGACCCGAATTAAAACCGAATTCCTGGAAAGAAGAACCTTTTCCGGGAAGCGGTATTCTGTATGATCTGGGTTCTCATCTGATTGACCAATGTCTTCAGTTATTTGGAGTGCCAAAGGAATTATATGCGGAGATAAGCAAGCAAAGAGAACAAAGTAGAATAGACGATTCGTTCAAATTAACGCTTTTTTATGATTCGGTAAAATGTTTTCTCACCGCAGGTATGATGATCAAAGAACCGCAGCTGCGTCTCAGGATTCAGGGATCTAAGGGAACTTATATTAAAAAAGGACTTGATCTGCAGGAGAATGATCTTATCAATGGTGCTGACCCACGTGATCTGAACTGGGGTCATGAACCTGAAGAAAATCATGGAGTCATAATTTCCGCTAAGAACGGAGTACATATTGAAAGAAAAATTGCTGCTATTCCCGGTAATTACCAGCTTTTCTACAAAAATGTTTATGAGTGTATCAGGAACAACAAAGAGCTGGCGGTAAAACCAGAGCAGGCCAGAGATGTAATCCGTGTGATAGAACTTGCCTATGATAGCAGTGCAAAAAGAAGAATACTTCCATTCAGTCACTAAAGAATATTAGGCTTTGTTCGATCAATAAATAACCACAAAGAAATCAGGAACTTATGAGTTCATTTTCATGCCCGCACCATGATTCAGAAAAAGGTTTCTGCATTCGTCTGCAGCAGGATTGTGTACCGGGACGTAAAGGCTGTGTACTGTTAACAAAAGTAGTTTTTGCAGTTCCTGCTGAAGAAAGAATCAGGAAAAAAGAAAAAGTAAAATTTAATAATCCCATTCTAAAAGACCCTTCCTCAAACCCGGATTAAGATGCTGGCTAATATTAAACATGCGCATTTAAATTAGTTCCGGTTTTTTGCCCCATTCTTCAAAAATAGACTAAAATTTAATTGGAACGGATATTGAAATTTTACTGTATAAAGAGAGCAAGAAAGGGCAAAATGATGAAGTGTAAAAAACAGATCTCGATGAGAGAATATATGAACATCCAGATCAGATACTTATTATATGTTTGCAAGAGAAATAATTTAGATAGATTAAGCGCAGCGGAATTTTATGCACCTAAAATGGCAGAGAAAATCAGGTCTAAATACGATGTATGTAATTAAATAAACCTCAGGGAAGACTTTCTCCTCTGCCTGCCGTAAATAATAAATACCACTCTTCCCTGCTAAGGCTAACGTTAACAGCCTGACATGCTGCTTTTAACCGTTCAGCATTTCTGGTCCCGACTACAGGCTGTATCTTTGCCGGATGCCTTAAGATCCAGGCGATGAGAATAGCTTCAGGACTAACATTTTTCTGATGAGCTATCTGATAAAGAACTTCTTTAGGTTTACGAAATCTCTCCTCTTCAGGAATATTCGTATTGCCGGTAAGCTTTCCTTTTGCAATTGGTGACCACGCCTGAATAGTAATGCTATGCTGCCTGCAGTACTCCATTGTACCATTTCCTCTGATTACATGTTCAGGCCTCTTCTGGTTGGAAGTTATTCCCTCATCTAAAAGATCAGTATGCAAAACATTAAATTCCAGCTGGTTAAATATTAAGGGCTGATTGATATATTTACTGAAAAGATGCATCTGCGCTGCTGTGTGATTACTTACTCCGAAATAACATACTTTACCAGTTGATCTAAGTTTATCAAATGCTTTAGCTACTTCTTCCGGTTCAACGAGCGGATCAGGACGGTGAAGCAGAAGCACATCCAGATAATCGGTTTTGAGCCTTTTCAAAATATTTTCTACAGAATAGATTATATGCTCATAGCTGAAATCGTACCTATGCGGAGCACCTTCATAACTATCATTAGGAAATCTGATTCCGCATTTTGATTGAATGTAGATCTTATTCCTGATACCTGGAACTTCACTAAATATATTTGAAAATACCTGTTCAGATTTTCCTCTGGTGTAAATATCTGCATGATCAAAGAAATTGATTCCTAGATCGAGAGCTGTACGTGTTACATATACTGCGTTTTTGATAGTTTCTTCATCAGGCGGTTCATTTGTCCACGTTCCTCCCATAGTCATGCATCCTAATGATATAACACTTGCGTTCAGATCAGTCCCGGGTATTTCGTAGTATTTCATAATAAGCCTGTTATTTTACGAATTGAAAGAAAATGAAGTGATTAAAAGTAGGAATAATTTCAGGTGTTAATCCAGTCAGTGGGCTGATAATATTTCAACATTTCCTCCTGCGGACTTCCTGGATCAGGGATGCGGTTGTAATAAAAGTGTACTTTTGGCGGAAGAGAGGCCAGAATAGATTCTACTCTTCCATTTGATCTTAATCCGAACATTGTTCCTTTATCATATAATAGATTGAATTCAATGTACCGGCCTCTTCTCATCAGTTGAAATTTCTTATCAATATCACTGTATGTTTCCGAAGATCTCAATTTAACAATAGGAACATATGATTTGAGGAAAGATTTCCCAATAGCTTTGATCAGATCAAGATGTTTTTTCTTATGTCCGTCAAGGTAATCGAAGAATATACCTCCAACACCTCTCATTTCATTTCTGTGCGGAATAGAAAAATATCGGTCACATTCTAATTTATATGATGAATATGAATCCTGAATGATAGAATCAGAAGCATCCTTTAATGTATGATGAAAGTATTTAAAATCTTCAGGATAAGGATAATATGGGGTCAGATCTGTTCCGCCTCCGAACCAGCATTTTCCCGATTCCAGTTCAAAGTACCGGAGGTTCATATGAATAGTGGGAACTTTGGGAGATTCAGGATGAACGATTATTGATAAACCAGTTACATTGTAATCCTGCATTTCCGTATTAAGCTGTTTTGACAATGCTTCTGATAATGTTCCTCTTACAGATGAAAAATTTACCGCGGCTTTTTCGAAGATAAGTCCATTTTCAAGAACCTTTGTAATTCCACCTCCACCCCAGTCATGCGTCCATGCATCAGTTAAAAATTTAACCACATCCAGTCCTTCCAGTTCACTGGAAATTTCCGTTTGAAGCTGTTTGAGGAATGTTTCGGTTTCTATAAATCTGGTGGAAGATTCCATCAGCTTATTTTGTCTCCTGTCTTCGGAAAGAAGAAATAAAATCTCTCGTATAATCAGAAAGAACTAACCTTCCGCTTAACTCAGCTCTGCGGTTTAATAATTCTTCCCAGTCATCAGTGTTTTCCCAGAGCACGGATTTAAGTTTTGCTATGGCTTCTGGACTCGTTTTAGATAATTTTATACATAGATCTGAAACTATAGTTTCCAGTTCTTCTTTTGATTCAGCTACTTCAGAAAATAGTCCATGTAGTTTCGACCACTCACTATCCCGCCAGTTCGTATCAATACTTAATGCAGAAAAAGCCCCCTTTCCGATTTTCCGTTCAATCGCGGGACCCACTACAAAAGGACCGATACCAAGATCAAGTTCACTTAATTTAATGGCTGCTTTATTTGATGCAATTACATAATCTGAAGCTGCTATTAAACCTACCCCGCCGCCTACGGCTTTACCCTGAACTTTTGTGATAATGAATTTAGGACAATTCTTCATTGCGAGTATAACATTAGCAAAGCCCATAAAAAATTCTTTGCCTTTATTAAAGGTGTCTATATCACTCAGCTCATCAAATGAGGCACCTGCACAGAATGCACCATCCCCTGCACTTTGAAGAAGCACAACTCTTATATCAGAATATCTCGAAAGCTGAGAAAAGGCCTCAGTAAGTCTCTGCAACTGTGACTTAGGCAGAGAATTTCCTTTTGGGTGCTGAAAAGTAATAGTAGCTGCTGCGTTGCGAATTTCTGAAACTACTTCTCCCGTATCACTCATATTATATCTCGGACTTTTTATTTAATATAAGTAATAATTCCTTTATATCAGATATCAGGTAATCAGGCTTTTCTGTACGCAAAAAGTCTTTGGTTCTGTATCCGTAAGTGACCGCACAGGTCTTAGTACCGGCATTCCTTCCGCATTGAATATCCAATTCCGAGTCGCCTACCATTAATGTACTTTCCGGTGGTATTCCGGTTTCACGGCAAATACTAAGCAGTTGATCAGGCGCAGGTTTAATGGGTACTCCTTTTCTTCTTCCAAAAACTATCGCGAAGTATTTTTCGAGTCCGAAATAATCCAGAATCCTGTCTGCCTGCTCCTGCATTTTTGTTGTAAGCAGCGAAACCAGAATATTCATTTCTCTCAGGTGAGCAAGTGTTTCCACAATGTCGGGATAGATAATTGTATCCTCGATATAATCAAAATAGAAAGATCTGTAAACCTCGATAAATTCATCCAGATTGGATACAGTTATGTTAAGATGTTCAAAAATATCTTTGAAGTGATAACCAATTTTACTCACAAATTCGGTTTCCGGCAGATCAGTATCAATATTAAAAGCTTTCAGCGCCTGTACAGTGGATTTGTAAATTGTGCTGTCTGACTTCATTAGGGTACCGTCAAGATCAAACACTACACTGCGGATTTCTTTCTTTAGCATATAACCTAATATATTTTTTCTGTTACGATAAATTATAGCAATATTTGCAAGAAATTACAGTATTTTGTCCAAATAAACTATGAGAAAGAAAGAAATCTTGAATGTTGTTTAATAAATATTTAAGTTTTCACCGGTTTTTGATTCACCGCTATGGAAAATAGAATGTGTGACAAGATTGGAAATCATTGATAAAAAATAAATAGGAGTTCAAATGCCCGTTGTTGATTATAAGAAATATTGCGCAATGCTAGATAATGCTAAAAAGAATAAATTTGCATATGCTGCAATTAACGTTACTTCAGAAGTTTCAGCTAACGCAGTTTTATCTGCTTTTGCAGAACTGAAATGCGATGGTATAATTCAGGTTTCCACAGGCGGTGGTGAATTTGCGTCAGGACAGTCAATAAAAGATGCTGCATTAGGTGCAATATCCATTGCACAGCATGTTCACCTGGTTGCCGAGAGGTACGATATTAATGTTGCGCTGCATACCGATCATTGTCCGCAGAAGAAGATCGAACCTTTCCTGAAACCGCTTATTGATGAAAGCTGCAAGAGAGTAAAAGCAGGATTAAAACCGCTGTTCAACTCACATATGTTTGACGGAAGTGAACTTCCTCTGAAAGAAAACATGGATGTTGCTGTTGATCTTTTAAAGCAATGTGCTGAATTAGGAATTATTCTTGAAGTTGAAGCTGGCGTAGTTGGCGGGGAAGAAGACGGTGTCAATAATGAAGGTGCACCGGCTGAAAAGCTTTATACAACACCTGAAGACATGGTTGAGGTTTACAGAAGATTATCATCAGTTCCGAACGCAAGATATATGTTCGCTGCAACATTCGGAAATGTTCACGGTGTTTATAAACCAGGTAATGTTAAACTGAAACCGGTTATACTAAAGAACGGACAGGAAGCTCTTGCTGCAGCATACGGCAAGGATGTTTCATTTGATCTTGTATTCCATGGCGGAAGCGGTTCATCTCTCGAAGAGATCAGGGAAACTCTTGAATATGGTGTGATTAAAATGAACGTTGATACAGATACACAGTATGCATTTACACGTCCGCTCGTAGATCACTTCTTTAAGAATTATGATGGTGTACTTAAAGTTGAAGGCGAAGTCGGGAATAAGAAAATGTATGATCCTCGTACTTACCTGAAAAAATCCGAAACCTCGATGAAGGAAAGAGTAAAACAGGCAATTATTGACCTCAGAGCAGAAGGAACAACTCTGGGCCGCTAATTACTTCCCAGCTCCACATTTTAAAAGAAGAGTTTCCAGTTCAGAAACTCTTCTTTTGTTTTTAAATACCCTGTGATTGGTTTTGTTCTTGAAATTTTCAGTGTCACTTATTTTATTACACAATCGATTTAAGGAATGAACTGTATTGAATTGGCTTACAAAAATACCTATCGCACACCGCGGATTGCACGATAATGAAAGGAATATTCCTGAGAATTCGATGATAGCTTTTGAATCTGCCGTAGCTGCAGGATATCCTGTCGAATTGGATGTTCAGCTGCTTAGGGATAACAATATTGCTGTATTTCACGATTCATTCCTTTCCAGAATGACTGATCTTGGCGGAGCTATTTACAATACAACTGCGGATCAGTTAAAAAATATTAAACTGCTGAAATCTGATCAGACCATTCCTTTACTTGAGGATGTACTTGATTTGATAAATGGAAAAGTACCTGTTATCGTTGAACTGAAGAGCAGAAGAGCGGTTGGTAAATTAGAAAGCCAGGTTCATAATATTCTTTCCCACTACAAAGGAGAGTTTGCTGTTGAATCTTTCAATCCTTTATCAATAAAATGGTTTAAAGATAATGCACCTGAATTGATACGGGGACTCCTTTCCGGAATCATTGGCAGAGGCAGACTTTTTGCGAAACTTAGTAAACCACATTTTCTTGCCTGTGATATACGGTATCTGCCAAGTACTGCTATCAGCACACTTAGATCAAAAGGTTATCCGGTTATCGGGTATACTGCGAAATCCAAAAATGATTATGAGCGTGCCGCAGAGTATTGTGATAACATCATCTTTGAAGGTTTTCTTCCTCACGCCTCTTCGTAGTTTTTGATTTTATCTGTCAAGCTGTTTGTACCTTATGGTAAAACCCGCTTTAATCTTTTTTTTCTTATTTTTGTTACAGTAAACAATCATAGGAAAAATATGTTACTCTCACGCAAATTATTTACTGCCATACTAGTACTTATCCTTTCAAGTTTTGCATTAGCACAAAGTGTAAGCCATCCCGAATGGACCAGAAACAAAATGATTTATGAAGTGAATATAAGGCAGTATACGCCCGAAGGAACTTTCAAATCTTTTGAAAAACACATTCCGCGGTTAAAGGAAATGGGTGTTGATATTTTATGGCTAATGCCTATTAATCCTATCGGTGAAAAAAATAGAAAAGGAACCCTGGGCAGTTATTATGCTGTGAAAGATTATCTGGATGTCAATCCGGAATTCGGAACCAGGGAAGATTTCAGGAATCTTGTTGATGCTGTTCATAATTCAGGTATGTACATAATCATCGACTGGGTTGCTAACCATACTTCCTGGGATAATAATTTAACCAAAACAAATCCAGAATTTTTTATGAAGGACTCACTTGGAAACTTCACTCCACCGGTAGCTGACTGGTCGGATGTGATTGATCTTAATTATGATAATAAAGATTTATGGAAGTATATGACCGATGCTCTGATCTATTGGGTAAAGGATTTTAATATTGATGGTTACCGCTGCGACGTTGCCGGAATGGTTCCTACAGAATTCTGGAACCAGGCACGTCCTCAGCTTGATAAAATTAAACCTGTATTTATGCTGGCTGAATGGGAAACTCCCGAGCTTCACGCTGGATCTTTTGATATGACATACGGATGGGATTTATATCACCTGTTTAATGACATCGCAAAAAAAGAGAAAGACGCTGCTGATGTAAGAGTATATACAGAAGAAGATAAAAAAGAATATCCCGCTGATGCTTACCGGATGTTATTTATTACTAATCACGATGAGAACTCATGGAACGGCACCGAATTTGAAAGACTTGGTGATGGTGTTGAAGCTTTTGCCGCGCTAACTTATACACTGCCAGGTATGCCTCTTATTTACACAGGTCAGGAGATTGGTCTGTCTAAACGTCTGAGCTTTTTTGAAAAAGATCCTATTGATTGGAAAGAAAGTAAATACCAGCAGTTCTATACAAAGCTCAATGAGTTAAAACACAATAATAAAGCATTATTAAATGGTGAGCAGGGTGGTGATCTTGTATATGTTTCAATACAGAATAATAAAGAAGTTCTTTCATTTACCAGAGAAAAGGATAATGATAAGATTCTTGTAATTGCTAACTTAAGTGATAGAGCCGTGGCAGCTGATTTGAAGGGAGCGAATCTTTCAGGAGATTATAAAAACTACTTCACAGGAGATAAAAAGAATTTTTCATCATCGGAGATAATAAAACTAGGGCCATGGGAGTATTTATTGTTTACTAATATAGAGTAAAGATGAAAAACAAACCGGAGTTAATTTTTAATGAGATCAGGGCTTATTGCATTAAGCATAAAAATGCTGCACTTGTTGAACGCTATTCGCGCTACTTCAAAGAAGGTTATGATGCATACGGCCTTACAGAAGAACTTTTACACACCAAAGTAAAAGAGATTCTAGATGCATACTGCAGTATCGGAATAAAAGGATTTCTTAATACAGGCGATCTTTTAATTAGTACCGGCAAATATGAAGAAGCTTCATTTGCTATATTATTTGCTGAGAATTTCAAAGATAAATTTACTAAATCCACTCTTGAGCATTTTGGCAAATGGCTGGATAAAGTTCAGAACTGGGCGCATTGTGATATCATGTGCGCCAGACTGATTTCACGATTTTTTCTTAAAGGCATTTCAGAACTAGCAGATATTTCGAAGTGGCGGAATTCACCTCATAAATTTAGAAGAAGAGCAGTCCCGGTTTCTTTAATTCCTTTAGTAAAGAGAGAAACGACTGATCATCAAAGTTATCTGGAGTTTATTGATCCGCTTATGAATGATGATGAAAGAGTTGTACACCAGGGACTTGGATGGTTTCTGAGAGAAACATGGAAACAGAACCCTGTTCCAGTAGAGGAATTTCTGTCTAAACATAAAAACACTGCTTACAGACTAATAATTCAGTATGCAACAGAAAAGATGACCGCGGCACAGAAGCAGAGATTCAGAAAAAACAAATAGATGAATTGAGAAACCTCCGGGGTTTTCTTAAACCCCGGAGGTTTCTTTTAATTACTTTTCCTCCTCTGCAAATATCTCATCAAAGAAAATATGCATTTCCTTCCACGACATATTTGCGGCTCTCTCATTATAAGCTAATCCTGTTGAGGGATCATCTCCCGCGTTAGGATTTGTGAATGCATGAACAGCATCACTGTAATAATTCATCTGCCAGGTTACTCCGGCTTCAGTAAGTTCCTTTCTGAATGCGTCAATTTCTTTCTGTGTTACAAATTTATCCTCAGCTCCATGCAGCACAAGTATTTTAGCTTTTATGTTTTTTGCTTCACCCTGATTGCCCTCTGGTAAGAGTGAGTGAAATACCGCAACACCCTTAATATCTGCACCAGTTCGGGCAAGATCAATGGCTGCTCTTCCACCGAAACAAAAACCGATTACAGCAAGATTATCTCTGTCAACATTTTGCTGATTCTTCATCTGTTCAAAACCCGCTCTTATCCTCTGCCGAAGCAATCCCGGATTCGACGCAACTGCTGAAGAGAACTTTTTTGCTTCATCTGCACTGGTAGTAGTTTTACCGTCACCGTACATATCAACTGCAAATGCAACGTATCCCTCTTTTGCAAGCTGCTCTGCACGGCTCCTGATGTAATCATTTAAACCCCACCATTCGTGTACAATTATTACTCCCGGTCTCTTATCTGTAGTTGTTTCGTCATAGGCTAAATATCCTTCAAGAATATCTTCGCCCGATTTATATTCAACAGTTTCAGTTTTAATTTGTGAGAACGCAGTTTGAACCAGTAACATCATTAGCAGAACTATTCTCATATTCTCTCCCATTCTTGTTTTATACGTGATGTATTTAGTATATAAATATTCCTAAACTGAAACAATGAGGGATATTGTGACATTTTATTAAATAAATATCGGTCAGGATTAGTATAGTTTATTATATAATGTTTTAGCAGTACAGAGGAACTTATTTACAGATACTTGTGGTTCTATACAGTTAATTTATATCCCCTTCCTCTGATGTTCTGAATGGATATTGAAGAATCATCCCGGAGATATGCCCTGATTTTCGTAATAAACACATCCATGCTTCTGGCGCTGAAATATGAATTATTACCCCAAATTAGATTCAATGCAGTGTCCCGTTCAAGTACATGATTTATATTTATACAAAGAAGTTTAAGTAGCTCTGATTCCTTAGCAGTCAAAGAGATTTTTTTCTTTCCAAGCAATAATACCTGCTTTTCAGGATCGAAAGAATACTTTCCTATCAGGAAAGTTGTTCGATTATGTTCAGCAGTCTCTGAAGTTCTGCGGATGACCGCGGTGATCCTCAGCAGAAGTTCCTCCATGCTGAATGGTTTGGTGATGTAATCATCACAGCCCAGCTTAAACCCCTCAATTTTATCTTCCTTCAGAGATTTTGCAGTAAGAAATATGATCGGGGTCAGTTTATCAATATTTCGTATTTCTTTTGCAAAGGTAAATCCGTCCTTTTTCGGCATCATGATATCAACGAGACACAAATCATATTTCTGAAGCTTGTACTCATCACTTCCTTGTTCACCATTCCTGCAAAGCTTAACTGAATAGTTATTCATTTCAAGCTGCTCCTGTAAAATGAAGCCTAAGTTTAAATCATCTTCAAGGAGTAATATATTTCTCTTATTCATGTGCAGCCGGAAAGATTAGTTCTATTTGTGTTCCTTTGCCATATTCGCTGTTGATATCTATCCGGCCCTGATGAGCTTCCACCATCAATTTGACATAGCTCAATCCAAGTCCGAATCCTTTTACATTGTGCAGGTTACCCGTTGGTACCCGGTAGTATTTGTCAAATACTTTCTTAATATCCTGGGCTTTGATACCAATTCCATTATCCGAGATAAGAATATGCAGGCTTTCACCATTACTTCTTGTAGATATTGATATTACAGGCGGCTGGTTAGAATACTTGATTGCATTATCAAAAATATTATATAATATATTCATTATATGAATCTGATCACCCGTGATTAAGTAATTCACTGCCTGAAAATCATAATTAATTTTACCGTGTGCATTCTCAATGCGGACATACATGCTCTCTGCCGCACGCTCTATGATATCGTGTACATTGAGTTTCTCTCGCTTTAATTCAAATTCCCCTTCCTCTATTACTGCCATTTCAAGTATCTTTTCTACCTGCTGCCTCATTCTGGTATTCTCTTCTTTGATTACGGTGTTGTATCTGCATATTTTACTTCTATCCTCAAGAACTTCAGGCTTGCCAATTGCATCACTTGCAATGGCAATGGTGGATATCGGAGTTTTGAATTCATGTGTCATATTATTTATAAAGTTAACAACATTAGCAGCTATCTTTTTTTGCCTGTGGATCGTCCTGATGGTGTATATAAATCCGAATGCAATTAATGAAAGAAATATTACAGATAATATGGTTTGTGTCATTATCTGCTTATATATAAATACTGCTTTTGAAGGAAAATCCACCACAAGGATATTTCTGAACGGCAGAATATCGGATGAGAAGAGTTCCGCTTTTGTATTGATATGTTTATAAGTGTATAAAGAATCACTTCCGTAGATGAACTTTAGAGAATCACGGAAACCGGAATAAACCGAATATTTATAAGGTATATCAATACCGAGTCCGGATAGTCTTATGTTTAATAATGAATCGAGTTTTTCCTTTGGCAGTCTCTTTTGAATTGCAATACTGTCAGAAAGCATCATTTTAGTTACGACATTAGACACAATAATATTTTTTCGCGTACTATCCAGGCGCTTTAGTGTATCGATTATGTCATCAAACCTGTACGAGAAAGCAAAATGATTTGAATCACTTTTAAATGTATAGGCCAATGTACCGGGCAGAAGAGTATCAGAATTATTATCCTTATGGAAAAATATCTTCGAATTTTCGAAAGTATCTTTACTGACAATGACTGATTCTGAATTTACAATATCACCTTCAAATCCCTTTCTGACCCTGAATACTGTTGGTGTATCCGGCTTTCCCTTTGCCTTCATAACTACTGTTTTCATTACCTTGCCCGATTCATCTGCTGCAACGGACCTTACATCATAAACTAAGTCCATAATGCCAGTGGCTGCTTCTTCTTCATCGAGGGATCGTGATAATTCGTTAAGAACAGAAATTACATTGTTGTTGAAAATCTGATTTTCCTGTTCATAAGCGTTTTTTAAGAAGTATACCTGCAGCGCGATAAGTCCGCATAATGCAGCAATGATCAGTATGGTAATAATATTTACAAGACGGTTCTTCATAAGATAAAAATACAACATGATTCTGAAATATTCTTCCATCTTAACACTATTTAACATTCGCTAACAGTAATTAACTTGGGAAATACTTCCAGGTGCTATAAGTTTCATTAAGCAACTTAAACGGGAGATCTTAATGAAATCAATACTATTACTAATGCTAATACCGGCATTATTCTTTGCACAAATAAAAAAAATAATTACCAAAGATGGAGAGATCTTTGAAATTTCGGAGATCGGAGGAATAGTTATTAAGGAATCAGATAAGTTAAAAGTTGATATGGTAATGCCGTCTGAAAACCGTAATAAAATATATAAAGATGTTGATGTAATTAAGGGTGATCTGGTACTGATGATGAATGGAAAAAAGGTGGATGATGTTTCTGCAGCAAAGGAGATATACGAAAAACTGAAACCCGGTGAGGAGATCAAGCTGGGAATTCAAAGAGGTCAGCAGATGTTTATAACCAGGCTTAAGAAAGCTGATCCCAAAGATTTGCCAAAAGTAAAAAGGATTGTCATCAGGGATATTGAGGAAGGAACTGTATTTCTTCCTGAAGAAGGACTGCTTATTGGTCCTGAAAAGAATAAGACAATTATTAAAAAGAAATTACCTCGCTCAGAAAATAATCTGAAGGAAGGGGATCAGCTGATTGAAGTGAATGGTAAAAAGATAAAATCATCAGATGAATTTTCTTCAATTTATAAATCACTGAAGACGGGAGAGAAGCTTCAGCTAAAATTTAAAAGCGGAGAAACTTTAACCACAACAAAAGCAGCTGATAATAATAAGATGATCATTAAAACGGATAAGAAATGATAAAGCTGTTATGCATAGCAATGCTGCTCTGCCTGACACTGTACGGACAGGTAAATTATAATCAGCGTGATGATAAATACCGGCTGCTCGGACTCAAACGTGCCAAGGAGTTATATGAAGTTGCAAAAAAAGAATATGATCGGGCACAGGATTTATATAACAAGAAGTATTTATCTGAAGCTGAATTTGACAGGATCAGAGGCACCTTTTCAGATGCCGAAGTAAATTACCAGCAGTCACTTCTTGCAGTGATATTTGAGCAGCAGTTTGTGTCTGTAGAAAGTGCCGTAAAGTATCAAACAAAAAACGGAAAGAAGTATGTGCGTCTGAAGATTGTAAATACTTCGGGAGGCGGGGAAGAATACAGAAAATTACTCAATATTGATGATGCACTGTTCCGGTCGCTGCAGCCGGATGTAATCAATAATGTTTACATTTCTTTATCCAACAATGAGAATTCAATTGTAAGTCAGCCTTACGAGGCAAAGATTGATCAGCTCAGGTTCGGGAAACCGGAAGTGGTGGAATTTAATCTTCTGCAGGATCTGGATGCGGTTAACGTAAATATTATTTATGGTAATGGAACAACAAGAACGATGCGGGTATTTCTTCAGAAGGATGCCTCGCAGAACCTTGTTGTGGTTCAATCCCAGCAGTTCTCACAGGAATCTGAACTTGGGAAATCTGCAAGTTTCGATCTTACACTTGAACTGTTCAGCGGACTCAATAATACTTTTAGTCTTGAAGTTGTAAATCTCCCTGAACAGATAAACAGGTTCTTTAAAGATCCTCAAAGTCAGGCGAGACTTAGCCAATTTAAGTTCACCGAGAATGTGAATACCAGGAATGCATTGCTGGAGATATCTTTACCTGACCGGCCTACGGCAGAGATTGTAATGGATAAACCTATACCGTTCTATGTTCTCGTCATTCCTAATGACAAGTTTTCTGAGCTCAGCAAAATAAAAAAAACTGAAGTAAACCAGGAGGATATTGAGCAGCTAAAGGTTGGTTTCGTAAAACTGGAACTTGTACCCAGAGGAAATGGAAAACTTCTTGTACGTGCACCGCAGCTATTCTTCTCAATAAATCCCAATGGAAAAGTGAAAACATATATTGACATGATGAATGAAGGAACACGCAGACTTGATAACATCGAACTGCAGATGGATCTTCCATTCAACTGGAATAAACAGATCAAACCAGTGTACATAAAATCCCTTGGGATTAATGAGGAAAAAAAGATCTATATGGAATTTATTCCTCCCGATGATATAGCTCCCGGAAGGTATGAGGTTCGGTTGAAAACATCATCCTTCTCAGATAATAAACCTGTGAACGGTGAAGATAAGATAATGACAGTTGAAGTTGTTTCAGAGGCAAACATATTCGGAACAGCATTTATTGTATTGCTGATAATTGGAGTAATTGGAATAATAGTTTTTTATGGAATAAAATTATCCAGAAAATGAAGGAAGCATTTATGAACTTAACTAATAGAAAGCCAGTACTGGAAGCAGTAAATCTCACGATGCAATATGAACGCGGAGTTATGGCACTTGATCATATTAACTTCTCAGTTCGACCGGGAGAGATTTTTACCATTCTGGGCGGAAATGGTGCTGGTAAAACCACCACCATTAATTTATTCCTCAACTTTATTGAGCCGACAGAAGGCGAAGCAAAAATTGACGGAATACCTGCACATAAAGACCCGCTTAAGGCAAAGAAATATATTTCTTTCGTCTCAGAAAACGTGATGCTCTACAACAACTTTACTGCTATTCAGAACCTGGATTATTTTTCCAGGCTTGGGGGAAGGGAAAACCTGGCCAAAGAAGATTATGTAAATGTTTTACAGCGCGTGGGACTGCAGAAGGAAGCACATAACAAAAAACTAAAAGAGTATTCCAAAGGCATGAAACAGAAATGTGGAATTGCTATCGCCATCCTTAAGAACGCCCCGGCTATACTGCTGGATGAACCTACTTCCGGATTAGATCCCAAAGCCGGTTTTGAATTTATAAGGCTTCTTAATGAGCTTAGAAGTGAAGGCAAAGCTATTCTGATGTCTACACACGATATCTTCCGGGCAAAGGAAATATCTGATTCAATAGGAATTATGAAGCAGGGGAAACTTATAATGAAAGAGGCTGCTTCAGAGCTTGCCGACAAAGATCTGGAAAGCATTTATCTGGAATATATGGCCGGCCATAATAATTAGAGGTTATCATGATTAAAAATATTATATATAAAGAAATTAGAGAAAGCATAAGCTCCTCAAAATTCGCCGTTACTTTCGGACTATGTTCAATTCTCATTCTGCTGGCCTTCTATACTGGTTCACAAAACTATAAAATAGCGCAAAGCCGTTATGAAGCTGCTAAAAGCGAAAATATGAGACAGTTGAAGGGCCTCACTGACTGGCTGAATGTGAGAGATTTAAGGATATTTCTTCCTCCTCAGCCCTTGGAAGCACTGGTATCCGGAGTTTCAAATGATATTGGAAGGACCATTCAGATAAACGGTATAGGTGAGCTCGTGAATGAGGACAGTCGTTATGCGGACGAGCCCGTTTATGCTATCTTCAGGTTTCTTGATATTGAATTCATTTTTCAGATTGTATTAACCTTATTTGCAATACTGTTTGCCTATGACTCTGTTAATGGTGAAAAGGAGCGGGGTACATTAAAGCTAATATTCGCAAATGCACTTCCAAGAGATACTTTCATTCTTGGTAAGTTATTTGGTACTATGGCTTCTTTATTGTTCCCTCTGCTGTTACCGTTCTTGTTGGGCTTATTAATATTGTCACTATCCGGTGTATGGCTGAACGGCAGTGAATGGATAAAGATAATACTAATAATTGTTTCCGGATTTCTATTGGTTAGTTCATTCGTTACACTCTCTGTATTTGTATCGGCTAAAACCGAGAAGTCCTCAACTTCATTTCTGATTCTACTATCTATCTGGATCTTTGCAGTAATAATTATCCCCAGACTATCAGTGATTGCATCAGGTGTAATAGTAAAAGTTCCTGCGCTGGATGAGATTAACTCTAAAAAGGCCAGGTTCACTGCACAGTTATGGAAGGAAGATAGAAATAAGATGAGCAGCTATAAACCTGCTAAGGGGGTTAATATGAATGAAGTTATGAAAGACTTTAATAAGTTTATGCAGGAGCTCGAGAACAAAAGAGAAACTCAGATACTGGGATATTCAGCGCGCCTTAATGAGGAAAGAAAGAATAAAGAGAATGCTATGAGAGATCTTGCATTCACAATTGGGAGAGTCTCTCCGGTTACTTCTTTCTCTATTGCTTCAAGTGAACTTGCAAATACATCACTCTCCCTGGAACAAAGCTTTAGAGTGTCTGCTGAAGCTTATCAGAAACAGTATGCTGATTTTATTTATTCAAAGACCGGAATGAATGCCGGGGGCTTTCTCAGATTCCGGCATTTTGATGATGGAGAGGAGAAAAAACCAATCAATGTTCATGAGATTCCGGAATACATTTATAAACAACCGGATCTTATATCAATCCTGGATAATATAACATATAATACCGGCATCTTATTTCTTTTTAATATTATCTTCTTTGCCGGAGCTTTTATTTCATTCAGAAAATTCGATCTCAGATAAGAGAGTACATTATGTTAAAAACTATAATACTGCATGAACTAAAAAACATTATCTCAACTCCAAAGTTTACACTGACCTTTATTGTTGTCAGCGTACTTATTTTGCTTAGCGTAATTCTAGGTATTCAGCATTATCAATATTCGGTAAATCAGTATGATACCATTAATCGGCTTGTAAGCCAGGAACTGAGAGAAAAAACAGAATGGATGACATTAAGTAATAAGATTCATCGTGTTCCTGATCCTTTTCAGATATTTATCTCAGGAGCTAATGATGATATTGGAAGGTATTCATCTGTTAATTCCCTGCAGGGTATCAAACTGATCCATAGCAATTATTCTGATGATTCAATCTATGCTCTATTCAGGTTTATAGATTTCAGTTTTATTGTCACGGTAATATTATCTTTATTCGCTCTCTTATTTACCTATGATGCTGTTAACGGGGAGGTAGAAAAAGGGACATTGGGGCTAATATTCTCCAATGCTGTTCCCCGGCGTAAGTATATTACCGGCAAACTAATTGGAATCTGGCTGGGATTAGTCATCCCCATTCTCGTACCTATATTGCTCAGCCTGTTGATTATTCTCATTTGGAATATTCCATTACGAGGTGAGCATTGGATAAAGTTCTTTCTGCTTTTTCTCTCCTCAATGCTTATCTATACATTCTTTATTGCTTTGGGATTGTTCACTTCAGCCTTAACAAAAAAATCCAATGTATCATTTCTTGCTGCTCTTGTATTGTGGATTCTTTTTGTTTTTGTGATACCCAGAATAGGAATCATGTCAGCGGGACAGTTCATTAAAGTTCCGGGGTTTGCTGAAGTCCAGGGAAAACAGGCTGCCTTCGAAAAAGAGAGGTGGGAAAAATACATCTCAGAGTCGCAGGAACGATGGAGAAAAAGGAATCTGCCGGTGCGCACGATGAGTGAGGAAGAATCAAAAGCATACAGGGAAGAGAAAATGTGGGAATGGATGGAGGAGGAAGACAAAGAAAGAAAACAAGTCCAGATAGACAATGATGCATATTCGGCAAAAGCAAACCAGGATTACAGGAATAGCAGGAGTGCACTAGAAAAGCTTGGCTTTGCACTCTCGAGATTTTCTCCTGTTTCTTCTTATAACCTCGCCAATATGAACATATCAGGAACGGATATTGGATTAAAATCCCGTTATGAAGATGCTCTATCAGCTTACAGAACAGCATTTACAACATATAAAGAGAAAAAGCAGAAAGAATCAGGATCAGTAGGCGGGATAAGGATTACTGTTGATTCAAACTCCGGTATGAAGATTGAAACGTCACGCGACCATGGAAGCCTTAACACTTCAGATATGCCGCGGTTCACTGCGCCGGATCATAAATTATCAAAAGCACTTCCGGAAGCAATGATCGACTTCGGACTTATAACTTTAATGAATTTAATGGTAATCGCAATAACATACTTCAGGTTTGTGAAGTATGATGTAAGATAAAATATTATATTTTAATGACCGGGTATAGTAATGTGCCAGGGCGATGTATTTATTTTATTTGATATTTATCGTTTGTAATTCTTTGCCCATAAATTTGCAGTACGACTTAACCCGCTCTGCAATTATTTGCTCTTCATCTTTAGTATAATTCCTGAACCGGAAGATATTCACTTTTACTTTGTCTTTTGTAATGGATCTGGTCCACGTACCAGCAACATATCCATCAATGATTAGTGTAGGATTCAATAATGTAAAAGATGCTAAAGATTTTTTGGCTGTTGATGATTGAACCGCCGCACTTCTATCTTTGTAACTTACCAGGTATTCATCAAAGGCTGGAAGAAGGTGAATATCAGAAACCGGTGCAGCAACTTTCTTACCTGATAAGCCGTTGTAATAATTAATGCTCCCAATGGTATACTCTTCCAAATTTTCCCTGATTGATTGTATGGCTGCTTTCGAATCTCTTAATGATAAACCTGTCCACCATGAGAAATCCTGAACTGTTGCTGGTCCATGACTGATGAAATACATCTTTGCTAATTGAGCAAGAGCCTCCTCTCGTGATAACATCGGAAATGAACTCACCCATTCATCGAGCAGAGTAAACGTAAATTGCTTTCCCTCCCGGGCACCAAAACATAACAGACCTTCCATTGACAATTGCGCCAGAATATGTATGCCACGCTGATTTGCCGGCACAATATTATTCCTTTCAAGCAGCTTGTATATATCTATCCTCGTGATCTGCTTCCCGCCCTGCAGAGCTTTAGTTATAATCTTTCTGGATTTGCTCAGTACAGCTTCATCTATTTCAAGCTCATTTCGCCTTCTGGAAAAAGATTTAATTACCCTGGGAGTAAGATATTTAAGCATCCACCTTATGTTTTCCGGTGCGACAAAATGAAGTGTATGACGCATTGGCCATGTGCGGATAATTTCCTTATTGGCAATGGCTGATTCGATTGCGGGTAATGCTGAATTCTGCAGACGGAGACCTAAAGCCCATAATGAACCGTAATAATCCTGCGCCTGAACCGCTCCGATCCATTTCATCAGATCAGAAGCAGAGCTAAATCGTATTCTTTGAAGGCCCTGATTAAAGAGCCGCTGAAGTGCAATATTCAATGAAATACTTTTTTACAAATGTAATAAAGTACTTAGAAATAACACAATGTCCTTTAAGTAACTAGCAATCAGTACCTGCTTAAAACCTGGTGATCGAATTCTATGTCTTTTATTTTGAACCTGTTCAGAAGCTGCTGCAGTTTTTCAGTGAGTCTGTTTAAATCCTCGGCAGCATGTGCAACCTGTTGTATTCCTGCTGCACTTTCATTAGTAACAGCGCTTATGGCTTCAATATTTTTACTGATCTGTTCCGCTGCTGCAGACTGTTCTTCGCTTGCAGAAGCAACCTGGTTAACTTCATCAACCACTTCAGCGGATGCTTTTATTATCTCCTTTAAAGATTCACCTGCTTTATGAGCAAGCTCTTTTCCGCGCTCTACTTCAACGGTACCCTTACTCATCGATAACACTGCTTCAGAAGTATCGTTCTGAATTTGTTTAATCATCAGTGCAATCTCTTTAGTAGCTTTTGTAGTCCTTTCAGCGAGTTTTCTTACCTCATCTGCTACAACCGCAAATCCCCTTCCCATTTCACCGGCACGGGCTGCTTCAATTGCTGCATTCAGTGCCAGGAGGTTTGTCTGATCAGCAATATCATCTATTACCTGAATTATTTCACCAATCTGATCACTGCTTGCACCAAGTTTCTTAACAGTTTCTGAGGCTTCTATTACAACTCCAGCAATTCTTTCGATACCTCCAATAGTCTGATCAACAACTTTACCTCCTTCATCTGCAGTTGAACCTGCCTTTCGCGCATGATCTGCAGCCTGGGAAGCATTCTTTGTGGTTTCGAATATTGTCTTTGACATTTGATCTATAGCAGAAGCAACTTCACCCGTTTGAGAACTTTGTTCATGAGCTCCGGCCGCCATCTGTTCAGTGCTCGAGGAGATTTCAGCACTCGCACTCGCTGTTGCATGAACTGCCTGGGTTACTTCTGAAATCAATGCGGATAATGATTCAGCAAGATTATTTATATTATTCTTTATTAGCTGATGATCTCCTTTATAATCACCGGTTACTCGTTCAGTAAGATTTCCGGTGGATAGGATCTGCAGTACTTCAGATCCTTCTCTGACGGGATTAATCACAGCATCAAGAGTTGAATTAATCCCTTCAACTAATTCCCGGTAACCGCCTCTGAACTTACCCACATTACCCCGCTGCTTCAGATTTCCCATTAATGCATTTCTCGTAAGAAGATCCGTTTCCTCTTTTAGTGCACGGAGAGTGATGACAATCTTATTTAGGGCAGGACTTAACTCATCATCTTTATCAAGAAGGTTAACACTGATGTCAAGTTTTCCATCAGCTACCATATACATGGTTTCGGCAAAGGCCTGCAAGGTATTTGCAAAAGAATTCAGCGAATCTGCCATCATTCCGATTTCATCGTTAGATTGTTTCAGTATTCGGGTTTTCAGATGACCCATCTTTAATTCCGATAACATATTGGAGGCTCTGGATATTGATAATCCTATACTGTTTGATATTTTAGTACCGGCAGTTATTGAAAGTAATATTATAATTAAACTTCCCGCGCTCATTATCCAAATTGCACTATTATATTCTACTTCTGCTGCGGTAACCTCTTCGGCTGAAATTCCTTCAGTAATGTCAGTGAATTTGTTTATGTGTTCACGGGCAGTCTCGAAAGAAGTGCTGCCGTCACCAAGAGAAAGGGCTATAGCTCGGGGATTTTCATCTGTAGTATCCTCACGCATTACGTTATATATTACTGCTGAAACTTTCAGCCAATGTTCCAGATCATTCTCGAAGTCAGCGATCATAATATCATTTATTCCTTCATGACCAAGTGCTTTGAACTTTAGCCACCTTTCTTTAGCCTGCCTTATATTCTCATCAAACTCTTTCTTACGATCCTGAAACTCTGTTATATTATGCCGTGAGAACATCAGTGTTCTTTCTGCAACAAGTGCCTGCTGCAGATCGCGGTCAATCTGAAGCAGAAGATCATTTCCGGGAAGGTGAACTTCACCTATTCTCAAAGTTCGTGTATTTATTGAAGATATATTGTAAATTCCTGCTCCTGCAACACCGCAAAGAAATAGAATAAGAACCGCAAACGTAAGCATTAGTTTCTGTTTAACTTTCAGATTTTTGATTATTCTTGTCATATTTGCCGCTTGTGTTTTTCCTTAAAATCGTGTCTGTAGTTCAAGAATTAGTTTGTCAGGATGAAGCCTTTTTTCAAAGGTATTAAATATTTCGTAATTTATTCTCAAGTGTGCATAAGAGATTTTTGCGAACTGAAATGTCAATCCCATTGTCACAACTTCTATTTCTTCTTCAATGAAATATGTATTGGGATTATATTTTTCATAACGAATAGCAGGAATAATATCTTTTATAATCTCCTTACCGGTTGGGATCCTGTAAGTTGCATATGCAAAGAAGGAAGCTCCGGTAAAGGATTTAAATGTTTTATCCGTATAATAATGGGTTTTGTCAACCGTGATATCCATGTTGGCTTTTTTATTCCCATATTCCGCGTCAAGAAAGAGATTGCTCAATTTGTAATCTGCACCGAAATTATAAAACTGCACTTCACTGTTCGGGTCGCTGTGAACAGATTGTTTACCAATGTAATAATTCCCTGAAAGATTAAGATTACTCACGGGTGATATTACTGCCCTGACTACATAATCCATTGTCTTGTTATTTTCAATTTTATTCAGACCTGCACCATTAAATGTTCCGGTATGCAATTCCGCTTTAAAAGGTGCTGAAAATTTATAACTAAACATTAATCCAATATCACGAATGGAAGGAGATACACCGGTTAATAAAGGACGATTAGCAAAATCTGCATTTTGATCCGCACGTAAATTATCTGTCCCGAAGGGTACCTTAAACTGACCGGCTGATATGTCAAAATCTTTTATGGGAGTTATTATTGCCTGTGCATCTAATAGGATGTCTGAAAAACTCGCACTGGCAGCTGTAAGGACCTGCTGGTTCTGCATAGTGGTGGTTGTAGTGTTTAATTTACCTAATCGGGTAAAATCCACCTGGAACTTATATGATGCATAAGCATTAACAGCTCCGGTAATGGCTATTCTTGCCTGCTTTATTAAAAACTGCCCCTGATCCTGCCGGTATGAATTAAATTCTGTCTGATGCCATGCACGTACATAGCCGGAAAACTTAGGAGAATAGTCGTTTTTCTCCTGTGCGAAAACTATTATATTATTTATTATAAATAAAATTACAAGCTTTATTCTCATTTATTTACCCTGATTAGTATGGTCAGCAACATGCCTTATTTTCCCGAGTTGCTATTATCGAAGTTATTAATTATTAGTTCAATGTGTGATTGACAGATGAGAAAAGCGGGTAATAGCAGCTAACTTAATTCCACAGGACTTTCAGTCGGAGCATTTCTTCGTTCTTTTAATTTAAACATCATGGTTGCTGAAATTATTGCGGTAAAAAATGCGCCAATCCATAATTGCCTGGCACCAAAGGATTCAAATACTGTTGTTCCTATCCAGGGCGCAAATGTAAAAGATAAACTGAAGATCATCTGATAATAACCCATGTACTCACCCCTTTTATTTGAAGGAGCAATTTCTGCAACATAAGCAGATCCAATCGGAAAAAAGGTCATCTCTCCAAAAGTCCAGATGATTATAGTAATAATTATCATTGCCGTATCTGCTGCGAACGCCATTGCTCCGAACCCAATACCAATAAGCATAGAGCCCAGCATTAGACTCCTGCTGTATGACCAGTTTTGCATTGCTGTATTTAATGGAACTTCTATCAGAATAATTAAAATTGTATTAACTGAAAAAAGTAAACCTACAGTGGCAGTTGTAAAATGCAAGTCCTTAATAAGAAATAAAGGCATTGATCCAAAATGCTGAAAGATCACAAAGGATGCAGGGATTAGAGCAATCAGAAAGTAAATCATATTATTATCTTTCCAGGCCGGGTAATCATTACTCATTTGTTGATTTTGCGGTTGATCCCTATTCGATATTTCCTTTCGAATTGGTAGGATTATTAAAAACAGGGCCGCCAGAAAAGATGTGAAAGCATCCACAAAAAATATTATCTGGAAACTGAACTGAATTAAAAATCCGGCGGCGACGGGACCTATACTCATTCCCAGGTTTATCATAAGCCGGGTTAGTGCAAAGGCTGTTTTCCTCTGATCAGATTTGACAACAGATGAAACCAAAGCCATACTGGCCGGTCTGAATGCCTCCCCTATTACAGACCAGATAAAAGTTACCAGTAATATTAAAGAATAATCTTCTATGAAGGGATATACGAGTAATACTAAAGCGGAAAAAATTAATGAGAGTTTCATCAGAAAGAATGCTCCTATCCTGTCTGCCAGCTTCCCGACAAAAGGGGCACTGATAAGAGCACCTAAACCATAAAACGTTATTACAAATCCCGCTGTACTGATCTTATATCCAAGTCGTTGAGTTAGATAAATCACGAGGAAAGGTAATACCATCGTACCCATCCTGTTAATGAGAATAGCAAATGATACTATCCACATTTCACGCGGTAATCCTTTTAATCCTCTCCAGGGATTCATCGTTGCGTACCTGCTTTCTGAGAAAACAAAATAATGAAGAATGAAAACATTTCAAATATTTCCACAAAATATCACGTGTAAGTGTAACATACGCGGGGAAATATTTATATTTCTTGTTAAGTTATTGTATGTTTGGAACCATGAGCAGAAGAATTAAAATAGTAGCTGATGATAAGATTCCTTTCTTAAAGGGGGTTCTGGAACCTTTTGCTGAAGTGGAATATTATAAAGGTTCTGAAATAGATAATAATAAAGTAAAAAATGCAGATGCTTTGATTATAAGAACCCGTACGATCTGCGACTCACAGCTGCTTAATAATACTAACATTCAACTAATTACTACAGCAACAATCGGTTACGACCATATTGATACAGAATACTGTTTGCGCAATAATATAAAATGGGTTAATGCGCCCGGGTGCAATTCTTCATCAGTGAAGCAGTATATCGCTTCAGCGTTATTTACCTGTGCGGCAGAAATGGATTTTGAGCTTAATAAAAAAACTATTGGTATCATCGGGGTTGGAAATGTTGGCAGAAAAGTAGCTGATCTTTGCAGTATTTTGGGAATGAAAGTGCTATTGAATGACCCTCCGCGTGAACGCCAGGAAGGTTCTGCGAATTTTGTTTCAGTAGATACCTTAAAGGCAGAGAGTGACATAATTACTTTTCATGTTCCGCTTTCAAAAACAGGAGATGATAAAACTTATCATATGGCCAATGAGGAATTTTTCTCCGGACTCCGACAGGGAACTATTATAATTAATACATCCAGAGGTCCGGTAGTAAAATCATCGGCTCTGAAGAAATCAATACCTAACAAAAGCATATCTTATACTGTTCTTGATGTATGGGAGGATGAGCCCGGGATCGATGAGGAACTGCTTGACTCAGTGAATATCGGCACTCCGCATATTGCAGGTTACTCAGCAGATGGTAAAGCCAACGGAACAGCTGTTTGTGTAAATGCCGTCAGGAAACATTTCAATATGAATATGCCCGGCTGGTATCCTAATGATATTCCCCTTCCATCAAACAGCGTTTTATTTGAACCTGAATGTAATTCGGGTAACTATTTTAAAGTGTTACATGATATTATCCTTCATACTTATAATATAAGAGAAGACGATTCTTCTCTGAGAGCCTCTCCGGATAAATTTGAATGGTTCAGGGATCATTATCCTGTGCGAAGAGAATATCCTTTATATAAAATCAGATTATCTGAATGCTGTAATTCTTTGAGTAAAAAATTAAATGAGCTTGGATTTCTAGTAGAAAGTAAGGAGAGGTGAAAATGTCTGATCTTGCGGATATTGGTTTGATCGGCCTTGCTGTAATGGGTGAGAACCTGATACTTAATATGGCTGATCATGGATTCACAGTTGCGGTTTACAACAGGACATTGGAAAAAGTAACCAGCTTTATTAATGGAAGGGGTAAAGATAAGAACATTATCGAAACTTATTCTATTGAAGAACTGGTATCAAAACTGAAATCCCCCCGGAAAATTATGCTCATGGTTAAAGCCGGGAAACCGATAGATGATTTTATTGAGCTTTTAATTCCTTATATGGATAAAGGTGATATTATTATTGATGGAGGGAATTCACATTTTCCAGATTCAATTCGACGAACAGAATATCTTGAATCAAAGGGATTTCTTTTCATCGGAACAGGTGTTTCAGGCGGCGAGGAGGGTGCTCTTAAAGGTCCTTCCATTATGCCGGGTGGTTCTCCGGAAGCCTGGCCGCATGTGAAAAATATTTTTCAATCCATTGCCGCTAAGGTGGAGGATGGAACTCCCTGCTGCGACTGGGTAGGAGAGAATGGAGCGGGACACTTTATAAAAATGGTTCATAATGGAATTGAGTATGGTGATATGCAGTTAATCGGCGAGACTTATGAAATAATGAAAGACCTTCTTGGCATGAACGCCGATGAGATGCATAGAATATTTAAAGAATGGAATGAAGGAGAACTGAATAGTTACCTGATTGAAATAACCCGCGATATACTTGCCTTCAGAGATGAAGAAGGCGTGCTTCTTCTTGATAAAATTCTGGATACCGCGGGTCAGAAGGGAACAGGTAAATGGACGGTAGTTGCCTCACTTGAAACAGGGATTCCATTAACACTAATTGGAGAAGCTGTTTATGCAAGATCATTATCAGCGCTCAAGGAGGAAAGAGTTGAGGCATCTAAACATCTTAGAGGACCTGATATTAAATTTGATGGAAACAAAAATGAACTGCTTGAGGATCTAAGACAAGCCTTATATGCATCTAAGATTGTTTCTTATGCTCAGGGATACTTGCTGATGCGGTATGCTGCCGAAGAATATAAATGGAATCTTAATTATGGCGGCATTGCCCTGATGTGGAGAGGAGGCTGCATAATAAGATCCATCTTCCTGGGTAAGATTAAAGAGGCCTATGACAAAGATCCATCATTAACTAACCTCCTTCTGGATCCTTTCTTCAAAGAAAAGATTGAAGCATCACAGGACGCCTGGAGACGTATTGTTTCAACATCAGCACTGAATGGTATCTGGATACCTGCTCTTTCAACAGCACTCAATTATTACGACGGATTCAGAAATTCACGCCTGCCTTCTAATTTGCTGCAGGCTCAGCGTGACTATTTTGGCGCGCATACTTATGAGAGAACAGACCATCCCCGTGGTGAATTTTTTCATACTAACTGGACCGGAAGAGGTGGAGATACTTCATCTTCTACTTATAATGTTTAAACCAGAGATCCTGATCATAACTGTAATGTACTTTAAATAAACATGTTTCTTTGCCATCATGAATTCATTTTAATGGAGGATATTCATGGAACTCAGCATTCTTGATATTTCTTTATTCGTTTTGTTCTTCCTGATCGTTGTAGGTGTTAGTATGTTCAAAAGCCGCAAAGAGGAAACCGGAGAAGATTATTTTCTTGCCAGCCGCGGATTATTATGGCCGATAATCGGAATCTCTCTTATTGCTGCTAATATTTCAACCGAGCATTTCGTTGGAATGTCAGGACAGGGGGCTGGCAGTACAGGTATGGCTATCGCCAGTTATGAATGGATGGCTGCAATTACTCTTGTGTTCGTTGCAATATTTTTTCTTCCCAAATTCTTAAAAAGCGGTATTTACACTATGCCTGAGTTTCTTGAATACAGATATAGTCCCGCTGCGAGAAGTCTGATGGCTTTTTACATGATGGTGATTTATGTTGGGGTGACTATTGCTGCCGTTGTATATTCCGGAGCATTAACTCTTGCAACTATATTTGACATGAACCTTGTTGCTGCAGCATGGCTGATTGGAATAATTGCGGCTGTGTATACTACCTGGGGTGGTTTAAAAGCAGTTGCATGGGCTGATCTTTTTCAGGGATCAGCACTGATACTTGGAGGATTTATTACATTAGTGCTTGGATTAGTTGCAGTTGGCGGATTGGATAGCTTTTTCTCATATAATTCTGATAAGCTTCATATGATATTACCTGCTGATCATCCAGTCTTACCATGGACTGCTCTGGTTGTTGGTTTATGGATTCCTAATTTTTATTATTGGGGATTAAATCAATATATCACACAAAGAACCCTTGCGGCAAAATCTTTGCGGCACGGACAGTTGGGTATTATCTTTGCAGCGTTTATCAAATTGATTATTCCTTTTATTATTGTCTTCCCTGGTATCATTGCACATCAGTTATATGAAGGTAAACTCGCAAATACTGATGCAGCTTATCCACTCCTTATAAGAAATCTGATGCCTGTGGGTATCAGAGGATTTATATTTGCGGCTATTGCTGGAGCAGTAATCAGCACTTTGGGGTCGATGTTGAATTCTGCATCAACAATATTTTCCATAGATCTTTATAAAAGACATATAAACACAGAAGCTTCTTCACACAAGCTGGTCACGATCGGCAGAATAACTACGGTCGTTCTCATGGTCCTGGGATGTATTATTGCTCCTTCTTTGGGGGACGAAAGATTTAAGGGAATATTTAATTACATTCAGGAGTTCCAGGGGTTTGTTTCTCCCGGTATTCTGGCCGCATTTATTGTAAGTTTTATTTTTAAGAGAGCTCCTAATTCAGCAGGAATTACAGCCTTAATTCTTTCACCTGTACTTTACGGCATTCAGCTTTTCTTTTTCAGTGACATTGCATTCCTTAACAGAATGGCAATTACATTTGCTATCATTATTGTTACCTGCTGGATTATCACGCTGATTAAGCCATTGGATAAGCCAAAGGAAATGCCGGTTCGTGAAAACTTTGATATGAAACCTGATAAATCCGTTGTATGGCTGGGAGTAACAGTTATAGTTATAACTTTAGTATTATATGCTATATTCTGGTAGAATAGACTCAATAGGAAAGGATTAACATAGGATTATGTTAATCCTTTTTTTTGTTATCGTAAAAGGATCATCTTCTTAACATCTCTGAATTCCCGGCTTATATTTTCCCTTTTTACTTTTATTGTATAGAAATAGATTCCTGAGCTTAAATAAGCAGCGTTGAATGTAAGTTTATGTTCACCCGCCGGCTGATTTAATTCAGTATATCGTGCAACTGATTGTCCGAGGGAATTAAATACCTGCAGTTCCACATCTGATGTTGATTCTAAATAATAAACAATTTTTGTTTCGGGATTAAATGGGTTAGGGTAGTTTTGCATCAACTGAAATGAAGTATTAGATATTTTGGAAGGTGAATTGACTGAGCTCAGATCTCTCAGCTGGAATTTTATTGCATCTGCTCTCAGGACTTTATTGGTTTCAATCTCATTCGATTCCCGTAGAATTACTTCGATCAGTTTATCAGATTGAAAATTAAAAGTTCCGAGGGTGACCCATTCGCCGCTTCCATGATTCTGATCAACTGTTTTCACTGTAATAGTATCAGAAGCCTCTTTAATTATATATAAAGCTTTGGTAAGCGCATTTTGAGTTTTGGGTACTATAAAAGAAACTTCATAGCTGCCCGGGTATCGCAATTTTACATTAAATTCCGCCCAACCATTAGTTCCACCCCAGCAATACCTGCTTGAAATTCCCCATGCTTTAGCATTGCTCGTAGCCCATGTCCCATTCTCTGAATAACAGGAACTATCTTCGTTATCAATTATTTTAAAGTATTTAGATACCTGAACATTATAAGGAAATCTTATACTTGGCTTAGCTGGATCATCGCTCAAAATTATCAATGTATCCTGAACAGCACCGCTGGTGGCAGAGTAAAAAATAACCGGAATAATAATACTGCTCATTCCCTGAACTGGTAAAGGGAATTGTGGTGCGGGTAAAAAATAATTCTTTACTGAATGGATACTATTTACATGTAAAGTTCGTGTTCCATGGTTTTGTATTTCAAGCTGAAAGGTAATGCTGTCCTTTTCACTTGCAGTGTTAGATTGGATTTGAAATCCTTTTACAAATATTGATTTGCTTTTAACAAGAGCAGATAATTTTAGTACGTCCGCTGTAATTACTTTCCCGGGCTGCTCACTTCCAATAGCGATCATCTGAATCTTATCACCCGGAATCAGAGTACAGGTACCGATGTAATTCCATTCTAAAGATGAAAATGCACGATCATATCTGCCCAGGTTTTTAATAGTTCCTGCAGAAACTACTCTAAACAAGATTTTATCAGCAGCATTGCTATATTCAGGAACCTGAATCCATAGATTAAATAATCCGGACCCGGCTAGTTCCGGATTCCATTCAACGATTGCCGTATCAGCAGCTGTTAATAAACATTTGCGTGAGTTTGTTCCCCATGATGCTTTGCTGTTATCAGACCAATTCCCTTTCTGCTCTATATATTCATCATCCAGGTTATCTATAAAAATATCATCTGGAAAATAATTAATAAACTTTGTTGAAAGATTACCCATCTTATCTGTAATTGCAGCTCCCGCCTTTGCCAATGTATGCCGGGGAAAAGATTCTTTAGTAATCCAGCAGTAATCATTCAACTTTATGCAATCGGCAATAAAATATTCTTCATTTATATTCTTTACAGCAATAAAAGGTTTTGTTTGAAAAATGTCTTCGTTTGAATATACTTTAAATTTTACATCCGTACCTGAAGAAATTTCTTCCATTGTAATTGCCGGAGGGGTTATGTCATTGCCTTTTCTCCATCTTTGCATTGCTTCAACTGCAGTACAATATCTAAAATTAACCCTGGGATATTTGGCAGCTGATCTATGTGCCAGACTATCAATTCGCTTCATGTTATCTGGAAAGTCGATCTCAGGCAAGTGAGCCCAGAAACATGGAACCTGATCAACTCCTTTATCTGCTTTAGCAAAAATCTGATCCATCAGTGTCTGAGATACACTACCCATAAATCTTGAGCGTGTGTTCCAGCTCTTGCCATCACCCGGCAGCTGATAATCAGAATGCGCTGGATGATAAGGAACAAATTCTGAAGAAGCTTTAGACCAGTCGTAATTATTATCCGTTGGTTCCACATTATCCACTCGTATATTCGGGTAATCATTATGCAGGCTGTAAGGAATAATTCCATCTATATAATTTTGCCACTCATTATCCATGTAATGCCAGCCGGTTCGGAAAGATACAGGAAAGGTATTTTCTTCAAGAAGAAAATGTGCTAAAGTTATGTTGAAATCATCCAAACACTCTGAAAAATTTTTGGCCTGGTTCCAATAGTATTTACTATCGTTATTATAATCGGTCCACGCAAAAGTATGATAATGTAGTGACAGCTCATCACCCAGAAGCTTTATATTTTCCGAGTGATATTTTTTCATTTGATATATCGTAATTGTATTCGCAAGAGGTACATTCATATTAGCAGCATATCTGAATATATTACCTGCCATCATCCACCAGGTCATTTTCATTGGAGTTCCGTATGTATCCCTGAATTGGTTTCTGAAAGAAGGATTTATCACTTTATATGCATTCATTGATGGATTTGAAAATAATCCGGGATCATATGTGCAGTTGAATTGTGCAGTGTTCATGCCATCCCATATGGCAGTATCAGAGCCAATAACCAGGTAAACTTCCCCTTGAGGAAAACTGGTATTGCAATACAACATAGTCATCAGTAATATAAATTTAATTTTGTTATTCATGGCAGCTGATCTCAATTTTTAATATTAATATATTGAATAATTATCTGTACTATAAGAGCAGTTTATCTGATTAAAAACAATTTGGAATTTATAGATTATCTCTTAGCTTACATATATGAACCCTCCTTGAAGGAATCAGCTAAATTTTAACTAAATAAAGAAAATTATACCCGGACATGACAAAAATACTAATGTTGTGTTATGAATATCCTCCAATTGGGGGCGGCGGGGCAAAAGTTGTAGATGGTCTTACCGCCGAACTTGACAAGCTGGGTCATACCGTTGATCTAATAACAATGGGCTTCAAAGATCTCCCGGTAGTTGAACAAAGGGGTAATCTTAATATCTTTCGTATAAACAGTTTCAGATTGAGAACCTCAATTTGTTCCTGGCCTGAAATGATTCTGTATATTATTGCCTCATTCCGTTTTTTATTAAAGCTAAATGGAAAAGATTATTACATAAATCACACACACTTCATATTTCCGGATGGTATTCTCGCCTATATTTTGAAAAAGATCAAGAATATTCCATATCTCATCACTGCACATGGATCGGATGTTCCAGGATATAATCCTGATAGATTCATAATCCTGCATACATTGTTAAAGCCTTTATGGAAATTGATAATTAACAATGCTGAGAATATTATAGTCCCCAGTGCTTCTCTGGATAGCCTCATAAAAGCTGTACATCCTCGTTTACATACTCACATCATACCGAACGGTATTAACATTGATAAATACTCTCCCTCTGTACAGAAAGAGGAAAAGATTCTTGTTGTTACAAGAATGTTTGAAAGAAAAGGAGTACAGCATTTTATACGGGCATTCTCTAATGTAAATTCCGATTTCAGGGTTAATATTGTTGGTGAAGGACCTTATTTAGAAATTCTAAAAAAACTTGCCGTGAACCAATCCAGGATTAAGTTCTATGGCTTTCTGGATAACAATTCAAAGGAGTTGTCAGAACTATATGAAACATCCAGAATTTTCGTTTTTACTTCTGAATCAGAAAACTTTCCCATAGTGCTGCTTGAGGCAATGACCGCAGGACTTGCAATCATTACATCAGCTAATACAGGGTGCGCGGAAGTTGTTGGCGATGGGGGACTGCTTGTCAATCCAAAGGATCCCGACCAGATCGGAAAAGCGCTCCGTTCATTAATTACGAATCCTTCCTTATGCACCGAACTTGGTCATAAAGCAAGACAAAGAGCAGAAGACCTTTTCAGCTGGAAGACGGTAGCCAGGAAATATATCAGACTTTATAGTTCGCACGGTTTGAATACTGAAAGTGTACTCTTAGAACCTTTAAAGGTGAAATGAATATCTCCTCGGTAAATACAAAGAACAATACATGCATTACAGTATCTTTAGGCATAATTATACTAAACCAGAATAAAGCTCAGATGCTGCTTGAATGTATCGGAAGTATATTTCTGCAATCATATAAAAGCTATGTAATAGTTGTTGTTGATAATGCTTCCGATGATAATTCGTGTGAGTTGGTAAAATTAAAGTTTCCTGAAGTAATCGTTCTGGAAAGCGGTCAAAATCTTGGTGTGGCAGGTGGAAGAAACAGAGGTATTCAATTTCTGAATGAAAGGAAGATTATTCCTGAATATATACTATTTCTGGACAATGATATACTTGTTGAAAAAGAAACAATTATAAATATGATGAACTCTTTTCAATGTGGGAAAAAGATAGCAATAGTATCTCCAAAATTATTAAGGCCGGATGGTATAATAGAATATGCCGGAGGGATTAATCTGAATCTGATTACAGGTCAAATCAGGAATATAGGTTTTGGTGAGAAAGATTCAGGGCAGTATGATCAATGCTCCGATTCTATACATGCATCGGGAGGTATTTTTATGATTAAAAAAAGTGCTTTAGATGATATCGGATACTTTGATGAACGATTCAATCCGTACGGCTGGGAAGATATCGATCTTTCATTAAGACTAAAAAGAAATGGCTATCTGATATACTACAACCATCGGGCGGTAGTACAACATAGAGGGGGTAAAAGCAAAAGAGGTTTTATTAAAGAATACGAAACCTCGAAACTGAAGAATTATTTTTACCTGATCAAAAAACATTTGAGTCCCTGGCAGTTATTTATATCCTATTTGGTCTTTCCTTTTCGGATATTATTTGTTTTTTTCAGCAGAATAAAGTTAAAAAACTTACAGCAGGCATTGGTTAAGGGCAGGAAATGAAACCAGATATTACTGTTATAATTCCGTTCTATGGTTCTAAAGAGGATCTTAGGAGATGTATTGAAGGATTATGCACTCAGACATTTTCATATCCATATGAAATTATAATACTTGAGAGCGGATGCGATCCGGAAATAAAAGCTATGGTGAGCAAAATACCAAACGCATATTTAACTTCCTCTGAAGATACAATGGCACCCGGCCGGGCAAGAAATCTTGGAGTTAAATTTTCTAATTCATCTTTCCTGGCATTCATAGATGCTGATTGTATTCCGGAAAAAAACTGGTTAGTGGAAGTATACAGGTCGCTTCAGGATTATCAAATTGTTTTAGGACCGGTACTAAATCTCTATCCACTGCATCCTATTGCCTCAGTTGATAATCTGCTTCAGTTTGTTGATTTTCAAAAGTACAGGAACTCTGTGCTGACTCATTTCCCTGCCTGTAATTTAGGAATAACAAAAGATCTGTTTCTGAAAAGCTCTGGTTTTCCTGAAGAACTGCTGACAGGAGAGGATATTATATTTAGTGAGAAAGCAATCAGTCTATCTAACGGTAGTATTTATTATAACAAAAATCAGAGAGTCAGACATAGCGGAAGAAAAAAGTTCTCAGGGTTCCTTAAACATAATGAGGTGCTTGGATTCTACAGAGGGTATTTAAATCTGAAACTCCCTAAAGATCGCAATACTGAAGGAAATCTTCTTCTCCGATCTGTGTATTATACAACCAGGCGATTAATTTATATTATAGTCAGAACTCTTCAATGGAATCCCGCCGGTATATTAAGAATAATCTTATATTTTCCCCTGGTTGTTACAGGCCTATATGCCTGGGGAGTTGGCTTTCGGGAGGGTACCGGCAAAAGAGGTTTAAGTGAGGAACCTGTCACTGCAAACTGGCAAAAAGGTTATAAATGAATAAGATAAGATTAGGTATCATTGGGTGTGGAAGGGCTGCAGAATTTATTTACATGCCACTTCTTAAAAGAAATACTAAATTGATAGTAACTGCAGTAGTCGATCCATTGAAAGAACGAAGAGAGTATTTGGCGTCAGTATTTAATAATTGCCGGGCTGCTGATTCCATTGACGAAGGAGTAATAAATTTAATTGATGCTGCTATAATCAGCACACCTCCGGACACACATGTGCAGGCTGCACAAAAATTATTGGGGTGTGGTAAAGATGTTCTAGTAGAAAAACCCTTATCGAACAATATGAGAGGTATTAATGAACTTAAAGATACATTATCATTATCACAAGCTAATCTTCTCATGGCTTTTAATCATCGGTACTGGAGCCCTGTTAGCAATCTAAAAACTATTATTCATAAAAATGGTGTTCTTCACTCCCGTTCAGCTGAGATAACTTTCTCAGGTAACTATGCAGGCTGGAATCCGGTTTCTTTCCATAGCGATTCACTCGAAGATCTGGGTCCGCATGTTTTTGATCTTATCAGATATATTTTTGAACAGGAAATTACATCACTAAGAACAGAACAGCTTAAGCCAAACGAATATAATATTAGTATCAAAACATCGGATGGTATTAACATAACCAGCCGCATTGCACATTCAGATATTACAGAAAAGAAACTGAGTGTCTTTGCAGAGGATAAAATTTACTTCATAAGACTTGGCTCTGTGAGATGCCTGCCCATGCCTGGTTTGAAAAGAAAAATATTAGACCTGAAGGATACCATTGTGAGAAAACTACTGCACCAAAAATCACCCATTAAACATTCATATGAAATTCAGTTGAATAAATTTGTGAATATGATAGGTAACGGAAAAATGGATAAACCCGATGTATCAGATGGTATAGCTGCTTTAAAGGCTGTCACAGCGGCACGATTATCATTTACCAGAAAGGAGGAGGTTTTATTAGATGAGATCAAATAAAGTCATGGCAATTGCTCTTGATGCTGCTGAACCCTCGTTGATTGAAAAGTGGATCGATGAGGGATTCCTGAAAAACTTAGCCCGGTTAAAATCTAAAGGAGCTTATGGCAGACTTGCTTCTTCGGCTGACTGGCTGGTGGGCTCAACCTGGCCGACTTTTTATACTTCAACATTGCCGAATAAACACGGGTTTTATCATTATCTTCAGTGGGTCAGCAGTAAAATGGATTATGAGCGGCCTGGTCCTGATTGGATTTCCGCTGCACCCTTCTGGCGATCACTTGATTCGCAAGCCAAAGTAATTGCTGTTGATATACCTCTGGCATTCCCGCCAACTCCGTTCAATGGTATTGAAATAGCGGGTTGGGCTGCTCACGATAGGATATATCCAATTGCTTCCTATCCGGCTGATAAGATCAACTCGGTAATGAAACAGCGGGGTAAGCCGCTGATCAGTGATGAAGTAGGCGGACTTCAGGAAATATCAGATCTTCTCAAATTAAAAAATGAACTTGTTAGTGCCTCTGATAAGGAAGCTGAACTTATTATTTCATTAATGAAAAATGAAAACTGGGATTTATTTCTATGCTGCTTTGCCTCTACACATAGAGCCGGACATAAATTCTGGACCCGCCATTATGATCATAACGGATCAGATTCCCCGGGGAAATTTGCCAACGTTAAGGGCAGCTATTCCGATGAGCAGGCATCAGAGTTTGGAACGTCACTAAAAGAAATATATAAGTCTTGCGATGATGCTATAGGAAAAATTCTGAATAATATTTCTGAAGATACCACAGTAATTGTGTACTCTCTTCATGGAATGGGCGTTAATACTACACTCGCCGATAAAATACTTCCGCAGATGATTAATAGAATACTCGGGGAAACCAAAAAGGAACCAGATGCTGATCAGAGTTTTCTAAACAAAGTTAGAAATTTAATTCCTCTGGATGTGAGGTCAAAAATACGCGGATTCTTACCTTCACGTTTCCAGGACAAAATGACATCCTACTGGAGGATGGGTAACATTGATTGGTCCAGTACAAAAGCTTTCAACCTTGTTGCTGATCAGCAGGGATATATCAGGATTAATCTTAGAGGAAGAGAAAGAGAGGGTATAGTAGATCCGCAGGATTTTGACCAGTTATGTGATAAAATTATCGAAGGGATTAAATCCTTTTTTGATGAGTCCACAGGAGAGTCAATTGTCCAAAGTATTGAGAAGACAAAAATCCTTTTTGCCAGGGAAAAAGGATTTGAACACCTCCCCGACATTTTAGTAAAATGGAAATTCAAACCGGCAGCATCATATAAGAAAATTATTTCCCGGTTATACGGTGAAGTGCTTTGGCCTGCACCTGGTTTGAATCCTGATGGCAGAAGTGGAAATCATAGACCGGAAGGATTTTTACTGGCTTCAGGAAAGAACATAAATAATATTACGTTCCCCAGAAAGCATATAATTGATATTGCCCCTACCATACTTGACTTGTTAGAATTACCACAGCCTGCAGCTTTCGACGGAAAGTCTGTAAAAGAAATTATTTGCTGAAAGAATATGTCACATATAAATTATAAAATTGTTAATTTACCAGCTAACAAAACCTCCGGGAAACTCCGGAGGTTTTCATTGAACGTTAAAGGTACTGGAAAGCGGGCATAATCATTAAGGAGTACAGCATGCGATCAATTACAATTATCCTGACCCTCATCATTTTAATATTACTGCAATCCTGCAGCAATAAAAAGGAAGCCAATATGATACAGCGTGAATTATTCAGCCGGTTGGATGACGGCCGTGAAGTATATGTCTTTACATTAACAAATTCCAATGGTATGGAAATGAAGCTTATCAACTATGGCGCTACGATCATAAGTCTTACAGCTCCCGACCGGAATGGAAATTATAAAGATGTAGTACTCGGCTATGATTCATTGCAGGGATATATTAAGGGTGATGCCTACTTTGGAGCTATAGTAGGGCGCTATGGAAACAGAATCGGAAGAGGAAAGTTTACTCTCGAAGGACGGCAATACCAGCTAACTATAAATAATGGTCCTAATCATCTCCATGGCGGTACTATTGGATATAACAAGGTTTTATGGGAAGCCAGCCAGGAACCCGGAAAACCAGCGGTTACTTTTTCATATGTAAGTCCTGATCAAGAGCAGGGCTATCCGGGGACTCTTAATATTTCCGTAACTTATACGCTTACGGATAATAATGAGGTAAGAATTGATTATAATGCGAGTACAGATAAAACTACAATTCTGAATCCAACCCACCATTCCTATTTCAACCTGACAGGTGATCCTAAGAGTACAATTCTTAATCATGAACTGGAGTTAAGAGCTGATAAATATACTCCGGTTGATTCAACACTAATAACAACAGGTGAAATTGCTGATGTCAGCAACACACCTTTTGATTTTAGAAAAAGCCATCCCATTGGAGAAAATATTAATGCCGATAATGAACAACTCCGCTTCGGGAACGGTTATGATCATAATTGGGTATTGAATGACTTTAATGGAGAAACACGTGTTATTGCAGTTGTAAATGAACCGCAGACGGGGCGAGTTATGGAAGTGCTGTCAGATCAACCCGGAGTTCAGTTCTATTCCGGAAACTTTCTCAACGGTACTGCTATTGGAAAAAATGGGACAGCGTACCAGTTCAGAACAGGCTTTTGTCTTGAAGCACAGCATTATCCCGATTCTCCGAATAAGCCTGAATTTCCATCCGTGGTACTGAAACCGGGCGAAACATATAAACAAACTACTATATACAGATTCTCGTCTAAATGATTAGCGAATAACTTATGCCCTGAAATGGTCTCAGACAATTTTATATTAAATATATAATTTTGACGTGGAGAGTTCTATTATAGATATTTTTAATCAGCCGCACCGCAGATACAATCCTTTAAAGGGTGAATGGATACTCATCTCACCTCATCGTACCCAGAGACCCTGGCTGGGTAAACAGGAAGCAGTGCAGAACCGTATTGCTGAATATGAACCGGACTGCTATTTATGTCCCGGTAACATCAGAGCTAATGGTGAAAAGAATCCGGATTATCAAACTACATTGGTGTTCCAAAATGATTTTTCAGCATTGCTGCCGGGAACAGATGAAGGGTATTATGAAGTTGAAAAATTTATGGCTGCTGAGAAAGTGAATGGCTTATGCAAGGTTATTTGCTTCTCGCCAAAACATAATATTACACTACCGGAAATGAACATTGAAGAAATTTCTGAAGTTATCAATCTTTGGATATCAGAAAGCCGTGAAATGTTTCAAAAATATAAATGGGTTCAGATCTTTGAAAATAAGGGGGAAGTAATGGGTGCCTCCAATCCTCATCCCCACTGCCAGATCTGGGCTTCTTCATTTTTGCCAAATGAATTATTCGAAGAGGATAAGAACCAGAGCATATATTTTCAGCGGCATAAATCTGTCATGCTCAGCGATTATAGGGATTATGAGTTAAAAACCAATGAGCGATTAGTTGTTCAGAATGATCATTGGGTTTCCATGGTTCCTTATTGGGCGGTTTGGCCATATGAGACATTATTGTTGCCAAAGAGACACATATCAAGTATTTTAGATCTGACTAAAGAAGATGTTGAATCGCTGGCTTCTGCTCTTAAAACTCACCTGATAAAATATGATAATTTGTTCAATATTTCTTTTCCATATTCAATGGGCTTTCACTTTGCTCCTCCGGGATCCGATAAATCAGGCTGGCTTCTTCATATACATTTTTATCCGCCATTATTAAGATCAGCAACAATAAAGAAGTTTATGGTCGGCTATGAAATGCTCGCTGAAGTTCAGAGAGATATTACTCCTGAACAGGCTGCTTCGAGGTTAAAAGAACTTTCCGAAATTCATTATTTGCAGAATACAATTTCCAGGTAATAAAATGATCAATACTCATCAAATGCCGCTGCTTTCAGAAATATATCTCCCTGATCAACTCAACAAACAATATGAACGTTTTAATTTCTTACATAATCAGTTTCTGTCTAAATTTAAATCTAAGCAGTCTCATTTTTTCAGTGTTCCGGGTCGAAGTGAACTCAGCGGGAATCATACAGATCATAATCATGGAAAAGTGCTTGCCTGCAGTATAAATCTAGATTCAATTGCAGCTGCATCAAAAAACGGTTCAGATATTGTAACTCTCTATTCGAGTTTGTATGAGGAGCCATTTCAGGTAAATCTGGGCAGAAAAGGTGTCAATGAAAACGAGAAGGGAACTACTTCTGCACTGATAAGAGGCATTGCCGCTGAACTAAATACCTATGGTTATATTACAGGAGGATTTGATTGTTATATGATGAGCGATGTCTTAATTGGCTCAGGTTTGTCTTCTTCCGCTTCTGTTGAAATTCTTATCGGCAGTATATTCAATTACCTTTTTAATGATGGGAAAATAGACACTATAACTTTAGCTAAATGCGGCCAGTTTGCGGAAAATATTTATATGGGTAAGCCATGCGGACTCATGGATCAGGTTGCCTGCGCAGAGGGAGGTATCATCACTATTGACTTCAAGGACCCTCAGAATCCCTTGGTAAGAAAAATAGATTTTGATATTAATGAGTATAAATATAACCTGCTGGTTGTAGATACGGGCGGTAGTCATGCTGATTTGACAGAAGACTATGCATCTATACCACGGGAAATGAAAATTGTCGCGGAGTTCTTCTCGAAAACGTATTGCCGTGAAGTTGACTTTAATGAATTTACAAACAACATTGGACTGATGAGAAAAAGTGTTTCAGACAGAGCAATTTTAAGAGCTTATCACTTCTTCAAAGAGAATGAAAGAGTTGACAGACAGGTGGAAGCACTTGAAGAGAAAAACTTAACGAAGTTCTTATCACTGGTTACACAATCCGGATTTTCATCATTTAAATATCTTCAGAATATATATTCAGCAAAAAATGTTTCAGATCAGTCAATGTCGCTGGCACTTGCTCTTACAGAACAATTTATGGAAGAAACTGGTGATGGTGCCTGCCGTGTACATGGCGGCGGCTTTGCAGGAACAATATTGGTATTTTTACCTCAGCCTAATGTTGAAGAATACAGGAAGCGAATGGAAAAAGTGTTTGGATCAAACAGCGTACACATATTAAGCATTCGCCAGCAGGGTGCTATGTACTTAGGTTCATTTAATAATTAGAATAAATTCAATACTCTTCGTTTCCTTTCAGCAGTTCTAAAGTGTGCTGTAATAACCGTGTATCACCGGTTTCTCCATGGCCCGGTATTATAATTACGGCATCAGGAAATTTGGTGATAATTCCTTCAATTGATTCAGGCCAAGCTGTTAATTCAGCATCGCCAAGATTTCCTAATGATTTACTATTCAGACTTTTAACAATACATCCTGCAAATAAAACCCTGCTCTTCCTAAGGTATACAACCACATTATCCGGAGAATGCCCTGCTCCGGGGAAAAAAACTTCAACAGTATCATTACAACAGTCAAGTAATAATCCTTTCTGCAAATCAAATATCCGGTTGGGAGGAGTGAGCTTTACATCCTTAAAATAATCATAATATTTACTCAATCCATTCTTTTTGAGCATATCGAGCATTCCAATTCCTAAACCTCTGGTTTCAAGCATGTTAACTGTAACATCTGAACCATACACGACAGCGCCTTTTTCTATAAAGGAATTATTGCCTCCAAGATTGTCATTATGAAAATGCGTATTAATTACGATCATCTTTCGATTTTTACCATTGTTGAAGTGTTGAATTAGCTTTTCAGAGGCTTCATCATTATAGGGTGTATCAATAAATAAGATTTCGTCTTCTCCGGTTATAACAAGAGAATTTGCAGGCCAGGGGAAACTATGGATAGCTAAGTAAATATTCTCTGCGATTGGATAATATACCAGGTCGTCTGCCAGTTTAACTTGCTGAGCATATATCCTTGTGAAGAATATCAATAAAACAGAAAGGAGCAGCAGTTGGTTTTCATTAGTATAGGAAATTGTGAAGTTAAACTTACAATTTCCACAATGTAATAATCAAATAAAATCAATGTTCAGACTGAATAAGCTACATATTTTTATCTTCTATACCGCTAATTTCCCTGAAAACGTCTGATGCTGAAACAAAATAATCCTTTACCTGGTCAAGCTGCTTTTCAAGGACAACATTTTCATCTATTGCTTCAGCTTTGGTTTTTACATCAATAACTTTCTGTTTGCCGAATATACTCTCCAGCACATCAGCGGCAATCAGGAATGCTTTTCTGGCCTTATCAGTATTATTATTAGCACTGCCTTTTTCCAGATCAGCGGATAAGGATTTAAGTTCATCGGTTTTGCTGGTGAGAGAATGATAATTTTCAGCATTCCGGTCTATAAAAGATTCAAGAGTAATTGAAAGCTGTTCAATCCCCATGCTCGAATAAATAGATGCCTCATCAGAGGTCACAGTATCCCTGCTTAGCTTGACGAAAGTAACAAAATCTGAAACTTCTGCCGGTATTGTTTCTGCGTCTTTATGCGCCAGTGTATCAGCAGGGTTCCTTAGCTGAGTCTCATCCTGCGACTTAGGTAAAAAGAATATAACCCAGACCAGTATAATAATAGCCAAAGCTCCGAATATTCTCAAAAACAAAGCTCTTTTGCTTCTTTCAGCTTGACGGTTACGCATGTATTATTAATCCATTGAATGGAAATATATGTTTGTGATACTGCCTGTATCTGAGTAAATGGTTATTTGTTTAGGCAGATTATTATCTGTTTCTTCAAACTCAACGCGGCTTGTTTTATCTATAAAATGTGTAACATTCTGACTATCTCCGCCAATTACCTGTACAATTGTGTTGTCCTCAGCACGTGGATTTATGCCAAGTTCTTTTAAAGGTAACTCTTTTATAAGTTCTACCTCATTCTTCTTATCTTTAACATTTACCGAAACTATTAAATTTCTGTGCTGTTTATTGAAATCGTAAAAAAATCTAACCCACTCATCCTGAGGAATATTCCGTCTGCTCATATTATCCTTTATAGTATTAATTTAGATTAATCTAAGTTGAGAATAAAAGCAAGGAATATAGTGAGCTATACTCATAAACATTTTTATTAGCCCAATTCATTTCGGGTATTTCATTTTTTCACTACTTTATAGAAAAAATACTATCTACAATATGATTTCCTTCGATTACTATTTACTTATAGCATCAATATTAATCTTAATCAGTGTGGCGATTGCCAGGTATTTTCATAATCTGGGAATTCCAACTCTCCTTCTTTTCATAGGTGTTGGTATGCTGGCCGGATCCGATGGAATCGGCGGAATTGAATTCGATGATCCTTTTCTTTCACAGAATATCGGAATTGTTGCACTTGTAATAATACTCTTTTCGGGCGGCGTAGAGACAAACTGGAAATCGGTTAAACCAGTTATTTGGCCTGCATTAAGTTTAGCCACACTGGGAGTGGCACTAACAGCCGGAGTAGTTGCACTATTTGCATATCTGATCCTGGATATTCCCTTTATTCTTTGTCTGCTTATCGGAGCTATTGTTTCATCTACAGATGCCGCTGCGGTTTTTAATGTTCTTAACGCAAAGAATGTTTCTCTTAAGAATAAACTGAAACCACTTCTTGAACTGGAATCCGGCAGCAATGACCCAATGGCTGTATTTCTTACAATTGGTGTAATACAGCTATACGTAAATCCGGATGCATCAATATACCAGCTGATACCTCTGTTCTTTTTTCAAATGGGACTCGGTTCTTTAATAGGATTTTCACTTGGCACACTTTTAATCGCTATTATAAACCATCTTCGTGTTCCTTACCAGGGTGTGTATTCAGTTTTTTCACTTGCTTTTGTTTGTTTCATCTATGCTTTAACTGCAATACTGAATGGAAGCGGATTCATAGCAGTATACATTGCAGGCATAATCGTTGGTAATCATCAATTCATACAAAAGAAAACTCTTGTAAGATTTTATGACAGTCTTGCGTGGCTCAGTCAGATCGGGTTGTTTATTATACTTGGACTTTTGGTCTTTCCTACAAAGTTACTTTCGATTGCGGGCCCGGGACTCTTGCTGTCTTTGGTGCTCATCTTTATTGCACGTCCCTTTAGTGTATTCATCTCCCTGTTATTCAGTAAATTCTCCTGGAAGGAGAAATCATTCATTTCCTGGGTGGGATTACGGGGAGCAGTACCTATCATACTTGCAACATTTCCCTATATGTATAAAATAACAAACGCAGATCTGTTCTTCAGTCTGGTTTTTTTTATCGTACTCACATCTGCGCTGCTGCAGGGATGGACTTTGAATCCCTCATCAAAATTACTACGGGTTTACCAGCCGAATGTTAAAAGAACAGAATCGCCAATTGAATTCGCTCCTGTGGAGGGTATTAATGCTGAACTTACAGATTTCTATGTCTTTGAAGGTTCCAGAAATATTGGTAAAACTATTGTGGAACTAGGATTACCAAAAGATAGTCTTGTAGTTCTGATTAATAGAAACGAGAATTATATTGTACCTTCCGGCGGCTCAGTGGTGGAGCAGGGTGATATACTACTTACACTTGTTTCAAATGAAACTCTGCCCGAACTGAAGGAAATCCTTTCTCACTAATAGAACAGATACAGATTTACATGTTGAACCAATAAGTAAACTTCAGCATAAAGATGTTATCTGAACGTGTATCAAACATTCTATTAAAGGAGCGGTTAAATGAAAACCTTCCGTCATCTGTGAAATCCCCTCTGCTCTGAGTCCAGACAAGATACAGAATTGAACCTGGCAGATATTCCCATCTAAGAACCGCATTGCCTCTCAGAGATACAATTGTAAAATCCGGGTTACTGAAAGAGTAAGGTGAAGCGGGTCCTGTTTTATCAGGATCGATCACAATATCCTCTTCTGTTTTCACAATATCTGCGGGATCATATATTTTATAATCATAAGTTTTTGGCTGCTGAAGTTCCTTAAACCTTGTATACTCACCTGAAGAGATCAGCGGCTGGGCATACAACTGAAAGCTAAGATCCGGGGTGAAAGTCCAGTTAACTCTTATTCCTGCTGATAAGGTTCTCTGATTAAGTTCTGCAAAAATATACCTTTTCTGATATGTAGCTGCGGCGTATGAGTCTTCAAATGCACCTATCCATTGAGCATCAGTCAGATCGATCTGATATCCCGGAGTGAACATCAATGTTAAATTACTTGATGGCTTCCATTCAAATTCCAGTGAATAGCTTACCCAATCATTATCCATCGAAGTATATGTGTCGATACTTGCCCCCATAACAAAAACCTTTCTGGAATCGGTGCTTACGTAAACGCCTGTTTCATATCCGGAATGATTTCGGGTAAGTGGTCCGCCCCTTGTTCTGCGGTTATTAATAGTTTCAGGGTTGTATGCTAATCTCCAGTTCAGATAATAATAATTGATAAAAGTAATATTGCCATTATGGAAGAGTCCTTCCCAGGTGATATTCCTGCCGAAATCCATATTCCTGAAAGCTGCAGCATTTATATTCGCTCTCCGGATAACCTTACCCGGTTCAGTCCATTTGTACCCTGCAACGAAATGGAAATTGATAGCATCATTGCGCCACATAAATCCAAGATCATTTACATTATAACCGGGACTAACTACTCCTAATGCTGAATTTATATAGATATTTCCTTTCTGCTTATTAAGGGTAAATCTGCCTGAGTAACCACTAAGAGATGTTCTGGTGCTGTCAACTGAAATATAGTCCGCATCCGGTCTTTGAAAGTAATGTAATGAGCTGTTCTGCTGAGAAGCCATTCTTTGTGTGGTTCCCTTAACATGCGAAGCAGCTCCCCAGCCTGTTAACACCCAGCTCTTATCGTTGTCAAGGAAAGTCCATCCATCGAGACCAATCACATAAGCACTGCTGTTGATATTATCTTCCAGGGATTTATCTTTAAAGAACCTGTTTGTAATTGTAGACATTGCGCCGAATCCCTGCTTTCCATCGTTAAAATCAGACTGGATCCTGTAAACTCCGTAGTAAGTTAACGGCTCAACCTCAACATCAGACCTCGTATCATTGAATTGAATTTGCGCCTTCTCTCTTGCAGTGACACCATTTATAATTCCCAGGTTCCAAGAGCCCCCTACTTTTCCGGTAAGTTTTGCTGCACCCAGTATACTTGTTCCGAGAGGTATATCTGCGTAGTCATTATCAGGCAGGCTGCCCTGCGGCGCCCTTCCGATCCTCCTGCTGTAAAATAAGTCAGAACCAGCCCAGTTGAATCCCCAGAAGCTGTTCGATCCTCCGCTGCCGAAGTTGAAAGTATTAAAGCCTTCAATAAAAAAAGGTCTCTTTTCTTCAAAGTAAGTTTCCACATCACTCAGATTGACTACCGCCGGATCTACTTCCACCTGCCCGAAATCAGGATTTACTGTGGCATTAAGCATCAGATTACTTCCTAAACCGATCTTCATATCTGCACCAAATCCCGGATTATATCTGGATCCGTCATTAAAAGGATCATTTGCGCTATGCTGGGTGTATTCTGCCTTAGTAATAGCATAGGGCAGAATCTCAATTCTTGAGGCCGGTGTAATGTTGGTTATGCCTTTTAGTTCAACAAATCTGGAGACAAAGCCGCTGCCATCCTTTGGAGTAAATCTTACATAATCAGCTTCATTTTTACGCTGTATTACCCGCTTGAAATTTACACCCCATACATATTCATCTTTTTTATGAAACCTGATTTGTGAATAAGGGATCTTTAGCTCTGCAGTCCAGCCATAATCTGTAATTACACTTTTACCTTCCCAGACACCATCCCAGGAGTTATCCTCCCAGCTGTCATTAAAAAGTACTCCGTCGAATAATGTACCTGATACATAAATACCAAAGTAATATCCTGTCTGTTTATCATGATATGGATCAATGAAAAATACAAACTGATCACTGCTTACAAAATTATCTCTTCTTCCCAATCTTGATACAATAGAATCTGGTTTGGAATCATACAATTTAGCTGCTACATAAATTGCTTCATCATCATACGATATAAACAGTTCTGTTTTTTCAGTTGGATTGGCTCCTTCTGCAGGATCTCTCTGATAAAGTTTTGTTTCACCCTGCCCGTTATTCCACACATTTTCATCAAGAATGCCGTCAATTTTTATTTGTTCATTTGCGCGAACCGCATGGATAACCAGTTTTGAATTCAGGGTATCAGTCTGACTGCTTTTTGCAAGTAAGGATCCGCTGAGTATGAGTAATACAAAAAGAACTGCTTTCATGATGCTCCCGCTTTTCTTTTATTAACGAATTTTGACGGTATTTATTGTATGAATGTTTTAGTTAATTAACTTTCTTATTTTGATGCCATAATTTGTTGATTCCAGTTGTATCTTTACACCTCCGCCATTCAGAACGAAAGTATCTTTTATACTTCGGCTGTTTTGCTCATGAGATTTTGATTTGAATTCTGAGTTAATATTTACCTCTTCATCTTCGTGATCAGAACCGATAAGTCTCACATTAGCTGTTATCTCTGCTTTTGCCTGTTCAGATATGCTAAAGAGTATACTTCCATTCTGTGTTACTATTTTGCTGCTGTTAGAGTTTGCGGGATACAATTCAACAGTAATATCACCACTGGATGTAACTGCTTCAACAGCGCCTGTTACGTTAAGAATTCTAAGATCACCGCCATATGTTTTAGCAGCAACAATCCCTTTGGCCCCATCCAATTTAATATCTCCGCCATGGGTGCTCAACCGGCAATTTCCGTTTGCAAATCTCACAATAATATCTCCCCCGAATGTAAAAAGTTCAGTATCTCCGCCTGTGTTTCCTACCCTTATATCTCCGCCATGAGTCTTAATATTAACTTTTTTTGATATTTCTTCAACTGTTACATCACCTCCCATAGTAGAGATATCGGCAGTGCCTGAAATTTTCCCCAGTAAGATATCACCTCCGGAAGTGTATACTTCAGCATTACCTGAAATATTTCCGGCAGTAATATCTCCGCCCTGGGTATTAATAGTTGTATTTCCATCAATACTCCCGGTTTTAATATCCCCGCCATTTGTGAATGCCCTCACTATACCTTTAACATTGCCGGATAAGCTTATATCACCAGACGATGTGCGTAAATCCAGATTATATCTTGCAGGTGTACTTACTACAAATACTAACTCATCAGGATCAGACCAGCCTCCATTGAATCTGACACGTACATTATTTTGTTCCTGTGCTATTTTAAGATCACTGGTATTTTCATCGTATAAACCTCTTACCGTAACCTGTACCTCATTCTTATCCCATGTGTTTAGTCTTATCTCGCCGGAATTTACCGATAACGAAAGTTCGCCTCCGGGTGATACTTTGAATATTTTAGTTCTATCTGAAGTGCCGGCTGAAACTGAGCTACAAAATATAATGGAAATTACCAGAAAATATTTATAAGCTTTCATTATTTATGACCTCCTCAAGCACATTTCGTGCACGTGTTTTAATGTATTCATTTTCCTCTTCAAGGGATTTCTGTTGCAGAATGTTTATTAAGCCCTGATCTATCATTTCAGATTTTAATTTATCAGGATCAAAAGAGTTGATTGCTGCTATGCGTAACCCTGAATTATTATCGTTCTCAAGCACATAAAGAAGAGCATTAAGGATGTCCTGATCCAAAGGCAGCCTGTTTAGAGTTAGTAAGGCCTCTCTGCGTACCCCCGGATTCTGGTCATACTTTACTGTTTTTATGAGTGCTGTTTTTATTTTTTCACCCGGCATTATGGTCATCATAGTCTGGGCAGCAATTGTATTGATTGCTCTCAGCCGTATACCGTCATTTCTCTCATTTACTAATGAATATGCAAGTATCTGCTGTATGTGATTGTCTGTTAATTTTCCGCGGACTGTTACAGGTCTTACAGCATCAAAGCCGAATGATATCTCGCCGTCTGCGGGATCAGAATCTATAAAACTTATGTTACTGATCTTTACGTTATTCTCACGCAGCAATTCTATTCCTGCAGCATCACCACTGCCCGATATACCTGATATAGCGAGCCCTGAAAATATTCCAATCAGGAATAAAGCAAAACTTCCCAGTGCAAGCCTGTAAGTGAAAAAATACTCTTTAACAACCTGACTAATGTTTTTTCTTGTACTTAAATCAGCAATGCTTTTCCTGAGATCTCTTCTTGCGCTTTCCAGCAGTTTGTTATCGTTTATCAAAGGTCTGCTGCTGCTTAATTCCTTATTAAAGGAAATCATTCTGTAGTATTCCTTGCTGCATTCACTACATACAGCTAAATGCTGTGATAACTTATGACTGCTAAACCCATCAAGTTCCTCAAGTGAAGCAAGAATTATTAATTCTCTGAATTCCTCATGTACCATACGTTTTCTGCTCCCTGTTCAACTAAAGTTTTTTAATTTAGTCCTCATGCGTCTGATGGCATCAAACAGATACCTTTTTATCGTGCCTTCATTGCAGTTCATAACCTCGGCTATTTCCCTGATCTTCATATCATTATAATATTTGAGAGTTACTGCCATTTTTTGTTTTCCTGAGAGACTATCAATAATCTTCTGCATATTATCATAAATTTCCTTATCCAGGGTCTGCTGATCAGAAGTGCTGCCAGTAATCATTTCCTTGTGATAAGATTTATTCTCACCTTCTTCATCGATTATCTGATGCAGCGGAATATAGCTGATGCGTTTTTTCTTTGAATGATGAGTGATGCAAACATTTACGGTTATTCTGTGCAACCAGGTAGAAAACTCACTTTTGCCTTCAAAGTTTTTGATGTTCTTATAAACCCGCAGAAAAACTTCCTGATAAATATCCTTGGCATCATCACCGGAATTATGGTAAGAATATGCTATTGCCAGAACATGTTTATCGTATTTATACACCAGCTCCTCAAAAGCTTTAACATCCCCTTGCCTTGCCCGATCTATCAGTGAGTACTCTTCTGCTGTCATTCTTACCCGGATTTATTAGTTAGACTCGTCAATTACATGAAAGGTTGTGATATTTTTTTAATATTTTATAGTAGAATGAATAATAAGAAAAAGCTTCTGATCATTGAACTTATATTACTTTTTGCTGGAATACCTGTGATATTACTGGTTTATCAGAGTCCGGCAATAAAGTTGGTGGTACTTATTCTTGGTACTATTGCTGCTATTATAATTCTTTATCACTCCGGTAAACGCCGCATAAATGAATACTTTTCTTTCAATAAAAATCAGGTAGTTTGGCGGACATTTATTCTTAAAATCATTATTGTGAGTTCCCTTATTTTGATTCTTGGTTACTTATTCAGGAGAGAAAATTTCTTTCGTATTCCTTATAATCCGCTGCTGATTCCTTTTTTGATCCTTGGATATCCGCTTATTAGCGTGATCCCGCAGGAGATCATTTACAGATTAATGTATTTTGAAAGATATGGATTATTATTCAGGAACAAATCAGTATCAATACTTATTAACGCGCTGCTGTTCGCGTTCATGCATATAATCTATGGTAATCCAATAGCAGTGATACTTACATTTATTGGGGGAATATTATTTTCTATTACCTACAGGAACACTGGTTCACTCATACTGACCGCAGTTGAACATTCAACTTACGGTTATTTTATTTTTCTCTCAGGATACGGCCAGTATTTCTTAAGTGAAAATATGTTCAAAATGTTATTTGGCAGCTGACAAATCTGATGTACAGTTAGGGCATCTTATTGCAGCGATTGGTATTGTGGACTTACAGTAATAACAATCCTTAAGTTCCGGTTTTTCATCTGCTTTTGGTGATTCTTTCTTCATATTGTTTATGTATTTGATTAAGAGGAACACTGCAAATGAAATAATCAGGAAAGTAATTATGGTGTTTATAAAAAGACCATAATTGAAAGTCACCGCTCCGGCAGCTTTAGCTTCAGCAGGTGTCATATAAGGACCAGGATTCTCAACCCCGCTCTTTAAAACAATAAATAAATTGGTGAAATCCATATTACCTAACAATAATCCTACAGGCGGCATTATGATATCATCAACCAGTGAACGGACTATTGTACCGAAGGCAGCACCGATAATTATACCAACTGCCATATCAATAACATTACCCCTTTTAATAAATTCCCGGTATTCTTTTAACATATCAGTTCCTCTTGGATTAGTGGTAAAATATGTGGTAGATATATTAATATAAAATATCAAGGTTTGCAACAAAAAAACATCCGTTACTGTGATGATAACCTTTGAAATACTTGGTGTTTCATTAGAACTTTGGTATAATTAATCCGTATTTGATAAAAGGTATGTATTCAGGGTGTTCAGAATTCCTAACATATATAGGTCAGGACTGATCTTATTAAGAAACAAACTAAGTCACAGGCAATTTATAATTTTCTCCAGTATTCTGGTTGGACTGAGCGCAGGTTTTGCTGCTGTAATACTTAAAACAGTAGTTCATTATATTCAATCCCTTTTAACTAATGACTTTCATTTCAGATACCAGAATTATTTATATCTTATTTTTCCGCTGATTGGTATCTCACTAACTGTTACATTCATCAAGTTCGGACTAAAGGGGAAGTTTGGAAAAGGTGCTGCTCATATTCTGCTTTATATCTCTAAGAAATTCAGCCTGGTTGAAAAAGCTACAATGTATTCTCATATGGTCACAAGCGCTCTCACAGTGGGATTTGGCGGATCAGCAGGTTTGGAGGCACCCATAGTTGTAACAGGCGCTGCCATTGGTTCAAATTATGCCCGCGTAAATACTACTGAATTCAGGGATAGAACACTTCTGCTTGCCTGCGGTTCGGCTGCAGGAATTGCTGCGGTGTTTGATGCTCCAATCGCGGGACTCATGTTCGCTGCCGAAGTGTTAATATCCGAATTGACTACATCTGCGCTTATTCCATTAATTATAGCTTCAGCTACGGGTGCATTATGCTCGCGGGTTATACTGCAGGAACAAATACTATTATATTTTAGTCTGAACTCACCATTCGATTACAAAAATGTACCGTATTATATATTACTGGGGATACTTGCTGGGTTTGTATCTCTTTATTACGCTAGAATGTTTAACAAGGTTGAAGCTTTTTTTCGTCCATTCACCAACAGGAATTACCTGAAAGCTTTCATTGGCGGAGTACTTCTGGCAATATTGGTATTCTTTTTCCCGCCGTTATTTGGAGAGGGTTACGCCAGTATTAAATTCCTGGCTAACGGAGATATTAATAGTTTACTAAGCAACAGCTTCCTTTACCAGATTAGCAATAATGAATGGTTCCTGCTTGCAGTAATTGGAGTAATAACACTGGTAAAAGTGTTTGCCACTTCCATAACACTTAGCTCCGGAGGGAATGGTGGAAACTTTGCTCCTTCATTGTTTGTAGGTGCGTTTCTGGGATTCTTTTTTTCCAGGTTTGTCAACCTTACAAATTTAACCCGCCTGCCTGAAGAAAATTTTACTCTTGTTGGAATGGCAGGCATTTTAAGCGGAATTATGTATGCACCGCTAACCGGTGTGTTTCTCATTGCAGAAATTACCGGCGGTTACCAGCTTATGATTCCTTTAATGATCGTTTCAGCCGCTGCCTATGTAATAGTAAAACATTTTGAGCCATATTCAATGGATACTAAAGAGCTGGCTCAGAAAGGAGAGCTTATTATAGGTAACCGTGATAAAACTATTTTAACTATGCTGCATGTTGATGATATTATTGAAAAGGATTTCAGAGTTGTTCAGAGTAATGTTACAATAAAAGAGCTGATGGATATTATTTCGCAATCTAAACGAAATATCTTCCCGGTTGTGAACACCGAAAATCGCTTACTTGGAATTATAAAATTTGAGAACATACGAGAGATGCTGTTTGAACTTGAAACTTACAAGGATGTTCTCGCGATTGAACTTATGGAATTACCTCCTGCTTCAATAGAATATGATGAAGAAATGAGCAGCGTAATGAAGAAGTTTGATGAAACATCAGCATGGAACCTTCCCGTATTACAGCATGGAAAGTATGTCGGGTTCGTTTCCAAGTCAAGCATCTTTACAAGATACCGCACAGAACTTCTAAGTCAATATAAAGAGTAGAATAAAGCAATTACGGATTAACCTACCTTTGCCGGCTACTTATGCTCTGCCTGTAATTCCTGCCAGTTTTTATATACACGATTCATTTGTCCAATGTGTTTCGTAACATGATCATCATATGTATGCAGCCACTCATAGAATTTCATTATACCACGTTCTGAATGATTAACAACATTATTCCACATAGTGTAAGGCAGGTCTTTTATTAGTGCGTGGGTCATAATCCTCAGATACTTAAATAACTCAAGCGCATCATTTGTGTTTTGACTGTGGTAATTCAAATGTGAAGCCCAAAGATCCTGGTCATAGCCCATAACCTGTTTCCCCGGTTCCGCAATGAATGTTCTGCACCTTGCATATGCAACTGCCTCACTATCTGAAAGATGAATTATAATCTCGTGGATACTCCATTGAGATGGTGAGGGTTTATACCGGCGCATTTCTTCAGGAAACTCCTGCAGTGTATCAGCTATTTTACGGTACCCTGAAGCATAAGATTCAATCCTGCTTGTGATCTCCTCTGTTGTCATAATGATCCCTGTTTAGTTCAATATTTAATAATAATATTATTTTTACTATTTTGCTTTTGTTCAAAATATTCTGATTTGAGAAATTTTACAAAGTATAACTTTGCTTCTTTTAAGTTTCTAACTGATGTTAATGGATTTTAAGGATAATTACTTGCTTCCCATAATCTGAAATCGTTTTGAAATCGTTTTGAAATCGTTTTGATTTAGTTTTCTTTTGCTGGAATTTTTATTGAAATGCTTACAACGGATAGTACAATAAGTTAATAATTTACTTCTTTAAAATCAATTTTAATGTTTTCTTTCAGACCTAACCATTGAGAATATCTGGTTAGAACTTTGTCCGGTATAGTAACTCAGTAAGTGCATTACAGGAGCCCAAATGAATTTGATAGATATCCCGTTTTCCACAACAGACTGGCGCAGTCTTGAAAAAACTGAACATAAAGGTGAATCCGGCACAGCTTATTGGTATACCAGAAACTTCAATAGCATCAGGGTCAGAATGGTAGAATATAGCCCCGGTTACATTGCTGATCACTGGTGCAGTAAAGGACATATACTTCTTGTCATTCAAGGAGAATTAACAACAGAGCTTCAGGACGGCAGGATATTTCAATTAACAAAGGGCATGAGTTATCAGGTTGCTGATAATGCGGAACCGCACAGATCAAGAACAGAAACCGGTGCAGTACTTTTTATTGTTGATTGAGATTTCCGCTGAGATTAAAAGGAATTTCTAATCTGCGCATTTATTCTTATAAATTATTATGTTATTTTTATGCCAAAATAATATAGATTAAAGATGTATAAAGATATAACCTTATTAACAATTCCCGCTGTTCTCGAAAACTCATTCAGATCATATGAAAACCTTCCTGCAGTATCCGGCGCTGACTTAAAGCCGCTTACTTATTCTGATCTGAAGTTTAAGATCTTTTATGTGACAGACCTTCTTAGAAAAAATTCAATTGTAAAAGGTGACAAAGTAGCCATACTCGGGGAAAATAGTCCCAATTGGGTAATAAGTTATCTCGCGGCAACAAGCCTTGGCGCCATAGCAGTTCCGATCATGTATGAATTTAATCTTGTCGAGATTCATCACATTCTTAATCATTCAGAGGCCAAAGCTATCTTTGTTGCAAATAAACTGCTGGAAAAAATTAAGGATGGATCTTTTGACCATCTTCAGATACTATTCTCCCTGGATGATTTATCGGAAATTCCACTAAGCCAGCAAAAAGATCTTATCAAATCCACGTTTGATAAAGGCAAACAGGAATTACAAAGGATTAAGGATGCTGCCTTGAAGCTTACAGGATTTATTGATGAAAACGTGTACGAAGACGATATTGCTTCTTTAATATATACTTCCGGAACAACAGGTCACTCCAAAGGTGTGCTATTATCTCATAAGAACATAGTTTCCAATGCTGTTGCCATAAGTAAGGTGGTGCATGTAAATAAAGAAGACCGGATGCTTTCAATACTTCCGCTGGCCCATACAATGGAAAGTACTTTAGGACTAATAACACCACTCATGCAGGGCGCATCAGTTTACTACCTTGAGAAACCGCCCGCTGCAACTTCGCTGCTTCCCGCGTTAAAAGCTGTCAGACCAACTATAATGCTTTCAGTTCCTCTGATCATTGAAAAGATATATAAAACCAGGGTTCAGGCGGTAATTGAAAAAAGCCGTTTGCTTAATTCGTTAACTAAAATGCCGGCACTTAGAAAGAAGATCCATGCCAAGGCAGGGAAGAAGCTGATGGATACCTTTGGCGGCGCTTTAAGAATGTTCTGCATAGGAGGTGCTCCATTAAGTGAGGATGTTGAAAAGTTTTTATCAGAAGCTAAATTCCCATATACAGTAGGCTTCGGATTAACTGAAACTTCACCTCTGGTTACCGGCAACTTGCCTGAAGATTTCAGATTCCGATCAACAGGTAAAACTATTCCTGGTGTTGAAATCAAAACCCTGAATACCGATCCCCAGACCGGAGAAGGTGAGGTTTGCATAAAGGGTCCCAACGTTATGAAAGGGTATTATAAGAATCCTGAAAAGACTAAAGAAATCTTATCTGAAGACGGTTGGCTTAGAACCGGTGATTTGGGATATATTGACTCAGACGGTTATTTATTTATCCGGGGAAGAATAAAGAACGTAATAATAGGTTCTAACGGAAAGAACGTTTACCCCGAAGAACTTGAAGCGCTTTTAAATGAATGTAATTATGTTGTAGAATCTCTGGTGATGAAAAAAGAGAATCAGCTTGTTGCTAAGGTTCATCTGGATTATCAGGAACTTGATAATGTATATTCAACAAAGAAATTTCTTGAAACAGAAATTCGTTCTGAGATAATGAAACTACTTGAAAATATGAGGAAATCAGTTAACCAGCGGGTTTCAAGCTTCGCGCAAATAGCTAAAATATTTGAACAGCCGATACCATTTGAAAAAACACCAACCAGAAAAATAAAACGGTATTTATATCAATAGAACTTATCTTCTGTAGTTGATGTACTGTTCCAGTTCATTGATAAGATAACCTTTATCTTCTATTACGGCTTTTACCACGTCACCGATTGAAATAAGCCCGGTGAGTTTTTCATTTTCCAGTACCGGTAAATGACGGATCCTCTTGTTAAGCATTAAAGCCATTACTTCATCCAATGTTGTATCGGGTGATACATAAACCACATCATGGGTCATTATATCCTTTACAGTGCTGTCGCTTGAGTTTTTACCCTTTAGTACTACTTTCCGTGCATAATCTCTTTCAGATATAATTCCTCTGATTTGTCCTTCATCAATAACCAATAATGCGCCAACTTCTTTCTCTGCCATTATTACCAGTGCATCAAAAACAGCAGCTGATGAGGTTATTGAATAGACTTCATTTCCCTTATTCTCAATTATACTCTTTACTTTTTTCATAACTGATCCGGAGGATGTTTATTAACCAAAATATCTTTTTCTTTTCTCATATATTCTATATAATTAATTTTATGCAAGAATTACAATCAGGGACAAAATAATATGTTTAGATTATTAATATTTATAATAATTGCTAATGTACTCATATATTCGCAGGATCTGCAGAAGGAAGTACAAGACTATCTCGATTCCTATAATAAACAATACCAACAACTCCTCAAAGAAGCTTCTGAAGCAGAGTGGAAACTTAATACCCATATTGTAGAAGGTGATACTCTTACCTCCTATAACGCGGAACGTGCAAACGAAAAATTCGCGCTGTTCACTGGCAGTACAGAAAACATTGAGAAATCAAGAAAATATCTCCAAGATAAAGATAAACTTACTCCTCTGCAGGTCAGACAGCTTGAATCAATACTCTTCTTTGCCGGCAGTAATCCAGAGATTGCTAAAAATGTCGTTAAACAAAAGATTAAAGTCAGCACGGAGCAGACTAAAAAATTGTATGGATACGATTTCAAAGTTAATGGCAGATCAATTACCCCAAATGATATCGATGCAATTCTGGATAGCTCACTTGACCTGGATCAGAGACTTAAAGTATGGCGGGAAAGTAAAGAAGTAGGTAAGGAACTTAAACCCGGACTCATATCACTTCAGGAACTCCGTAATAAATCGGTTCAGGCTCTTGGCTTCAGTGACTTTTTTTCTTACCAGGTTTCCGAATACGGTATGAGCACCAGTGAAATGATGAAACTTACTAAGATGCTAATTTCTGAGATATGGCCGCTATACCGTGAACTGCATACCTGGACCAGATATCATCTCGCGGAAAAGTATAAAACTAAGGTCCCTGACATGCTTCCTGCTCACTGGCTGCCCGACAGATGGGGTCAGGATTGGTCTGCTATAGTAGACGTAGAAGGTGTTAACCTCGATAAACAGTTGAATACAAAATCGCCTGAATGGATCGTTAATAAAGGAGAGGAATTTTATGTGAGTCTTGGTTTTAAAAAGCTCCCTGCTTCTTTTTATGAAAGATCAAGCTTATATCCGGTAGATCCGGGTGCCGGTTATAAAAAAAATACGCATGCTTCTGCCTGGCACATGGATAATGAAAATGATATACGATCGCTGATGAGTGTTCAACCTAATGCGAACTGGTGGGAAACAGCACTTCACGAACTGGGACATATATATTATTTTATGAGTTATACCAATAAAGAAGTTCCTGTTATACTCCGCAACGGTGCCAACCGTGCTTTCCATGAAGCAATTGGGAGTCTGATGGGTTTAGCAGCTACTCAGAAACCATTTCTGCAAAATCTTAATCTGATACAAGGTGATGGAAAAACTGATCAGACAAAACAGCTTCTGAAAGAGGCATTGAACTATTTCGTTTTTATTCCCTGGAGTGCCGGCGTTATGACTGAATTCGAGCACGATCTTTATTCAGAAAATTTATCCCCGGATAAATATAACCAGAGATGGTGGGAACTGAAAAAGAATTATCAGGGAATAATCGCTCCTGAAGAGCGTGGAGAACAATACTGCGACGCTGCTACAAAAACACATATTAACGATGATGCGGCACAGTATTATGATTATGCATTATCTTATGTTCTTTTGTTTCAACTTCACGATCACATCTCAAAAAAAATCTTAAATCAGGATCCGCATGCAACCAATTACTGGGGAAATAAAGAGGCCGGTAATTTCCTTAGAGAGCTTATGTCCCCGGGTGCAAGTAAAGACTGGAAGGAGTTACTGGAAGAAAAATTGGGATCGGGACTAACTGCTAAACCTATGCTGGAATATTTTAATCCTTTAATGGAGTATCTGAAAAAGGAGAATCAGGGAAGGAATTATACGCTGCCTGAAAGGATATGAATAACAAAAAAGTACCGGGATTAATAAAAATCCCGGTACCTGAAATAAAGGATACTAATTTCCCCTGCCACTAGATAGAATTGCTTTGCCTAATCTGCCCACTTTTTTAGAAATGCCATTACTTTATCTCTGTCGTGTCCTTTTCCTGCTTCCAGGTCACCAGTATTCTGTGAGTGTAAAAGCTTACCGTTCTTATCCAGAACAAATAAATGAGGGTAACCCGCTACCTTAGGATACTTCGATAAGAATTTTTCATTCTTATTCTCTGGACTGTAATTAACCTTTACCACGATGTAGTTCTCTTTGAGGAATTTATTTATATCAGTATTATCCTGGAAGAATTTATCAAGCTTACGGCACCAGATACACCATTCACCACCGACATCCAGAAGAATCTTCTTATTTGATTCCTTAGCTGTTTTTACTGCAGCTTGAAGATCTTCAGCAGGATTACGCGAAGGATCAAATTTCTCCCTGCCTTGTTCCTTATTTCCAGATTTTTCTACCTGCGGAAACACAGTACATGAAATAAATAACAGCACTATAAAAAATAGAGATTTCACTGGTAGCTTCCTGATTTTATTTTTGTTCTGCAAATTTAATGCTAGTATACGAAGTATACAAGATCATAACGCCGCAGCGATTTTTTATGTTAAAGATATTTCAGACAGAACTTCTTATATTTTCATTCGTCTAATAAATGATAACCCTTATATTCATTGAGAAAGGAGAGAGATATGAGATTAAAATCAGTACTCACGATTTTAACTTTTCTTTTTGTTAATTCCGCTCTGTTGCCGCAAAATATTAAAGATATCAACATTCCATACCAGAAATTCGTTTTAGATAACGGGTTAACACTGCTTGTTCATGAGGATCATAAAGCGCCGATAGTAGCAGTGAACGTATGGTATCATGTAGGATCAAAAAATGAAAAACCCGGTAAGACGGGCTTTGCTCATTTGTTTGAACATCTGATGTTTAACGGAAGTGAAAATTTTGACGATGACTATTTTCAGGCACTTGAAAGAGTGGGTGCTACTGATCTGAATGGTACTACTAATAATGACCGTACTAATTATTTTCAGAATGTTCCGGTTTCAGCTGTAGATCTTGCACTGTGGATGGAATCTGATAGAATGGGCCATCTTCTTGGTGCTGTAACCCAGGCCAAACTTGATGAGCAAAGAGGAGTCGTTCAAAACGAAAAGAGGCAGGGCGAAAATGAACCATATGCTGTTGCTTATGACCTTATTACAGAAAACACTTATCCCAAAGGACATCCTTATTCCTGGACTGTCATAGGCTCTATGGCTGATCTCGATTCTGCCAGTTTGAATGACGTGCATGAGTGGTTCAAAACTTATTATGGACCAAATAACGCAGTTCTTGTTATTGCCGGAGATATTACTGCCGAAGAGGCAAAAGCAAAAGTAGAAAAGTATTTTGGTGATATCCCTCCCGGACCCCCGATCAGCAAGCACGAAAAGTGGATCGCGAAAATGACAGGTTCGCACCGTATGATTGCTCAGGATAGAGTTCCTCAATCCCGTTTATATAAAGTGTGGAATGTTCCGGAATGGATAAATAAAGAAACTGCGTATCTTGATCTTGTAGCAGAAGTATTATCATCAGGTAAAACATCCCGCTTGTACAAACGTCTTGTCTATGATGAGCAGATTGCAACAAATGCTAATGCATATACAGGAACTGGTGAAATAGGCAGTCAGTTCTTTATTGAAATCACAGCGAAACCGGGAGTTGAGTTATCACGTATAGAATCTATTATGGATGAAGAGTTAAATAAATTCTTAAAAGAAGGTCCTACAGAAGCGGAAGTACAAAGAATTAAAACTCAATATGTGGCAAACTTTGTAAGAGGAATTGAAAGGATTGGAGGGTTCGGAGGCAAATCTGATATTCTTGCTCAATATCAGGTATATGGCGGAGACGCTGATTTATACAAAAGAACACTTCAGAATGTTACATCAGCCTCAGCTTCTGATCTGAAAGAAACAGCAAAAAAATGGCTATCTGATGGTGCGTTTATTCTTGAAATTCATCCTTACCCGGAACTGAAAACTCTTGCAACAAATATTGATAGAAAGAAAATGCCTGAAACCGGAACACCTCCGGAGGCAAAATTTCCTGACCTGCAGAAGACTACTTTATCAAATGGACTTGAAGTGGTACTTGCTCAGCGCACTTCAGTTCCAATGGTCACCTTTAATTTGATGGTTGATGCTGGTTATGCTGCTGATCAGTTCTCAAAACCCGGTACCGCAAGCATGGCAGCAGCTATGATGGATGAAGGAACAAAATCCCGTGATGCTCTGCAGATTAGTGAGGAACTTTCTAATTTGGGTGCACAATTATATACCAGTTCAACTATGGATATGTCAAATGTTTATCTAAGCGCGTTGAAATCCAACCTCGATAAATCACTTGGGCTTTTTGCTGATGTAACACTAAACCCTTCCTTCCCTCAAAAAGAACTTGACAGGTTGATTCAGGAAAGAATCGCTGCAATTCAGAGGGAAAAAGCAAGTCCTGTGCAAATGGCTTTAAGAGTATTTCCACAGTTCTTATATGGTAAAGACCACGCTTACGGAATTCCTTTCAGCGGTTCAGGTTATGAGAAAACTGTGCTGGAATTGAAAAGAGACGATCTTATTAAATTTCATCAGTCATGGTTCAAACCGGGTAACGCAACCCTGGTTGTAGTAGGTGATATTACATTAAATGAACTTAAACCAAAACTTGAAAACCTCTTTAATAATTGGAAGAGTGGAGATGTACCAAAGAAAAATATCGGTACAGTTCAGCATAAATCAAAACCTGTAATATATCTGCTTGATAAACCTCAGGCTCCCCAATCTATAATATTCGCCGGACATGTTGCTCCTCCTGTAAGTGAAGGCAGTAATATTGAAATTAAGTCCATGAATAATATCCTTGGTGGTAGTTTTACTTCAAGAATAAATATGAACTTAAGAGAAGATAAACATTGGTCCTATGGCGCCGCTTCATTTATTATCGATGCAAAAGCACAAAGACCATTCCTTGTTTATGCAATGGTTCAATCTGATAAAACGAAGGAATCTATGCAGGAAATTTACAAGGAACTGTCGGAGTATATTGGTGAACGTCCGGCTACTGAAGAAGAACTGAATAAAATAAAATTAAATCAGACTCTTGAACTTCCTGGCTCCTGGGAAACCATGAATGCTGTGTCTAATTCAATTTCAGAAATGATTATGTATAATCTTCCTGATGATTATTGGAAGACATATACTGATAAGATTAAAAATCTTAACGGAGACGCGTTAACCACTGCAGCAAAGAAAGTTCTTAATCCTGATAAACTTGTATGGATTGTCGTGGGTGACAGAACAAAAATAGAATCATCAATAAAAGAACTTGGCTATGAAATCATGTATATCGATGGTGATGGTAATCTGCTGAGTACTCAGGGTTAATTAAGGCGGTTAAAGTGGTGATAATATAATACCCGGGTGCAATACCCGGGTATTTTATTTCAGGCAATTTATTTAAGCAGCTAACAACTTCAGTAGTCTTCTTTTTGCGATAGGTAAAATTGTCTCCTCAAACGGAAAATCAAGATCAGTCTCGAAACAATAAGTTGCAGGATTAGGCAGATCAGTAAACTCCCTTATCAGTTCTATTTTAAGCAGTGACAGCGATTTATTATTGAGCTCAGATATATGAAACGATTTAATAGAAGTAACCTTCATCGCTGAAGATGAGTTTTTATCAAGAGCGATAAAAGGAATTTCATAACGGTAGACATGCACTAATGATTTTATCTGATCAGTTATAATGAAGTAACCTTCATTTTTATATATAGGCAGAATTCCTATTTCTTCTATTTTCAGATTCTGTTTTACAAAACTATATATTGCTTTACCTTCATTAACTGCCTCATTGATTTTTGGATATGCCCAGTTCATGAAATCAAAAACTTTATCAATATCACTTTCCATCAAAGTATCTTTTTTTGCAACACCAACTGATTCAGTCATTGTGGTGTTATCACTTTTCTGTGGAAACATTTTCTCTAGCTGGGATTTCTCCGCAACAATTTCTCCCAACAGCTTTCCAAGATCAAACAATTCGGATAATGCAGGATAGAGCCTGTTGGAGTTTAACTGCTTATAATATTTTTGTAATGAACCGAGAACATAATACTGACTTAATTCATTATCATTTATTGCAGAGATAAAAGTCTCTATACTTAATTTTTTCATAGCGTAACCTTATAGTCCATTTAATTAAAACACCAAAAATAATTAGCATAGTTCCGGGTTGCACAGATTTACTCTTAATTGATTGTCGGAGAGTAGGGAAAATTATTTAGTATATAGTCCCCCTTCGAACTAGGGGGACAATGCTGGTAAGATTGTTTTATGAACTGTTTTAATTTTTTACTAATGAAGGATGCTTTTTATGGAAGTTCATTCTTTCCTGCAGAAATCTGGCAAGTGCAATTATCTTTCCTTCTTCGAATAATCTGCCTGTAATAGTAATGCTTTGCGGCATGCCGGATTTTGAAAAGCCGCTGGGAATAGTAATGCACGGATGCCCGGTTAAATTAGTCAGCAGAAGATTATCACCTTCCCATGAGGGTGCAAGATATAAATCCACTTCCTTCATGAGTTTATGCATTGCCTGGATTAAATCATATCTGATTCTGCTTGCATTAATATATTCTACTGCTGGAATGAATCTCGACATCCTGAATACATTAGGCCATGCATTTTTTATCTGCCTTACCAGTAAATCATCCTGATTGCTTCGTGTCAGTTCATCAAAGGCCGCGGAAGACTCAGCCGAGAGCATGATTGAAATATCATTTATCGGGTATACCGGTAATCTGATTGGTATGAGTTCTATCCCGAGAGTTTTGAGCTTATCAATTATCATTGAATCGTTTGACTTAAAACTGTAATCTTTCCCGAAATCTTCTTTAAGATAACCTATTTTTAATTTTTTAATATTAACACCTGGGTTATATGAAAACGGGAAGTCAAAAACAGACTGGTCTAAATTGTCCGGTCCGTAGATTGAATTAAGTACAATTGCGCAGTCCTCCGCATTACGGCAAATGGGTCCAACTTTGTCCATGGACCAGCTTAAGGCCATTGCCCCGTTCCGGCTTACTCTTCCGTAGGTGGGTCTCAATCCTGTTACCCCGCATACAGTAGAAGGCGAAACGATCGACCCGTATGTTTCGGTTCCTAATGCAAATGGTACTAAACCAGCTGAGACCGCTGAAGCGGAACCTGCAGACGAACCACTGGATCCTTGTGAGGGATCCCACGGATTTCTTGTCATTCCTCCAAACCATACATCACCCCAGGCAAGTTCTCCCATAGAAAACTTTGCTACAAGAACAGCACCTGATTTATTCAGTTTTTCAATTACGGTTGCATTCATATTAATTTGCTGTTCGCGATAGGGCGGTGCTCCCCAGGTTGTTTTATAATTGCTTAAAGAAAATAAATCCTTAACACCATATGGAACACCATGCAAAAGTCCTCTGTAATTCCCGGAAGTAATTTCTTTATCTGCTTTTCTTGCCTGTGAAAGAGCAAGTTCTTCAGTAAATGTTATTACACATTTCAATGTATCATTATACTTTTTTAATCGGTTAAGGAAGAACTCGGTTAACCGGACTGAAGTGATTTGTCTTGTTTTTAGTAACTGAGCAAGTTCACCAATAGAGTAAAAGGCAATATCATTAATATCCTTCGGAACTGTTGAATGTGAATAATTGCTGAATTTCACCTCATTACTCAGCGAATTACCTGAGAAGCCTATGGGAATTGGATTAAATAACAACGCCGGGGGTATGCTGTTGTTTAATCTATAGTTCCTGATGTTTTTGTAATTACTCAGTTGCTCTTTTAATCCTTCAAGCATTGAATCTCTTTCGGCATCAGAAAAAGTAAGCCCTGTAATCTTTTCCGCAATCATAAGATTTTCAGATGTAATTTCTACACTATCATTGTAGAAAATTCCGGCAAATACTACGGCCGCGGAAATGACAAATAGTGCCTTGGCAGAAAACTTTAACTTCATGTTGGTTCCTGTTAGTGATACAGGAAAATATTGCTCCTCAGTAAAAAGATCAAGTTTTCTTTTTAATTTGAGCTTAAATCTTTTTTTCATTCACATGCTTAACAGTCGCCACCAATATCTTTTTTAGGGTACTAATTAATCCCCTTTATGGTGCAAAAATTTATGGCATTGACCTTGATTATAGGACCGCTGTGTCTAATAATATCGAGGAGCCGTTTGAATGGTACGCAATAGTTACTTTACTTTTTTTCTTTTATGTTTCTTTGTCGCAGGAACAACTAATGCTCAAAATTTTATATATAGTGAGAGCTTTGAAACTAATAATCCCTTTCAGTTCTGGACAGCCAATGGTACATATCAGATAAATTATTTTGGTCCCTCCGGTGACAGGGCAATAGATGGAACAAAGTCACTAAAAATGGATATCACTGTTACAGGAAGTGGAACCAGGGAATGCACATATTACTGGAAGCTTCCTGTAAAAATTAACCTACACGGTAAAATGGATTTTATTTCCTATCTTTGGATGGATAGTGAAACCGCCAAGTATGTAAAACTTTCGTATAACTATACCTTTCCTCCCACAACAATTCAGAGGAGTCCTGCAACTAAGACAATTACGCAGTATAATTCATGGTACAGCCAGAGCATCTGTTTATCAGACGACGTCATCTATCATGCAGATTACTTTGCTAAAAATAAGATCTATGGTTCTACATATGATGATTTCGGGAGAGAACTGAATTTCATTCAGATTGCGATTAAGGCAGTCGGTACGAAACGCCTTGTCTTTTATATAGATAAACTACAGCTAAAAGGAACAGTCCTCACCCAGTCTTCCTTTCCTGATTATTATAATTCCTCGTGGGCTGCCTTCCAGAAAAGATTAACAGCTACAAAAACTGAAAAACATGCCCAGTATAATAATCTTCCGCCACTTCCTAATACAACAGGAGTTACCTTAACTACAAAGGCGCAGGAGTATATCTCAAAACTGAATAATGCTAAGATAAGTATGAATTCCTTGTTTACTGTTATTGATAATAACGAGTACTTTGAACCTAAATACATGGATTCTCTTAATACACTTTTAGGTTTATATCCAAGCTGGATTACTCTGCTTAAAACAGAGCTTAATAATCCATCTTCAGCATTGCGCGTTTATTCAATGTGTGCTACTGAATACAACCGGCTAACGGAAACTAATATTCCCTGCGGTCTCCAGGAAACTCCCAGGCTTCAGGCCAGAGTATGTCAGGATGAATATGAACCCTTCTCTTTATTCCTTAGTGCCGCAGCATCAGTTAATAATATTAAAGTAAGCTATTCTGGTTTTTCAGGGCCCGGTGGAGTAATTCCATCAACTGCTTTAGATGTATCAATTGCAAAAGTATGGTATCAGAACGGCAGAGCGATCAATGGATATGATGGTAAGTGGCTTACTCAGGAACTATTAGTAAAGAATGACAACCTCATTAAAATAGATGAAGCTGCAAAAACAAATTACCTGTTGGTTCATAGAACAGACGGGACTTCGTATTATCAAAACATCAGCGGACCTTTATCTGCGGTTCCCAGAACTGTAAAGATTATAGACAGTAAAGTGCTTCTTCCGTTTTCTATCCCTGCGGGCAGAAGCAAACAATTGTGGTTTACATTCCATGCTCCTGAAAACATTGCTCCGGGTAAATATAAAGGGAACATAACTATCACTGCTGATAATATTACTGCCAGTTATAACATTCCTGTAGAGATTGATATTCTTCCTTTCAAACTACAAAATCCTAAATTAACATATTCCATTTACTACCACGGATATGTAAATGATTGGAGTTGGGAAAATGATCCTTTTACATCATTCGGTAAAAGCAGCAAACAGTTTCTTCTTGAAATGAAAGATTTAAAAGAGCATGGTGTATTATATCCCACTACATATCAGACCCTTAGTAATTTACATTTGGATCTTGAATTACGCAATCAGGCCGGACTTCCTAAGGATATGCTTTTTGCAGCAGGATTCTCAACCGGAAATCCCACAGGCACTGCCCTGACAGGATTAAAAAATGATATTGCAAAATGGAAAACCAAGATAGCACAATATGGGTACTCTGACTTGCATGTATATGGCATAGATGAAGCTACGGGCGAATGGCTTGTCAGTCAGCGACCTGCATGGCAGGCAGTTCACGAAGCAGGCGCTAAGGTATTTGCTTCAGGTTATTATAAGCACTTTGAACTTGTAGGTGACCTTCTTGATGTTGGTGTTATTCAGCCCGAGCCAAGAAAAGAACAGGCTGATCTTTATCATTCCAAAGGACATAAAATATTCAATTATTCAAATCCCATGATAGGATTGGAAGATCCTGAAGTGTACCGTAGAAATTATGGAATTCTATTATGGAAGAGTGGTTATGATGGTGTGATGAACTATGCATATCAGCGCGAATTTAAAGATATCTGGAATGATTTCGATATTGAAACTAATCAGCCGCATCCATACAGGGATCATTGCTTTACTTATCCGATATCCGATGGTATACTTTCAACAATTCAATGGGAAGGATTCCGTGAAGGCGTTGATGATGTTAGATATCTCTCAACTCTGATTAACAAAGTTGATTCCTTAAAGAAAAAGGGAGTTGATGTTGCATCTTATGAAAGCTACATCAATTCAATTGACCCTTCTCAGGATTTGGATTTCATCAGGGAAGAAATCATAAACAAAATTCTTGCTATTCAGGCAGTAATTAATGTCCCTGATCCCACACCGGCATCATTTTCTTTAACTGGTGCAGTTCTTATTGATCCAACAACTCTGAAACTTACCTTCTCCGATCAGGTTTACTCGGGCATATATTCAACTGGAAATTATCTAATTGATAACGGAGTATCAGTTTTGAAAGTTGTTCTTTCAGGGAAGAACGAAATCACATTAACAACTTCTCCGCATACAGTAAATAAATTGTATAATATCACTGTACGAAATCTTAAGGATCCAAAGCTGCAGATCATTTCAGCTACGGGTAACACAGCTCAGTATAAATACTCAACATTTACTCTTAGTAATGCATTACTAGTGGATCCCACCACTGTAAAACTTACGTTCACCAGTCAGATCTACTCGGGTATTTATTCAACAGGTAATTACCTGATCGACAACGGTATTACTGTCCTTAAAGCAGTGCTTACCGGTAAGAATGAGATTACCCTTACAACATCAGCACACGTTATTAATAAGCTTTTTACCATCACAGTAAGAAACCTAAAGGATACCAGCCGCATTGTAATCGAAGCTCCGGGTAACCTGAAGCAGTATTCATATTCTGACTTAATTGTGGTGAAAGCAGAAACAGGAACACTTTCAACCGGTGCCGGTTTAAAAACACAAACCGGATCAATTTCTTCTAAAGTCGGATACTTTAGTTCTGTAAGTGGAACCATTCAGTTCAAAGTAAATCTGCCTAGAACCGCTGTTTACTATGTGTGGGGCAGATTCTATTATTCAGGGGTTGTTAATGATCCGAATTCATTCAGTATCAGTGTAGATGGCACTGCTAAATACATCTTCGGGAATAATAAGGATTATTATAACAAATGGCATTGGGGTGGTGATGGTAACCAGGAGACTGGCGTACCTGTGAAATTATCGCTGGGAATTTTAACAGGCGGTGAACATATAGTTACTGTTTCCGGGCGTGAGATCGGATCTTCTGTTATGTTTGATATGATACTTTTAACAACAGACGCTGCTTTTATTCCCGATGATAAGAATGTAGTTATGCTTGGTAAAGAGGAGTTTGTAACAGCTGAAATTCCTGCTCCTGATTCATATTCCCTCAGCCAGAATTTTCCTAATCCATTTAATCCTTCAACCCAGATTAAATTTGCTCTTCCTGCAGAGGGACATGTGACTCTAAAGGTATTTGATATTCTGGGTAAAGAGGTTGCTGTTCTAGTGGATGATTATAAAGATGCAGGATATCACCAGGTAGCTTTCAACGCAAGCAATCTTCCCAGCGGAATTTATATTTATCGTATTGAGGCAAACAGTTTTGCTCAAACCAGAAAAATGCTTCTTGTAAAATAATCTTCGTTTAATTAGTGTCTTTACAGTGTTATACTGTAAAGACACTAATCATTTTAAAATTTTACTTTATAACTCCAACGTGATCCCAAAAGTCGGCAATATTCTGATTACCGGATCATGTGTTACTTTCCTTGTATAGGTATCGTAATAGTAATAATATAAATTCTTCCTGTTGTAAACATTTTTTATATCGAGGTAAAACATAGAGCCGGATGTAGCAGAAAACCTTTTCTCTAATCTCAGATCCAGTGAATGTACATCAGGCATTCTGAGCGTGTTAAAATCTTCCTGCTTTTGTAAGCCTTCACTATCGAAAGGTGTATATGGCGCTCCTGAAGCATAGAAAAATTTAATATTGGCAGACCAGATCTCACTGAAACTATAAGATGCCATTAAATTTAATATCCATCTCTGATCAAAAGTACTGGGGTGTTTAATTCCATCCAGACCAAAGAAATATGTTTCACTAACACTAAAATTAGCATCAATGTTAAGAGGGATATTTTTGTTTTTATGATTGATCGTGATCTCCAGACCTTTTGAGCTTCCTTCGCCTTTACTTTCAAGTGGTTCAATCCCATATGTGGCAAAATTATTGTCCGTTCCTGAGAATTCACCTCCGGTGTTAGATAATACTAAGTACGGTCTCTTAACACTTACAGGATAGTTGCTGTAGTTCTTTAAATAGACCTCTGCCTTTAAATCAAACTGCTTGCTTATTATATAATCATATCCGGCAATATAATGCTCCGATCGTAAATTCTTTAATCTGACATTTATAGGATCTCCTGATAACCATACATAAGAGGGACTCTGATGATAAATACCAGTCTTCAGAGAGATACTTCTCCGGCTGTTAATTTTATATTTAAGAGCAAACCTTGGTGACACCGCTTCTTCTGAATTCATTGGGGTGAAGTAATCAACCCGGATACCTGCATTAACCTCAAATTTCTTTACATGGTGTGTGTAATTAAAGTAGGAACTCATCTTTAAGTATTTCTTGTTGCTTTTTATTGCTGCATCGAATACTTCGTTGTATGATGACTTGTAATTATAAAACTCAGCATCTATTCTGGATTCTATAAAGGATACTACCGATCCAATACTTACTGACACTGCTTGAGATAAATGATAATGTAAGTCCGCCTTCAATGAGTTTTCCGCTTCAGATGAATTATTCGCAAAAAAATAATTTGGTATAGTGATGAGCTTGAAACTGCTTCTGCTGATATTAAGTTGAAAACTTCCGGTATTGAATATATGATTGAAAGATATTGCGGATATATATCTGGATTGATTGTTGCCGACAGCTCTCGGATTGGAATTTCGTATATCATTCTGTTCATCAAAGAACTTGACAGCGTCATGGGTGCCTATAATCAGAAATGACAGCGAATTAAGTCTGCTTAACTTGATTTTTAATTTTGCTGTCAGATCGTAGTATTCAGGATAATAAACGAACCCATATAAACGGAACAACGGATCTAAGAAACTTCTCCTTAATGAAATTACATAACTGATATTATTATTAATTGCATAATCTGAATTAAAACTGAATTGGGTACCTGATGCAGAAATAATATTACTCATTTCTTCTGAACTGCCTTCTTTTAATTCCAAATCTACAACAGCTGATAACTTATCTCCATAGACTGCATTAAATCCTCCCGAGGATATAGAAATATCTCTCAACAGTACCGGATCTATAAAACTCACAGGTCCTCCTGTAAAGCCCTGATCAGTAAAATGATTAATGCTAGGTACAATTATGCCGTCAATTAAGAATAAGTTTTCCGATGGAGATCCCCCTCTTACAATTAGGTCATTCCTATATTCATAGGGCTTTGCGAACCCGGGTAATATTAATAACGAACGTACAACATCATTCAAATTGCCAGCCAATTGCTTTACTTTTCTGATTGAAATACTTTGAAGGTCTTTATTATGGAGATTAATTACCGGTCTGTTTTCAGTAATTGTAATATCCGATAATTCAATTAGCTTTCTTTCCATATAAATAATCAGATCTGTTTTGGAAACAGAATCTTTTTTTATGTGGAAATAACGATGCGAATAACCCATCAGTGATGTTCGAATTGTGAATGTATCAGCGGATATTTCGGAGAGCACAAAATAACCCAAAGAATCACTTGTCGTCCCATATTTTGTGCCTATCACATAAATATTAACACTGGCAAGCGGACTTTCATCATGCTTGTCTGCAATCTTTCCTTTAATTTTTCCCTGATCAGAAAAACACAGAGTTATAGGAATCACCAGAAAAAGTAATAATGCCCTCATCCATTTTGTTCTTTCTTTAAGACAAACTACAATACCTTTATTCAATAAGAATGCCAGTGCATGATTGACATTTGAGCGGACTAATCGTTGTTCTTACCTGTAATAAAACTTTAAGATTAAAATTTATTTAAGCATCTGGAATAAATTTTTATACATACCTCTCTTTGCGCCAAGAAATCGCCTTATAATAAAAAACATAAGCCACAGTTACGTACGTTGTGTTGATTAACACATAAACAATTTATACTTAAATCTTTTTAGTATATTTGTATAGAAAACAGGGTCATTTCCTATAGACCTGATTCTGACAAGTCGATCTATTCATAATAAGAGGAGTCGCCATGAAACGTAAACTGACATTTCTGATTTTTCTGTTTTTAAGTATTACAGTTAATGCTCAATTCAAAGATTATAGTTACAAAATTGGGCTTCAGGGGAACTTTCTAATTCCCGGAAATGAATTCTCAGAAGAGAAGTACAATCCATCACTGCTTTTCAGACCGCACATTGCTTTTCAATTAAATAATGTCTTTGACCTCGATCTCGGTATCAACTATGGTTGGAATCAGGGAGAGGATTATGGTGATAATAAGTATTATACAACACTGATTCCTATCGATTTAAGGTTAGCTGTTAGTCCTTTCAATTTTGAATCGGTTAATCCTTATTTGTATCTGGGACTAGGAGCAAACTTCTGGAGTCTCGATACTAAACCTATATTTGTTACTAATGCTGTTAAAGATGAGAATGGAATAAATGGATTAGGACTGGCTGGATTAGGGTTTGAAGTAGCATTAAGCAATAACTGGATTCTTGACATCACCGGCGGATTAAACATGTTTTCAGATGATAAGATCAATGGTGATGCAAGCAACATCAAAGATAATTTCATGCATGAATATGACAGATACATTAACATCGGTGTGGGTATAGCATATGTTGCTTCAAGTACTTGCAATCTGGATATGGATAGTGATGGACTTACTGAATGTGAGGAAATTACACTAGGTTCTGCTCCTGAAATTGCTGACACCGACGGAGACGGCTTAATGGATGGCGAAGAAGTTAACTTGCATAAAACAGCGCTGTTAAAAGCTGACACTGATGCTGACGGTTTAATGGATGGTGAAGAAGTTAAGACTGTTAAGACAGATCCTAATAAAGCTGATACTGATGGAGATGGCCTTAATGATGGTTTCGAAGTGAAAACTCATAAGACTGATCCCCTAATTGTAGACACAGATAAAGACGGATTAAAAGATGGCCAGGAAGTATCAGAGTATAAGACCGATCCTCTCAATGCAGATACAGATAAAGATCTTCTTAAGGACGGTGAAGAAGTTGTTAAACATCAAACCAATCCATTAGAGGCAGATACAGATAAGGGTACAATAAAGGACGGTGAAGAAGTTGCTAAAGCAACAAATCCTTTGGATCCTAAAGATGATGTTGCTGCTGAAAAACCTATAGTTGAAGAGACTTTTGTGCTGGATGGCATTCTGTTTGAAACAAACAGTTCTAAGATAGCCCCGAAATCAAATATGGACATTCTCGATAATGCGGCTGTATCCCTGAGTATAATAAAAAGGAAAGTAGAAATTGCAGGACATACTGACATAGTTGGAAAACATGCATATAACGTGAAACTTTCTCTTGCTAGAGCAAACTCTGTAAAAGATTATCTGGTAAAGAAAGGTATTGATGCCTCAAGAATCTCAGTAAAAGGATACGGACCCGATCAGCCTGCTGCATCAAATGATTCAGTAGAAGGAAGAGCTAAAAATAGAAGAATTGAATTCAAAATGATGAATGCAGATTAGTATTTATAAAAAAGAGCCGGTTTAAGCCGGCTCTTCTTTTTTTTATTTTGTTTTTAATCTCAGTATTCTATTACCGGCTTAAGGATTTAAACCGGTATGACAATCAACACATAACATCTCCTTCCAGCTCTCATCACCATCGGGGTGCAAAAATTCTAAGCTGTTACCAGCACTAGCTGATTCCATGCTCCCCGCAGGTCCCTGCGCCATTATAGTATGGCACTGATTACAGTCCTTGGAAATCTTTCTGCCTTCTTCTGAAGTATGATTATCATTATGACACCTGAAACACCCCTTAAATTCAAGATGGCCGATATGATTTGGATATGCGTCCCACCTTACATTCATCTCAGGAAATATATTCATTTTGTAATTGCTCTGTAATCCGCTGATTGCTTTCTTCACCAGAGCATAGCTATTTGAATATATCTCAGGGTAATTTTCCTTATAAAAAGTATCCAGTTCATTCTTGATATATTGCATTGCAGAATCTGTGGTGGAAAACTCTTTCGCGCATATCTCCATAGAAAGATTTTTGATTCCGGGAAGATCCTGAGGTATATCACCTGCAGCAATTGCATTGTTGACAAAGAAGGCAGGCGGTTTGTAATTATGTGAAGGGCGGTTATGGCAATCGATGCAATCCATCGTACGTAATTCAAGAGAATCTTTCTGTCCTTGAGTTAAAGGTTCATTCTGATCCTCATATATATATACCTTGCCAGTCTTCTTGTTCGTATAGCGGACCCATGGAATGTTCTCTCTTGAAGGATCGGATGCCATATACTCAATTTTGATATTTGGATTGATATGCCAGTGTATGCCTTCCTCAAGTCCCTTTGCACTATGTTCTGCGCCAATCTTCATGTTCAGGTTAATACGCCATTCAGTGTTGCTGGTATCATTTAAGTAATGTACCTCAGTTCTTAATTCCTGCGCATAAAACTTCTCCGGCCAGTGACAATTTTCACAGGTTTCTCTTGCCGGTCTTAAATTCGTTATGGGTGTTTGAATCGGTCTTGGTACTGTTCCAAGAGTAACCGCATATACCTGGTACAAACCCGAGATCTTCGACTTAATGAACCAGTCAGCACCTTCTCCTACATGGCACTCCACACAGGCAACCCTCGCATGGGGGGAATGCTGATATGCAGTATATTCGGGTTTCATAACATTGTGACATGTTGTTCCGCAGAACTGAACGGATTCAGAATAATGATATGCTTCATAACTGCCAACAGCTGAAAGGAACAGGAATATTGTTGTTCCGACTGCAAAAATAATAAATGCATTCCTGTGCCTGATATCATTAAGATCTATGGTAGGCCATTTTGATTCCTCTCTTACTTTCGCTCTTCTCTCTTTCCTGGTCTTTATCCACATTCCAATAGGGATTAGAATAAGTCCGACTATAAGAAAAGCAGGAAGTATAATATAAATAACAAGCCCCAGGTAAGAACCTCCTCTGCCCGTGAAAGTTACAATTGCGAACAGAAAGATGATCATAAACAATGTAATGAGAGCAATGGTAGCTCCAATCAATGATACCCAGTTGTAAACAGAATGCGGTAATTTTTTAAGCATATTGTTCCTTATATGAATTGAAGGATCATAACCTTATTCAAGTGGTAAGATATAAATAAATTATTGAAAAATCATTCCTATAGCTGGAACATTGAATAGCAGGTAACGAATTTGGTGGAGATAAAAAAAGACCGGCATAAATACCGGTCTTTAGTTGAGGATCTTAATTGCTGAGATGAGAATTTAATTTAGATATTAAATAGTTCTTCGGAACAGCTCCAATTACCGAATCGACTAATTTTCCACCTTTGAAAATGCCTAATGTGGGTATACTCATAATTCCGTACCTTGAAGCTACATTATAGTTTTCGTCGGTATTAACCTTAACTACTTTTAATTTGCCTTTCAGCTCTGTTGCAATCTCATCTATCACAGGAGCAACAATACGGCATGGACCGCACCAGGGGGCCCAGAAATCCACCAGCACGGGGGTATTTGACGTTAATACCTCAGAATCAAAATTAAAATCTGTTCCAACTACTACATTATTGTTCATTTTTTATAACCCTTCTATTCTTAATTTCTTATTTCTACTAATCATTTGATGTTCGTTTACTCAAAAAGTTTCAGCCTTACTGATAAAACAAGATTCCCAATAGATTAGTTCGATTTTAATTGATTTTGATCAGGAAGTACTTTAAACTTCAATATCTTATTTGGGGGAATTGAGACATGTATCCGATTATTTTCCTAGTCATTTTTGCTTCCGGATTTCCTTCACAGCTGAAAACAGCTGAAAATATCGATCTTGCATTCATCAATGCTAAAAAAGGCATATATTGGGGGCTTTCTCAATCAGCAGCTAAACAAAATAGCATAAAAAACAACTTAATTGAGAGCGATAAACTTATCTCTGCGGTCCGGGTGGAAAAAGAAGTAAACGGTCTGCATATTGAAGCTGCCGGCTACTATGATGGCATTGAAGTAATAATATCTATTTATAAATCCACAGATAATCTGATAAAGGAAGGATTTCTTGTACTACCGCAGCCAGATACGCCAAAAAAAACTAATACTGGGAGAAGGAGAAAAAACTAATTGGTTCGTTCTTTTCAGGCACTGAATTAACTTCTCAGCTTTATTTTCAGCACTGAAAAAGAATAACCCTGTATTTTGTAAGTCAGCTTTCCATTATCTATCTTTAGTTTTAACATAACAGGGGCAATTTTATCCGGCTCCTCCATCGTATTATGTGTTCCCGGATCAGCGTCTGAAAGTAAAATCAGCTCAGCTTCATTATCCCGAACCGAAACACCATTTATAAAGAAATGCTTTTCAATATCTTCTGCGGATGAATTAACCACTTTTATTATAAGCTCAGAATTCTCTCTATCAATACACGCACTTGCATATATCGAATGCTGTCCTGTCAACGGAACACCGCTTTCAGTAATACTTACCGTATGTGTACCTCTATTATTCGAGAATAACTTCTGCACGTAATAATTAGCTGAACCTAAACACCTCAGGTTATCAAAATAGATCAGATCGGGCGTCCATTGCCATGCATCAGTGTGTGATAGTAATGGCGCATAAGATGCCATACTTACGATGTCGGCATTCCGCTCTAGTCCGGTCATAAACGCTGCTTCAGAAAGAGCACACAGCCAGGTGTTTTTGTTGTCAGGACTGCAGACCGCAACACTCTGCGCTGCATATTCACCCGCGAACACCTTAGGACCTTTTCTGTTGTAATTATCATAGCGGTTTGCGTTACTAAAAAACCAATCCGGCTTTTTATAATAATGCTCATCAACAATATCACTATTCAGACTGCGGTGGTGTTTCCATAGGAAATCAAATTCCTCTCCTTCAGAATTTGAACCTGCACTTACAATCAGCTTTATTTCCGGATGTTTATTTTTAAGCACCTTTGCAAACAATTTATATATCTGAATATACTGTTCACCCCATTGCTCATTACCTATTCCGAGATATTTCATATTGAACGATGGAGGATGACCCATATCCGCACGAATGTTTCCCCACTTAGTGGTAATTTCACCATTCGCGAATTCAATCAGATCTAATGCATCCTGGATGTATTCATATATATCCTGTTCTTCTGCTATTTCGGCAGTATTAAATTGGCATGCCATTCCGCAGTTTATTACAGGAAGCGGCTCTGCACCTAAGTCCTCAGCAAGTAAAAAGTATTCATAGAAACCTAATCCGAACGATTGAAAGTAATCCGGTGTAAGTCGGTGCTTAAATTCACTGTTCCATCTGTTTACAATTGATCTGCGCTGATCTACAGATCCTACAGTATTCTTCCACTGGTAACGGGTTAACAATTCACGACCTTCAACAATGCAGCCTCCGGGAAAACGAATGAATCCTGGTTTAAGATCTGCAAGCATCTGAACAAGATCGGCACGTAAACCATTTTTCCGCTGCTTCCAGGTATCAGCAGGAAAGAGGGATATCATATCAATATCTACTGTACCTTCACCCGAGAATAGCAATCTCAGTGAACAATCAGCATCTGTAACTTTAGCAAATAATGAAGCAGTATAATTCCTCCAGTCACCTGATATTTGAGCGATTGCTGTGTGTCCCACAACTTTTCCATTTGAGTCAATCAGGTCCGCATCAACATTTATTTTTGCACTATCACATACTCTCATCATTAATGAAAGCTTTAGTTCCTTTTCTTTATGAACTCCAATTCCTCTAAAACCTTCATTCTTTATGCCATATCTTCCTTCGGAATTGAGCTTAATTCTCATGAACCGGGAGTTAGTTTCATTCCCGTCGTTGATTATTAAGGTTTTCCCATGAGCACCATTTTCTTTTACTTCCGCCCATCCCATCATAGGATCATTAAACTCAAATGATCTATTCTTTATAAGCTCCGCGTAAATGCCGCCATCTGCACTGAAATTAATGTCCTCAAAAAAGATTCCCCACATCTCCGGATTAATATCCGTGAGTATCTTGTCAGCTTTAACAATAATGCTGCTATCCTGCGAAAAATTGATAGTGTTAAGAATCAAAAGTTTAATCCAAAGTAGGGAGAAAATTCTCATTTAAGAGCCCTAAAAATTTGAAATCAGCTACACATAAGCAAGTCTAATTTTTCTCATTAAGAACTTTATCTGCTGCAAGTACCAGGAACATAAAATTCGTTGCTCCACCTCCCATTACATATTCCGCCTGCTGCCAGAAATAAGGCCATTCTTTCAACTCGGGCAGGTCAGGACGTATAATAGCAGTTCCAGAGGCAACACCTCCTGGTATATGTGACCAGTCTGCCCGATTAGTGCCGTAAGCTGTTAATAAAGATTTAACTCCAACTCCTGAAGCAAAGGATGAAGTATTGGAACCCGGGTGACACCCCAGTATAAAATTCAGAGCGTTAAGCATATATTCAGAAGAAACATATCTGGGAAACCCTTTATGAAGGAAATACTGTTTGACTCCAAAATCCTGTATGCCCCATCCTGCCCCCCAAATATCAGGATGATACGGAACGCCATATGGGTTATCCGCCTGCTGATTAGTTATAACTGCAGCATATTCCTCTGCGGCCTTAATTAGGGATAATCTCATGGTTTCATCTTTTATTCTATTAACCACTCTTGCTGCAAGCCAGCCCATCCTGTCAAATCTCTTAGTGAATAACTCCAGATTGCTCAGAATGAATGCCTTAAAAACATCCTTATCAGTCGCGAGAAATAATTCTACAGCAGCCATCATTTTATCTGAATTACCGGCGCTGCTGGTTTTCCAGACTTCTTCTGATATCTTCAAGCATTCAGATGCAAGTTGAGGATTGTAGTTCTTCAGCACTCGATAAGCCGCAGCCAGAGATGCTGCCGTGGAAATCTCCCGTCCGGGGTTCTCCTCAGTAAATACCCAATTATCATCTTTTAGTCCTGATCTGCCGCCGGAACTTTCTTCGGCTTTCAAAGTTGGATCATATACTTTATTATCAGTATTCACAGATGCATCTCCCAATAATACATACTGGCGCAAGGTGGGGCATATGATGCCGCGGTAAAATCGTCCAAGTGCTTTATATCCTCCAACTATACTTAATACGCCATGCTCGACCTGCTGAAGTACATCTGCTTTTCCGTCCGGCTGATGTATCTCAACAATCTTACTTTTCTGATCTACTGTGGTTGCATCATGATTAAGATTGAACTCTTCATAGATCATTGAGAGAATTCTTACTTCATCAGCCTGCGATTCAATACGCAGATCATAATCTCCGGCATCATGCCATCCTCCTACATTCAGCCCATCTATATGATCAAGAGGTTTGAATTTCGTGAGTGTTGAAGCACCCTGCAGATAACCATCGAAATGATTTGTGTCAACCTGTGCCATTAATGCATCCTCATCATGACACAACCCATGCCATACCCGGTAATTTTCATTTACACGCATATGACACATCTGTACAGGAAGAAAATATTCCAGCGTAGGCTGCCAGACAGATCTTTGATAAATAACCTCAGAAATATTAAAAGGATTGGTTAAGTAATCTCCATAGCTGATCTGGTAAATCCCTGGTTCTGTTACCTTTGAAAAATCAAACTGATAATAGTTATACCGTAAAAACTCCCCCCAAAAAACCGGTTTATTTTTTGCAATCACTTCTTTACCTTTTTCAGAAAACTTATAAAGCACAGCTTCATAAATATTTTTATCTGACTTATCCGTTTCTATAACAGCTTTCTTATGTTGAGCAGGATGATATCCTTTCTGCGATATTTGTACTACAGGCCTGTACTGCCAGTCCGGAATTACATTAGGAATAACTTCCCATTCCAGTGCATTCCTGGTTTTTCCCGCGGGGATTAAAGATCTTATGATAAACCATCCATTGTTATGTTTGCTACGGCCGTCAATTAAAAGTAATTCATATTCAGAATGAATACGCATTAATAATTCTTCACTTTCCGGAGCTAACAATAAATTCTTTCCTCTCGCAAGCGGTTCAACAAGGTATTCACCATCATTACCTTTATACATGGGTCCATCAGGCTGTCTTGTGAAGATACCTGTTTGCTTCCCCATAATGTACGACTTCCCGAAATATGCACCTGGAAAGAGTTCAAGATTGAATCCAACTTTACCAACCCATTCTTCAGGAAGCGGTTTATCCAAATCAACAATAACTTTGAATCCATCTCCCGACGCCTGCACCCTGATGTTATACACTAATTTTAATTCAGGATATATAATCGGATTAAATCCCTTTCTGTCCTTACTGGAATCAGGAAACCATAGAGTTGCTGTGATCTCTCCGCCTTTCCTGTCAACCTTTCTATATGCAAATTTAGGCATTGGCGACCATTGACCAGGAGCAGATTCAAGTCTGATATCTCCGTTGGCTGCCACCCGGCTCCCATGCTGAATAATGGTTACACCTGTCTGATGCCCGTCAGGATAATAATCATGAAACACCATCACGTTTAAACCGGGCTTTTCAAGATATTGCCTTTCATTTATCTTCAAAGGCTGGGTAAATGATAGCTGGCAGGTTAATAATAAAATGCTGAATATTGTTAATCGTTTCATTTTATTCCATGTAAGAGTGGGAAATATCTAAACTGATGATCATTGCAAAATCAATACCATGCAATTTTAATTAAATTTCGCAATTATTTCGTCCCGGGTTTTACTTAATTGATAACTCAGCATTATTATTTTAATAATATCCTTACCAGCCTGCTTAGCTCTAAAAAACTATTCTACTCTGAACAGACAAACCGGGTTCTACTAGCAATCTCTTGCGTTTTAACTTCCTTGACTTTTTGACGAAATATCTTTTTTTGAAAAATGGTAAACAATATTAAGAAAGGTATTATTATGAAAAGAATATTATGGTTATGGGTGTTACTTATATTACCGTCTGCACTCCTATTTGCCCAGGATGTTGCTGTAGTTGATAGAGTAGTTCCTAATGCCGGCCATTATGTAGTGGCTATAATTGCAGGTTTTGTGCTTGCAGTTGCGTTTCAACTTATTTTATCTAATCTCTCTATTGCTGCAGGACTCGAAGTACTCAGTTCAGTAACAAAGGTTAAAAGAGGAAAGAACAAGAAGAGTAATGAAAATAGTGAAAGTTCAAATACGATAGGTGAGAATATAAGAATGGTAAGCAGCGCTTTTGGAATATGGACCCTGATCACTGCTACTATCGCATTATTTTTTGCAAGCTGGCTCGCTACTGAATTAAGTATTACGGGCAGCGAAACAATCGGAGCTGTAATTGGATTGGTAATTTGGGGCTTATTTTATGTAGCAATGATGACAATTGAAGTTAATGCTTTATCTTCACTTGTTGGTTCACTTATAAAGTTTGCTGCTACAGGGTTAAAAAACGCTTACAACTCTGCAATTTCAATTTTCTCCAGATCAGAAGATAAGAAAACGGAAGATATTGCATTAAGAGTAACTAAGGCAGTAAAGGAAGAGATATTCGGCGATATAGATGCCGGGGATATTCAGGATCAGATCCAAAAATACATTTCCCAGCTTAAACCACAAAAGATTGACCCTCATCAGTTCGCTATGGAATTTGCCAAGATACTAGACAATACAGAGATTCAGGCAATTACTTCTCATGAAGGAACCATGTTTGACAGAGATACTATTTATGCCAGCTTAAGAAATTCAGGCTACGATGAAGAAAGAGCAAAAACATATTCAGAGAGAACCTCGGAAGCGATAAATATAATTAAGGAAGAATCAAAAAGCGGGAAGAGTAAAGCTGATACTGCAATTGATTCCGCTATGAGAGTTACTGGTATGTCGAAAGAAGAGGCAGAGAATACAAGACTAAAGTTTGAAAATTATCTCAGAAAAACGGGCAGAGAGGAATTGAGGCCAGAAGCAATTAAGGCAGATCTGGAACGATTATTTTCTGATCCTTCCGGTGCATCAATTTCACTGCGCGAGAGGTTTAAAAATGTTGACCGGGAATCTATTGCTAATGTGATTTCTTCTGAATCCAACATGAGTAAAGATGAAGTTAATAAAAGAGCAGACCAGATTTTTTCGGTAATCCAGACACTCAGATCGGCACCTGATGCTATTGCAAATAGAGTAATGTCAAAGATGAGCAATTTCTTTAATTCACTTGATAATGAAGATCTTCAGTATGACAGTATAGCGCACGATGTTGAAAGGCTTTTCAGTGATCCTAAAGCTGGAATTGATTCTCTCATGAGAAGACTGAAATCGGTTGACCGCGATACACTTAAAAAGATGTTATCCTACAGAAAAGATATATCGGATGAAAAGGCTGAACGAATAATCAGCAAAATAGAAAATGCCAGGGATAAAGTAAAAGATAAAGTTGATCAGATGCAGCATGAGATTGAACGCCGTCTTGAAGATGCCAAGGTTGAAGCAGTTCATCAGGCGGATGAAGTAAGAAAAACTGCCGCAACCGCAGCATGGTGGGCTTTTGCCACAGCAGTTATTTCAGGAATAGGTGCTGTAATGGGCGGTATGATTGCCGCATAATTAATTATTTTGATACCGGCCGTACCTGATACGATACTTTTCCAATAAGTCTGCCAGTTCAGTTGGATCCAAACCATAACTGTCTGGCAGTACTTCATTTGAACTTACCAGATTCTCAACGTTCATGTAATTACATTTTTTTTCTTTATATGAGAAAGCTACTATATCCTTACTGAATCTTCTATAAGTATAAAAACTCTCCAGCTCATTCCAACCGATATTAATTGTTTTAAACATACTGCGTATAGTCAAACCCATATTATCCAGTCTTAAATATGATTGATTAGGAATCAATGAAATGCCTGATGCAATTCCCGCCAATGCAAATAGAACTACTAATGGCAGCCATAAATATGAGCCGTGCAGGATCATGAATTTTATACATAAAGACATGAATAAGATAGAACTTAGTAAAGATTTGGCGTATTTTGTTTTTTTAGATCTGAGGAGAACTTCGTTTAATTCCATTGGTACTTTCTTTTTTTTGAATGCTAAAATAACTCAAAGCCAGATGAAATGATTAAAATATTTAGGTCAAAAAATATTGCTCCGGCTTCATCAATATAACTGTACTAAATTTGCTCCTGCAGCTTTCTTCTATTTGTTTAATAACAAAATATACTCTCATTTACGCTTTTTGCGTTTTTAATCTATTTTCCCATTGATGAGTTTCAAAATTACGTAGTATTACGTATTTACTTGCTTTCATTTTCTCTTTAAGTTACACCTGTGTGTTGATGATCTTCTCTTGATTTGAAAACAAATCCTTCGTAGGTGAAGAAGAAGAGGGAAGACAAAAAACTGGCAATCCACCCCGGTTGCCAGTCCTTTTTCTTAGAAATATTGACAGACAAAACTTAAGGTTCTTATACTCCGTAGAATCATGAATGGGGGGACAACAGATTGGCAGCCACAAAATGGTTGCCAGTACTGTCCTCAAGTAAGGGCAAGTTAAACAATAGATTTTTACTCCGTATGAAGAGTAAAGGGGGGACATAGGACCGGCAGTCAGAAATTGGCTGCCAGTCCGCCTTTCAGATAACCGGATTCCTGATAAACTCACAAAATTCTTTGAATGCAGCTTTTGATTCCGGAATAAACTCCGGCAGCAGCGGATAGCAATGAACCATTTCTTTTCCAGTCCGCAATAATACTTTACTCCCTGAATTAGCAGCTTTCTTTTCAAATCTTATTGAATCATCAATCAATTCATCAGATTCACCGGCATAAATAAGTATGGGCGGTAGTCCGCTCAGATCACCATATAAGGGAGATATATATTGACAGCCCGGGTCAGTTTCTCCCACATAATATTTACTAAAAACATTCCATGAGTTATAAGGTGCGAGTGATACTTTTGACTTTGTTTTATAAGATTCTCCTGTACATTTCAGATCTGTCCATGGAGACATAACAGCTGCGGCTGACGGCAAGGGAATATTATTATCACGCAGTTTCAGCAGCAGACATAATGTTAATCCTCCTCCTGCTGATTCACCCGTTATGATAATATTTGAATTATGAATACCCGAATCAAGCAGAAAATTATATACTGCAAGAGAGTCATCAAGAGCAGCGGGATATTGATATTCGGGAGCCAGACGGTATTCATAAAGAAGTGCTTTTATTCCTGTCTGCTGAACTAATCTGGCTACTATACTACGATGATCATTGCATGATCCTGATACATAACCCCCGCCGTGCACGTAGAGAATGATTTTGTTCTCGTGTTCTTTAACCGGAATCAGATATTCCGCAGGAACAATACCTATATTTAATTTTTCAACTCTTACATCAGGCGGAACTTTCCCGAAGCGCTGAGCGCCTCTTTCACACTGATCTCTGAATCCCTGAATGGAAGTATTAAAATCAAATGCTTCCTTTCTCTGAAACCGGAAAGTATACCTGTTTCTTAAAAGAAAATTCATCACCTTAGCCCTGATGCTTGTCATCTTACCATCCGATAATATTTTTGAAATCCACTGAACTAGAGTATAAAAATACATTCTCCATAATATTTTTCCAACTTCGAACTAACATTAAAACTGTTTGCTTTTACAGGTTACATTCTTATTTTCACGTATACAAAATCCAGGAAATTCATTATGCAACAAAGAACCCTGCCATATCTTTTCGAGACAAGCGCTGCTAAATATCCCCGCAATATTTTAATGTGGGAAAAAAAAGATAAACTATATGAAGGATCAACTTATACGCAAATTCAAAATGAGGTGCATAGATTTGCAGCGGGACTCTTAAAGCTTGGGATAGAAAAAGGCGACCGGATAGCTCTGATTTCTGAAGGGAGAAATTCCTGGGTGATCAGCGAGCTTGGTATTCTATTTACAGGTGCTGTCAATGTTCCTGTTTCCATAAAAGTCGATGAGCTCACTGATCTTAAATTTCGTCTTTCCCATTCCGGCTGCAGAATGGTTGTAATATCCCGCCTGCAACTGGAAAAGATCAGAAAGATTAAAAATGATCTGCCTGAACTAGAAAAAACAATTCTTCTGGATGAAAGTCCATCTGTTGAACCTGATGAAATACTCTTCGAAGATGTACTTTGTTTTGGTGATGAATACCTGAAGGCTAATAAAAAAGAGTTTACTAGGAGATGGCAGTCCATTTCAGAAAGTGATTATGCCAACATATGCTATACTTCCGGAACAACCGCTGATCCGAAAGGCATTATTTTAACACACCGCAACTATACTTCAAATGTAGAGCAGTCATCAAAGCTGCTTCATGTACCTGAATACTATATCTCTTTATTAATGCTTCCGTGGGATCATGCGTTCGCACATACGGCGGGCATTTATACCCTTATGTATAATGGCGCCAGTATGGCTTCCGTTCAGCAGGGAAGGACCCCGCTTGAAACTTTAAAGAACGTGCCTGTGAATATTAAGGAAACTAAACCGAGCTTTCTTCTAAGCGTACCGGCTCTCGCAAAAAACTTCAGAAAGAATATTGAAAAAGGAATCCGTGAAAAGGGATCAACCGCAGAAAAATTGTTTCATAAAGGACTTAGCCTTGCTTACCGCTACAATGGTAACGGATGGGACCGCGGTAAAGGATTCAGAAAAGCTCTGAAACCACTTTATATGTTTTATGATAAAATATTATTCAGTAAGATCCGTGAAAATTTCGGCGGCAGATTAGAATTTTTTATCGGCGGCGGCGCACTGCTTGATGTTGAACTTCAGCATTTCTTTTACGCCATAGGTATACCCATGTATCAGGGATATGGATTGACGGAAGCAGCTCCGGTAATTTCCGCAAATGTTCCTCAGAAGCATAAACTTGGTTCATCAGGTTCAATCGTTGAAGGACTAGCTGTTAAAATATGTGATGAGAATGGAAATGAGCTTGCTATTGGTGAGAAAGGTGAAATTGTTGTAAAAGGAGAAAATGTAATGGCTGGTTACTGGAAGAATGAACAGACGACCTGTGAAACAATCAGGGATGGATGGTTATACACCGGTGACATGGGGTACCTCGATAATGATGGGTTCCTTTATGTGCTCGGCCGTTTTAAAAGCCTTCTCATCAGCAGCGATGGTGAGAAATATAGTCCGGAAGGAATTGAAGAAGCAATAACTGAACATTCACCTTATATTGACCAGATCATGCTTTTCAATAATCAATCCTTGTATACTATAGCCTTAATTGTTCCAAATAAAGATGAGATTATCAGATGGGCAAAACAAAATAATCTCTCTTTAAATGATGAGGAAGGGCAGAAAAGAGTTCTTATTATGCTGGAAGAGGAAATAAATAAATTTAAGCCTGGGGGAGAATTTGCAGGCCAGTTCCCGGACAGATGGATTCCTTCTGCATTCGCAGTTCTGGGTGAAGGATTTACTGAGCAGAATAAATTTCTGAATAGTACGCTAAAAATGGTTCGCGGTAAGATTGCAGAATTCTATAAACCACGAATTGACTTTCTGTTTACACCTGAAGGAAAAGATTTTTGTAATCACCAGAATCTCACTATCATCAGCAGGTTATAAATCAGGAGAATTGTTTTATGTTTCTTCTTCTTCGCAATTAGTGAAGTTACATTATTTTGGTCTTTAATCGTAATATTCTATTATAGGATTCTTCAATTCTTTTCTCAGGAATTCTTCCTTCTATAACTGCTTTCCTGATAATCCAAAACATCTCCTCCGCATTATACTCAGAATAGCTGGTTGCATTTGAGTGCAGCACAATATCTACTCCTGCATTAATTGCGAGTTCAATTGACTCTTCATAGCCATAATTATTTCTTATAGCACCCATCATCATATCATCAGAGATCACAACACCATCATATCCCAGCCTCTCCCGCAATAAACCTGTTAAAATATTCTTAGATAAAGTTGCGGGATAATCTGCGTCGAAGTTCTTATTATAAATATGAGCCGTTAATATACAATCTGCAAGATCTTCCTTGATTAGTTTTTCATAGGGGTATAACTCAGTTTTTCTCCAGCATTTTGTAACATCCACAAAACCAATATGTGTATCTTCAGTTGAGCATCCGTGTCCAGGAAAATGCTTCAGGCAGCAGAGAATATTATTTTCATGATGTACTTTTATAACTTGCCTTGCATGCATTAGTACCTTTTCAGGATCATCTGAGTAGCATCTTTCCTTTCCGCCGAGCGCGGGGTTATTGGGATTTATAAAAAGATCAACTACAGGTGCGAGATTAAGATTGATCCCATTATAAGAAAGCAGCTCTGCTATCTTTTCTGAATGTGATCTGGTAAATTCCAGATCATCCTTTTCACCCACATATTGAGCTGAATAAGTTTTGGGAAAACCATACGTTTCCTTTAGACGTATTACTCTACCCCCCTCAGCGTCAATGGAAATCAGCGGCAGTATATCAGCAGCAGCATACAGGTCAGCAGTAAGTTTTTTCAACTGTTTCGCTGATTGAATATTACCTTTTGATTTATCGACAGGATTCTCATTATCAACAATCCACACTCCCCCGATATGATACTTTCTAATGTGTTTTATAATGGTTGAATCACAGTTAACTTCCATTCCACGGAATCCCACCATTATCATTTGTCCGATCATCACATCAAGTTTTTCATTCATTGACCCTTCCGTTATAGTTCTGTTTTGGCCTTTTATGGTTAAAATACCCATTTCTCTACTAGTTTCAAATATTTATCTAAGCCTTGTGAGCTTTGCCTTTCTTATTGCTTTTTAGTTCTGTAAGATATATAAAACTGGAATTTAAATCATGAATCGTCGTACTCAATTAAAACTCCGGCAATTACTAATTATCCTCCTTATCTGGATGCTGATGTCTGCCGTAATCACCGTTTACGATCATCTCATTCTTTTAAGTGAAAATTCTACTGGACCTTCAGCTGGTTATTCATTCAACACTTCATTGCTCATGAATCTGATCCGTGCCATAATGGGTACTCTCTTAGGTGGAAGCTTTCTCGTATTTTATGTAAACGTTAAATACCAGGATAAGCCATATGCATTTACTGTACTTGCTGTTAGTATTTCGTTTATTCTGGTCATTCATATCATAAGTTTTTTTATTGCAATAATAAAACATAACCTTTATGACATTCCTTTTTTCGTTACTCTTTTCGATCCTATACGATTGAAAAACACAATCATCTGGTCAATTATTGTTGGATTAACACAACTGTTTCTTCAGCTGAACAGCAAATTCGGGTATGGTATTTTCTGGAATCTAATTAAAGGGAAATATAATACTCCCAAAGAGGAAAACAGGGTCTTTATGTTTCTGGACATCAATTCATCCACAGCAATTGCTGAAAAATTAGGAGATGAGAAATATCATGAATTCCTGAGACAGTTTTATGCTGATATTACAAATCCGATTCTTGACAGCAGGGGCGAGATTTATCAGTACGTTGGTGATGAGGTTCTTGTTGCCTGGAAAATCGATGATGGTATAAGCAGTAATAATTGTATCACCTGTTTTTTCAAAATAAGGGATCACATTGAAAAAAACTCCGAAAAGTATTTAGCCAGATTTAATATAGTCCCCACATTCAAAGCAGGCATACATTTCGGGAGAGTAATAGTAGGTGAAATAGGTATTATCAAGCGCGACGTCACATATTCCGGAAATGTACTAAATACAACATCACGCATCCGGAGTAAATGTAAGGAATTCGGAACAGATGTTATCCTCTCCGGAGAGCTGCTTTCTTTATTGAAGATAAAAGATGTGTATCACATAAAAAATCTGGGATCCGTAGAACTCCGCGGAAAAGAAGAAAAGGTTTCTCTCACAGCTCTTACTCTCTGAATTTCTGATCTGATATGATTATCAATATTGATGATGTGATATTTGGTTAAAACCTTAAGAGCACAGTAGTTTCATTATAGGGTCTGGAATAAATTCGCATGGATCCCGCATGAATACGCATGATTTGTCTGGAGAGGCTTAAGCCTATACCTGAACCATCTTTCTTTGTAGAGAAAAACGGAATGAATATTTTGTCGAGAAGATCTTCGCTGATGCCCGGACCATTATCCGTTACTTTAATAACGGTCTTACCCCTTTCATCAAGCTGCCCGGCTAACCTGATAATGGGCGCTTCCATATTCTTTAGAAAATAGATAGAGTTAAGTATAAGATTCAGTAAAACCTGTTCGATTAATTCAGCATCTGCGGTAAGTTCAAGACTCTTTGGTTCAACCAGTATATCAAATTTAATTGCGTTGCTCTGTATTGTATTATCCATAAGCTTTCGAACCCTCTCAAACAGATCGCTTACAGAAAAGATGCTGAACTCGGGCTTGGGTACATGGGTTAAACTCCGGTAATTATCCACGAACCGTATTAACCCTTCACTTCGTTTTCTTATTGTATCTATTGCAATTTTAATATCACTAATGGTTTCATCATCCTTATCTTCTCTCCCGAGCATTTCATTTACAGTACCGGCAAGTGATGATATAGGAGTTACTGAATTCATGATTTCATGAGTCAGAACCCTGATCAGCTTCTGCCATGCTTCCATCTCTTTTTCCTCCAGTTCCGATTGTATATTCTGAAGAGAGATCAAACTGTACTTCTGGTTTCTCATCCTGAACTCTGCAGCAACAACTATCAGCTGAACAACTTCTTCTTCATCAAATATTCGTATAGTTGATTTTTCTCCTGCCTCCATTTTCGATAAGTGCGTACCAAATCCTTCACTTATCTTGTTGAGCCCTTCAATATTATTCAGCACAGAGATCTTCAATATCTTCTTGGCGGCGTTATTTATAAATTCAATTTTGCCCAATTGATTAAATGATATAAGTCCAACTCCAACGTGCTGAATAACGGTCTGCAGAAACCTGAAATGTTCTTCTTTCTCAGTTCTTGTCTTCTGAAACTCCGCAATTACTTCATTAAAAGCATCGTTGAGTTCCTTAAAAGATCCTCCCAGGCGGGGACGCGAAAATGACTGCGAGAAATCGGAATATCTTATAGATAAGAGAAATCTTGCTATTTCCTTATTAGTAGTGCTTAAATAATTCCATAATGAAAAAACCTGGTATATAATTAATGCTCCGATTATAATTAAACTTGCAATGAGATCCGTTTTGAATAGTACATATGAAAATAATATGATACTAAGGGTGAGAAAGATAGTTCTTGCGAGAAGCCTTATCCTGAAATCCTTCATATTAGTCTGTTGAATTTCTTGTAAGTGTAATAAACGTGATATCATCATATTGCGGAGAAGTATTCTTAAAATGATGTATCTCTTTTAATAGTAATTTTGGTAAATCATCCGGAGTATTATTTTTATACTTTGAAAGAATTTCTAATAACTTGTCCATCCCAAGTTCATTATTATTCTCATTCTTTGTGTCTGTTAAACCATCGGTGTACAGAAGCAGCGAATCACCCGGGTTTAATTGAATCTCCTCCTCTACCACGGACTGGGAAAAGATCTCACCTGATTCGAGTCCTAGCCCGATCCCTTTAGGCTGTAATAATTTTACCATATCTGAGTACTTATTGTAATAAACCGCTGGCTCATGACCGGCCCTTGCAAGCAATATTTTATTTAACCTGAAATCAAGTATTGCATACATCATAGTAATGAAACTTCTCTTCTCAATAGTTCTGTATATAAGTGAGTTCATCCTGATAAGGACTTCCTTTGGTGAGAATGATGCTGCTGCATTAGATTGAAAAATACCTTTAGCAAGAGTCATATAAAATGCCGCGGGTAAACCCTTCCCGGATACATCAGCGATAACTATTCCGATCCTATGATCATCTAAAGTGATGAAATCAAAATAATCTCCCCCGACCTCTAAGGCCGGAAGACATTCAGCTGATACATAATAGCCGGGAATTTCAGGAAACATCAATGGCAGCAATTTTTTCTGAAGCACACGGGCAATATCCATTTCATTGGTGAGACGCTCATTCTCCAGTTCGTTTGTGATATCCTGAAGTGATACAAGCGTATAGTTTCTCCCCCGCATTTTAAATTGTGCTGCAGAGACTGAAAGCTGGATCATTTTATTTTTGTTAGCTACTCTTACCAGTGATTTGGTTCCCGTTCTTATTGAAGTAAGTGTTTCAGTTAGTGCTATACTAATAGTACTAAGCTGCTTTATATTGAGAATATTATCCATCCCAAGCAGTTCTTTGGCGGCATCGTTTATAAGTTCTATATCACCATGCCTGTTATAGCTTATCAGTCCGGTCCTTACGTGCTTCACAATTGTCTGCAGATACTGAAAATGTTCCTCCATCTCAGATCTTGTTTTCTGAAACTGCTGAATAATATTATTGAACGCAGAGTGAAGTTCCCTGAATGAGCTGCCGGAGTTCCTCTCATTAAAGTTCTGCGAGAAATCCTTAAACTCAATTGAATTCAGAAAGCGGCTTAAGTCCCGGTTAGTTTTATCAGTAAAGTTAATTAATAGAACTATCTGTACTCCGAACAAAAGAAGTACAAAAAATGCTGTAACCGTATAATTATTGTTCAGCATATAAAATAAGAAGAACACTGAAATACCCAGCATCAAAGAACGTATAATGATCTGTAACCTGAACCGGTTATAGGCCATATTTTTCCATCCGTCTATATAGTGAGGTCCGGGTTAAGCCGAGTTCTTTAGCTGCTTTGGATATATTGCCTTCATGTTTGCTTATTACTTTTTGAATTATGAGTTTCTCCACTTCATCCAGATTATAGTTCTCAATCTGAAAGCCATATTCCCTTGAATGCATGGGAGTTAACAGAAAGTCTGAAGCTTCAAGCACATCACCTTCGCTTAATATTACACTTCTCTCAATTGTATGTTGTAGTTCCCGGACATTTCCATACCAATGATAATTTTCAAGTTTCTTAATTGCCTGAGGGCTTAATCTTAAACCCGGTTTACTGTATTTATTCCTGAAGATCTCAAGAAAGTATTCAGCTAAAAGCGGAATATCTTCCTTTCTTTCACGCAGCGGAGGAATGTGTATTTCCACGGTGTTTATCCTGTAAAGAAGATCCTGCCGGAATTCTTTATTTTCCACCATTTTATAAATGGGCATGTTCGTAGCACATATCAACCTGATATCAATTGGTATATATTTATTTGAACCAACACGGGCAACCTGTCGGTTCTGTAAAACGGTCAGCAGCTTTGCCTGAAGTTCAGAGGGAATATTACCAATCTCATCAAGGAAAAGAGTTCCCCCGGATGCAATCTCAAATCGCCCCGCCCTGTCATCCTTGGCATCTGTAAATGCACCTTTAATGTGACCGAATAGTTCACTCTCAAATAAAGAACGGCTGATCGCACCAATATCAACACTAATAAATGCTTCATTCATCCTTTTCGAATTATGGTGAAGCGCACGTGCAACAAGTTCTTTTCCAGTGCCGTTTTCACCAAGGATCAAAACGTTGGCGTCAGTCTCTGCTACTTTGCTGATTGTATTAAATACTTTTTGGATAGCAGAAGATTTTCCAATGATCTGATGATATCTCGGCTCGATATTTTGAAATAAGAGCCTGTGCCTTTCACGTAAGTGGCTCAGTTCGTTGCGGGATTCACGAAGTTTCATTGCAGAAGAGAATGTTGCCAGAAATTTTTCATTCTGCCAAGGCTTCAGTACAAAATCGGTTGCTCCTTCTTTTACTGCCTTAACTGCTGTTTCAATGTCTCCATAGGCTGTAATAAGAATTACTACTGCAGAAGGATCAATCCTCAAAACCTCATTCAACCAATAAAATCCTTCCTGCCCGCTAGTCATATCCCGGGTAAAATTCATATCAAGAAAAATTATATCGAAACTATCATTCGACAAAAGCTGAGGTATTATCCTTGGGTTTTTTTCTGTAATGATAATTCCTGCATAAGGCTTTAACAGAAGCTTTGCAGCAATGAGAATATCTTCATTATCATCTATAATGAGGATCTTCGTGAATTTCTTATCCATATTAATTGGAAACTGTTCTTAAAATATGACAATTATTATTCCAGAAGAATGATAGCTAAAATAATAGAAAATTAAAAGTAAAGTGTTCGTTTACGAACATCTTATTCCCATTAGCGGACAAAATCATACTCAGAAATAACTATTATTTTCGAAATTCCTAAAGGCATAATTATTGGATGAATTATTAACAATCAACATATACTTCGGAAAAATGGACAGAAAACTCGAAAAGAAAACATGGACTAAGAAAAGAATCACCTATGCATCTCTTGCTTCGGTACTTCTTTTATTTGTGCTATATGTCTTTGTGTTCAGTGACCAGAGCGCAAAACTGAATGTACAAAAGGAAAAAGTAATTATATCAGTAGTGGAAAGGATGCCTTTTCAGGAATTCATTCCCATAACGGGAACAGTACAGCCTATTCAAACTTTTTTTCTGGATGTAAGTGAAGGTGGAAGAGTTGTAAAGAAATACGTTGAGGATGGCTCATTTGTTAATGTCGGCGATCCGATTATAAAACTTGATAATGCTTCAATGACACTGAATATTATGTATAATGAAGCACAACTTTTTCAACAGATAAATAATCTAAGAAGTACTCGTCTGCAGATGGAACAAAACCGGCTCGACCTGCAGGGTAAACTACTGGAAATACAGTACGAATTGATCAATCGGAAAAGGGATTTTGAAAATAATAAGCAGCTCTTTGATAAGAAATTGATATCGCAGATTGAATTTGACAGAAGTAAGGAACAATATGAACTGATTAAACAGCGCAGGGATTTAACTGTTGAGTCATTCAAGCAGGATTCCATTTTCAGGCAGCAGCAGATAGTCCAGCTTGAAAAATCTGTGGAACAAATGCAGGATAATCTCAACCTGACTAAAGCGCAACTTGAAAATCTGACAGTTAAAGCACCCATTAAAGGCCAGATCAGCGCACTTAATTCGGAAATAGGCGAATCAATTTCTCCGGGTGAAAATCTTGGACAGATAGATGTTATTGATTCATTCAAGGTACGTGCGGCAATTGATGAGCATTATATCGCACGTGTCAGTGCAGGCTATATGGGGGAATTCAATTTTGCCGGACGTGATTATAAACTCATGATTAAGAGTGTTTATCCACAGGTAACTAACGGCAGGTTTGAAGTAGATATGCACTTCGTTGGTAAACAGCCTGAAGGAATACGGCGGGGACAAACACTACACATCAAACTAAACCTTAGCGATCAGAAAGTAGCACTTACTTTGGCAAGAGGCGGATTCTATCAGTCAACCGGTGGGCAGTGGGTGTTTGTTGTCGATAATTCAGGCAATTATGCAATCAGGAGAAGTGTGAAATTGGGCCAGCAGAATACTCAGGTCTTTGAAGTACTTGAAGGATTAAAACCAGGTGAAAGAGTTGTTACATCGTCATATGATAATTATGGCGATGTTGATAAACTTGTGCTTAATTAGCATTAAATAAGGTTTTGTAACATGAATTCAATAACTCAAAATTAACTTATAGGAAATTATATGATAAGAACAAACAGTCTTCAGAAAATTTATACTACAGAGGAAGTTGAAACAACTGCTCTAAACAATATAAATATAGAAGTGAAGCAGGGAGAATTCGTTGCCGTGATGGGTCCTTCAGGATGCGGCAAATCCACTTTGCTGAATATACTTGGATTACTGGATAATCCCAGCGGGGGAACATATCATTTCCTTGAACACGAAGTTTCAAAGTATTCTGAAAGACAAAGAGCAAACCTTAGAAAGTCTAATATTGGATTTGTTTTCCAGAGTTTTAATTTAATAGATGAACTTACAGTTTTTGAAAATGTAGAACTGCCTTTACTTTATCTTGGTATATCCGCCAGCCAGAGAGAGAAGATGGTTCATGAAGTTTTAGACCGCATGCAGATAATGCACCGTAAAAATCATTTCCCTCAGCAGTTATCAGGTGGACAACAGCAGCGTACTGCTGTTTCCAGAGCCGTTGTTGCTAAACCTAAACTGATACTTGCAGATGAGCCTACCGGAAATCTGGATTCCCAGAACGGTGAAGAAGTAATGAATATTCTTACACAGCTTAATGAAGAAGGAACCACAATTATTATGGTGACCCATTCACCGCATGATTCAGAATATGCGAATCGTGTGATCCATTTGTTTGATGGACATGTAGTCACAGAAAATTTCAAAGAAAAATTTCACGTTTGATCATTATAGATTTGTTCTGATAAAGTAATCGAGAGGAAAATTATGTTCAGGAATGCCTTTAAAATTACGTTGAGAAATATACTAAGACAGAAAGCATATTCTTTTATAAATATTATGGGACTCTCGATAGGGATGGCGTGCTGTATCCTGATAATGTTATATATTACCGACGAACTTAGCTATGATAAATTCCACACAAATTCTGATCGTATATACAGAGTTACACGAGAATGGTTCAATCAGGATGGCTCTTCCAGTCTTCATCTTTCCAGAGTTGCTCCACCAATCGGACCTTTACTGGAAAATGATTTCCCTCAGATAGTTCAGGACGTAGTCAGGATTGGAGAAGATGATCAAACTTTCCTCAAGGTAGATGACAAGGTTTTTATTGAAGAAGGATTTTTCTGGGCTGATGAATCTTTCTTTAATATTTTTTCCTGCAATTTTATTCATGGCAATTATCGTACTGCTTTGACTGAACCTAACTCAGTGGTGCTTACGCGTTCGATGTCGATGAAAATATTCGGAACTGAAGATGCATTAGGTAAATACATAAACTACGAACGTGAACGTGATCTGAAAGTAACAGGCATAATTGAAGATGTCCCCCATAATACACATTTCAAATTTGACCTCCTGGGTTCTTTCAAAACCCTTTACAGTATTAATGGTGAGGAATTCTTCAAAACAAACTGGGGGAATAATTCATACTTTACATATATACTTCTACCTGAAAATTTTCCGGTAGCTGAACTGGAGAGCCAGATTCCCTCGTTCATTGATAAACATCTTTCAGAAATCATTTACAACAGAACCGGACAAATGCCTGCAGATCGCCCAAGTAAGACCACGAGGCTTACTTTACAGAAATTAACAGACATACACCTGACATCGCATTTGGATATGGAAGCGGAAGAAAATGGCAGTCTCACAAACATTTATATGTTTGGTGTCATAGCCTTATTGATCCTGCTCATAGCCTGCATAAATTTTATGAACCTTGCTACGGCACGTTCCTCGAAGCGCGCCCGTGAAATTGGTGTAAGAAAGGTCCTTGGGGCGTACAGACATCAATTAATTAAACAGTTCCTGGGTGAATCTGTTTTATTTGCGTTGATAGCACTTGTAATAGCTGTGGTTCTGGTGGAAACAGCTCTTCCATATTTTAATGCTTTTACTGATAAACAGTTGCGCGTAGAGTATACCGGCAATTACCAGATATTACTAGCTTTTTTAGTTATTACCATATTCGTTGGCATAATTTCCGGCAGCTACCCTGCCTTCCTGTTATCATCGTTTAAACCCGTTTCGGTACTTAAAACAAAAACAGTAGCTGGAGGATCAAATAAATCCCGGTTCAGAACTGTACTTGTTGTTCTCCAGTTCTCTATATCCATTGCACTGATGATTGCAATGGGCGTTGTATATGATCAGATGAGTTATGTGAAAGATAAAAAACTCGGGTATGATAAGAACCAGGTGGTGCTGCTTCCCTCAAGTCCTCTTATATCTGAAAACATAGAATCTTTTAAGGACCAGCTGCTTCAGAATAAAAATGTTGTGTCGGTTACAACATCAGTGCTTGTACCCACTAATGCCCTTTTAAATGATTGGGGTGCCGGTATTATAGATGGGGATAAACCTCTGCCGCTTGGTTTCAGGTTAGCAGTTATTCAGGGAGATCACGATTTTCTTAATACGTACGGAATTAAGTTAATTGCAGGAAGAAATTTCTCACGCGCATATTCAACAGATGATTCTTCAGCATTTATACTGAATGAAACTGCTGTCAGACAGATCGGCTGGTCTCCTCATGAATGCGTCGGGAAAGAACTACAGTACGGCAAAAAACGTGGGCGAGTTATCGGTGTTGCTGAAGATTTTCATTTCGAATCCCTGCACAATGCGATTGTTCCTGTTATCATCTTAATTGATGAGGGGGGTCAACAGGTATCTGTCAAAATAGCCGGCGCTAAGATACAGTCAACATTGGATTTTTTGAAAACGAAATGGGCAGAATACCGTCCGGAATATCCTTTCACTTATAGCTTCCTTGATCAGGAATATGAGGCACTCTACAGGTCTGAACAGCAGCTCGGAAAGATTTTCGGAGTATTCTCAATCTTGGCAGTTATAATTGCATGCCTTGGTTTATTCGGGCTTGCTTCATTTGCTGTTGAACAAAGAACAAAAGAGATCGGCGTTAGAAAAGTTATGGGCGCCTCTGCAAATGGAATAATCTTTTTATTCTCAAAGGAATTTTTGAAGTTAATCCTGATTTCAATATTGATCTCCTTTCCTGCAGCGTATTACATTATGAATAACTGGCTGAATGAATTTGCTTACCGCACTACTCTTAATCCCGGTACTTTTATCTTTGCCGGCACACTGGCAATTGTGATAGCACTTACAACTGTTATCTTCCAGGCATTTAAAGCGGCTTCTGCAAATCCCATTGATTCACTTAGAACTGAATAAGAGAGACTTTCTTTATGATAAAACTTCGTAAAATCGAAAAATTCTATACAAATAAATTTGAACGCACTTACGTCCTTCGTAATATAAGTTTTGATATCCTTGAAGGAGAGTTTGTAAGTATAATGGGTCCTTCGGGATCTGGTAAATCAACCCTGCTTCATATATTGGGAATGCTGGACGCCCCTTCAGGCGGAGAATATTATTTCTTTGATGAACCTGTTCATAAAATGAGCGAAAGAAAATTATCTGAACTCCATAAAGCATATATTGGATTTGTATTCCAGCAGTATCACCTCATCGATGAGCTTACAGTATATGAAAATCTTGAAACTCCGCTCCTTTATCAGAAGGTTAAAAGTGCTGAGCGCCAGGCCAGGGTTGCAGATGTGCTTGACAGGTTCAGCATTGTGGCAAAGAAGGACTTATTTCCCAATCAGCTAAGCGGAGGTCACCAGCAGCTTGTGGCAATAGCCAGAGCTGTAATTTCAAAACCAAGGTTAATACTGGCTGATGAGCCAACGGGTAGTCTGCATTCGGAACAGGGCAGAATAATTATGGATACGCTTAAAGAACTAAACGAACATGGGACTACAATCATTATGGTTACACATAATGAAAATAATGCTGTTTATTCAAAAAGAATATTTAAACTTAAGGATGGCTGGATAGAAACTGAAAAAAGCTCTGTCCCTTTTTTATCTGGAGAAACTACTTAGAACTTATTTCGGGAATTCTAATTTCTGCAAAAATGGCTTCTGTCCGCCATCGGACAAATTAGGCATATAAGCGAACAAAATAGATCGATCTTTGTGCATAATATATTCAATTGTGAAGGGCATAGTAATTGAATCCCGGGAAAAGAGTTAAGGATAGAATCCATGATTAGAAACTATATAAAAATCGCACTTCGAAATATTCTGAAATATAAAGGATACTCATTCATCAATTTATTCGGACTCGCAATTGGGATCGCATGCTGCCTTCTCATACTTTTGTTCGTACAGGATGAACTAAGTTATGACAAGCATTTTAATAATGCAGATAGAATATACAGAGTAGTGGTTAGAGGTGTATTGGGTGATAATGAATTTTATGGTGCGGTAAACTGCGCTCCCCTGGCTGAAACATTAACCAGCGAATTCCCTGAGGTTGAAGAATCCGTCAGGTTCAGATCTTATGGATTTCCGGTACTGCGGTACCAGGATAAAGTATTTAGTGAGGAAAGATTTTATTCTGCAGATCCAACTTTCTTTAAAGTGTTCAACTGCACATTCATTTTAGGAAATCCTGAGAATGCTTTAAGAGAACCTCTTTCATTAGTGATTACCGAAAGTATGGCTAATAAGTATTTCGGAAATGAGAACCCTCTTGGTAAATTGCTTAATGCAGACCGTAGAAGAGATTATATTGTTACTGGCGTAATCAAAGATTTTCCTTCCAATTCTCATTTCCATTTTGATTTTATCGGTTCCATGTCATCATATCCACAGGTCCGACATGATAACAGGTGGGTATCTAATAATTTTTATACCTACATAAAGCTCAAAGAAGGAGTGGATTATAGAGATTTTGAAATAAAACTTCAGGGTCTAATCAGGAAATATGTTGTGCCTCAGATAGAGGAGACCTTCGGAACTACTTTTGACAATTTACTTACTCAGGGAAATTCATACAATTATCATCTTCAACCTTTAACAAGTATTCATCTTAACTCTGATCTGGAAAATGAAATTGAACCAAATGGGAATGCTGCTTATGTGTATATATTTTCATTTATCGCGATAATGATCCTGGTAATAGCGTGCATAAACTTTATGAATCTTGCAACCGCACGTTCTTCAAACAGGGCAAAGGAAATAGGTATAAGAAAAACCCTGGGGAGCAGCCGTAATCAGCTTGTAAAACAATTCCTTGTTGAAACTGTATTGATGTCCCTTATATCGCTCTCAGTTGCAGTTATAATAGTAGAGTTAACACTTAAACCTTTTAATTACCTGATCGGAAAAGATATAAGTATAAATTACTTTGGCAATTTTGCTTTCATTCCGCTCATCATAATTATGGCAATATTAGTTGGAATTCTGGCAGGCATTTATCCGGCGTTTTATCTTTCATCATTTAACCCCATAAGAGTATTTAAGAAGAATGCTTCAGAAAAAACCAGCGGGTCCTGGCTTAGGAATGGACTCGTTATTCTACAATTTTCTATATCGATCATTCTATTTATTGGTACAATTATCATCTATACCCAGCTGAATTATATTCGTGATAAAAAGCTGGGTTTTGACAAGGAACAGGTTCTTGTTGTTCAGAAAACTGATGACATAGGTTCTCAGATAGATAGTTTCAAAGATGAATTACGTAAAATTCCGGGTGTGATAAGTGCAAGTAACTCAAATGTTTTAATGGGCGAACAGTTTAATTCGGGTGGCTGGCAGGTGCCTGGAGAAAAAGGAAATGAGACCAGGCTGCTGTGGGGACTTAATAGTGATTACGATTTCGCACGTACTTATGGGATCCAAATTGTTAAAGGCAGATTTTACTCCCGGGACTGGTTCACTGATAATAATAGTATAGTGATAAATGAAACAGCTGCAAAAACATTAGGTATTTCTTCAGATCCTATAGGTAAGGAATTAGTCAGACTCGATGATGAATTTACTAGGTTTACTGTAATAGGTTTGATGAAGGATTTTCATTTTGAGTCACTTCAGCAGTCAATAAAACCTGCCGCAATAACTTTAAATGGACCAGGACAGTTTGGCAAATATGTTTCAATAAGATTATCGCCCGGGAAGCTTAATCAAAAAATTTCAGCAGTTAAACATGTATGGGAGAAGTTTGCAGGTAATCAAGCCTTTGAATACTTCTTTTTCGATGAGAAATTTGCGCAGATTTATAAATCAGAAGAACAAACCGGAACAATAGCAATGGTATTTTCTATGCTGGCAATATTTATTGCATGCCTGGGTCTACTTGGCCTTGCCTCATTCTCAACAGAGCAAAGAACAAAAGAAATAGGAATACGTAAGGTGCTGGGAGCCACTGCTGGGGGTATTGTGGTATTGCTTTCAAAAGAATTCATAAAGTGGGTGCTCATTGCGAATCTCATTGCCTGGCCGGCTGCTTATTTTATAATGCGCCGCTGGCTGCAGGATTATGCCTATAGGATTGATTTAAGTCTTAGTCCTTTTATTATCTCAGCAATCCTGGCTGTTCTTATAGCTGCTGTAACGATCGGATATCAGGCACTTAAAGCAGCAGTAGCTAATCCGGTTAATTCATTGAAGTATGAATAAGTTAGTAAATATTGCCGGGTAACTCATTCAATAAGGAACTATGATGAGAAAAAAATTATAATAAAATCGATTAAATAAAGTAGAAAAAACATATGCTTAAAAATTATCTTAAAATAGCCATCCGCAATTTCTTTAAACATAAAGGATATGGCTTTATAAATATTGCAGGGTTAACTATTGGATTAGCATGCTGCCTGGGTATTTTTCAGTATGTTGCATTTCAATACAGTTACGACGGCTTTCATAAAAACAAAAATCATATTTACCGTGTGCTTCAGTCAACTCCGCTTTATAATGAACCAAGGGAGCACGGAGGGGCATTCACAGGATACGCATTCGGACCAGCATTATCTGACCAGGTTCCCGAAATACGATATGTAACAAGAGTCCATCCTGAATATGATGGTGCAATTATGTCAGCGCAGGAAAATCCTGGTCGTGTCTTTGAGGAAGAAAAGGTAATTTACGCTGATCCGGATTTTCTTAAGATGTTTAGTTTTTCTATAGTTAGCGGAAACAAAAAAGCAGCTCTCAATACCGGCACAATGCTTCTCTCTGAATCTGCTGTTAAAAAATATTTCGGTAATGAAAATCCTATTGGAAAGATGATTAACGTTACTGGTCATATTGATAAAAGCTTAATGGTCAATGGGGTATTTCAGGATGTACCAAATAATTCTCACCTGAAGTTTGACTTTCTTCTTCCAATGGATGATCTGGTTCGTGAGGGATATGCTGATGAACCAGAGGATGGATGGAGCTGGAATAATTTTGTTACTTATGTTCAGCTTTATGAAAATGCAGATGCAGTAAAGGTTGTCCAAAAAATGGAAAAAGCTTATAAAGTTCGTCGCAGTGATATGCTGCGTCAGCAGGGAAGGACCGTTGTATTATTTGCCCAGCCTTTAAGCGATATACATTTGAATGCTGATATCGATTCTCCTGTTGCGGAAATGGGCAGCTACAGATCAGTTTACTTTTTTACAATAATTGGCTTGATTACACTATTAATAGCGCTCGTAAATTACATCAATCTGGAAACAGCCCGGGCTATTGACCGCGCACGCGAAATCGGCGTCAGAAAAGTTGTAGGTGCTTATCGCACTCAGCTTATTATTCAGTTTCTATGTGAGTCTGCACTGATGAACTTTGTCGCAGCTGTGATTGCCTTTGTTATTGCTGAAGCACTTGCACCAATCTTAAATGATGTGGCTGGAATTCAAATTCCAGGTGCATTGTACCTGAATCCACTGTTCTGGGCGGCTTTTTTTGGTGTATTCTTAGTGGGGACTCTTCTTGCTGGATTATACCCGTCCTTTGTTCTGTCTTCATTCCGACCTATTGCCGCACTTAAGGGTAAAGCCGGTTCTTTCACCGGACAACTTTGGCTGCGCCGTGGACTTGTAGTTCTGCAATTTGCGGCTTCAGTTGTTTTGATTGGAGGAACTTTAGTAGTATATGACCAGCTTGGATATATGCGAAATATGGAGCTCGGAATCAAAATTGATCAGGTGCTTGCGGTTACAGGTCCCCGCGTTCTCCCTGAAGGAACAGAACAATCAGTTGCAATGCGCACCTTCAAAAATGAACTTCAGCGTCTTCCATCAATTAGACAAATAGCGACTTCGGAATCACTTCCGGGGAAAGGATTTAACTGGAATGGAGCTTCAATTCGAAAATCCAGTGACAGCCCGGCTGATGTAATTCGAGGTGTAGTAACATACGTAGATACAGCATTTTTCTCCGCCTACAGAATGAAGATTGTTGCAGGCAAAGGATTTAATGACATTTCGCTCCCGGTTCCTGATGATATTCCATGGCCTGTTGTTGCTAATGAGACAGCGGTTAAGACACTGGGATTCCAATCTTCTGCTGCGGCTATAAATCAGTCATTGGATATTGGAGGTTACACTGCGCAAATAGTCGGCGTTCTCAAGGATTTCAATTGGTCATCGGCACATACGCCCAGACAAAATATTTTCTTTGGTCCGGTTGAAGCGGGAAGGCTTCTCTCGGTTCATCTGAATACTTCAGATCTGACGGGTACAATAGCTTCAATTGAAGAAATCTATAAACGTCTCTTTCCCGGGAATGTTTTTAGTTATGAGTTTGTTGATGAAGGTTTCCAAAAACAATACACCGATGAAGAGCAGTTCGCATCTTTATTTACACTGTTTGCTATTTTTGCAATCGTAATTGCCTGCTCCGGACTCTTTGGGCTTGCAGCATTTACCACAAGGCAGCGTACAAAAGAAATCGGTGTACGCAAGGTTCTCAGAGCCTCTGTTTCGGGCATAGTAGCATTGCTTTCTAAGGATTTCCTGGCTCTTGTTGTTGTCTCAATTGCAATAGCTTCACCTGTTATATATTTTCTTATGAATCAATGGCTTGATGATTTTGCTTACCGTGTTGAACTTGGACCTGTAACATTCCTTATAACAGGAGCACTCGTTTTGCTTATAGCAATAATAACAGTAAGTTATCAGTCGGTACGTGCTGCTGTTGCTAATCCGGTGAGATCATTAAAGTATGAATAATCATCTGAGGTTTCGTTAAATAAAAATATAGAAAACATAAAGGTTTGATATGACAGATATCTGCATACCTATTACTCATTTAGGCAAGAACCAGATCGCTGAAGTAACAGTTTCTTTTGGTAATGTTCAGCAGAAACACAGTTTTCGCGTAGAAGCCTTTCCCTGGGATACTCATACTTCCATAGAGAAAAGAATCTTATTTCTTAAACGTATGATAGAAGACTACGATAGAAACTGGGAACTTATTCAAATCTATAACCCTGGTACATCGGCTGAGTATATTCACGTTTTATTTAAATTGAAATCCTCAGCCTCGCTTTTATAACAATATGTATTGTAGTATCAATTCTGATTTTCAATAACAATATCTGATTACCAGTCCTATCATTTTACATCCTCCACTACGGAGAAGTTTAAGCATACACTTTTATCATCTGATCTGAAAAAAAAGAAAAAAACTGCAAGTAGTATTTCGAAACCTGTAGTAGCATAATAAAAAGCTATATAATGTACCGGCTTTGATAATCCGGCAAACACTTTAATAATGATTGTTATTTCATAAAACGCTAAGGCCAGCAGGAAAAGACTGATCAATCGTGCTGTGCCAAGGTGAACCATAAATTCTTTTATAATTAATAATATTATTAGTACATGAATAACTAAAACACAGCTTGTAAGTATCTCCCGATCAAGTTTGCATGATAACAGGAACAATAGAACTAATCCTCCCATATAAATAATATTACTTTTTATTTTACTCCTGATATTTACCAAAGAGAGTAAAAGTAAGTAAGAGAATATTATAAAAACTTTGATTGAAGAAAAATGAAATAACATTGAACTAATAAAAGCGATGGGATCAATCAACGAAAGTATTAGAAAATATTTAAAGTACTTTCCCCCGTATTGCCTGAAAGGAGGTAATAACCAGATTGCAAAATTGCACCAGAAGATGAATAGAGATAATGCCATTTCTTCGCTCGCGGAGTAGTGGTGAAATACTACATGTTTTAATATTTAGGTGTTTGCAAATGCAGTTTAAGAATCCAGAACTGATATGTATCAGGTGATAAATCATAAGGTAGTTGTTAAATTGTGATTTCTTCAGTTAATCCTTTGTTCAATATTTCAATAAAAAGTAATGTCCCTTGTTCTGGCGCCGTTTCAATTACCAGTTTTCCTTTCATACGTTCCACTCTTTGTTTGATACTATATAATCCCAGAGATCTGGTGTTGGATTTTTGAACTTTTTCTAAGCTAAATCCAATCCCGTCATCGGAAATAACAAGTCTCGTACGATCATCACAAATTTCCAGGTGTAAAAGACATTCCTGCGCCTTTGCATGTTTGATTACATTGTTGATTGCTTCCTGCGAAATCCTGTATAGGTTAGATTCAATATGAGATGGTAACCGTGTTTCCTTACCTCTGTGTTCCAGAGATAACTTTAATCCCGGCACTGCTGCATTTTGACAGAGATCCCTGAGAGCGGGAGCCAATCCCATCTGATCCAATACGCGTGGCTTTAACTTATAGGATATTGTCTTAAGTTCATCAATTGCATTCTCCTGCATTTCTACAATTGGATCAAGATTATCAGTATTTATAATATTATTATTTAGTTTTAGTTGTACCAGTTTCACCTTCACCAGAGATAGTTTCTGATTGACCCCATCATGCAATTCATATGCTATTCTTTGGCGCTCTTCTTCAACTTTATCCTGTGATAGCGTCATGAGTTCCTTCAACTTGCTTTCATAATTCAAACTATCAGTAATATCACGCATGTAAAGAAGTATAATGTTATCGGCAGAAATTTGCCTTGAGTACATGGAGTAACTTCTTTCATTTATATTATAAACTTCACGTAAAGAAGAACCATCAAGATTTTCCTGAAGATTTATTTTAGCACCAAGCAAATCATCTATATATATTCCCTTTAACTTTTTGGACTCAAGAAGCTGGCTGGCCGCTTTATTAGCACTTAATACGAATCCTTTTGTGTCCAGACGAAATAAAGGATCAGGACTCAATTCAGCAAACAATGCCAAAAGCTCCTTATTTTTCTTTTCCAGTTTTGCTTTTTCTTTAAGATGAAAGATCTGCTGCGGAATCAGTACATACTTAACGAAGTAATAAATAGTGGTTGTAAGTATAAGAGTTACAAAAATGGCGAGATATATAGGATTATCAATTTGGGTAAATACAATCAAGTATTCCCTTATCTCATTTCCTTGAAGCGTAAAATTGTCCTTATGGTTAAAATATTGCCAAATATAAATTAAAATATTATGAATGTATATAGGTTTGTAATATTTATTCATCACGGTAGTAATGAGTAATTGTAATCCTCCGGACCATGTTGTAAATTGGTTGCATTCATCAAAAGGAATTATTATGAGTAACAGCAATAGTAATTATTTTAGAGCATTAGTATTTTCTTTATTCATCTTTCTTTCCATAAACATCCCTGCACAAATTCCTCAATTTACAGGTAGAACCGATATTGGTGATGTAGACATACCGGGTTCTGTTCAATTTAAGCAAGATACAATCATTATGACCGGGAGTGGTAACAATATCTGGGGAGATAATGATGCGTTCTCGTTTTTATGGAATGAAATCAAAGGTGATATTTCCCTCTCGGCAAATGTTATCTGGGTTGACAAAGGGAAAAATCCACATCGGAAAGCCGGATGGATGATCAGATCAGGACTTGAAAAAGATGATCCGTATGTGGATGCTGTAGTACATGGAGATGGATTGATAAGTATGCAGTATAGGAAAATTAAAGGTGATCTCACTTACGAAGTTCAGTTGCCTCTTAAGATGAAAGGAATTCTGATATTAGAGAAAACCGGTGATCAATTTACTTTAACAATAGAGGACCAGGAAGGAAAACAGCATATTGTGGGAACAATATCTATGGAGATGAAGGAGGCATACTATGCCGGACTAGCAATTTGTTCTCACGATTCCACAGTATCTGAAACAGCAAAGTTTTCAAATATTAAATTCCATGAATTGGATTCTCTATCCTCCGGTGAAAGGATTGTTGAAAGCACATTGGAAATTCTAAATATTGCTAGCGGTTTACGGACTACTATCAGGAAGGCCAAAGAACATTTTGAAGCCCCTAACTGGAGCAGAGATGGAAATTATTTCCTGTACAATAGTAAAGGTAAAATTTATAAATTGCCGATAACAGGAGGAGAACCTGAACTGCTGAACACCTCTTTTGCAGTGCAATGTAATAATGACCATGGAATTTCTCCCGATGGTAAACACTTGGTTGTAAGTCATCATGCTGAAGATGGAAAATCTATGATCTATGTCTTACCGATTAGAGGCGGAGAGCCCAGGCTAGTTACAAAACTCGGCCCTTCATACTGGCATGGTTGGTCACCAGATGGTAAAACTCTTGCATATTGTGCCGAAAGAAACGGCGAGTATGATATTTATACAATTTCTGTTTCAGGAGGTAATGAAACGAGACTTACTTCTGCTCCCGGACTTGATGATGGACCGGATTATAGTCCCGATGGAAATTTTATTTATTTCAATTCGGTTAGAACAGGTCAGATGAAGATCTGGCGAATGAAAACAGACGGAACAGAACAAACACAAATCACTCCTGATGATAATTTTGGAGACTGGTTCGCTCATCCTTCTTCCGATGGAAAATGGTTGGTATTCCTTTCATACGATAAATCTGTTGAGGGGCATCCTGCTAATAAAGATGTTTTGTTGAGAATAATGCCTGTTGATGGTGGTGAAATTAAAATAGCAGCAACACTTTTTGGAGGACAGGGTACAATCAACGTACCCTCCTGGTCTCCTGATAATAAACACGTTGCATTTGTGAGTTATCGTCTTATGAAATAATTTAGAATTGAATATAGTCCCGGGTGATCTTACCGGGACTACAAAGAAGTTTATTTTAATAACAAAGTTTTAATAGTCGATGTATACTTCTCGGTTTCAATCCGGAATATATAAACACCTGTTGCTGCATCAGCAGCTTCCCAGCGAACTTCATGCGTTCCGGCGGACTGCTGTCCTTCAACAAGTGTGGTAACCAGATTACCAACAATATCATAAACCTTAAGTCGGACCCGGGTAGCTTCAGGTATAGAATATTTGATAGTTGTTGATGCGTTAAAAGGATTTGGATAATTGGAGTACAATCTATAATTCATCTCTTCCGTGTTACTATCTTCAGCGGTTTCCTTGGCCAATATTTTCTTTATAACAGCCACCCAGTCTTTCGATCTGTCTGCGGGAGGATATCCAATTGCTCTGGTTCCTGATCCTGAAACCCGGGTTACAGTTCCATTAACAAGTCCTCCGCCTGTTCTGGGATTAAACCACATAACGGAATAGGTTCCGCTGGAATTTAGAGTTATAGAAGTTGTGCCGCCATTACTTAGATAAACAGCATATACACTGCCTTCTTTTGCAAAACAATAATTCATCGCTCCGGAAATCAAATGATCCGCTGATTTCATTGTAGCGAATGGTACATTAGCTTTAAAGAAGTTAAGTGCAATCGTTGTTAACTCCCATAAATGATTACGGCTCCTGAAATCCTCAAGATTTATATCATTATGAGGATAGGCATAACCCATATACCATTCCAGACCAGCACCACCAGCCATTAAACTTGCCCAGAGTACCTGTTTTCTATTATTGTCGTGCCAGTAATCAATTGCATCAGGTGCAACGGATTTGTCAGCAGAACCAATCTCATCAATTGATACTACCCATGGTTTTCCTGCTCTCGTCGATTCATTTATATATTGAATGGTTTTAGAATGTGTCTGTTCAGGTTTATAAACATAAAGTGAAGGGCCCTCTAAGTTACTGTATCCATATAAAGACAGGTATCTTGAGTAATTCTGACTATGGACTGAAATCATATGGTTATATGGATCAATAGCACGGATATAACTCGCATAACTTTTCTGCTGTGTTGTAGTATTGGTATTCTCTTCACCAAGATTCCAGTTCACACCAAGATGATGACCGAAACGGGCAATCAATTCTCTGTAATACAACTTCCGTTCATTGCCGAGGTTTCCATTATTTAATATGAACTCATTTTCAGTTTCCTGGGTAACAAAATGACACAAAATTCCTTTTTTATCCATATGGGAAAATACTATTTCCCACTGATCCAGTTTACTGCAGTCGAATCGAAGTCGGTTGGTGACAGATGTGTACATCCATACATCTTTGCCGTCTCCTCCTATATTAAATGTTAGCATATAAAGTGAATTAACACCTTTGGAAGCCAAATAATTTAAAGCACCAATTATATTTTTACCTTTACCGCCTTTCCAGGTGGGATCACCAGTTCTCCAGTCCTGTCTGTGTGGATCATATCGGTGTTTGGCTGGTGTCTGATCAAATTCATAGTATGCAAGAAAATTTTCCGGGCTATTTGAACCTCCCTTAATAAAATATTCTTTAGTTCCGGCAAATTGCAGATAACGGGTACCGGTATATTTTAGCATTCCTTTTGCTCTGAAATCGGGTGCCTGCTTATCCGATGAGCCAACATAAAAATTTCCCTGTGCTCCGTCAAATGAAACGGGCGTACCGGCCGAAAGATTAGTATTTATAGCAATATAATTTCCGGTTCTGAATGAAACACTATACGTCCAGTTGCCGGTTCTGTCAGGAACAAAATGGACTCGCCATTTATTTCCTGACACTGCACCGGTCTCAGACGCATTACCATCAGCAGCAAAGTATCCCGGAACTGTATAGGTCGTTGTTCCATTTGTAAACCTTACGTTAAGCCGATATGATGTAAAAGGATTTACACTGGAATTTTCTGACGAGTTTGGACCATTGAAGGTAAGCGTGACTTTATGCCACATCTTTAATTCACCTGTTACAACTGCCTGAGAGAATAAACACTGACTAAAAAGAACTAAAAACAATAGAACTCGCATTACGCTCCTCTAATAATTAATGATACAACTGAATAATCGGCACAGACTTTGTTCATGTTAGAAAAAGTTAAGGGGCAAAATTCAGTACTCTTCAAGTTAAAATGAATGGCTTACTTTTCCAGGAGGGAATTTCCGGCATACATTTTTTTCATTTCTCTCTTCTTTTTATACAAAATATTTCTTATCAATATAATGTTTCCTCCTCCTTTACCTGAATTCAGATTCTCGGGAATCAATTTGCAGATTTATGGGCATTTCACTCTGAGAGGTATTTATGTTTGATATAACAATCCAAAATAATTCCGAAGTGTATCTATCCGGCAGCTTTAATGCTGCTTCCATTCAGAAAGCCGACCAGGTTCTGGCAGACATTAATTCCGACTGCGTAATAAACTTCCGGGATTTGGAATATATCTCCAGCGCCGGTTTGGGATCTTTAATAAAAACTCATGTAAGATTGAAAAACTCCGGACATACTTTCAGACTTATAAATATGAATAAACACATAAGAGAAGTTTTTCGGTATTCAGGTTTAGATAAGGTAATGCTGATCGATTAAAAATAATAAACTTTTATTACCAACTTTATATCTCCTCGATTGTATTTAAATATGGATGATGAAGATGGTTTACTGGTTACTCAGTGCCTTAATGGCGACGGTAAAGCTTTTGAGAGAATTATAGAGAAATATTATAAGCCGGTTTACAGACTTGCAAGCAGACTTGTAAAGTATTCAGATGATGCTGAAGAAATTACTCAATCAGCATTCGTAAAGGCTTATGAAAAGCTTAACACCTATAACTCCAAGTTCAAATTTTTCAGCTGGATATACCGGATTACAATAAATGAATCTTTGAACTTTCTAAAAGAGAGGAGCCATACCTCAGAAGTAACTGAAAACACTCTTTCAGGAATTGATAATCCGGATGTGATTTATGATCAAATTGAAAATAGTAAAAAAATAGAAGATGCGTTGTTTCAGTTGGATATGCTCTACAGACTACCCGTGGTTCTTAAACATTTTATGAGTTATTCATATAAAGAATTAAGCGATCTGCTGGATATTCCGGAGAAAACTGTTAAATCCAGGCTATTTACCGGAAGACAATTATTAAAAGATATTTTAATCAAAAACGGACTATATGAAAAATGATTGAGAAGGAATATATAGAACTTATCAATAAAGATATTGATAAAGTTATTAATGCTTCTGAAAAAGAAAAGCTTCAGAATTACCTGATAAAGAATCCTGATGCACAGGCTTATTTTGAAGACCTGAGATTGTTAAATAATTATTTAAATCGAATTCCTGATCCCGAACCTCCCGCAGGTCTGAGTAAAAGAATTATCAACTCCATCAATTTCGGGAACTATAAACCGAAATCTTTCAAACACTTCCTTCCACGTTTTAATATTAGCAGGACAAGCAACTACACTAAAATTGCTTACCTGTTCGTAGGAATGTTTGTTGGCTTTTTCGTTTATGCTCTACTTGTGGATAACAATTCTTTCAATAAGAATGATGTAACCGGAACCATTGGAATTGAAAATAAAAAAATACAGAGTATTAAAGAAGTACATATCAATAATGAAGGTATCTCTGGAAGCATTCAAGTCCTTAGTGCGGGAGATTCATTCTGGTTTGATGTAGACCTTGATTCATCACAGCCATTTAATCTGGCTGTCACTCATGGAAAGGAAGTCGAGTTCATAGATTTTTCACCAAATACATTGAGTTTTACGAAAGCAGATGATTTATTGAAGGTAAGTAACTCTGCCGGTCAGCAGCATTTTTATATCTTTTTTTCAAAGAATAATGATGAAGCTGCCTTAAAGATTGAAATAGAACAGTCCGGGAGTATTCTTTTTTATGAAAAACTTTTAATTAACTAAATTTAACTTACTTCATCTGACCAACATTATTGCCGGTTGATTGTAATTGTAATAAAGGAAGATATTTATTTAAAGGAGGATCTTATGTTAGGGAAACTAAACAAAAAAACCCGCACAATTATCGTTGGTACGGCAATAGCTCTTATAGCACTAATATACTTCGCTACTGTATATCCATGGCCAAATCAAAATGTCTCTGGAACTATAGGAGGCGTTGAGAAAGCAAAAAAACACCAGGTTGAACAGCTTTCTAATAAAGATGTACAGGTTCAGGAAGGTGATATACAGAAACTTCTTCAGAATGACAAAATACAGCAGATTATTAAGGATCCCAGTGTAGTTCAAAATGACGCGCAAAAAGAAGCCTTAACAAATGCCTTGAGAGAAGCTTTAACAGTGGCATTGAAAGAAAGTGCTTTGAAACAGGATGCATTAAAACAAACTTCTAATGACGCACTGAAACAGACATCTGGCGATGCATTGAAACAAACATCTGGCGATGCATTGAAACAAACTTCAGGTGATGCCTTAAAACAGACTTCTAATGAAAATGCTCTGAAACAAACCTCATATGAAAATGCGTTGAAGCAAAAAGGAAATGAGGATGCATTAAAACAAACCTCCTATGAGAATGCATTAAAACAGAAGAGTAATGAAGATGCGCTTAAACAGACATCCTATGAGAATGCATTAAAACAGAAGGGCAATGAGGACGCATTAAAACAAGCTGGAAACGAGAATGCTCTTAAACAGAAAGCAAATGAAGATGCATTAAAACAGAATGCTCTAAAGGAAAATGCTTTAAAAGAGCAGAATGCTTTGAAAGAGAACGCATTGAAAGATATTAAGTAAAAATTTCCGCACCCCAGACTATCTTAATCCGGGAGAAACTATTCTTATTATGGTTTCTCCATTTTCTATTTTAAATATTATGCATAAACTAAACAGAACATCAACAGGAATAGAGCATATTTATAGTGTTACATGTTTTATTATGCTTTTTGTTACGTGCCAATTGTATCCGCAATTTTCAACTATTGAAACTGCCAGTCAAAGACTAATATATTACGGACTCGCCTCTTCCTACCTTGTTAAACATGTTGGAAGCTGCTCAGAAAATGCATTGGGATATCATAGCAAGCTCTATAACTATACTCCTTCAGAAAAAGTAACCGTCCTTATGCATGATCTTAACGATTATGGAAATGCAGGCGCAAGTACAATTCCCAGGAACTTTGTAATGGTTGCAATTGCACCGGCAAATTTCGTATATGAAACTGCTCCGGCAAATGAAAGAATTAATGCAACAATGAACCACGAGTATGCGCATATTGTCACTCTGGATAATGCCTCCGGAAGCGACTTGTTTTTCAGATCGCTTTTCTTTGGTAAGGTTGCTGAAAATTCCGAAACACCTTTAACTATGCTTTACAGTTATCTCACTGCCCCAAGACGGGCTTCCCCAAGATGGTACAGAGAAGGTATTGCAGTTTATCTCGAAACCTGGATGGCGGGGGGATTGGGACGGGCTTTGGGAGGTTACGACGAAATGATGTTCAGAACCATCATTAAGGAGGATAGACCTATTCTCGACATTCTGAAACTTGAGTCAGAAGGAACTCAGACTGATTTTCAGGTAGGGGCAAACGCATACCTGTATGGAACAAGGTTTATGAGCTACTTATCATTTATGTATGGATCAGAAAAGCTAATTAACTGGACATCAAGAGAACCTGACAGTTACGCATATTTCGCCTCGCAATTTCAAAATGTTTACGGGCTCGATCTGAATAAGGCATGGGGGGAATGGATTGCATGGGAAAAGAATTTCCAGGCTGAAAACCTGCAAAGAATATCAGCATACCCCGTTACACAATTCAGGAACATTGCAGAAAATACTCTCGGGTCGCTCTCCAGACCATATTATGAACCAACACTTAATAAAATATTTGCTGCAGTAAATTATCCCGGACAAACTGCATACATAGCATCAATAGATATTCACTCCGGGGAGCTTAAAAAAATATGTGATATCAAAGGTCCGGCTTTATATTTCGTCTCCTCACTGGCTTATAATCCTCAGGACAAAACTATTTTCTATACCACTGATAACAATGACTGGAGAAGTCTGTATTCTGTAGATATCAGTACAGGTAAATCTAAGCTGCTGTTGAATAAAGAGCGTATTGGTGACCTTGCCTTCAACCATTCTGATAAATCTCTTTGGGGCATAAGGCATTATAATGGAATCTCAACACTTGTCAGAATTCCTTATCCATATAAAGAATGGAACCAGGTTTACTCTTTTCCTTATGGAAGAGATATCAATGATCTTGATATTTCCCATAACGGTAAATATTTAACCGGCGCTCTTGCAGAAATAAATGGCACACAACTGCTTATAAGTCTTCAGATTGATAGCCTCTTGTCTGGTAAAGCTGTATATGATACTCTCTTTAATTTCGAAAACAGTCTCCCCGCAAATTTTATTTTTTCAAGGGATGATAAATATCTTTATGGCTCATCATATTATTCAGGAGTATCTAATATCTATAGGTATGATCTCGAAAAAAAGGATATGTCAATACTGAGTAATTCACTTTCTGGCCTTTTCAGACCAATAGAGTATTCAGAGGATTCATTGATTGCCTTTAACTATACAATCCGCGGCTTTACACCTGTCATTATTGAAAATAAACCTGTGGAGAATGTGGCGGCCATAGAATTTTTAGGTCAGAAGATCGTTGAGAAAGATACAATAGTTAAACAATGGATTGCTCCTCCTCCTGGTTCGGTGAATTTTGATTCCCTCACAATTTATACTGGTGAGTATAATAGTCTTTCAAATCTTGGCTTCGCATCCCTATATCCCATCATTGAAGGCTATAAGGATTTTCCATCATATGGATTAAGATTTAATATTTCAGATCCGGCCGGTTTTCATAATCTTGTAATTACTGCTTCTTATTCCCCAAATAACTTATTGCGGCAGAATGAGAGAGTACACCTTGGATTCAAATACGCATATTTTGAATGGGAGGCTTCGGCAGCTTTGAACAATGCAGATTTCTATGATCTTTTTGGACCAACGAAAGTAAGCAGAAAAGGTTATTCATTAGGTTTAAAATACCACAAATACCTTATCTATGATTCTCCCGAGGTAATGGATTATTATTTGTATACAAACTATTATGGAAATCTTGAGCGGCTTCCTGACTATCAGAATGTAATTGCATCTTATGACAGGTTAGCAAATTTCGGAGCTGATTTCACTTACAAAGATATGCGCTCTTCACTTGGATCAGTGGATCTTGAGAAGGGTTTTAAATTTGCGCTCAATATTAATAATAACTTTGTGAAAAATACTTTCTTCCCTCATATACATACTGATTTAGACTATGGTTTTGCATTGCCGCTTAATCACTCATCTTTATGGTTAAGGTCTTCCATTGGTTATTCATATGGAGACCGCGCAGAACCTTTTGCAAATTTTTATTTTGGAGGTTTCGGCAATAATTATGTAGATAATCTTCCTGAAAAAAGATACCGTGAATATTTCAGTTTCCCCGGAGTGGAATTAAATAGTATTGGAGGTACCAACTATGCTAAACTGAACATTGAATGGAACTTACCTCCCGTGAGATTTTTGAATTTCGGTTATTCTTCATTTTATTTAAATTATATAAGGACCTCATTGTTTAGCGGGGCGATGACAACGAATATTGATTCGGGACCGTTCCGCCGTTCATTAACTGATTTTGGAATACAGCTGGATTTCAAGTTTATTATGTTTTTCCATCTTAAAATGACATTTTCTGCGGGATACGCTGTGGCATTGGAAAGGGATCAGCGGATGACTAATGAAACGATGTTTTCACTCAAAATCTTTTAATCTGAATGATAAATATTCTAGTAAGCTTCTTACCCATAGTTCTATTTCTTCTGGCACTTATCTACCTGGATAGTTTTAAACTGGTAAAATCCGGCTTGGTAGCTCTTGCTATTCTTTCAGGGAACCTTGCTGCGGTTATTGCATTTTTTATAAACTCTGCTCTTGTAGAAAATACTTCAATAGATCTTGCGAATTATATAAAGTACATAGCTCCCATTATTGAGGAGTTCTTTAAAGTTTTCATCATTATATATCTGCTTCTGAAACATAAAATAGGATTCATGGTTGATGCCGCAATCTATGGCTTTGCCGCCGGAGCAGGTTTTGCAGTGGTGGAAAATATATATTACCTCAACACTGTCACAGACTCAGGTTTGTTCCTGTGGATCATCAGGGGTTTCGGTACTGCGGTAATGCATGGCGGCACAACTGCTGTCTTTTCAATTATTACAAAGGGCTTTATAGACAGATATAAGAGGTTCCATGCATATTATATTATTCCGGGATTTTTGTCAGTTGTGATCATCCATTCTTTATTTAATCACTTGTTGTTTTCTCCTGTACTTATGACGATGCTGCAGCTGATCATTCTTCCCATCATACTTATTACCGTATTCCATAAAAGTGAAATGAAACTCAAGCAATGGATGGAAACAGGAATGGATAACGATGTAAGATTGCTTGAACAAATAAATTCAGGTAAAATCTCAGATACCCATGTGGGTGAATATCTGATATCTCTTCAGAATAATTTTTCCGGAAATATAATAGGCGATATGCTCTGCTATATAAAATTAAATTTGGAACTGGCAGTCAAAGCAAAAGGTGTTCTGCTTATGAAAGAGGCAGGGTTGCAGGTTTTGATAGACAATGAAGTAAAAGAAAAATTTGAAGAGATCAGATATCTCGAAAGAAGTATTGGTTCAACAGGCAGACTGGCGGTTACTCCGGTTCTTCATAATTCCACACACGATCTTTGGCAGCTTTACATGCTGCAATGAAAAACCCCCGACAGATCATCGGAGGCTGCTCATTAACAATTCTTAAATGAATGCGCTTATATTACTTTTGGGCCGGCACTTTTTAACTTATGAAACGCCTGCCGAATCATATGCCTCCTGGAGTTTCTTTATTTCTAACTTCGACATTTTTAATAATGCATCCATTACATTTTTACTTCTGACAGGATCCTGTACCATTTTATTTAGTACCGCCGGTACTATCTGCCAGGAAACTCCGAATTTATCTTTTAACCATCCGCATTGCTGTTTCTCTCCGCCTTCTGAAAGTTTTTCCCACAGTTCATCTATTTCTTCCTGAGTATCACAATTTACAAAAAGGGACATACCTTCTGAAAAAGTGAAATAAGGTCCGCCATTCATAGCCATTAATTGAAGTCCTCCGATTTCAATAGTGCCACCGGCCATTTTTGTGCCTGAACCATTGTCACCAAAATCCACTGTACTTAACTGTTTTGAGTTATGAAATACTGAAGTATAAAACTTAACTGCCTCTTCAGCCTGATCATTGAACATCAGGAATACATTTATCTTCTTCATACTGCCTCCATTTTTATCCTAACTTATTTTTTATGTTTTCTAATTGATGAATATGTCTCTTAGTATGTGAAATAACAAAGTGAATTGATTCTAGCCTGGTTAAAAACCCCAATACAGGAATCTCGAAACCAATGCAAATCTTATTCAGATCGTGAGTCATTACAGATTTAACAAGCTTTCGGTTAATATCATGGAGCTTATTGATTAAAATATGTTTATCATAATAAATATCCTCGGGTAGTACAAATTCCGGAGATTTCGATTTAATACTGAAGTCCTGGAAAGAAGTTCTTATTAACTCAACCTGTTCATCCGGCCTTCTTTCTTCAGTTAGATCTTTCACCGGACCGTTTAACAGATCAATGAACCCTGAATTAGATTTTGTTACATGCTGTACAAGCTGACCTGCAGTCCAGCTATTCTCAAACGGAATCACATTTACATATTCCTGATCTAATGTTTCTAACAATCCGATCAGTTTACTATGATTATTATTAATTTCCGCAAGAAGTTCATTCCTCATATACCATCCTTCCTTTTGTACTAATTTAATTTTGAATGATATTCTTTGGAAGGCCGGATTCTGCCAATTTGCAGGGGCATATGCGGCATCTGAAAAAGAAGGCTTATTTATAATGATTAAACCATACGGGATACATTTCAGGTTTTCAGGAACACGCTATCCAAAAATTTGGCAGCGTGTTCTGTTTTATTATTCATTTAATGATGATGATGCGCGTGCTTATGCTTGCCGGCTTCTTCGATTTCAGTTTCATCATTCACAACCTGAAAATGAGCCATCATTCCTGCTTCATGATGCTCCAGAATATGACAATGATACATCCATCTGCCTGGTCTGTTATCGGGCATCCATGCGATCTTCACTCTTGATCTTGGAGGAAGGTTAACAGTATCCTTCCATGAAATATATTCAGGTTTTTTTCCATCAACTTCCAATATCTGGAAGAAAAAACCATGAAGATGAAAAGGATGATCCATCAAACTGACGTTTCTTACTTCCCAGATCTGTAAATCACCAACCTTCACCGGTTTGTCAGTTGTATGAATATCATTGTTTATCAAAAAATTAGTTCCATTTCGTAAGCTTGGACCTACAGAGAATTTAATTTCTCTTGTGGCTTTGGCCCCTTGTTCTGCAAGCGGTTCTATCTTTCTCAGAACCCCGGGAATAGATGCATTGGAGGGTTTACTCTTTCCAACTTTTACTGCTGCCCATGTTTGCTGTTTTGGCTTTGATGAGGTCATCCGGTTATATGGCAGAGATTCAAGTTTAAAAGATTCACCTTCTTTAAAAGGACCGGCCAGGATATCAACCCTTTCACCGGGAGTAATCAAAACCTCTGTTGCAGGTACAGCTCTTTCTAACAAACCGCCGTCAGACGCAATAATCTGAAAAAGTCTTCCTTCAAGAGTAAGCTTGAAATACCGTGCGCTTGCGGCATTGATGAATCTCCATCTCTCTGTCTGCCCAGCATTAATATTGATGACGGGATTTTCTTTCCCATTAATTAAGAGAGTTTCTCCCTGCCTGCCGTCATGCCTTTCCATCCATCTTGCAAAAAACCATCCCGGTTCCTTAAAATTGTTATCCCCGGTGAGTTTCATATCATCAAGAAGAAAGATCTTTTCCCCATCTGTAACAGGTACACCTTCATCACGCACTATTAATCCCCCGTACACTCCTCTTTCCATCTGGACTGTTTCATTAAAGTGGGAGTGATACCAGAAAGTACCAGCATCGGGAACCATAAAACTGTACGTGAATTCTTCACCGGGTTCAATTGGTTTCTGAACATCATCGGTTCCATCCATTGATGACGGAAGACGGATACCATGCCAGTGGATAATAGTAGGTTCTATTAAATTATTCTTTACTTTTATATTTAAAGTATCACCCTTGTTCGCTTCTATGATCGGACCCGGTAATTGATTATTAAAACCCCACACTTCAACAGTTTTCCCCGGAGCTATATCCCATTGAAACTCACCTGCGGTAAGTTCGTAATTGCGTGTTCGTGTTTTTGATTCCACACAACCCTCCATTTCTTAGTTATATTGTATAATTGTATTCTCCCTGCGCGGTAAGAATACATTAATATTTGCAACTGAACTATTATATGTAAAAATTATGGGATAGAACTCCTCGTGTCACTTAACCACTTACACGTGTATTCATAGATCTTATTCTTTCGTACAGCGTTTTAGAGATCTGCAGCATTCCCTGCATATTCTTCATAGTTATTCCGGTAAAGTAAAATATCATTCCCGCTTTATACTTCGGTGAAAAATATGCCGCGGTAAATATACTTCCTGAAAATCCGTTCATCGAATAGACCGTGTCACCTTCCATTTCAAAAATAACCCACGTTAGTCCCATATCTATTGGCTTATGTGACCGGCTTGGAACATTAGCTACTCCCTGGGGACTCACAATTTCATTTACGGTTCCAGGCTTCAGCATTTGAAAATCCTTATATGTTCCTTTGTTTATATATGCAACCACAAATCGCGATAAATCCTGCATTGTCGTTCTCAGCATCCCTTCAGGATATCCCGGCGTTCCGAAATGTTTTATCTTCTTATAAATCTTTGAAGTGTCGCTCTGCGGAAAGCCATACCCGAAAGCGATCCTGCTCGTATCAAGATCCTTTAAATGCCAGCTGGTATTAACCACTCCCATCGGCTTGAAAATATTCTCATTGCAGTATATTTCGAAATCTTTTCCCGATAACTGCTCAACAAGATAACCAATTAACGAGAAAGAGATATTCGAATAACCGTATTTTGTGCCCGGCTTAACTGTTTTGCTGAAGTAATCCGCAGAATAATATTTGCTTCCCGGGGTAAATAATCCTTCAACAAATTCCCTGAAAGGAATGGGAGAATCTCCCCAAACCCCCAAGGATACTTTGTTGCCCATCGGCATAATATCCTCAAAACTGTTTGTATGAGTAAGTAGCATTCTTATGGTAATAGGAATATCAGGGAAGTTAGGATTTCTTACATTGAATGGCACATACTTATTAACATCATCATCAAGATTGAAAAGTCCTTTCTCGTATAACTGCATCAGTGCAGTGGTTGTTACAGTTTTGCTTAAAGAAGCAAGCTGAAAAATATCAGTGGTCTTAAGAAGATCTTCCGCCTCCAGATCTCTGTAACCATAAGCGCCCTCCCATGTAATGCCATTTTTATCCATCAGGCATGCTCCCAGGGCGACATAATTATTATCTGCTATAACCTTTTGAAAAAACTGGTCTAAACTGGAATTCTGTTCACGGAGAGCATTCCCGGTATTTTGATCCTGCGCTGAGATTATGCGCGGCAGCATTATACATGCTGAAACAATCAGCATTATACGAAAAGATCTGAGCCTTTTCATGTATACACCTCTTGTTGATTATAAATTTTAGACGAACACTGATACATTTCAGTTCTTTAGATACTTTGTATTATTATTTTTACTATCACCTCAGCAAGGTTTGCACTTCAGGAATCTGGTATTTACCTTTACCTATAAAATTAAACGGAGCATCTGAATGAAAATATTTTTTACTATTATTTGTTTAATGTCTGCAACCATTGCACAAACATCATCCGATTCTATACCTTCAAAAGAAGGATGGGTACTCAGTTGGAATGATGAATTCTCAAAAGATGGTATGCCTGATACTTCAATCTGGAAGTATGAACATGGTCCTAACTGGTATAATGAAGAACTTCAATACTATACCTGGGGAAGACAAGAAAACGTTCATGTAAAAGATGGTCATCTGGTTCTCGAAACCAGGCATGAAAAATACGGAGTACGAGACTATACATCAACCAGAATTAACTCAATTGACAGCTGGACATATGGCAGAATGGAAATTCGTGCCCGGCTGCCCAAAGGTAATGCACTCTGGCCGGCTATATGGATGATGCCTATTGAAAGTAAATATGGCGGCTGGCCTAAGAGCGGCGAGATTGATATTATGGAAAACTGGAGCCGCGATCAGGAACGAATACTGGGAACTGTACATACAGAGGCATACAACCATGTTATTGGAACACAAAAGGGCGGTGATATGACAGTACCCGCTCCATGGGAGAACTTCTACACTTATTCAATCGAATGGACAGAAGATCAGATCGACTGGTTTATTGATGATAGTCTTTATTATTCGTTCAGCAAAGAAGAAGGTGTTGGATCTGATAAGTGGCCTTTTAATCATCCATTCAGATTCATTCTAAATGTTGCTGTGGAAAAGTTTGCACCGGGACAGGAACATACCTGGGATAAAAGAACTATGGAAATAGATTACGTAAGAGTATTCCGCAAAGAACAATAAAATAATAAACCGCCTTTCTGCAAATTCCCGGGGGACCTCCTCCGGGAATTAGATTGACATCTATCCTTATTTAGCCATGGCAAGGGAACATTCCAGCGCATCTTACGTCCTAATTTAGAAGCGGTGATCTATGCACTTTTCCATTATATTAAATTTTCTTAATATGCATTTGCCAGCCGCTCTAATGTTTATCAATAGAAACAAAAGGTAATTACATGAAACGATTAATACATTCTTCAATCATATTAATCCTGTTCCTGTGTGCAACAGTAAATTCGCAGAACCTTCCGCAGATAAGAACAAGTCCGCACGCCAGAATTCTCCAGCAAATTGGATTAAGCGAAATAACTATAGATTATCACAGACCTGCAGTCCTGAATCGTGAAATATGGAATAATGTTGTACCCTACGGAACGACAAATCTTGGTTTTGGTACAGCAAAGCAATCCCCTTGGCGGGCAGGCGCAAACGAAAATACAACTATCTCTTTTTCAGATGACGTAACCCTGAATAACCAGAAGCTTCCTGCAGGAACGTATGGTTTGCATATGATTGTTACAGACAAGGATTGGACAATAATATTCAACAAAGTTTCAACTGCCTGGGGTAGTTTTTTCTACAACCCTGATGAGGATGCATTACGTATAACTGCTGTGCCGGAGAAGGCTGATTTCACAGAATGGCTCACATATGGTTTTGAAAATCTTACAACAGAGTCTGCAGATATTTTTCTGAAATGGGAAAACCTTAAGGTAAAGTTTAATGCTAAGTTTGATTTAGATCTGGTTGTTATGGAAAGATATAAAAAGACTCTTGTTGGAGCTCCGGGATTTAATGCTCAGACTTATCAGCAGGCAGCTGCTTATTTTATCAATAAAAATAAGTACCTCGACGAAGCATCAGCATGGATCGATCATTCAATATCAATCCAGGAAAACGGTTCTAATCTTCTCACAAAAGCACAACTTCTTGATTTAAAGGGAAACAATGACGAAGCAGAACAGTTAAGAAAAAGAGCTGTTGAGATTGCGACTGAAACCGAGTTGAATACTTATGGTTACAATTTATTATTGCAGCAAAAAAATATTGATAGAGCAATTGATATATTTAAGATGAATGTTGAAAAACATCCTGATTCATGGAATGTTTATGATAGTCTTGCAGAAGCATTCGCCCTCAAAGGTGATAAAGCAAACGCCCGGAAAAATTATAAACTTGCTCTCGACAAATCCCCTGAAAGCCAGAAACCAAGAATACAGCAGGCAATCACCGGACTTGAATAGTATGAAACATCGCCAACCCGGGGCATTGTTCCAACGCTCTCAATTTAAGGCTGAAAGCCTTACATATATTAGCCCAGGGCAACCGCCCTGGGTTAAAGGAAACCCCAGAATATTAAGAGAGTTGCTTAACTTGACATCATTGGGTATTATCCCGGGAGGCATCTCCGGTACTCTCCCTTAATTCTATAGTCTGCTTTTAAAGTCAATAATAACTCCCGTCAGATGGTCTTTGCCTTTATAATTACTCTCCACCTGGATTCTGAACTCGTTTTGATTTCGTTTTGAAATCGTTTTCATTTCGTTTCGGATTTTGTTGGGATCGGGCGGAAATTTGATTGGTATTTTGATATGTAACCTTCACTTCCAAAATACAAATAAATCTTATAATATCAAAAATCATCAACCCGCAGCTGAATAAATCCTCCTAAATTTTATTACTCTCATATTTGTACTGTATAAATGCAATTGACTCAGTATCCGGAAATTATAGCTTGAACTAATATTATTTATATAACCAGGGATCCAGGTTGAAAACATTCCTTATTGTATTTGCAGTACTAATACTTGCCGCCGTTAGTTATTATCTGTTCATAATCAAAGGTCGTGAGGAGGAATTCGCGGAAAACTTCATTCCTAAAATAGAAAAGATGAACATGTCTCTCCTGAACCTTACTTCTGAAAAGGCAGATATGAAAGTTAATATGGTAATTAATAATCCTGCTCCGGTCGGGATCCACATTGATAGTCTTTATTACACAGTTTCAATCGACGGTACTGAAGTAATAAAAACAACATATCCGGATCCGGTTGATATTGAATCAGGAAGTCAGTCCGAAATAGATCTTCCAATCTCTTTAAAATTTGATAATCTGAAAGAGATACAGGACCGTAAAGAGAGTGAAGGCAGTGACAGCGGTAATTATCATCTTGCTGCAACAATTTTTCTTAACAACAAACTTATTCCTAAAAAGAAGTTCGATCTTGAATTTGATAAAGTTCTGCCTATGATATGGTTCCCGGAAATTAATATAGAAGGAGTTGATGTAAATAAACTAAAACTATCAGGAGGAACCCTTGATACTCAGATTAAAATCACTAATAAAAATGTATTTGACTTGAGCTTTAAAAATTTATCCTACCAGATAAAAGTCGAAGATAATGAATGGATGAAGGGCGAAAAATCTGATCCTGTGATAATTCCCGCGAAAGATTCTGTTACTGCTTCCATTCCAGTGGAACTTGATCTGGGACAAACAGGGGAGAGTTTAATAGATCTTCTTCTTAAGGGAGACGATCTCAGATATGAATTCAGGATGAGCTCAGAACTGGTTTCAACTAATGATATAATTGAGAACAGTAACATTCAAATGAACTCATCAGGAACACTGGGCTCATTGAAAAAAGCTGTTAAATAATTCTTAAAAGAAAATTTCATTTTGGATTTTTCCGCACATAGGTCTGTCCCGCTTATTAAAAGTTTACTATCTTTGAATATCACATATAAAAATTTCCATGAAAGAACTGAAAGATTTTGCGCATGAACTTGCGCGGGCAAGCTCGGGTATTATAAGAAGTTATTTCAGAACTGAAATAGTCATAGATACAAAAACAGACCTGTCACCGGTCACTATTGCGGATAAGAAATCGGAGGAGCTTATGCGCGAAATGATCATGAAACATTTTCCTGAACACGGTATACTGGGGGAAGAGTTTGGCGCTTACAATGAAGAAGCTGAATTCCAGTGGATTCTTGATCCCATAGATGGAACTAAAAGTTTTATCTGCGGTACGGTTACTTTCGGAACATTAATCGCTCTGACAAAAAACGGGGAACCGCTGCTTGGAGTGATTAATCAGCCTGTCTTAAATGAATACCTGATTGGTGATAATACCTCCGCGGAGCTGAACGGAATTCCCGTTCATGTACGGGATTGTACAACTCTTTCAGACGCTATTCTGCTTACAACAGATCATCTTAATATAGAAAAATATCAGGATGCTGATAACTTCAACAGACTTATTCATAAAACTAAATTATATCGTAATTGGGGTGATTGTTACGGTTACTATCTGGTTGCTTCAGGTTTCGCTGACATAATGATCGATCCGGTTATGTCGGTATGGGATTCAATGGCTCTGATCCCTGTAATCAGAGGTGCAGGCGGCATAATTTCAGATTATCAGGGCAATGATCCAATTAATGGTAGCAGCATTATTGCGTCCAATCCTGATCTGCATCAGGATGTGATAAATATACTAAACCCTCATTTATAACTATACGAATCCGGCTTTTACGCCTTCGGTCCGCTGCTCATCAGATCATTAATAAAAACCATATTGGGATTATCTGATCGCGAGATAATTATCTTCAAAACTGCAGTTAATGGCACTGATAAAAGTGCTCCTGTTACTCCCCATATATATCCCCATAATAAAAGAGAGAATAGGATTATTAATGGATTTAATCCCAGCCGGTCCCCGAAAATTTTTGGTTCAATAATGTTCCCGATTATCGTATCAATAACAATCAGCACCGCGGCTAAAGTTAATGCTGCGGGTACCGAACCTGTTTGAATCAGCAGCATAATACATGGTAAAGATAATCCTATCAGTGAACCTATATTGGGTATAAAGTTTAGAAGAAATATTAACACGGCCCATACAATTACAAAATCAACTCCGAAAATCCAGATAACTGTGCCTTCAATTATACCTGTGGAAAGACTAATTAGAAATTTTGTTACTATATATCTTTGCACCTGGTTAGTTATATCTTTGAAAGTCTTCTGGACTTTCATATCATCCCTCGATTCAGATTTCTTTTTCTCTCTTTCGCTGCCATCAGGATGGCCCTTTGACTCATTTTTATTGCTTAAGTATCTTTTCCTTACAGCCAGGTAAATATTGTTATGCCCTGTTACAACAAAGACAAAGAAGAACAATACAAATAATAAACTGCCAAGAGCAGAAAAGGTTGAAGTAAACACATTGCCTGCTAAGAGTTTATAATCTATTTTTGCTAAAAGTTCTGCTATACTGAATTTTGTTAATTCCGGATCCTTTATTCCCATTGAAGTAGCAGTTGATATAATAATGCTATTTAGTTTGCGTTCATATTCCGGAAGAAACTGCTGGAATTCACTGAAGGAATCAATTACAAGAGATGAGATGCTTGCAAAAATAAGCAGAACTGCTGCAATATCTATAAGTATAGTAGCCCAGGTTGGAATTTTATATTTTTCCAGGTAGTTATTCAGCGGGGAAAATACAAAAAAAAGGAAATAGGCTATTACAAACGGAATGAATATTTCCGCCAGCAGCTTTAAAATGCTGAAGATTACTGCAATGCCGATAATGATAATAAATGCATACGCTGTCGATTTGAGTGCTCCCTGTTTTTCTTCCATTTTTGCCTTAAAATTTTAGCAATCTATATTAAATTACAATGAATTATTGAAAAAGTCGCCTCCGGCAGTATTCAATTAAGATGATTTAACTTGTTGATATAAGTCATATTTTTTGCTTAATTATCCCTAATTAAAAAATATTATCGCGGTATGTTCAAGTTTCAATCTAAAATTAAAAGACAAATACAAATTCTTGGATTAAGTCTCTCTAAATACAGACGCTATACAGTGCCTGATTTAGCTGAACTTTTTAATGTTGAAGAGCTCACAATAAAAAGAGATTTACAGGAACTGAGATCGGAAGGAATTGAGATACACTCAACAAAAAAGAAGGGTGTCTGCCTTAATACACCTCTTGAAGAGAATCAAATTAAGGAAATAATACTTCACTTTATCGGATTCAACTTTACTCAACAGTCTGTGGATAGATCAACTACTTCACTCATTAAGAAATATAACTTAGAAGCCCTGGAAAATATTGTACTCCTGCAGCTTTCCATAGACAATCATGAAATGGCCGAGGTAAAATACTGGGATGAAAATAAAAGCGAGTATCTTAAAAGGCAGATTTGTCCCCTCCTGATATTTCAGAATGACGGCAGCTGGAGAGTTTTATGTCAGGATGGAGAAATAATTAAACAGTTCCTGCTTGAAAAAATCTCAGACGTAAGACTTACAGGCAGACACTTTAAAAGAATATCACCTGCTGAATTTGATGATCTCTTTTCTAATTCATGGAAGAGCTGGATAGGGAATGACCGGATAGCGTTTAAACTTTATATGTCAAAACAATGGGCTGATAGAATTCAGCATAAAGTACTTCTTAAAAATCAGCGTATTTCCACCTGTGATGACGGCTCAGTTATTTTTGAGGCTGAAGTAAATTCCCTTTCTGAACTTGCTGCATGGATTGTAAGCCGTGGTCAGGGTATTGAGGTTCTTCACCCGTCGGAACTAAAGCAGGCGGTTATAACTCTTGCGAAAGAAACATTGAGCAATTATAACAAAGATTAAATATAATATCACATACAGGTAGAGTTTCAACTTTATAAACTGCTCAATTGCTGGTATTAAAATGAAAATATTAGTCGCCCCTAACAGTTTTAAAGAATGTTCCTCATCTGTTGAACTGGCATCTTTAATATCTTCAGAGCTCCAAAAGAAAAACTTCACTGACCTTCTTAATTCACCTGTATCTGACGGAGGTGATGATTTTCTTGAAGTCTATACTCATAATTTTCCGTGTAAATCGTTAATCTTTCAGGTAAAGAATTGTTATAATGCTGAACCCACACTGATTCCAGCTGCCTATGATAATAATACATCAACATTCATCCTTGAATCCGCACAATTAATCGGTCTGAGAAGAATTCCTCCAATTTATAGAAACCCTGTTAAATTAAACTCTGAAAATGTTGGTATCCTTCTTAAGGATATACTTAAGAATCATAAAACAGTAAATGTACTAATCGGACTTGGAGGGACTGGAACAACGGACCTGGGACTTGGCTTATGTAAAGCATTCGGGCTGAAACTTTATGATCACTCTGATGCAGATCTTGAGATTATTCCACAAAATTATCCCAGAGTACAGAAGATTACATTGCCTGAAAAAACTTCTCTGAAGATTGAAGCAGTCATTGATGTTCTTGTCCCTCTTTATGGCAAACATGGTTCTGCCTTTGTATTCGCAGGACAAAAAGGAGCATCCGAAAAAGACATCCGGAATATTGATGATGGATTCAGAAATATTCTAAAAATTTTAATGCGGGATCATAACCTTGATTTTACAGAACGTAATATTGGTGCTGCAGGTGGTTTAGCTCTTGGTTTGTCACTGATATGTGATCTCAAAATTACTTCTTCTCATGAATTCTTAAAACAAACATTAGGTATAATTAATAAGATCAATTCCAGTGAACTTGTTATAACAGCTGAAGGCAGATTTGATGAGCAGAGTTTAATGAATAAAGCTACAGGAGTTATTGTCAACGAAGCATTAAGCAGAAATAAAGATGTGGTTATAATAACAGGTGAATGTCTTGTCAGTTTTGATCAATATCCTCATCCTCCTAAAGTCTTCGAACTAATAAAGCTATTAGGTTCAAAGGAAAAAGCTTTAACTCAATATAGAACCGGAATATCCCTTTCCATTAATGAGCTCATGTACAATTTATGATTATCAAACTTCCACCTCATCATTTCTCAACGGGGCATCGCTTCTCTTTCTATCTTGTTTTTCAAATACAATAACGTTATAAATATTTATTTATAAGGTTTTATTATGTTGGTTGAATTACATTGCCACACGTCCGAATATTCCGCCTGCAGTCACGTTAATGCATGCGAATTAGTTAAGCGTGCCTGCGATCTTGGTATGCAGGCCGTGGTTATAACCGATCATCATTACCAATGGAATGATGCTGATCTGAAAGAAGTTAAAAAAAGCTCCGGAGTACCTGATATATTTGTTGTTCTTGCCGGACAGGAATTCAAAACATCAGATTACGGTGATATCTTAATATATGGTGTAAAGGAAACAATTAAAAAACAGAAATTAACATTACAGCAGGTTAGAGATAAATATCCTGACGCGGCAATAATCTGGGCTCACCCCTACAGGGATAACAAAATTCCGCCTCACGATAAAATTCTGAATCCTCACTTTGATGCAATAGAAATTTTCAGTTCAAATTATTCTATATCTGAAGCAGGAAGAGCACTGAATGATTGGCATCAGCTTAAGTTTACTGCAATAGCAGGAACAGATACACATGCCTTAAGCTATACAGGATCTTATCCTACCATCTTTGATCATCCGTTTGATACCATCGATGAACTTGTTGCTGAAATTAAAGCAGGCAGATGCAGACCTTACTTTAAAGAAATTCCATTCACCGGGACAACTGATGTTAAAATATCCGAAGTTTCTCTGGGGCGTTCAGTATCTGAGCAAAAAACTAAAGTTATCATAAAAACATTTGATAATATTGAAGCCTGGAAAGAAGGCGAAAGAACACATTATCTTATAAATGAAATACACGGGAATGGATTTGATTCCGGCAAATACAGAGTTTCACGTCCACTTGATCAGGACGAGAAAAATTTGTCCCTGATGGAAGAAAGTATAACAGGTAAATCACTTTATGATAAATTAATTGAGTCCCAACCTGATGTCACAAAAAATTACTTAAAACTTGCCGCAGGGTGGCTTGCCGAATTTCATAACAGGGCGTTCAAACTTACCCCCGCAGATGAATATCTTTCTATTGAATATGAAAGACTGCAGTATTATTTGTCGAAAATGTATGAGAGTAAACATCCTCATACCGAAAGAGCTCAGGAAATTGCCGACCAGGTCTGGAACTATGAACAGAAATTGATAAAAGACAATCCTGAATTACTTGTTCAATCCCATGGTGATTATCATCTCAAAAATCTTATTATTGGATCCGATAAAAATGAAGAATATCTTGCCGCCATTGATTTTAACAGCTCATATCAGCTTCCAAGGGCTTTCGATGTCGGGACATTCCTTGCACAATATAAAAATATGTTTTTTGATACTCCTGAAATGTATTTGAAAGCAAAACCTGAAATATTCTTTGATGAGTATGTACGTCTCAGCAAAGACCTGCCTGAAAGTTTCTACGCTCAGGTGCAGCTGTATAAAGCCAGAGCCTCTTTAAGCATCATTTACTACCTGGTTAAAGTAGGTAAAGGTGATTCTGAAAACTTCTGGACGGTGATGGTGGAAACTGAAAGAAGTCTTGCGGATTATGCATTCAGGTCATCACGTGAATAACCAGACAGCTCCCCTATTTTAACAAACAATTATTTTTATTATTTATGTTGTAGCGGAACATTTTTTAATAGATTTTAGGAGGACAATAATTGGATTGGATTACAGATCCCCAGTCTCTGATAGCACTTCTTACATTAACTGTGCTCGAGATAGTGCTTGGTATCGATAATATAATATTTATATCTATACTTTCAGGCAAATTACCTCACGACCAGCAGAAAAAAGCAAGAATGATTGGACTTGCATTAGCCATGATAACCAGGATCGCTCTTTTGTTCTCACTTTCATTAATTATGAGATTAACTTCTCCTTTATTCACAATCTTTGGAGCTGAAATATCAGGTCGTGATCTGATCTTAATTTTAGGTGGTTTATTCTTAATAGCAAAAAGTACTCATGAGATCCATGATAAACTTGAAGGAGAAGAAGGAAAATCCTCTTCAAAAGCTCTTGCATCTTTTTCAAGCGTAATAATTCAAATTATACTGCTCGATATTGTGTTCTCCCTAGATTCCGTAATCACTGCCATTGGTATGTCGAACGTTCTTATGATTATGATTATAGCTGTTATTATTGCTGTGGGATTTATGATGTTGTTTGCCAATCCAATAAGTAATTTTGTCCACGAGCATCCAACTGTTAAGATGCTTGCGCTGAGTTTCCTGTTACTTATTGGAGTTTCACTTATTGCCGAGGGTCTCGATCAGCATATTCCAAAAGGATATATTTACTTCGCAATGGCTTTTTCAGTATTTGTTGAAATGCTGAATCTTAAAATGAAAGGAAAGAAAACTCCTCCGGTTGAGTTGAGAAAACCATATATAAATGAATCGATAGCGGAAACTATAAACAGGAAGGTCTAAAAAGGTATCAGGGATTTCTGATGTTTCTGCCGGAATTGTTTTGGTGTAAGCTTGAATTGTTTTCTGAACAAATGATAAAAATGGCTTAGACTATCAAATCCGGTATTATAAGCAATTACAGTAATATCTTCATCAGAATTGGAAATAACATTGGCTGCGTAATTCAGCCTTATACTATTAAGGAAATTGGTTGGTGTTTCTCCCAAGTATATTTTGAAAGAACGGCTTAAATAAGCTGGTGATTTTCCAGCTAGCTCCACCATCTTTGGAAATCCTACCACAAAATTTTCCTTTTTTTGCATTTCAAGCACCAGGCTTTTAAGCCATGATGGTAAATTACCTTCATGTTCTTCTTTATCAGGTGAAAAATACCTTGTAAATATTTCAGCAAGCAGTATCCTTAACTGAGTTCTTATTTGTACTTTATTCTTCCTAGCAATTGTATTAAGTGCCTCAAATCTTGACTTAAGAATTTCAGTTTCAAGTTCAGGCAGATTTATTTCGGGAGGATACCTGGAATTTAATAGTCTTTCCGGCTGGAAACCCTCACCCAAATAATCAAATAATTTATTGATTGTAGACTCAGGAAATGCAATATTTATCAACTCACAGTTCTCGTCATCTTTTTTTTCATAATTATGACTATCAGCGGGACGTATAAATATAAGGTCCCCTGTAGTAATAATTCTCTGTTCTCCATTTATGTTGTGTAATGCTGAACCTTTCAAAATCAGAAATAATTCATAGAAGTCGTGTTTATGCATTACAGTAATTTCACTCAGAGACTTATGAAAAGCATAATGAATTTCACTTTGAGGATCAATAAGTTCGTTGGTTCTTAATGTAACTTTAGCCATAATTCTAAATGATAATTAATGTCAATATAGAACAATAAATAATCATCTCAAAACAAGATAAAGGGCTAAAACAAGTCATAAATTAGTTATAGAAGAAATTAAACATCATTAAAACATATGAACAAGTTATCAACAGAACTTAAATTTACGGAAACTTATAAGAAATATAAAAATGCAAACCCTGCTATTCGTGAAGCTATGTGCCTTCGTGTACAGTATCCTGCTTTTTTTACTCCTGTTCATGAAAATGACCTGTTTGCAGGAAGAATACAGAATACTCTGGTCGGAATAACTCCTGATGAATGGGGCCCGACTTCCTTCGGGTATTATTGCTGCCGGGGCAAGGCTCTGGAATATATTAATGATCCTGATCTGAGCACCATTGAGAAAAAAGAAATTGAAGATATGATTTCTTTCTGGGATTCTGAAAGTACCTCCTCAAAATTGCGTGCGGCATATCCAGAGGATATGGCAAAATATCTTCCATCGGATAATTGGATGGGAGATTCAGGAATCTCATTTCCATTATATAGACTAACCGGAGGAAATGTTAATTGGGAGAAACTGCTGCAGAAGGGACTTCCGGGAATGTATAAGGAACTTAGTGAATACAAAAATAATGCAGTTAGTGAAAATAAAGATCCTTTCTTTTATGAAGCAATGGAATCAGCTCTTGATACCCTGAAAGATGTTTGTATTTATTACTCCTCTCAGGCAAAGGAACTGGCAGCTCTTACAACAGATCCTCTTCGAAAAGAAGAACTGATTCAGATGGCTGATATTCTTGAGATAATAACTGTATCAGCTCCTAAAAACATGCGCGAAGCAATCCAGCTTCTTTGGTTATACAGCTACGTAGGCGATATCAGAAATTATGGAAGAATGGACGTTTACCTTGGCGGCTTTCTTGTAAATGATCTTGAATCAGGTGTGCTGAGTGAATCAGAAGCATTGAAATTATTGCAGTCGCTTTGGAGACTTATGGCTGCAAGACATACTGTAGTTCATAACAGGGTTATTATTGGTGGAAAAGGTCGCCATAATGAAAAACATGCTGACCGCTTTGCTATGCTGGCAATGGAAGCCACAAGAACAGTACTCGAAATTGAACCGCAGCTTTCACTCAGATTTTATAAAGGGATGAATCCTGCTCTCATGGAAAAAGCAATAGAAGTTATTGGTGAGGGCAGAACCTATCCTATTCTCTACAACGACGATGTTAACATTCCGGCGGTTCAGAATGCATTTGGTTTTGATCTTAATACTTCTGAACAGTATGTACCTTATGGCTGCGGGGAGTATATTATAGACCACCAGAGTTTTGGAACACCAAGCGGTGTGATAAATCTGCTTAAAGCGTTAGAAATTACATTGCATAACGGTATTGATCCTCTTACTGGAAAACTCGCAGGATTACAGCTCGGTAATTTGCGCGATTTCAAATCTTTTGATGAACTCTGGAATGCGTACACTAAACAGGTAGAGCATTTTGTGAAGTTAATGGCCCGGCATGAAAAACTTGAGTATAAAATTGCGGGGCAGCACGCACCGTATTTATATATGAGTATGCTTTACGATGACTGCCTCGAAAGAGGCTTGGGTGCTTTCTCCGGCGGTATAAAATACCTGGGCGGTACACTTGAAACTTACGGTAATACAAATACAGCGGACAGTCTTACAGCCATAAAAGAATGGATTTATGAAAAACAATCAATAACCCCCGATGAACTTATTACAGCACTGGATAAAAATTTCGAAGGTTATGAAACACTCAGACGCAAACTACGTAACTCTCCTAAATATGGAAATGATGATTCCTGTGCTGATTCTATGTTAGTCAAAGTACATGAACATGTCGCAAATTTTGTTGCTGCACAGGCAAAAGAAGTCGGACTCCATTCTTATCTGATAGTAAATATAAACAACAGTGCTAATACCCTGATGGGACATTGGACTTCAGCTTCCGCAGACGGCAGAAAATCCGGAGAACCAATGGCTAACGGTAATAACCCTTCGGGCGGAAGTGATGTTAATGGTCCGACTGCATTCCTGAATTCTCTTACTAAACCCTCCCCTTTTATTCATGCCGGAGCTGTTCAGAATATGAAATTCGGAAGGGAGATGTTCCATAGCAAAAAGAATATTCTTATTGCTCTTCTTGATACTTTCTTTGAAAAGAACGGTCAGCAGGCTATGATCACTGTCGTTGATAAGAAGGAACTTGAATCCGCAATGGCAGAACCTGAAAAATATGGACATATATTCGTTCGGGTTGGCGGTTTTAGTGCCCGATTTATTGAACTCTCACGAGATGTGCAGTTAGATATACTCAGCAGAACTTTATATGATTAAGGGTTAAATTGCCTTGGGAGTTTTCTGAATCCCAAGGTATGAATTACAATGAAGAATGCATTATTATTCGATATACACAGATTTTCACTTAATGACGGTCCCGGCATCAGGACAACTGTTTTCCTGAAAGGATGCTCATTAAAGTGCGAATGGTGCCATAACCCTGAGTCGCAGTCATTTAAACCTGAGCTTTCATATAACCCGGATAAATGTATCAACTGTTTTGACTGTGTAAACGCATGCCCCAATCACGCACACACCGTATCCGGAAAGAAACATTTTTTTCGGAGAGAACTTTGTACTTTGGAGGGTGAGTGTGTGAAAGTGTGCACAGCCGGTGCTTTAAAACTTATTGGATATAACCAAAAAGTTGATGATATTATAAATATAGTTCTGAAGGATTTTGATTATTTCAAGAGATCCGGCGGCGGACTTACAATTTCGGGCGGAGAGCCCATGGCTCAATTCGGATTCACAAAAGAGATATTAACTGCTGCTAAAGAAAATAATATACATACATGTATTGATACCTGTGGAATAGCCCAACCGCAGATGTATAAAGAGATAATTCCCCTTGTTGATTTGTTTTTATTCGATTATAAAATAACTGATTCTGAAGAACATAAAGCCTTTACTGGTGCCGGTAATGAACTTATACTTGAAAACCTTGAACTCCTTTATACTAATGGCGCAAATATCATCCTGAGATGTCCTGTAATTCCCGGCATAAATGATAATAAATTTCATTTCGAGGGGATAATTTCACTGATGAAAAAATATCCTGATATTAAAGAAGTTCAGCTGATGCCTTATCATACAATGGGTAGAGACAAATGCGAAAGAATTGGACGCGAATATACAATGACCGGTGTACCGGATGCGACGGAAGATGATAAACAGAAGTGGACAAGCTATTTCCTTAAGAAGAATTTCCGGGTTAAATGTAATTAGTCAATAAACACAACCACATAATGTTATCAACTACTGCCCGTTATATTTTATTTCTCATTACAACTCTTTTCTTACATTCGCTATTTCCTCAAAATAAAATAACTGATGAAACCGCTTTGATCGTTACTGTCTTTGATAAAGGATTCTTTACAGAAGGACCCGCATACGGACCGGATGGTAATGTTTATTTCAGCGATCAGACTTTTACTCAGGAATCCGGAATGATTGCAGGTATAATCTGGAAACATGATATCCGTTCAGGGGATAATGTTGTGTTCAGGTCCCCCAGCGGAATGTCGAATGGAATCGAGTTTGACCGCAATGAAGATATGATCGTCTGCGAAGGAGCTGATTTTGGTGGAAGAAAAATCATCAGAACGGATATGAGGACCGGCATCAGTAAGATTGTGGCTGGACTGTATAACAACAAACCTTTCAACTCACCAAATGACCTTGTGATAGATACACAAAATAGAATCTACATTACCGATCCCAGGTACACCGGGCATGAAGAAATTACTCAGCCCGTCTTTGGAGTTTATAGAATTGATCCTTCGGGTGAGATTGTTTTACTTACGGGTGATATTGAAATGCCAAACGGACTCGCAATTTCCCCGGATGAATCCCATTTATATATAGGGTGTAATTTTGAGGGTGATGATAAAAAAGAACTCGATGCCCAAATGTGTATTTATATGTTCGATCTGGATGCAAGTGGAAATTTAAGCAATAAGAAAAAATTTATTGAGTATCCAGATGAATACGGACCCGATGGTTTAACTGTCGATAAATATGGAAATTTATACGTAGCACTCAGGGATGAAAACAATCCAGGTATTTATGTTTATGATCCTTCGGGCAGTCTTATTCAAACTATTCCTCTTCCTGAAGTGCCAAGCAATTGTACTTTCGGGCGGGGCAAAGATAAAAACATTTTATTTATAACAGCAGGTAAAAGTCTATATAAAATAAAAACAATAACAGAGGGGAACTTACCCGATTATGAAGAATAAAATAAAACTGGGCATTATTGGTACAGGTCTGGCGGCAAAAAATCTTCACTTACCTGCGCTTAAAAGATTATCTGATAAATTTGAAATTACTGCAGTATGCAACCACACTGAACCTAAGGCAAAGGAATTTTCTCAGTTACTTGGCGGTGTACCTTATTTTTTGTCGTATGAGGAATTGTTGCGTCAGGATAATGTTGATGCTGTTGATATAGCGCTGCCCATAGAATTGAATTATGAAGCTGCTCTGGCTTCCTTAAAAGCAGGTAAACATGTGTTCCTTGAAAAACCAGTTGCCGCGGATATGGAGCAGGCAGAAGCAATGCTTAAGTTTCCGGAAATCTATAAAAGAGTAATACTGGTAGCTGAGAATTTCAGATATCGCAAAGTGTTTAGAAGAGTTAAAGAGATAATTGATTCCGGGGAAATAGGCAGGCATTACGCAGCTCATTGGAATCTTTTTTATGGAATTACAACTGAGAATGAATATGCGGCTACAAAATGGCGGCAGAATCATAAATATCCCGGTGGCTTTATAACAGATGCGGGGGTTCATAACATAGCCGCTTTAAGGTTATTATTCGGAGAAGTTATTTCAGTAACCTCTTTATCAAAAAGCATAAATCCCGCTATTGGTACGCCCGATACACTTACAATGACATTAAAGTTTGATTCATCAGTGCAAGCAGTCTTCAATATATATTTCTCAGTAAAGGGTTATTGGGAAAACAAATTCCTGATCTTTGGCGATAAAGGAACAATTGAAGTAACTGAAAATCTAATAAAGCTAAATGGAACCAGGGAAGAAGACTGCAGCGATGATTCAGGATATTATGCTGAATTCCTCGACTTTTATAATGCCGTAATAAACAATACTCACACCAAAAGTGATGTTTATCAGGGCTATAAAGACCTCGAGGTTATAATGAAATCCCTTTCCACCTGACAACGCCGTGTCGAGCTTATTACTCCATTCAACATAATGAAAAAACTAACCCATTAGCCCGGCGCAATCCTGCCGGGTTATTACGTGCATATATTTTCCCTTGATTATCTCCTGAAAAAAGATAAAATATAATTATAGATTATTCCAATGATGGGTTAACGCATGAAAATAAACTTTAGTAGTAACTCTAAATATTACCTCCTTTTCTTTCTTTTCTTAATTTTACTACTGCCTGCAGAACTTTATTCACAAAGTATCAGCGTTCAAAAATTCATTCTTCTTAATGCAGATGCAAACAGACGAATACCAGAATTTGATCCTCTGGTTGATGGTGCAGTACTTGATTTCGCTGTTTTACCTACTACAAGACTAAACGTTTTTGCAAGAGTTTCCTCAGATACACTGGTTCAAAGTGTTATCTTTAATTTCGACGGTAACCCTTTGTTCACAGTTGAAACAAAGGCACCGTACACTTTATTCGGTGATGATAACGGAAGATATAAAGGTCTGGTTCTCTCTGCCGGATGGCATACCGTAACCTGTACCCCGTTTACTGGTCCGAATGGAACGGGACAAGCGGGTACACCATTAAAAGTAAGATTCAGGATTATTGATACACGCGTATTCAATCCAAAGATAGAAATTGGCGCCAATCAGGTTATTACTTTTCCTGTGAAGACTGCTAATTTGAAAGCTGTTATAACAGATGACTGCCTTCCGTCTGATCCTGTATTAACATGGCAGGTGATCTCTCAGAAACCGGGAGCTGTATTTACTCGTACTGACAGTGTATTTTCAAGTATTACTTTTGCTGAACCAGGTACCTACCTGATCCGCGCTTCTGCCAATGATGGAGCTGCTATAGGAAATGATAGTCTTTATGTCATTGTGCGTCCACAGCCGCAAATCCCCGCATCACTTAAAACAGTACCTATACCCGGACCTGATATGGTTCCAGGATTTGATTTTGGCCAGTTTGTTGTTAACAAAGAAGCTGCTGTTAAGTTGGGTAAGGTACTCTTTTGGGATATGCAGGCAGGCAGCGATGGTATTCAAGCCTGTGCAAGTTGTCATTACCATGCGGGTGCTGATGTTAGATTCAAAAATCAGATGAGTCCCGGTACAGCCGGTATTGCAAACCGAAAGTTTGAAAGAAACAGAGGTCCTAATTATACGCTTCGTGCATCTGAGTTTCCGTTCATAAAAGAAGATGACGATGTAGTGTCTTCTCAGGGAGTGTTTAATACTCAGTTTACAGATGTATTTCCTGGTAGTGTTACTGATGGAGGACAGCTTTTAGGGGATGAGTTCTTTACCATTAATGGTATACAGACCCGCAGAGTTCAGCCCCGTAATACTCCCAGTGCAATAAATGCAGTTTATACTTACAGAAATAACTGGGATGGTGCTGCCCAGCCGATTTTTAATGGTGTAAATCCGGGAGGATTACATGATAAAAATGCGCGCCTTATTGAAAACCAGGGTGGACAACTAGTGCAGGTGCAGGTTGCTATCCCTTACTCCAGTCTTGCTTCCCAGGCTGCCGGACCAATTGTCAGCGATTTTGAAATGTCTTATAAAGGAAGATCGTTTCCGAAGATAGGCAAAAAACTTCTTGCCCTTAAACCGCTTGCACGACAGCTCGTGGATCTCACTGATAGTAAACTTGGTGAATGGTCAGCTTATCCGAAAAAGGGATTACAACCTCATATTACATATGAATCCATGATCAAAGAAGCTTTTAATACTAAATGGTGGGACTCTGATAAAACTATAACTTTCTCGGGCACAGGCATCATTGTATCTGATCATAAAGAGAATCGTACATCAGATGAATATTCACTTATGGAAGCCAATTTTTCACTATTCTGGGGATTGGCGCTTCAGCTTTATCAGGCAACACTTATCTCTGATGATTCAAAATTTGATAAATTCCGTGAAGGTACGGCCACTTTAACTCCGGAAGAAAACCGTGGACTTAATGTTTTTATGGGCAAGGGGAGATGTATTCATTGCCATGCCGGACCAGAATTTACTAATGCATCTGTTACACAGCAGCGCACAGGTAAACTGATTGACAGAATGCCTACAAGAGACTCAAGTATTGCAGTATATGATATAGGTTTCTACAATATTGGATTAAGGCATATGGCTGAAGATCCTGGTGCTGAAGCCAGAGATAAATTCACCACTTTTTTAACCTATAGCAGACAGATCAGTATGAACGGGGTGCTCTCAGATACTCTAACATTCAATCCTAATTCATTTACAATACCCGGACCTGTCGGAAAAGGTGAGAAGATTGCTGTAAGAGGAGTGTTTAAAGTACCAACGCTCAGAAATGTAGAACTTAACGGTCCTTACTTCCATAATGGTGCTAAAGCCACTTTACTACAGGTTATAGATGCATATGATGTGGGAGGACATTTTGCCGGAGAAAACTGGCGTCAGATGACCCTTGATGTTACTGAACTGCGGCTTACTCTTCAGGAGAAACAGGATCTTGTTTCGTTCCTGCTGACACTTACAGACGAACGCGTTAGAAATCAAAGCGCCCCTTTTGATCATCCTCAATTATTTATTCCTAATGGTCACCCCGGTAATCAAACCAGCGTAACGAATGACGGCACAGGCAAGGCAACAAATGAATTTGTGGAAATAAAAGCAGTGGGTGCTGCAGGAGGATCCCCATTGTTACCATTTCTCGAACAGCAGTTTATTCCTGGTAACCCTGATGATACCACTACGGTGCCTGTTGAGTTTACAGATTTTACTGGGAATTATGCGGAGAATATGGTTACACTTCATTGGGAGACTGCAACTGAAGTTAATAACAAGGGTTTTGAAATAGAACGCAAAACTTCAGGTGAATGGGAGATTATTGGGTTTGTTGAAGGAAATGGAACTACAACCGAAATAAGTAAATATAATTTCGAAGATAATCCGGTAAGCAGGACCGGAAAAGTGTTCTATCGCATCAAACAAATTGATTTTGATGGAACATACTCTTACTCAAACGAAATTGTAATTACTCTGAATGCATTTAAATATGCTTTAATGCAAAATTATCCTAATCCTTTTAACCCCTCAACGGAAATAAGTTTTACAATCCCGGAACCGTCAAGAGTAAGACTAGCTGTGATCAATTCGATTGGACAGGAAGTATCAGTCCTGATAGATGATGAGCTCGAACCGGGTTACCATTCTGTTGAACTTAATGGATCAAATCTTGCCAGCGGAGTTTACTTATATAAAATAGAAGCAGGCAACTTTAATTCTGTTAAAAAAATGATTCTAATCAAGTAAATATATCAACAAATATAAGCCGGCCTCGTCCCGGCTTTTTTTCTCTCCTTAACAGATTACTTTGTGTATATTAACTTCATATTTGCAGGTTGCAGCACTTCTTTATATTTTTGAATCAAAATGCTAAATTTTGCCGCTCAATATAAGAGATGCAGCATAAAATAATAAAATACCCCGTTCAGCATCCTTTACTAAGGAACTATATCAAATTTTTTTGGGAGCTTCATATTGAACATATGCAGCTTAATCACAAATTGATTCCTCAGAGAAACATTAATCTTAGATTTAATCTAAGCGGAACTCCTCAATATTTATACCTGGATGACAAAAAACATTTGCTTGAAAATGTATACTTCTCAGGTTTGCAGGACCACTATATGAACGCCCATTTAAGATTAGATGGGAAGGTTGATATGCTTGGGATTTGTTTTTTCCCCGAAGGATTTTATCCTTTCATGAAAACCCCTGTCTCTGAATTCAAAAATCAATTACTGGGCGCGGATGAAGTCGGGTTTAAATCAGCTGTCACAATAAATGAAAAATTATTGTATGCTGATGATGTTTATTCAAGACTGCGTATTCTTGAGAACGAGCTTTTGATGCTGCTAAATAATGGTTGTGTTACTCCTGAAAATTTTCGCAGGCTTTTTAAGGATCTTAACAGGTATGATAACTCAATTCAATTATCTGAGTTTTGCAGTCAGCACAATTTTGGAATGCGTAAATTAGAACGCCTTTTTTACAAATATGTAGGTATGTCCGCCAGGAAATATGTTACCCTTAATCGCTTTCAAAACAGCTTGAATCAGCTGCTTTGTTATAACTATTCTAAACTTTCTGATATTGCTTTCAGCAATGGTTATTTCGATCAAACTCATTTTATTAAAGAGTTTAAATACTTTACAGGGAATACTCCTAAAAACTTCGACAATCAGAACAATTCAATTTTACAGATAGCAATACTAACCTAGTTGTCGTATTCTTACTATTTCTAAATTAAATATCCGTCTATTTTAATTTGTAATTAAAAAAAATAATATAAAATGGAGGAAGAAATGGTAACTGAGTTGGTTAAATTCAATTTATTGGAAACTGTCGCGGATGAACTGCTATTTTCAAAAGCTGATCATTTAAATGATTTTCAGAAAGCTCAGGAAGGCTTTTGCGATGTTGAACTCGTGAAGAATATTTCGGAAAACACATGGTGCTTTATATATCATTATGATAGCTTGGAGAAGGTAAAAGTTATTGGCGAAAAATTGCGCAGCAGTACAATATTTGATGAGTTTAATAAGCTTATAGTTCCCGGAAGCCTAAGTGTAACATTCCATCAACAATTAAAAAAATGGCAGCTGTAATAACCTGAATTGTAAAGATAGACACAGAATTTACAGGATTATTACATTGTGAACCGGGTTATGATTTTTAATTGTAAATTCTGTGAATTCTGTGTCCGGCTAAACTTACTTAAGAATTATCATTTTACGCGTATAGCTAAAATCATTTGCTTCTATTTTAAAGAAATATATTCCGCTGGCAAAACCTGAAGCATCAAGGCTCACTTCGTGTACTCCAGTAGATTGCTGTTCATCAACTAAGGTTATCAGCTCTTTCCCCAGAATATCATATATTTTTAATTTTACTCTGCCGGGTTCCGCAATAGAGTAAGTAATTTTTGTAACAGGATTAAAAGGATTTGGGTAGTTCTGTGATAAATAATAATTAACAGGACTTAATTGATTATGAACACTTGTTGCAGCCATAGTATATTTCGCGAATGAAATAGAGGGATAACCCCCGGCAATTTCAAAAGCTCCGCCTATAAATATGTCATTATCACTTTCTGCAACTCCGGTTATAAGATTATCAGTACCGCTGCCGAATGTCTGCCAATTGTTACCATCGTAATATGCTAAATTGTTCGCTTGATTATCACCAGCGTAATCAAATCTTCCTGCAGTAATAAAGCCATCCTTATAAGGTAAAATAGATTCAATAAAAACAGAACCGTCCGATGAAGAAAGACCTCCAGCAATTTCATGCCATTGATCACCGTCCCATCTTGCAAAAAAATTTGCATTCTGCACTGAGTCTATTGTAAAATATCCACCCGCAATCAGATCTTCATTAATAACCTTAAGTGCCGTTACAGGAGCATTCAGACCAAAGTTTTTATCCATGCTTATCCAGGCAGTGTCTTTCAATACAGCAATATAATTCTGGTCTTTTCCATCAGCTAATGTAAAATCCCCGCCTACGTAAATAAGATCATTACTAATATCAATCGAGTTAACAAATCCTGGAAATCCTTCGAATAATTCTAATCCCTTTCCTAAACTCTCCCATCTGTTCATGGTTAAATTGAATCTGGCAATTGAATTTGCAGGCAGCTCATAATTTTCATCATCTCCTACAACAGAAAAATGTCCTCCCACATAAAGGTAATTACCTGATCTTGCGAGAGCATATACCGCAGCTCCTTCAACTCCTCCAACACCGATCCCAATTGAAGACCATTTTGTACCATCCCATCTTGCAATATGATAAGCTTCAACTGAACCTGCTTTGCCAAAATACCCGCCTGCAAATACATCATTGCTATCTACCAGAAGAGTATACACCACTCCCCCTATTCCATTTTCATCTCCTTCTCCAAGTGATTCCCATTCATCGCCCGTCCATTTAGAAACATTACGGGCATAAATTCCGCCGGTTACAGTAAAATTACCGCCTGCATAAATTTCATCTTCATGTGAGCCAAGGGTGTAAATAAAGCCGTCATATACTCCCTGATCTTCAGCAGAACCTGGAAGTTTTTTCCATGTTCCTGATGATTCATTCCATTCCACTACATTTGTTAATAGTTCTTTACCCGCCCTTGTGAATGAGCCTCCTATGAAGAGCCTGTTATTAACAACCTGTATTGCCGATATTCCTCCATTAAACAATTCGCTCAATGCCATTCCTAAACCGGGAATGATTTGCCACTCAGATCCATCCCATTTAGCGAAGCTGTTTGCGGGCTTGTCCGAAACACGGTCGAATGTTCCGCCGACATATACATCATCATTATAAACCACTATCTGTTTAATGTATGGCGATAGCTCAGTCGGAGCAAAATCTTCATCACCCAGAGATTCCCATTTGGTTTCATTCCATTTTGCAACTCCGGATGCTCTCACGTTACCAACTGTATCAAATGTACCGGCGATATATAGAGTTCCGGTTTCATCGATGTCCATGTCAAAAACCCAGTCATTTGCATCCCCTGCAGAATTCCATTTTTCTCCATCCCATTTGGCAAGGTTTTTTGCGGGAACGCCACCCGCATTATAGAATTTTCCTCCAATAAATAAAGTATCATCTTTGGCTTGAAAGGTATATGCATACACTGGATCATCATCATGTAGACTTCCTAAACCGCCGTCAAATGTTTCCCAGGATTCTGTATTTATATCCCATGCAGTTACTCCGTTAGTGGTGTCTGTTCCGGCCATCTGGAAAAATCCACCTATGTAAATCTTTTTATCATGCTCGTATAATGAATATGCAAATCCCGGTTCAACAGCAGTACTATCATTCATATAAACGGTAATTCTTCTTAATCCATTTGTACTATCACTACCGAGAGTATTCCATTTACTGCCGTCCCAGTAAGCTACACCGTTGGCATCCACTGATCCGGCTTTGCTGAATAAACCGCCGACAAATAGCTTCCCGTCAGAAAATGCTATTCCCTGCACCGCACCATTTAATCCATTCTCAGCACCTTCTCCGATAGGAATCCAGTTATTACCATCCCACTTTACAATATTATTCGCAGCCGTATTTCCGGCACTAACAAAAGCTCCGCCGATATAAAGATTTTCGCCGTCACTGGCCATTGTATATACTGATCCTCTGATCCCCGGTACAGTAAACTCCCTACTCCAGTTTATATCCTGTTCTTGCTTATTTAAATATGGGAAGTGTTTTGTACCGGTATATTTATTTTTATTTGTTGGTACACGCGATTTATCCTGAGCCCCGGCATAGTAAGTTTTTTGCTGTGCATAGCTAAAAACAGATATCATGAAAATAATAATGAGGTAAATATATTTCATTGATCAACCCTTTCTGTGTGTTTGATATAATATAGATACACACGCAAGGGGAGACAATTGCATTTTTGTAGTATTAGTTAAACAAAGTGAAACCCGGCAGAGTTATAATCTTACAATCGATATTTCTGCTCCTATTCATTCTAGTTTATAGTAGTCATTTGCTCAGTCTGAATCTCCTGTTCCCGCTTCTTACTGCTCATATCAATGGGATAATTTTTCTTTACTCTCTTAAAACAATAGAATGTGTTCATAAACAATGAAAGGAAAACAGCGCCGGTTTTTAATGTAAACAAACCTCTTATAATTCTCTTCAATGACTTGGAAACAGAGAAAGCATCTTTCCATAAATTTCGGTGCGCTCTTAATAATTCATCGGGACTTAAATTGTTTGGCTCAAATGCTACATTATAGCCATTGTAAAAACTCCAGTCTCTCTCTTGTAAAATCCTGCCCTGACTATTCAATATATTATAAATTGGTGTTCCTTTGAAAGGAGTCATTATGCTTAAGAAGGGCACATCCACTCCTATTTCCATAAGCCTGTCAGCCATTTCTTCTATGCTTTCTTTCGTATCATGATCAAAGCCCGAAATGAATCCCGCCATCACAGCAATGCCTTTGTTATGAAGAGCAGAAACAGCTTCTTTATAGTGATCTGTTCTGTTTTGTTTTTTATGAGCATCCGTAAGTGATTCCTTTCCGAAAGACTCTATTCCGAAGAATACACCAATACATCCTGACTCTTTCATCAACTGTAGTAACTCTTCATCTTTGGCAATATCCATGCTGGCCTGAGTAAGCCACCATATATTCAGTTCCTTTAATTTTTTTAAGAGCTCTTTAATGTACTTTCTGTTCACTGTCAGATTGTCATCCCAAAACCAGACTACTTTTCTTTGCCACCAAAATTTGAAATTATTATAAGAGGCATCTCTGATCACATCTTCCACGGGGCGAAGTCTGAACCCTGGATTAAGAGTAGGAACTGTACAGAAAGAACAAGAGAACGGGCATCCTCTTGTAGCCTGAATAACTTTCTTGATAAAGAAGTTATCCGGCAGCAAGTCAAACCTTGGAGTGGGAATATCTTTTAAATCAGTCGGCTCACCTGCATAAACAGGCATTAAGTTTTCATTAGAAAAATCAGCCAGCAGCTGCTTCCATACAGATTCTGCCTCTCCTGTTACAATGGCATCGAAGTAAGTCAATGATTCTTCAATGTTATACGTAACGTGAGGTCCGCCAGCTACAACAATTTTTCCTCTTTTCCGGAATTCTTTGGCGAGGCCAAAAGCAGCAGGAGCAAATCCGCTGAAAAAAGAAATTGCAATCAAGTCAGCATCTGTGTTCAGATCAACTGCCTCTACCTGCTGATGAATAACTCTTACCGAGTACTTTTCAGGAGTAAGCGCTGCAAGGTGAATTCCCGTAATTGGAGGAACAAAATCCTTTTCATGACCAACCTCGTATCGCTTCATGTAAGAGATAATAATGTCGATCTTCAGAATCTTTTTCATTTCAACTTCACCTTTCATTTTAACTCCCGGCATTATTCCTTTTCGAGACATTCCTGATTATTAATTCATTTGGCCATTATCAGGTAGTCGAAATTTGCTTTTTAGCAGCATAAGCGAATAGCAGCCCTGCTCCAATCCATAGAACAGCGAAAAACCCATTCAAAACAAGAATCTTGGATACTGAGCTGATCGGAGAATTGTGCATGCCCGCAATAAGAGCGATACCTGCCACCGCCATTTGAGCAATTGACATTGCTGCTAACGCGCGGAACATTATATGTGGCTGGAACCGGCCTGTTACGGCTAGGGTCAGTCCGACAGCAATCACACCAGTGTACATCAGGTCGGCGGGGTCACCGTCACGTCCAAGAACTCCAACCGCAGGAATCGCCCAGTTCAGGAGGAACGCTGTCGCGAGTGTTAGTGCTGCCCCTAATCTATACGCAATATTTTGTACCCTGGTTTCCTTGTATACAATGAAGGAGCCAATGATTATCGTACTGAGCATCCCCAATGATGTTATAGTGGCTGGATCTGAAAAATTTCCGTCACCTAATGCAACTGCTATCCAGGGCCAGAAGAATGCTGCTGCGAGTATCAGAATGTATTTGAAGGATTTTTTATTTGCTTTCATAAGAACCATCTCTATATTTTTATTTGTTTGAATTTATACTTTGTACTTCAAAGTAATTAGGTAAAAAATATATTTCTTGTATCGAAAGCTGTCCGTCATCTGGATGCTAAGGATCTAGCCCCTGTGGAGTAACGAAATAACAGCGCTGATGCCATCCAGAAGACTACAAAAAATCCATTAATAGATATTAACTGTACGGGAGTATTTTCCGGTGCTCCCATTTCTCCTAATAAAGCAATGGCAGTGACCAGCACTTGAGCCGAAGCTGTGGCGGTTAGTGCAAGTGCCATCCGTTCAGGTTTAAAGCTGGCGATGAAAGTGGCTATTAATAGTACAGCAAGGACTCCTAAATACATGAGGTTGGCTGGATTATCCTCGCTGCCGATGATTCCAACTGCAAGATTCGACCACACCAGGAATAGTGCTGTTGCTGCAGCAATGCCCATTGCCACCTTGTATGCCAGGTTGCCGGACTTTCTGGTTGTTAGTTTATATGTAGTACCTGCGCTGAATAAAAGGATCCATGCCAGAAAGAAATCAAAAGGACCCCAGTTCCATTGATCACTGAAAAACATTGCTATAAGGGGAATTAGCAATAATAATGTTACTGCCAGCGCCACTATGAGTACATCTTTGAAGAATTTATTCTCTGACTGCATAAAATTACCTCCATAATTTTTGTTTATTTGTTATTGTGCTTTGTATTTCAAAGTAGTTGTATAAAAAATTTTAATCAGCTTTCAGTTTTTATTGTACTCCAATAAGATGGTATATTATATTGGTATTCATATATACTTCTGTGATTTTATAATCTTTTCTAAAACCTGAAGATGAGCATCAAACGCTTTTTTCCCTTCTTTAGTTATATAATATCTGGTATTGGGTTTAGTGCCGATAAAGGATTTTTCAACATTAATGTATCCTTCTCTTTCCAGGGTCTTAAGATGACTTGCCAGGTTTCCGTCAGTAACATCAAGAAATTCCTTCAGTGAGTTGAAATCGAGTTTCTCGTTTACAGCTAAGGCTGACATAATCCCAATTCTTACCCGGCTTTCGAAAGCTTTATTTAAACCTTCAATAGATACTTTCACCGTTCATACCTGAAATGCATAAAAATCCCATATACAATATGTCCAACACCGAAACCAATAGCCCAGAAAATTAATCCATACTCAATAAAGTAAGAGCTTATCAATCCTAATCCAATTTGAATCATCCCCAGGAATTTTATAATATCGTATGTAAATTTGCTGCCGTTATATAAAGCAATTCCATAGAACACCAGAGTGAGGGGTGTAATCAATCCAATAAGGTCTTTTGAAATAAAAATCAGAATTAAAATTCCGCCTGCAAACAGAGGAACAGCCATGCTGGTTAATAATCGTCTTGATGTGGGATTCCAGATATTTTCCCCCCTTTTATTTGCATTCCGCGAGGATAAAATAATCGCCGTACCTACAGCCAATATTAATATCAGAATGGCCAAAATGATAAGCTGCGGCAAGTTATTAATAGTGTAAACTATTTCATCAGGGTTAAAATCTAAAATACTCCAGGCGATATAAGCTCCCGCCAACGCATAAATGCCAGCCATTATGCCCGCCCAGCCGGATAGTGATAGAAATTTAGATGACCGCTCCATCATTGAGCGGATCTCAGCTATATCCCGGATATAATCTTGTTTCTCTTTCATGCAAAGTACTTTTTATTTCAAAGTTAATATAAAGATTACAGGAATTCAAGAGCTGTCTTCATTTTTTTTCACAAAGAATGTAAATGTTCTTTATCCACTTTTTTGCAGCAGTAAATATTGCGGGGCAGGAGGACATTTGTAAGCTCCAAATTGATACACATCGGAAGTTGATGTATGTCTTATTATTTTAATAAAGAAAGTTTTATTATTATAATAAGATGATTTGCTTTTCATTTCATTTTCCTGTTCTTCTTAAGTTCCGGTCACTGGTATCAATATTGTATCTTTTATTACATTCATTACTAGGAGGAGTATGAACTTAAAGCGCTACTTTATATTTTTTATCCTTTTTGCTCTAACAGGTATTTCAGCTCAGACTGCATCACTTGAAACAACCTTCTCTCTAAAAGAAATCAACAATACATATATCCCATACCAGAATGGTATGCCTGTACCATCCTTCGATAAACAGAGCAGAACAACAATGTTCCTTCATGGCACCTGGAAAAAACAGCGCTTTGCTGCAGATGATAATATTACTTTAGCCAAAAGAGATGATACAGGGTACAATAATCTTATTGCTGAAGCACAGGACCGCCATTTACCAACCTTTGATGATAGCGGATGGGAAGATAAAACTATTCCCGGAGTTGAAAACGAGATTTATGAATTTCCAAAAGTACCTGAATATTATGAAGATGGTGTATGGTACCGCATTAGCTTTGATGTGTCATCCACCTTTAAAGGAAAATTTGTAAAGCTTAATTTTCTTTCTGTAAACTATGTTGCTGATGTGTGGCTGAATGGTGAATACCTGGGTTACCATGAAGGAGGATATACTCCATTCGCTTTTAATGTATCAGATAAACTTAAGTTCAATGAGAAGAATGTTCTCGCAGTCAGAGTTGATAATCCTGAATGGGGTACAAGAAATGATATCGTTCCTTATTATGAAGTTGACTGGTTTAATTATACAGGTATCATTCACGATGTATATCTTGAAGCGTCAGATCCTGTTTCTGTGCTTCGTGCTGATATTGTTCCCCTTGATGTAAATGGAAATATCAGCACTCAGATTATTCTGAACAATAATGACAGCACTGATAGAAGTGTGAAGATGAGTATAAGCATCTTTAATACTGATATTGAGATAAATGATAACACCTCAGAACTTGCATCCGACCTTAAGAGAGATGAGGCAGTATTTACAGGCGATGTATCAGAGGATATACTTATCGCCAGTGATACATTTGCGGTAATTAAGGGAAATATTAAAATCACTAATCCTTTGTTGTGGTCTCCTCAGAATCCTAATCTTTATATATTACAAGTGACGTTAACACAAAACGATACTGTTATTGATCAGTTTCATTCACAGTTCGGTATTCGGACTATTGAAAGAATAAAAGATAAAGTTCTGCTGAATAAACAGCCCGTTTTTCTTACAGGAGTTGCCAGACATGAAGATCATCCTGTTCATGGCAGAAGCATTCCTGCAGATGTAATATATTCCGATATGCATTTGGTTAAAGATGTGAATGCAAATCTGCTCAGAACAGCACATTATCCAAATCATCCTTTCACTTATCAGATTGCCGACCGCCTCGGCATTGCAGTTATGGAAGAGATCCCTGTATGGTGGTTTGATGAACCGCTGCCATGGCAGATACAAAATGATCAGCGTCATATACATGAGCAGATGTTTAAGGAAATGGTTTATAAGGATTTTAATCGTCCCTCTGTTTTCCTGTGGAGCACAAGTAATGAATGCCGTGATGTGCCTAATAGGAAGATATTCGTCGAGAAAATTCAGAGTGAAATGAAGAATAAGATTAAAGATGGAAGACTCGTCAGTCAGTCAGCCGCGGCCGATCGTCCCGGACCTGAGGATGATTCCCAGAAAGCATGTGATGTTGCGGGCTGGACAATGTACTATGGTGTTTTCTATGGTGCCGCCAATGCTATTCAGGGTGGTACAAATAATTTCTTAATAAATGCAAAGGTAAAGCAGCCGGAAACTCCGGTTATGGCTACTGAATTTGGAACCTGGTCAGGCGAGGATAATTCATTATTCAATAATCAGGTTAAAATATTTAATGAAACGTTTGCTGCCTTCCAGAACTTTGCTGCGATAAACAAGAGCGGAAAGTATAACATCAGCGGCCATTTGATGGCTGTAACATGGTGGTGTATATTCGACTGGTATTCACACGGTCATCCCCGGGGTTATCAGAGTATGGGATTATATTCTATGGATAGAACCTTTGCTAAACCAGTTGCGCAAACGCTTATTGATGCTTATGCTCCTTATTATAATCTGGGCGGGACGGTTACTTCGGTTAAAGATAAAAAGGAAGAGGTTGTTCCAATTAAATTTGAACTGGGCCAGAATTATCCTAATCCCTTTAATCCTGTCAGTACGATTAGTTATTCAATTCCTTCAGAATCGCACGTATCTCTGATAGTATATAGTTTACTTGGCAAAAAAGTAGCCACTTTAGTAGATGAACAGAAATCCGCAGGCATCTACAATGTTGATTTCAACGCAGCTAATCTAAGCAGTGGAATCTACTTCTACCGTCTTCAGATGAATAATCAGGTAATAACAAAAAAACTTACAATTCTTAAATAGTCTCTCCATCTCTTACCTCGTTTAGGTAGTCTTTTATGATTCCCTGGATGAGGTAAGAGGTATTTTTTCCTAAACGATTCCACTTTTGCGATAGCCACCACCCCTCTCCTTATTAAGGAGAGGGGCTGGGGGTGAGGTTGGGGTGATATATGTCTAATTCCTTTAAACTTGTAGAATATTTTTTGCAATTCGTATATAAATGCTTTATAATTTATTGACAATTAAATTATTAGAGCTAATAAAAAGACCAACTTCTCGAAAATAATTAAGGACTTCTGAAGATGAATAGAACTAACGGTCCTGTAGAGCAGGATTATGAAACAATTGAAAGACAGGAATGGATTGACTCACTGAATTACGTGCTTTATCATAGCGGACCCGAAAGAGTAGCCGAATTACTAAAAGAATTGCAATTATTTGCCAGGAAAAACGGTGTAGAAATACCATTTACCGCTAATACTCCTTACATAAATTCGATCACTCCTGATAAACAGCCTCCATTTCCAGGAAGCAGGGAAATTGAGCGAAGAATAAAGAGTTTGATCAGATGGAATGCCATGGCTATGGTAGTACGTGCAAACCGCGAAAGCACAGGATTGGGCGGACATATTTCAACTTATGCTTCTGCAGCCACTTTATACGAGATCGGCTTTAATCACTTTTTCCGCGGGAAAGATGAAGAATATAATGGAGATTTCGTTTACTTCCAGGGACATGCATCACCGGGTATCTATGCAAGAGCTTTCCTTGAGGGAAGACTGTCTGAAGAACAGATGAGAAATTTCAGACGTGAAATGAGGGGACCGGGCTTATCTTCGTATCCTCATCCCTGGCTTATGCCGGATTTCTGGGAGTTCCCGACAGTGTCTATGGGACTGGGACCAATAATGTCAATTTACCAGGCAAGGTTTAACAGGTACCTCGAAGACCGCGGTTTGAAGAAGAATAATGGTTCAAAGGTTTGGGCTTTTCTTGGTGATGGTGAAACAGATGAACCCGAAACATTGGGAGCAATTTCCCTTGCAGCACGAGAGAAACTGGATAATCTTATATTCGTAATTAACTGTAACTTGCAGAGATTAGATGGACCCGTCAGAGGTAATGGAAATATAATTCAGGAACTTGAAGCATCTTTCAGAGGCGCAGGGTGGAATGTTATTAAAGTAATCTGGGGCAGTGAGTGGGATGCTTTTCTTGAAAAGGATAATTCAGGACTCCTTCTGAACAGAATGAATGAAATGCTCGACGGCGAATCACAAAAGTATGTAGTTGAAAATGGTGATTATGTGAGAGACCATTTCTGGGGTAAATATCCTGAACTGAAAGAAATGGTTAAAAATCTTTCAGATGAGCAGATTGCAAAAATGAAAAGAGGCGGGCACGACCCTGAAAAGGTTTATGCCGCATATCAATCTGCAGTTACTCATAAAGGTCAGCCTACTGTAATTCTTGCTCGTACTATTAAAGGTTATGGACTTGGTGAAGCAGGTGAAGGTAAGAACATCACACACCAGCAGAAGAAATTAAATGAAGATGAACTGAGGATATTCAGAACCAGATTTGGAATTCCGATCAGTGACGAAGAAGTAGCGAATGCTCCTTTCTACAGACCACCGGATGACAGTGCTGAAATGAAATACCTTAAAGCACAGAGAAAAAAACTGGGTGGCTCTCTTCCAAAAAGGATAGTCCGCGTTAAACCTTTGCAGGCTCCTTCTGAGGATCTGTTCACTGAGTTTTATGAGGGAACAGAAGACCGCGACGCTTCAACTACAATGGTGTTTGTAAGAATATTAACAAAGCTTCTTAAGGATAAAGAACTAGGTAAACTCATCGTTCCTATTGTGCCTGATGAAGCACGCACATTTGGTATGGAAGCATTGTTCAGACAGGTGGGAATATATTCGCACGTCGGACAGCTTTATGAACCTGTTGATAAAGCGAGCCTGCTTTATTATAAAGAAGCTAAAGATGGACAAATATTAGAAGAGGGAATTACTGAGGCAGGATCTATGTCATCGTTCATAGCTGCAGGTAATGCCTATGCAACTCATGGAATAAATATGATTCCCTTCTTTATATATTACTCAATGTTTGGGTTCCAGCGTGTTGGTGATCTTATATGGGCTGCCGGTGATATGCGCGTTAAGGGATTCCTGGTTGGAGGTACTGCAGGCAGAACTACACTTGCTGGTGAAGGTCTGCAGCATCAGGATGGACATAGTCACTTACTTGCTTATCCGCTGCCTAATCTGAAAGCTTATGACCCTGCATTCGCTTACGAGATTGCCGTTATTGTTCGTGAAGGCATCAGACGTATGTATGAAAATCAGGAAGACCTTTTCTATTATATGACAGTAATGAACGAGAACTATCCGATGCCTCCAATGCCCGGTGATGTAAAAGAAGGAATATTAAAAGGATTATACAGATTTAAGAAATCTGATAAAGACAGTAAAGCTAAAGTACATCTGCTTGGAAGCGGAACAATACTCAATGAGGTAATTAAAGCAGCTAAAATCCTGGAAGATAATTATAATGTAGCTGCTGATATTTGGAGCGTAACAAGTTATAAAGAGCTGCACCTCGATGCGCTTGAAACTGAAAGATGGAACAGACTTAATCCTGATGCTGAACAGAAGATTCCTTACGTAACTCAAATGCTTGGTAATGAAGAAGGTATTTTTGTTTCCGCGTCTGACTACGTACAGATACTTTCAGATTCCATTTCACGTTACCTGCCCCGTCCTATAATAGCTTTAGGTACTTATGGTTTTGGCAGAAGTGAAGACCGTGCATCATTGCGCGACTTTTTTGAAGTGGATGCAAAACATATTGCTCACGCAGCGTTGGTTAATCTTGCAAAAGAAAAGAAAGTAAAACAGCAGGTAGTTAAAAAAGCTATGAGCGATCTCGGGATCAATCCCGCAAAAGCAAATCCTATGCGTGCTTAGAACTGATTAAATAAATAACTTCTATTAATGGAATAAAGATGAAAGAATTTGTATTACCCGAGCTGGGTGAAAATATTGAAACAGCAGATGTATTGAGGGTGTTAATCGCCCCTGGTGACCAGGTGCAGGTGGATCAGAATGTTATAGAAATTGAAACTGATAAAGCTACAATTGAGGTCCCTTCTACTGTGAGCGGGACTGTAAAAGAGGTTATGGTAAAAGAAGGACAGAAAGCAAAAGTGGGTGAAACATTGTTTACTGTTGACGAAGGTAAAAATGGACAGGAAACTACAGTTGAAAAACCACAACCTGAAGTAAAGAAAGTTAAGAATGAAGCTGAGCAGACACTTGAAGAACCAAAAGAAAAAGTTGCAGCTTCAGATATAAAAGAAGAAGATAAACCCAAATCTGTTGAAGCAGGCGGGAAGAAGATATTCAAGCTTCCTGAACTGGGAGAAAATATTTTATCTGCTGATGTGCTTTCAGTTAAAGTAGCAGTAGGAGATAGAGTAGAGAAAGATCAGATCCTTTTTGAAATTGAAACAGATAAGGCTACAATTGAAGTCCCTTCCGATACTGCAGGAATTGTCTCTGAGATCAATTTCAAGGCTGGTGATCAGATTAAGGTTGGTCAGGATCTCTTTGTATTTGAAACAGGCGAACCAGCTAAAGCTGAAGAACCAAAACCTGAACCTCCGAAAGCTCAACCGGAAAAAGAAGAAGCTCCTAAGGAAGAAAAAGAAATCGCGGAGAGGAAGGATCTTGCCGTAAAGGAAGAACAGAAGAGGGAAGAACATCCCGCTGTTAAACCCAAAGATTATATCCCTACTGTGAGAGAAGCTGCAGATCCAAGCAGGATTGCTCCTGCTGCACCTACAGTCAGACGCTTTGCAAGAGAAATCGGTATAGATATTAACCTTGTAAAGGGAACAGGCCCCGGAGGCAGAATATCAATTGATGATGTTAAAACCTTTGCACGTGAAAGCAGTGAAGGCAGAACCGAAGAAAAGAAAACCTCTGTACCCGGTATGATTGGAATAACTGCTGAGGCTTTGCCTGATTTTAGTAAGTGGGGTGAAGTTGAAAGAAAGGACATGTCTAATATCCGCAGAAAAACTGCGGAACACTTAAGTTATTCATGGACAACAATACCGCACGTTACTCAGTTTGATAAAGCCGATATTACTGAGCTTGAAAGACTTCGTAAAATGTATGCTAAGAAAGCGGAACAGTCCGGCGGCAAACTTACGGTTACGGCAATCCTGCTGAAGATTATCGCTTCAGCAATGAAAGCATTTCCGCAGTTCAGCTCCAGCGTTGATATGGAAAATAAACAGCTGATATTTAAGAAGTATATTAACATCGGTATCGCTGTTGATACTGAGTATGGACTTCTCGTACCGGTCATAAAGAACGTTGATAAGAAAAACATAATTGATCTTTCAGTTGAATTGAATGCCCTTGCAGAGAAAGCAAGAAACAAGAAATTATCTCTTGATGAAATGCAGGGCGGATGTTTTACAATTACTAATCTGGGCGGTATCGGCGGCACATATTTTACTCCTGTTGTTAATTCTCCTGAAGTAGCAATACTTGGAGTTTCACGCGGCAGTTTCGAGCAGGTCTATATTGATAATCAGTTTGAAGCACGGCTAATGCTTCCGCTGTCATTGTCATATGACCATAGAGTAATTGATGGTGCTGATGCAATCAGATTCCTCAGATGGGTAATTGATGCAATCCAGCAGCCTTTCCTGCTTGCCCTGGAAGGTTAATATACTTTTTGGGATGGTGTATGCCGGTTGGCCTGGCTAACTCCATCCGTTTTTGAATGAAATCCGCGTTCTTTTTTTCTGAATAAATTTTATTGGAGTTCTCTATGGCATTAAAAACACAACTTGCAGTTATTGGCGGTGGTCCCGGAGGTTATGCTGCTGCGTTTCTGGCCGCTGATCTTGGAATGCAGGTTACGTTACTCGATCTTGAAAAAAATCCCGGCGGTGTATGCCTTTTCCGCGGATGTATTCCTTCTAAAGCATTGTTACATGTGGCAAAACTCATCAGGGAAGCTGAGCATTCTTCCAAATGGGGAATCCAGTTTAATAAACCACAGATTGATCTGGATAAACTACGCGGCTTTAAAGAAGGTGTGGTTAATAAAATGACAGGCGGACTCGGACAGTTATCCAAAGCCCGTAAAATTAATTACATACAGGGGAGAGCTACATTCGTAAATTCAAACAAAGTTACTATTGAAAAGATGGGCGGCGGAACTGAAGAACTTGAATATGATAAAGCTATACTATGCACCGGTTCAATTCCCGCACGCATACCTTCTTTGTCAATTGAATCAGACAGGTTAATTGATTCAACAGGAGCACTTGCTCTGAAGGATATACCTAAGTCTATGCTTGTAATCGGAGGCGGTTATATCGGACTTGAACTTGGTTATGTGTATTCATCTCTCGGCACAGAAGTCTCAGTTGTAGAAATGATGCCTGGAATCCTTCCTGGTGCCGACCGCGACATGGTTAATATTCTTGCTAAATCACTCGAGCCGGTAATGCAATCAATTATGGTCAGTACTAAAGTTGCTGAAATGAAAGAAGTTGAAAATGGTATTAAGGTCAGATTTGAAGGAGAGAATGTTAAAGAGCCGGAACAGGTTTATGAGAAAGTACTGATGTCTGTGGGACGGGTACCCAACTCAAAAGGACTAGGACTTGAGAATACAAAAGTGGAAATTGATAAGCAGGGGTTTGTAAAAGTAAACTCTCAGCAGCTTACCGCTGATCCGTCAATCTATGCCATTGGTGATATAGCTGGTAATCCCATGCTTGCTCATAAAGCGTCACACGAAGGCAGAGTTGCAGTTGAAGTCATCGCGGGTCATAATGTAGAATTCAAACCTGCTGCTATTCCTGCAGTAATGTTTACTGATCCTGAAATTGCATGGTGCGGACTTACTGAAACAGAAGCAAAGGAAAAGAAGATTGATGTTAAGGTGGCAAGATTTCCGTGGGCAGCTTCGGGTAGAGCTACTACACTCGACCGCAGCGATGGTGTTACTAAACTTATCTTCGATCCTAAAACGGAACGGCTGCTGGGAATGGGTATAGTAGGACCCGGAGCCGGAGAACTTATTTCTGAGGGAGTGCTTGCAGTTGAAATGGCAGCCCAGGCAAGAGATATTGCACTGAGCATCCATCCTCATCCTACACTTTCTGAAACAGTAATGGAATCAGCAGAAGTATTATTCGGTACCAGTACTCACTTATACAGACCTAAAAGATAATTTAAGAACACACGTTAATTTATGAGGTGTGTTACTTCATAGATTCAATAGGATGGAACGTTCCATCCTATTTTTTTATATTTGAAAACCATGAAAACGATAACTCTATTATTTACTCTTATTCTGTTTGCAGATCTATTCTGTCAAACCAATGTTACTAAACCAGATACTCTCGAACATGAACTCCAGCAGGTTACAATCTCTGCTACACGTTATCCTGAAGAGATACTTGAGATCCCGTATGCAGTTTCGATAATTAGTAACGATGAACTAAAAAACATCAGAGGGTATGGATTGGATGAGGTGCTCTCATCCGTGCCGGGTGTACTCGCTCAGTCGAGAGCAGGTACCCAGGATATCCGACTCGTAATCAGAGGTTTTGGTGCACGTGGTGCAGGTGACCGTTCCAACTCAGGAACATCAAGAGGCATTAGAGTTATGATTGACGGGTTTCCTGAAACGGAACCTGACGGCAGAACTTCATTTGATAATATTGATCTTAACCTCTATAACGAAATTGAAGTAGTGCGTTCCAATGCATCGGCATTATGGGGAAACGCTGCAGGCGGTATTGTAAACCTTTCCTCCATTCCATTCTTTGTAAATCCTTTTATTACAGCTGAGGCGTCTGCCGGAAGTTATGACTTCAGGAAATACTTTATTAGATCGGGAACTGCATTAGGCAGCGGCAGATTGTATATTGGATTTGCACGTACTGAATCAGAAGGATGGAGAAAACATTCTGCCGGTAAAAGATCCGTACTCAATGTCAGTTTGTCATCAGATATTAACCCGCAGACTAAACTTGGAGTTTACCTGGTTGGATCAAGTAATATATTTCATATACCCGGACCATTATCTCTTGAGCAGTATGAATCAGATCCCGTTCAGGCTAATCCGACTTATGAGAGAAGAGATGAACGCAGGTATAACCGTCTGGGCAGAATAGGTGTTTCATTTGATCACTTTATAAATGAATCGAATCAAATCTCTGCACTTGTTTATGTTAATCCTAAGTATCTTCAGAGATCAGAACGGGGTACTTTTCGGGATTTTACCCGGTATCATGTAGGTGGTAATTTACTGTTTCATAACTTCTCTGATCTGTCAGAATCCGTCCATAATAAATTTACTGTTGGTGCAGATGAAGCATACCAGGATGGTGCAATATTGTTTTACTCACTCTCCGGAACTAATTTCAGAGGTGATCAGCTTACATCAAATAAACGCGAAGGAGCTAATAATTTCGGTGCATTCATTCAGGATGAAGTTATTATCAACTCCAGGTTAAGCTTAATTGCTGGATTGAGATATGATAAAATTACCTATTACAGTGAAGATTTTCTGGACACAAAAATAGGTCAGCAAAGTAAGGTGTTTGAAAGACTTACTCCTAAGGCTGGACTCACATACAGATTCACAGAATACCTTAGCGCGTATGCGAACTTAGGGGGCGGGGTGGAAGTCCCTGCCGGTAATGAAACTGATCCTGCCGGTACATATGGACAGGATTCAGTGTATCTGTTAAATCCTCTTCTTGACCCTATAAATTCTACCACATATGAAGTTGGTACAAAAGGTATCCTTTTCCCTGCAGAGAATTTCCTGCTTAAATACTTCACCTTTGACGCTGCATTATATTATATCTCAGTTAAGAATGATATTGTACCTTACCGCGGAGGAAGGTTTTATTTTACTGCAGGGAAAACTTACAGGACAGGTATCGAACTTGGTACAATATTTAATATGAGGTATGGCTTATCTCTGAATGGTAATTTTACTTATTCAATTAATAAATACGATCAATATCAGGTCGATTCAGCTCATTATGGAAAGCCCGGAAGTTTTGCTAACTACAAAGATAATAAGGTTGCCGGAATACCTGACTTCTTTTATAATGCGGGAATATCTTACAATCCCGAGTTTCTTAGTCCTGTCTCATTAAGCCTTTCAATCAGCGGGATGAGCAATTATTTTGTTGATGATGCAAATTCTATTGAAGTACCTTCTTATAACCTGTTCAATGCATCACTTGGATTGAAAAGGCCGGTCAGAATAACAGATCATTTTTCATTGAGAGGTTTTCTTGGAGTTAATAATCTGCTAGATAAAAGATATACAGCATCAGCATTTATTAATCCAGATTTTGTAAACGGTGTGCCAGTCTACCTTGAACCCGGCATGCCCAGAACATTCACCCTCTCAGTCGCACTGGGAATAAATTAATGAGCAGGTTGCATCTGCGTAGCACAGGATTTATCCTGAGGCCTTTTTTAATTTACAAATTTCACAGGCTGAAGCATATGCTACGATGGACCTACATTTCGCATCGTAGAACAGGCTTTCAGCCTGTTGCCTGCTTTTTATTTCACTGTAAGCAATAAATATCTTAAACCTGGGGCAACGCCCAATGCTGTAAGGTTAAGAATTTCTAATGGCTGAAAAGTTACTTTATGGCAGATAGGCTGAACATTTTTTCGTAGAGCCGGGGCTCGCCCCGGCTGGGTTGCACATAATGTAAATGAACAAAAATGTATATCCGAAGTCAGAATGATGAATTTCGACTCCGTTTTTAGTTATTGCCAATATTTATTTTCTGCAGTCCAGTCGCGGCAAGCCGCGCCTGTAAGGCAATGTTACATTCTCACAATTTAAACATCTTTCTAACCTGACAGCATTGGGGCAACGCCCCAGGAATATGAATTCCCCACACCATCCTTTTCGCTGTAAGCGAAACAGTTGTAATAATCTGGAGCAGGAACCGCAAATATCCTTTCAATAAATTTATCACTAATTTTGAATGTTGTTATGAAAGGAATAACAGCAATAATATTCTACGATCAGAAAAGAGCAGATAATGAAAATTATTATTATATGTCTTATTGTTTCCTCTTTTTTATGGGGGCAAAGCCGAAACCCCTTTTATGTATCAACTGAACTTCAAACCGGCCTGCCGAAAGAAATCCCCTTTAAATGGCAAAATACCTGCTACGCGAAGATTAATTCCGGAGAATTTTATAAGGCGTTGTTTGTTGTTTCAAAAGATTCCTTTAAAACTCCGGATGAAAGTTTTCTCTTTGTGGTAAAGAAAGAGGGATTCACTTTTTCCCGATTATCATTTATCAATAATGAAGCCGTTACAAACTTAACTACTGAAGAAGAGGACTTACTAGCACCCTTGAAAATAATTCCGGATGTAGAGAAAGGAAAAATTTTATATAGTTGGGGAAGTAATGCAGATGAGTCAGCAAATCCCTATGTAACTAAAAAATATGAATTAAAGCCGGGAAGAAAGTTTCAACTGATTTCTATTGAATCCCGTAATGGTTTATGGACTAATAAAGATAAGCACAAGATAATTGTGATAAACTGGTGGTCGACAGGCTGTGTTCCCTGTGTTGAGGAAATTCCAGGATTAAATGAACTTGTAAAAAAATATGATAGAAATAGTATTGAATTTATCGCGATAGTCCATGACAAAGAGAATCATTCCAAATTTATTTCAAAACATAATTTTATTTATGAACAGTGCTTTGGGGATAAAAATATTACCGCCCTATTCGGTGAGAGTTTTCCAAGGCATCTGATTATTGACAAGGATGGTATTATAGTTTATAATAAGCTTGGCGGAAGTAAAAATACATATTTGGAACTAGAGAGGGTTCTGGACACAATGAGGTAGTGTGGTTGTAAATTTTATTATCTCTAACGTGCCAGAGGTTCCAGAATCACGATGTTTAAATGTTATGTTTAAATATTGGCTATTAATTATTATTTGACATTTGGTGTTTGTGATTTTGTGGTGTCCTGAAATCTGACCTCAGGCCTCTGTCCTCAGAGCATCAGGCTGAAAGCCTGAGATAACCTAGCCTGGGGTTGATGCCGCGATCAGCGCATCAACCCCAGGAAAAAGATCACCCCGCACACCCCAACGCTGAAAGCGTTGGATAACCTACGCGAAATATGTCGCTCCTAAAGGAGCGAAAATGTGTGTGGTGGGATGCTGGGTGCTACAAATATTTCGCTCCTACGGAGCAAACACATAAAATCTCGCAGGCTGAAGGCCTACGCTACGATCAATGGTGTAAATCTGTGCAATTTGTGTCTGGTTTGTGTTTGCCCCATGTTCATTACCTTTGCGATCTTCTCCGATTACCTACAGCACACGCCCAAACACGCGAATCGATCCTTGTTATGGCGTGTGCCTACAGATGTTCCCCACAAATATCATCCCTTCGGGATTTTTAATTATTGATAGGAACTTTTGCTATGCAGATGTAAGCCCTCCGGGCTTGACCATGGCATTCGCCTATTAATTGTCTGAACCTCGATTCACGCGATTAAAGGACTGAACGCGGATTCATGATAAACATATTTGTGATTTCTGATTGGAGTTTTGTTTTTGATGTCTTTATGAATTCTGACCTCTGACCTCAGGCCTCTGTCCTCAGATTATCAGGCTGAAAGCCTGAGATAACCTAGCCTGGGGTTGATGACGCGATTAGCGCATCAACCCCAGGAAAAAGATCACCCCACACACCCCAACGCTGAAAGCGTTGGATAATTTTATATTTTTAAGATGTGTACGGGAATTACCAAGATTAGTATATTAAATGTCGGAACCATGATTTGCGTGATTAAAGTATTAAACGCAGATTTATTTAAAACATTATTTGTGATAATAAATATGTTGAACCCACGAAATCGGTTTGGTGGATTGCGGCTTCGGATAAATTAGTTTCATCAAACAGCATTGTGCCATCCAGACGGCCCAGTGGGCCGTCTGTACAACGGAGCGGCTTCATTAATATATTTTTATATCCTTCTTATAATTTATTTAAATAAAAAACATAATATTAATATATCCTCTATGTCGTAGAACCGTAGAAAAAAGCAACTGAGCGGGGTGAAAAAAGTGGGAAGGGGAGAAATTAGAAAGTTAAGATTTGTCTAATTTCGCAAGTATTTATTTATAGGAATATATAGGGCGGGAACGAATTCGGAATTTTCAGCGTCCTTATGTCCATTTCTACGACATTCTACGACCGCAATTTACAGGGGAAAATTCAGCAAATAATTATTTCATCTTTTTGCATATCCGTATATACCTGTCCACACCGTTCCTGCGTTCGGTGATCTCCATTGAGTACAATTCGGCGTATATTTTTGTCCAGAGGGTAAAGGTGCGCTGCCACATCTTCGCGTAATCCTCAAAATCTTTTTTGAATTGCTCGTAGAGTTCTTTCTTGTTGAACTCTATGTTGAGGGGGATGCTGGTGATGAATTCTTCGAACTCGGCTGAGGTGCTGTAGCTTCTCCCTGTTCAGGTTGACATACTCGTATGGTTTGAGTCCATGCTTCAGGTAGTAGTGGCAGCAGTCGGCCATGTAATTATAAAAAGCCGACCACGTGGAATTTGACTGTGACGAATACTCTTATTCCTAATTTTTCCGTAAGCCCGTTAGGGCTTACATAGTCAGTGTGCCGGGCATGTAGTAAAACTAAAGGGTGAGTTGAAAGACAAGTCCCAAGGGAGCCTCGATGACGGGAATCCCATAGTCGAACAGCAAGGGTGTCCTGAGTGATCAGGAATCTGAAGGAAGC